>Ga0207667_10001844_pt1 | contig 26616 bp, 22 predicted proteins | sample KBSCornC52_FD_184301 | JGI IMG/M metagenome (GOLD analysis project Ga0207667, IMG submission 184301) | Corn rhizosphere microbial communities from Kellogg Biological Station, Michigan, USA - KBS Corn C5-2 (SPAdes) (version 2) | ecosystem: Host-associated > Plants > Roots > Rhizosphere > Soil ...
GTCGTGCCCGACTACCGCCAAGACTTGGCAGAGACGCTGCGCCTGAACGAAGAATTGATGGCGGTAGTCGGGCACGACCTCAAAAATCCGCTGAATGTCGTGCTGATGACCACGAGTTTGCTTGCAAGCTCCAGCGACCCGGAAGTGCAACGCTGCGCGGCGCGGCTGACCAATGCCGGCACGCGCATGGTGCAAATCATCGACGAGCTCTTCGATTTGTCGCGCGCGCGGCTGGGTGGCGGCATTCCAATCGAGCGCAAACCATGCGATTTATTGCCCGTCGCAAAAAAGACCGTGGCCGAGCTCGAAGCCACGAATCCGACGCGCAAAATCGAAATCCTCACCGAAGGTCAGCTCACCGGCGACTGGGACGCGGGTCGTCTCGGGCAGGTGCTGTCGAATCTGGTCGGCAATGCCGTACGCCACGGAACCGTCACAATCCCGATCACCGTGCGCCTCAAAGGCACCGACAGCGACGTCGAGATCTCGGTGCACAACGGTGGGCACATCCCGGAAGATCTCACGCTGCGGCTGTTCCAACCCTTTCAATCCGGCGTCGGTCGGCGCACACGCGCCGAAGGGCTCGGCCTGGGCCTGTACATCGTGCAACAGATCGTGATCGCGCACGGTGGCGACGTGCAAGTCACGTCCAGCCCGGCTGAGGGCACCACGTTCAACATTCGCTTGCCGCGGCATGCCCAAGCGGGCTCGGGCCCGTGAAATAACCCGCTGCGCATTAGCGAAATGCGGCTTACGCTGCGCGCGGTGAAGAAGACCGAGGCGGTGCATCAGGCGCTGCAGGCTGCGCTCGATTCCTGGAACTGGCGGCCGCCGAGCCCCCATGTCGTGGGGGATCCGTCGCAGCTGCTGACCGAGCCTGGGATCCAAACCGAACTCTCGACGACGGTGTTCAGCGGCGAGGCGAGAGAATGGCTCGCCTACCTGCGCCGACCTGCGAGCGAACGCTGTGAGCCGAACCTCGGCGTGCGCGTGCACCTCCAGCCGGACTTGCGCATCGTCGCGTGTGAGCCCGAAAATGAGGAGTCGCGCTTCATCGCGGATTTGCTGGCGCTCGGTCTGCGCCGCACGCGCAAGCGGCTCGCGGGGCGACCCAAAGTCGAACACACGTTCGATGATCTTCTGTTCAAGAACGCCCGCCATGGCCAGCGTTCGCTCAGCGTCCGGCTGAGCCCCGAGGTGCCGAGCGACGGCACGCGCGAAGTCACTCGAGACAGCGCAGACAGCCCCGGCCAAACGCGCATCGTCTTGCATTCTCGGCTCGTCCGTTATCTGCGCGAAGCGCTGCTGAGCGGCGGTTATGGCCCGGAAGCTGCGCTTGGCGTGCTCTGGCCCGTCGTTGCGTGCCTGCTTTCACATATCGCCTACCCGGATTCGCCGCGCGATCGCTTCGCGGAAAAGATCGACGTCTTTTCGCGAGTGACGTTCGTCGCGATCAACGTCTTGTACGAAGGACGCAAATCAGGCTCGCTCGTGCCGAGCCCGGCGGGCGAAGTCTACGAGCACATGGTCAGCACCACGAGCCGTATCCCGCAGCGCGAGCTGATGGACCGGCATCCGTATTTTCGGATGTTGAACAAGCTCGGTTTCCTGCTCCGTGGCCACGCTTACGGCGGAGACGCCGAAGAGGTGCGCATCGCCGCGTGCGAGTACCTCGACTCGCTGTATTTGCGGCTCAGCCTCGCGGGTGCCATGCCGGAGGTCGCGCCCGCGATGGAACCGATGCACTTCGAGCGGGTCGGCCGCAAGGTACGCACGCCGGAGCCTAGCGTGGGTTCGTTCGGCATCGTCGACGAAGAGGATCTCGCCGCCTGGAAGACGGTCGCGGGCTCATTTCGCGATCTCGGCTTCACCTTGCTGCGGCAGCTCGGCATGGGCGAGTTCGGCCGCGTGTACGAGGCATTGAACGACGCAAACTCGCAATATCCGGGGCGCGTCGCGCTCAAGGTCGACCGTATCTTGGGCAAGAAGAAAAATGCCATTTTGGAGGCGGAAGAGGCCATGATCATGGGCCGCGCGCTGGCTCGCTCTCCGCACCTGATGCGCCTGTACGATACGGGCAAGCTCAAAGGGCAACGCTTCACCTATCACGTACTACAGCTGATCGACGGGGACACCCTCGACAATTTGGTGGGCGTCACCGGCACCGAGCACGCGAGCGTCAGTCGTCCGCCCAGCGCGCGCGCGAGCGATCTGGAAGCAGCGGCCGAATTCGAGCGAGCCGTGAGCACGCGCGGCACCGAGCTGTGGCGGCGAAAGCGCATGGCGCTGCCGTTCACGCACGCGCTTTCTACCGCCATGGTGCTCGATTTGCTGACGAGCGTCCTGCTCTGGATGGAGAGCGTGCACGCGCTCGGTTATGCCATCAACGATTTGAAGAACGGCAACCTGATGATGAGCCGGCGTGGACAGCTCAAAGGCATCGATCTCGATTCGTACGCCCCGGCTCACTCACCCAAGGACAAAGTCACGGACTTCATGTTCCTGGCCGTGTCGATGATCTTGCTTTTATTCAGCGCACCGGTCGCCAACCGCGGTCGCAACGTGCCCTGGGAGCAGCTGATCGAGAACGAAGCCCAGCTGCGCGCTGGGCTCCGCGAGGCCTGGCCATTCGGCGACGTCGAACGGCTGAGCGACGGCAGAGTCAGCCGTGAAGAGCTGACGAACGTGTTGGTGAATTTGGTGCACCGCAGCCGGCACTTGAGTTACACGAAGCGCCCGGAGCTATTTTCCGAGGACATCCAGCGACTGATTCAGCTCAAGCACCGGCTCTTGATCGAAGAATTCGTGATTGATTGACGAACGCGCGGCTCAAGGCGACATGATGCGACCAGGCGCGGGCGTGGCGCCCTGAACGGTGCTGGCGCCGTTCTCGGTGTGACAGCCGTTGCAATCGCCGGACGTCTGCGTGTGAGTCATGACTCGGACGGCCGAGCCCGCGTTCACCTGCGCGGTGTACGGCGTCGCAATCGTGCCCTTGTACGAGAAGTTGCCGGCGCCATTGACCGTCAACGTGTGCTTCGTGCCATTGGCTTCGGTGATCAGCACCGAAACCTGCCCCGAGCTCGAGTTCGACGTGCCGTTGCAGTCATCGGGCTCGTGCGCGCTCGGATAGACCGTGCCGCCGATCGTGAAGTGCGGAGCCTCGCCGCCGCTCATGTCGTGGCAGCTGATGCACGCGCCGCCTGGTCGCATCGAAGACGAGCCGTGGTTGCCACCGGTCCAATTCTGTCCGCTCGTGCATTTGGGCGGCGTATCGTAGGGGCTCGGCGCGACACCGGCATCGATCTCCATGGCGCACGTGGTCTTCTGCATGCCGCCGTTGACCCACGCTTCGAGCGTGGCCAGTTCCGCGGCGGTCGGCACGGCGGCGGGCTTCGGCGGCATGGTTCCGTTCTTGATCAGCTGCATCGAGAGCGGGCCAACCTTCTGGGTGGCATCGAGGGTCGCCGTGGCGACCAAATCGGCGTAGCTCATGAGCGAGTCAGGAGCCCCTCCGCTCGGCGGCGAAGAGTGGCAGCCCCCACAATAATGTTTGAGTAAAGCCGTAACCTCGCACGGCAGCCCGTTCGTATTTGGATCGACGGCGATGGGCGGACCCGACGTGCCCGCGGCGCCCGTGGTCGAGCCCGTGCTCACGCTGGGAGCTCCGCCACTCGTCGAACCTCCGGCGTTCGAACCCCCTGCACTCGTCGAACCTGCGACTCCCGTATCGGATAGGCCATTCAACGGCGAAGTCCCGTCAACGGTGGAGGTACACGCGGTCGAGGTTGCCAACACTAAGCTCAAAGCGCAGAAAATTCTTCGCACGGTTCACCTCCAAGGCAAAGCGGGGCATGTCTGCTTTGCACGCAGGGTCTCTTCACTCACCGAGTCGGACGAACGTGTCGACCTACCAGTACGCTTGGGTACCTACAGCTCGCGCGAATCAGGCAAAACGTTTGCGCGCGATCTCGCAAAAACGTTGGCGGCGGAACTCGCCGGTATCGGCAGACGAGATCCGAATTCGGCTACTCTAGTGAGGGATCGATCCTTACTCGCTCAATGGATCCCAATCAGCGTGCCTGCGCGAAGAGGCAGCAAAGGATGGCAAAAATGACATGGCTGAGCTGGGCGCGCGCATCCGTCGCGTGCGCTCCGCTGCTCATCACAGTCGGTGCGTGCGGCGGCCGAGCGTTCTCCGATATCGGCGGCGATGCGTCCGGACAAGGCCGCGGCGGATCGCTCAGTATCGGCGGCTCCGCGGGCGCCGGCGCAGGCCAATCGCCGGGCGGCACCGCCGGCTCGTGCGCAAATGGCACCGTCACCTTCAAAATGATTGCTCCGAACGGCACCCTGCCAGGCACTTACTGCGATCCGTGCGGTGCAAGCTGGCTCACGGTCATCGACCAGCAGACATCGAAGCCGGTGGTGCTCGATCACGGCTGCGGCGCGACCGAGTGCAGCCGCTGCACGCCCGGCCTCTGCCTGCCATTGGCCTGTCTCAATCTACCCGTCACGAGCGAAGGCGTGACCTGGCAATGGGACAGCAGCGAGTGGCTCGACGGCACGTGCGGCGCGAACCCGACGCAATGCTTGAAACCGATCTGCGCGCAGCCCGGCAAATACGTCGCGCGGATGTGCACGACGAAAAGCCAGCCGGGCGCAAGCGCCTACTCGTGCATTCCCGGCGATTCCACACTTTGCACCGAAGTCGCGTTCGCGCTGCCCGGCAGCACCGTCGTCACGGGCACGATCGGCGGCTGAGCAGTGGAGCTCAGTCCAGCCAAGAATCGCGCGCGTCGATCGAGCAAGGGTTGATGGTCACGAGCCACGTCACAGGCCGGCGCAGCCTTCGGCGTCGCGCACGACTTCCCGGGAGCGAAAACGGCAACGTTGCTCGCCCGCCGAGCACCGCTGGCGACAACACCGACCGCGGCAAGCTGGCTAGAGCAACCAGCCGATCTTGATCCCGAACGTGGGGATGATGGTGCGACCAACCTTGTCCAGCGACGATCGCACCTTCGCGTCATTCGGATCGATGAACGTCGCTTTGAGCTGCGCCGGAATGGTCGGCGTGGTCACGGTCGTGAAATCGACTTGGCTCGGCGCGATCGGCACTTGCGCGCCCACGTCGGCACCCAGGGTGAACCCGGAGCCAAACGTGTGCAGCAAACCGATCTGCGGCGTGAGCACGAGCGTCCGCACCGAAGCCTGACTATTGACGTCGGCCGACGCCGGCACACTGACGCCCGGATACATCTGCTGCAGCTTTTGGCGTTCAGCCGCACTCGGCACGAAGTGGTTGGCCAACGTTCCGCGCAGCGTGGCGTAGCCCACGCCCGCACCGAGGAAGAACGCGCCACCGAACGGAAAGATGTGCCCGTACGCGTCGTACTCTTGAAATGACAGCTTGGCGTCGCCGTAAAACGAGATGTGCACGGTCGGGATCACGCCGACATTGATGCCCGCGCCGAAATAGCGCGTGACCTTGATCACGCCGCCCAGGCTCACCAAATCAGGCAGCCCACCGCCGACCAACACGCCGATTCGAAAAGGGCCAAACAGTCCGTTCGCGTCGTCCGAGCTGCTCGAATCATCGGCGCGCGGCGGCGAGCTCGGCTCGCCTGCGCCGGCGTTGGGCGCGCTCGGTTCCACCGTTTCGGTGCCGGGCGGCGCGTCTGCCGTCGCGGACGACGTTGCAGGCGCGGGCGACGCCGCCAGCGCGTCAGGAGCAGCCGTCGGTCGCGCTGGCTGCGCGCGTAGCTGAGGCTTGGCCGCGGGCGCGGGCAGCGGCGCAAAGGCAGCGCTGCCCGTGCTCGGCGCGGCATCTTTCGAGCCCGTTGCCGGCGCTGTGGGCGGCGTAGGCGCTGCAGGCGGCGTCGGTGGCTCGGCCGGCGGCGCGTCCGACGGCGGCGGCGAAGGCGACGGCGGCGTGGGGCTCGGCTCGGCTACGGGCGGCGGGGCGTCCGGAGGGTTCGGCGGGGGCGCGTCCTGCGCCAGCGCGACAGGTGCAGCCAAGAGCAAAGCAAGTGCAGGCAGCCAAACGACCGGTGACGTAGCGCTTTTCGTGGAACGCAAGCGACCTCGACTGGGGGTGAGTCCCAAAACTATAGTACGGTCCAAAGTATGAAGCGGGTTGTGGGGACTTTATTCATCGTATCAACAGGGCTCTATGGAAGACAGGTGTGGGCGGAGAACACCGGCTCCACGCCACCAACAGCGCAATTCCCGCCCGCTGAGCCCACTCACCCGGCGCCATCGGCTTCCGCGCCGCCGCCCGCTTCGCCAGCTCCGACCGCGCCCGGCGCAACTCTGCCCCCCACTGCGGCGCCGCCGAACAGCGCCGCAACGGGACCTGCCGCAACAGCGCCGGCCGGCGCAGCGGCGCCGCCGGCGCCGCCCGCGTACCCCTACCCACCGCCGCCCTATCCCTACGCCTATCCCGAGCTCGTTCCCGTGGCCAAGCCGGCGGCCCCGAAAGATTCGGACGAGATCGTCACGCTCACGATCTCACCGCTGCATTTGATCTTTCCGATTTTGCAACTCACCGGCGAGGTGCGCGTGACGCCGCATCTCGGCGTCTCGGTGATCGGCGGCTACGGCACGGTCGCCGTGCAAACGTCCACCGTCGACACCTTGCAAGACACGCGCGTGAGCGCGTACGAGCTCGGCGGTCGCGTCATCGGCTATCCGTTGAAGCAGTTCAAGAGCCTGCAGCTCGGCGCGCAAGTGATGTATCTGAAGGTCGATACCGGCGGCGCCATTTCCGGCACGAACGTCAGCGGCAGTGGCGCGGGCGTCGCGTTTGGCCCGTTCGGTGGCTACAAGATCATCACCCCGGCGGGTTTCACCTTCGTCGCCCAGCTCGGCGTCCAATACCTCTCGGCCCAAGCCGAAGCGCACGACACTGCCGGCAACAGCGATACCGCAAAAGACAATCGCTTCCTCGCCTTGCTGAACCTGGAAATCGGCTGGTCTTTTTAGTGTGATCCGACAGTGCGTCGTTCGAACGCCGCTTGCACCGCCGCAACTGGGTTGATGGTCACGCGCTACGTCGCGGCCCGTCCCAGCCTTCGGCGTCGCGCACGGCCGCCGCCCGCATCGTGATGCGCCGCCGAGACCCGCTCACCGCCGAGCGCCGCACGGACGCGCGAGCTAGCCACTTCGATGTCCCGTGTTACGAATGCCGTAGCGAGCCGGAGAACGCTGTCTCTGCGCGCACGAGCGGCCGCGTCCAGCGCGCATCTGCCGGCGTGCGTCGAGGGCTCCCTCCCCCGGACGCGGCGGCTTTGCGCCGCGTCCGGGGTTGAGGGGCCCGGCGCGCGCAGCAGCCCGAAGGGCTGCGAGCACGCACGGCCGTTTCGCACCGCACAGCGCAAGGAGCAGCCCTGGTCACGCGCTATGTCGCAGACGCGTCGCGGCCTTCGACGTAGCTGACGAATCAGCTGAATTCGCCGCGAATGTAGGCCTTGGTCCGCTCCTCGCGCGGATCCTCGAACAGCTCCGTGGACGGCCGATACTCGATTAGGTAGCCCGTGCGACCGCCCGCGCTCGTGTCCACGAACAGGAACGCCGTCATGTCCGCGACGCGCTGCGCTTGCTGCAAGTTGTGGGTCACGATCGCAATCGTGTATTTTTCTTTGAGCTCGAGCATCAGCTCCTCCACGCGGCGTGTGGCAATCGGGTCCAGCGCCGAACACGGTTCATCCATCAAGAGCAGCTCGGGCTCCACGGCAATGGCGCGCGCGATACACAGCCGCTGTTGCTGGCCGCCCGAGAGCGAAAGCCCGCTCGAGTGCAATTTGTCCTTCACTTCGTCCCAGAGCGCGGCGCCGCGCAGGGCCTCTTCCACGCGCTCGGCGTGGTTGCCCTTGAAGCGGTTCAGTTTCAGACCAAACGCCACATTTTTGTAAATGCTCATCGCGAACGGGTTCGGCTGCTGAAATACCATGCCAATCGAGCGGCGCACCGCGACCGGATCGATGCCCGGCGCGTAAATGTCTTGACCGCGATAGTGCACTGAACCCTGAAAGCGAAAGCCGTTCACGAAATCATTCATCCGGTTCAAGCTGCGGAGCACCGTGCTCTTGCCGCAGCCCGACGGTCCGATAAAGGCCGTGATCTGCTTGTCGACGATCGGGATTTCGGTGTCGCGCACGGCCAGAAAATTGCCGTAGTGAAGGGTTTTGATTCTGCAGTCCATGACCACTTCCGAGCTTGCGCCCGCGTAGTCCGTCGCGTGCCGCGCTTTCACGCGACCGGACTCTTGCTTCTTCGGCGTAGCACCCGGTGACAGCTCTTGCACATTCATGGTCATGATTTCACGTTCCTTTGCCAATCAGCCGTGCTCCTCGGGCCGCCGAATCACGATCTGCGCGATCACGTTCAGGACGAGAACGATGCTCACGAGCACGAGAGAAGCAGCCCAAGCGAGCTCGATTTGCTGCGGGAACGGGCTACCCGCGAAATTATAAATCAGCACGGAGAGTGAAGCGATCGGCTGCCCGAGCTTGCCGTCGAACATGTAGTCGCTGAAGAGCGCGGTGAAGAGCAGCGGCGCGGTTTCACCCATGGCGCGCGCGAGCGCGAGCATCACGCCAGTAAGAATGCCTGGCACGGCCGTCGGGATCACAATCTTGAGCACGGTTTGCGCGTGCGTCGCGCCCATGCCGAACGCTGCATCCTTCATCTTCGTCGGTACGGCGCGCAGCGCGGCTTCGCTCGTCAACATCACCGTCGGCACCATCAGGATGGCCATCGCCGCGCCGCCGGCGAGCGCGCTGAACGAGCCCGTGGTGACGACCACGGTGGCGTACGCGAACACGCCCGCAAGAATCGACGGTAGCCCGGTGAGCACCTTGGCTGAAAAGCGCACCAGTGTCGCAAGCCGCGTCTCACCGCTATATTCCGCGAGATAGACGGCGCCCATGAAGCCGAGCGGCAGCGACAGGCAGCTCGCGACCACGACCACGACCAGCGTGCCGACGATCGCGTTGCTGATGCCACCCCCGCTCATGCCGGCGCCGGGCGTCAGCTCGGTGAACAAGCTCGGACCGAGCCGAGCGGCGCCCTTCTTGAGCAACATATAGAGCACCGAGAACAGCGGAAACATCGCCAGCACGCTGAGCGCGACGGCCAGCGCGCTCAGGATCGCGTTGCCGAACGTGCGCGGATTTCCGAGCGAGCGCCGGAAAGAGCTCGGCGGGTTCGAGTCGGGCACCGCTGAGCCGAGCGCGGCATTCGCCATCAGCCGAGCCCCTTCAATTCGCGCGTGGTGCGCAGCATGATGAACGAGCCGAGCGCGTTCACGGTCAACGTGATCAACATCAGCACGGCGGCCGCGTACATCAGTGCGCCGACCTCCACCTTGCCTGCCTCCGGAAAATGATTCGCGAGCAATGCCGCCAGCGTATTGCCGGGAGAAAATAGCGACCAGCCGAAGACGTTCGCGTTACCGACCAACATTGCGAGAGCCATCGTCTCGCCCAATGCGCGCCCGAAGCCGAGCACCAGCGCGCCGAAGATACCGCCAAGCGCCGTCGGCAACGTAACGCGAAAAATGACCTCCCAGCGCGTCGCGCCGAGACCATACGCGGCCGAGAGCAGACGCTTCGGCACCGCGGCCAGCGCTTCACGCGAGATCGCGGTCACGGTCGGCAAGATCATGATCGAAAGCACGAGCGAAGCGGGAAAGATCCCAGGACCACTCAGGCGCGTCGAAAAGAACGGCAGCGAACCGAAATGCTCGTTCAGCCACGCCGCAGGTCCGCGCACCGCGGGCACCAGCACGAAGATCCCCCACAAACCGTAGACCACGCTCGGGATCGCCGCGAGCAGTTCGATCACGTTCTTCATCACCAGCTCGACGCGACGTGGCACGAAGCCCTGGCTCAGCACCAACGCCACCGTGATGCCCAGAAACCCACCCACGAATAGCGCCAACAACGAGGTGTACAGCGTGCCGACGATCTCCGCCAAAATGCCGAACTGTGCGCGATTGGCGTCCCACACCGAGCGAGTCAAAAACCCGAGCCCATAGTCGGCCATGGCCGTCTTCGCGTGACGCATCACCTCGAACACGATGCCGGCCAAGAGCAGCACGACCAAAAGACCGAACGCGTGCGCCCCATTCCGGAACGCCACATCGAACCCCTTTTGCCACGCGCTCGGAGGTCGCGAGATCGGCGCACGGGGAGCCTGCGAAAATTCCGGATCGCTCGCTGCTTTGATCGCTGAATCTGCCATGGTGTTTCCCGTGCGTGCGAGCCTCGCTGCGGCTCACTGAATGGTGTCGACCGCCTTCAGCACTTGGGCTGCCACTGCCTCGGGCAGCGGCACGTAAAATAGGCTTTCCGAGAGCTTCTGCCCGTCGCTCAGGCTCCACTTGAGCATGCGCTTCAGCGCGTCGGCTTTGGTCTTGTCGTCGTATTTCTTCTTCGCCAAAATCCAGGTGTACGTGACGATCGGATAGGAGTCGTCACCCGCCGGGTCAGTCACCCAGGCGCGCATGTCCGGCGGCAGCTCGACCGCCGCGAGCGCCAGCGCCGACGCCTTCAGCGACGGCGCGACGAATTTTCCGGCCTTATTTTCGAGCTGAGCCGTAGGCTGTTTCGTGGTCGCGGCGAACGCATATTCGATGTAACCAATCGCGCCGGGCGTTTGCTGGATCTGAGCCGCAACGCCGTCGTTCTTGGCGCCACCGACACCCACGGGCCAATTCACCGATTTGCCGACGCCGGGCCCGGCTTTCCACTTCTCGTTGATCGCGGCCAGGTGCTGGGTGAACACGAAGCTCGTGCCACTGCCGTCCGAGCGATGCACGACGGAGATGTCGAGCTTGGGCAGCTTCACGCCGGGGTTCGTGGCCACGATCTTCGGGTCGTCCCATTTTTTGATCGAGCCGAGAAAGATGCCCGTGTATTCCTCGCGCGTGAGCTTCAGCGCGGGCACACCTTCCAAGTTGTACGCGAGCACGATGTTGCCGGCGGTCATGGGCAACAAGATCACATTGTCCTTGGCTTGCTTGATTTCGTCGTCGGTCATCGCCGCGTCGCTGGCACCGAAATCGGTTTGCCCGGCGATGAACGCCTTGATGCCTGCGCCGCTACCGGTCGACTGGTAGTTGACGCGAATGTCGGGGTTCTTATCGCTGAACTCGCGAAACCAGCGCGAATAGAGTGGAGCCGGAAAGCTCGCACCCGAGCCCTGGAGCGTAACGGGCCCTGCTGCCGCGGCGGGCGGGGGCGCGGCTGAGTCGCTGGTCCCTGCGACCGGCGCTTGCTTTTTTCCGCAGGCGAGCGAGAGCGAAATTGAGCACAAGCCGACCAGCGCGGCGATCGCTGCGCCAAAACGTGTTCCCGGAATCATGACTGACCTTCCTCGATCTTTCGTGAGATGCCGTCGTGCTACGCCATCTCGTGGGCCCCGTCAGGCGCGAACGGCAGCGCCACCGAATCGTTACGCAATGGACACGCGGCCGTTCGTCTCGGCGACGTCGCGCCACGAAATACCTGGAAACTTCGGCAATTGCGCGACACTCTCGTGGCGGCACGGGGTGCGATTCGAGGCAGATTGGAGCGCCAATTTTCCGAGTTGCGCCTTGACTCGCGCGAGCGGGTTCTCGCGGGACGCTAGCGCCACGCGCGCCGATTTTTCCAGGCTGTCCGAGGCCCACGGTCGTCTCGATCGCTGCGCGAAGCGCGCTCGAGCGCCGCGCATTAGCTGATTCGCGCTAGGCGGGATCGGCTCGCCAGGGCACGAGCAGCAGACGGGGCGCGTGTTCTGCCACCTCGTGCAGATACTCTGCCTCGGCAGCGCGCCGCGCGCAGAGCACGGGATCGCTCAGCTCGAGCGGCGTGAGCGTCTGATTTACCACCCAGGCGAAGGGCTCAATCTCGGCACGCACCAAATCACGTTCGAGCTGCATGGCTTCGTGCACTGGCGTCGCTTCCGGCAACGTCACCAGCAAGATCCGAGTAAAGCGCGCATCGCGCAGCCGAGGCAGCAGCCGCTTTACCGCCTCGGGACTACCGCTCGGCCGTTTCAACACCTCACGATGATAGGACTCGGTCGCGTCGAGGAGCAGGAGTGTGTGCCCGGTCGGCGCAGTGTCAATCACGACGAAGCGGCCTTCAGCCGCCGCCACGGTGTCCGCAAACGCACGAAACACCGCGATCTCCTCGGTGCAAGGGCTGCGCAGATCCTCTTCCAGCAACGCGCGCCCCGGTGCGTCGAGGCCGCCGCCTGCCGTCGCCAGCACCTGCTCGACGTAGTCATGCGTCACCACCAGCGGATCGATGCGCGTGATTTCGAGCGCCCCGGCGTCCAGGCCGAGCTCTCGAGCTGCCTCTGCCACGTGCGCCGCGGGGTCGGTCGTGGTGAGCGTGACTTTGAAACCGCGCCGCGCAAGGGCTCCGGCGACGAGTGCGGCGACCGTGGTCTTGCCTACGCCGCCCTTGCCCATGGTCATGATCACCCCGTGGCCGGGCGCGGCGAGTTGGTCGACCAATTCCTCGAAGGACTCGCGCCGCAAATCTGCTCCGATGGGCGAGAGTGGCGCCGCGCGGTCGATGGGGCCGAGCCGGCTCATGCCGCGCAACGCGGCGATGCCGACGAGCGCCGAAGGCTGCAATGGCAAGCGCACGCGGCTCAGCTCGCGCAGGTTCGCCGGGAGCGCGCTGAGAGCCGCCTGCGCGCGCGCCACCATCGCGACGGCAGTCGCGTCATTTGCCGCGAAGACCTCCGGAAAACCGTTGATGATCAGCCGAAAATTGGCAAGACCGAGCTGGCGGAGCTCGGCCTGACTCCGCGCAGCTTCGCGCAGGGAGGCGCGCTCGGGCCGCGCCACGAGCACCAGCGTGGTCTGTGTGCCGTCGCGAAGCTTTGCCTCGGCTGCCGTATATTGGGCAAGCTGGCCGCGCAGGCCAGAGAGCGGCCCGAGACAAGAGCTGCCGCCCACGCTGTCATCGATGAAGCTCGACCAGGCCGAGGGCAGCGCCAGCAAACGCAGCGTGTGACCTGTCGGCGCGGTATCGAAGATCACGTGCTCGAACTCCGCGGTCGCCGCGTCCTCAGCGAGCAGCTTGGAGAACTCGTCGAAGGCGGCGATCTCCACGGTGCACGCCCCGGACAGCTGTTCCTCGATGCTGGTCAGTGCCGCTGCGGGCAAGACCCCGCGGTATGGGCCAACCACGCGCTCGCGGTATTCGTGCGCCGCGCGCTCGGGGTCCACATTCAAAGCGAAGAGCCGAGCGAGCCCCGGTACCGGACGCGGTGTCGTGGTCAGCGTGACCCCGAGCACCTCATCCAAATTCGAAGCCGGATCGGTGCTGATGAGCAGCACGCGCTTGCCCGCGTCGGCAAGCTCGATGGCGGTAGCGCAGGCCGCCGAGGTCTTCCCGGCTCCGCCCTTGCCGGTAAAGAACAGGATCCGAGTCGGATTTTGCACGAGCTCTGACATAGGCCACGTTTCACAATCAATCGTTAAATTACGATTATCACCATGCTGGGACGAGCTTCGAGACTAGTCAACCCCCAGCCTTGACCAATGACGGAAGCGAACGTATCGTTAATATACGATGAGCAAGGCGCAGCGCAGCGAGCCGATCCGAGCCGCCGACGGCCAGTGCTGCGGCCCAGCGCTCGCCGGCCCGGATTTGCGCCCAGTCGAGGGCCCCGCGGCCGACGTGGAGCTGGCGGAGTTGGCGAAGGCGCTGGCTCATCCAGCTCGCGTGCAGATTCTGCGCATGCTCGCGCAGACGAGCAGTTGCGTGTGCGGTGAAATCGTCGAGGAGCTGCCGCTCGCGCAATCCACCGTCTCGCAACATCTGAAGATTCTGAAAGAGTGCGGTCTGATCCGCGGCGAGGTCGACGGACCGAGGATCTGTTACTGCATCGAAGCGCGAACGCTGCGCCGGCTCAAGGCGCTCATTGGCAGTCTCTAGTTACCGGACCCCAACGCAAGGACCAACAACATGCCCGTCCTCCAAGTATTCGATCCACCCATGTGCTGCGCTACCGGAGTCTGTGGCCCGTCCGTCGATCCGGAGTTGGCGCGCTTCAGTGGCGATCTCGAATGGCTGAAGCAACAGGGCGTCGAGGTCCGCCGCTTCAATCTGGCGCAGGAGCCGGGTGCCTTCGTCGAGCATGCAGCCGTAAAACAAGCGCTGGCTGAGCGCGGCAATGATTGCCTGCCGCTGCTCTTGGTCGACGAGCGAGTCGCGGTGGAGGGCGCTTACCCGTCGCGCGAAACGCTGGCCGCGCTGACCGGCGTGGTCGTGCGCAAATTAGCAGTGTCCGGCAGCTGTTGCGGGCCGAGCCCCACGAACACCGCCGCCAAAAAAACCAGCTGCTGCTGAGCGATTTCTAGCGTCTTTCGGGCCGCCTTCCCGTCTTCACCAATAGGAGACCAAAGATGACCCAATCAGCGGCAGACGAGACACGCACGGCGGTGCGACAACACTACGGAAAGGTGGCGCAAAATAGCGGCGCGCGGGGCTGCGCGCCGGGTTGCTGCGGGAGCACCGACCCAAGCTCGAGCCGGGCTCTCGGCTACTCAGCGGAAGAGCTGGAGTTGGCACCCGAAGGCGCAAACCTCGGCCTCGGCTGCGGTAACCCACACGCCATCGCCAGCCTGGGCGAGGGCGAGACCGTGCTCGACCTAGGTAGCGGCGGCGGCTTCGATTGCTTCCTCGCGTCCAAACGAGTGGGCGAAAAAGGTCGCGTGATCGGCGTCGACATGACGCCGGAAATGGTCACGAAAGCGCGAACGAACGCTGGCAAGGTCGGCGCGAGCAACGTCGAGTTTCGGCTCGGTGAGATCGAGCACTTACCGCTCGCCGACGCTTCGGTGGACGTGGTGCTCTCCAATTGCGTGATCAATCTCTCGCCGAGCAAGGCCGAGGTGTTCCGCGAGGCGTTCCGCGTGCTGCGCGCGGGCGGGCGACTGGCCATCTCGGACGTGGTCGCAACCCGAGCCATTCCGGCGCATTTGCGCAGCACGGAGCTCTCTCTGGCGAGCTGCGTGGGCGGCGCGATCGAGGTCGGCGAGCTCGAAGGGATGCTCAGCTCGGCTGGGTTCTCCGAAATTCGCCTCACGCCGCGACCGGAAAGCCGTGCCTTCATCGAGCAGTGGCTGCCCGGATCGGGCGCTGAAGATTACATCGTCTCGGCAACGATCGAGGCCAAGAAGCCTGCCGGCGCGCAGAGCTGCTGTGGTCCGGCTTGTTGCACGCCGGGAGCACGCCAGCAGTGATTGAAGGTGGCACGTCGCTCGGTTATCGCGAGCTTCTGCAACGCATGCGCCCGTTCGTGGCTCGGCGCGTGCCACCTTCCGATCTGGAGGACGTGCTGCAGGACATCTTCTTGAGAATGCAGCGCGCGTTGCCGGGGCTAGTGGACGGCGATCGTTTCGGGCCCTGGCTCTATCAGGTGGCGCGCAGCGCGATCGCGGAAAATCATCGGCAGCGCGCGCGACACCCGCTCGCTGCCGATGAGGTCGAAGATCCGTGTGCCCTGAACGAGCAGAGCGGCCCGAGTCCGCTCGAAGTCGAGATCGCCGAATACCTCGCGCCACTCGTCGCCGCGCTAAAAGCGCCGTATCGAGAAGCATTGACCTTGACCGAGCTCCAAGGGCTGACTCAGCAGGCGGCCGCAGAGCGCCTGGGCATTTCGCTCTCGGGCATGAAATCACGCGTGCAGCGGGGCCGAGAAAAGCTGCGCGGAGTACTCGAGGATTGCTGCCGTATCGCGCTCGACCCGAGAGGTCGCGTGCTCGAGTGCGAGCCGCGGCTGCCCACCGGTTGCCGTTGCAAGAACGGCTAGGCCCGCGAACGCCGGCGAGCTTCGGCAGTGCCGCACTGTAAGCGCTAAGCGACCGCGCGCTTTTCTTCTGACGCGTTGCTCTTCAACGTGACACCGAACTTGGTGCCGACTCCGGGCGTGCTTTCGACGTGCACGGTGCCGCCCATTGCCTCGACCAGGTGCTTGACGATCGACAGCCCGAGGCCGGTGCCGCCAATGTCGCGCGAGCGTCCGGCATCGACGCGGTAGAAACGCTCGAACAGGCGCGGCAAATGCCGTTGCTCGATGCCCGGCCCGTCATCTTCGACGATGAGCTCGATTTCGGCGTCATCGGCCACGGCGTACAGGCGAATGTGCGTCCCAGCGGGGCAATACTTGACCGCGTTATCGACCAGATTCGTGAGCACGTGCTCGAGCGCGCGGCGATCGGCCAGGACGCGCGGCAAGTCGCGCGGCACTTCATGCGCCAAGAACGTGCCGCGCTTCTCGGCTCGCTCCCCGAACAAGCTCAGCACTTGATCGTACACCGCGTCCAGATCCAAAGGCTCGATGTTCAGCTTCAGGCCGCGTGATTCGATGCGCGACAGATCCAGCAGATCTTCCACCAAATCATGCAGCCGCTCCGCGTTGCGCTCGATGATGCCGAGGAAGGCGCGCGCGGCCACTGGATCGTCCGAGGCGGCGTTTTGTAGCGTTTCAGCGGCGGAGCGGACCGCGGTCACCGGTGTGCGCAGCTCGTGCGAGACATTGGCCACGAACTCACGGCGCAGCGATTCGAGCCGCCGCACCTCGGTCACGTCCACAAACACCGCCAAAAGCCCCCCTTGATCGCCGGGCAACAGCCCGACACGAACGAGCAGCCGGCGCGGCTGCAACGTGCCGAAGTCGATCTCACGCGTGACCGGCTCGAGCGAGCGCCGGCCGAGATCCAAGAGCTCCTTCAATTCTGCGTGGCGCACGACCTCGAGCACGGTTTTTCCGACCGAATCGGGCCCGACCAGCAGCATCTCTCGCAACGATGGGTTCAGCACGTAAATGTGCCCGGCGCGATCGAGCAGCAGCACGCCCTCTTGCATGGCCGCCAAAATGCCGCCCAGCCGATCGCGTTCCTCGCGCAGCTCGCCGAGTGTGCGCGACAAATTCTTGGCCAGCTGATCGAGCGCGCGGCCAAGCTCGCCGAATTCATCGTCGCCAGATTGGCGCGCGCGGGTCGACAGATCGCCGTCGGCCATACGCCGCGCGACCTCCGTGAGCGAGCGCGCGGTGCGCGAGGCAAGCTCCGCTGCCAGCGTCGACATCACGATCGCGGCCGCCAGCGCGAGCGCGGTCGCGATGCTCAGGGTCTTGCCGAGCTCGGCCCGCGCCACATCCACCTCCGTGAGCGGCAAGGCAACCCGCGCAACTCCCGCCACCTCGTCCGCGCGCGTGAACGGCACCGCCACGACCAATGTGTGCCCGTCGACCACCGAAGAATAGCCCGGCTCCTTACCGGCCAGCGCCAACGCTTCACGCACCTCCGGCCGATCGGCGAAGCTGACGGGCTCGTCATGCACACGCGAATCACCGAGCAGCGTGCCGTCGCGCCGCAGCAAGGTCACGTCCGCGTTGGCGCGCGCCCCGAGATCGTGCGCCAAATCCGTCCAGCGCGCGTGATCCTCCCAGAGCGCGTAGGAGGACTCGGCACCGAGCGCCACGAGCCGGGCGCGCACGATCAGCTCGGCCCGAATGCGATCGGTGAGCTCCCGCTCCAGCCGGCTGCTCGAGAAGCCGTAGGCAACCACTACGGACACCACGATCACCCCGAGCGAAGTCAGAAATAGCTTGGCGCGGATGCCCAACTTCAAGGAGTCGCCTCGTCGGGCGTACCGACGAAGCGATAGCCCACGCCCCGCACCGTCTCCACGTAATCGCGCGCGGCCTCCAGCTTCTCGCGCAAGCGCTTGACGTGCGTGTCGACGGTACGCGTGGTGATGTCGGCCTGAATGCCCCAGACGTCGTCGAGCAAGGTGCTCCTAGTCTGCACGCGGTTTTTGCGATCGTAGAGCGTTACGAGCAGCTTGAACTCGAGCGCGGTCAGCTCGATCTCCAGCGCGTCGACCCAGACGCGGTGCGCGTCGCGATCGATTTTCAATTTGCCGAACTCGACGGTGGTCTCGAGATCTTTGGTTTCGATGCGGCCGCGGCGCATGATGGCTTGGATGCGGAGCAGCAATTCGCGCACGCTGAAGGGCTTGGTCACGTAATCATCCGCGCCGAGCTCGAAGCCGACCACGCGATCGATTTCCTCGCCCCGCGCGGTCAGCATGACCACGTTGATGCCTTTGGTGGCGGGAGCCTCCTTGAGCTGCTTACAAACTTCCGTGCCCGGCATGTCCGGCAACATCAAGTCGAGCAAGACGACGTCGGGCTTTTGCTCACGGGCCATGCGCAGGCCCTCTCGACCGAGCTTGGTCACCGCAACTTCGTGACCCGCTTGGCGGAGATTGTATTCCAGCACCTGCTGGAGATCGGGTTCGTCCTCGACGATCAGGATGCGTGTCATTCGAGAAACCGGGTACCGGGAAATTGTGACGATTGCGTGGCGGATCTGTAGCACTACTCACCGCCCCCCGATTGTAGCGCGAAATGGCCGTCCCGAGCAGGTCGAACTGGGCCGCGCGAGCGCTAGGCGCGGGCCACCGCGGGCTCGCGGCTCAGCGCGGGGCGCGTCGGGTAGAGCCGCGAGCCCGGTCCAATCCGCAGCACGTGCCCGCGCCAGTTCACGTGCCGCTTGAGCCCCCCGAGTAGCCACACCCCCCACATGCCGAGATCTTTCAGGAGCAGCAGGGGCAAGTCCGAGGCGCGCGGAAACGCGCCGTTGATCGCGCGAATCAGCCAGGCATCCGAGGCATATTTTGCGGCCAAGGCGCCGAGCGCGAGCCCACGCAACGAGGCCGGGCTGACTCCGGGCAAACTCGCTCCGAGCGCGAGTAGCGCGAGCACGAGCACGAGCAGCGGCCCGGGATACATCAGCGGCTCGAAGACGTAGAGTGGCAAGCTGAGCCGCCGACGCATCTGCGCCCAACGCACGTGGCGTTCGGCGAACTGACGCACGCTGCGTCGCACGTTCACGGTGCGGAGCACATGTGCCGAGAGCGCCACTTTGAAGCCTGCGGCTTCATAGTATTGGCCGAGCACGTAATCCTCCGCGAGCACGTCGCGGACGCGCGCAAACCCGCCCAGCTCGTCGAGCTCGGATTTGCGGAACAACATCGACTTGCCGATCACGCACGGATGGGCGACGAGCACGTCCGCACCGCACACTGCGCGCGCCACGTACGAAGCCAAATGCAAATTTTCGAGCCGCGCGCCCAGGCTCTTGCCGCCCGCGCCGGACAGCACGCTCGAGACCAAGCCCACCCGCGGATCGGCCAGCTCTGCGACCAACTCGCGCAAATAGCGCGCGTCTGCGCGCACGTTGGAATCGGAGATCAGCATCACGTCGTGCGCCGCCCGTTCGCTCAACGCGCATAAATTGCTCACCTTCGGGTTTAGGCCCAGGCGCTCCACGCCGGCCACGATCTTGATCGGCAAGTGCGGAAACTCACGGCGCAACGCGCGCGCCACTGCGAGCGCCGGATCGTCCGGATCTTCGGCACCGAGCACGAGCTCGAAGCGCGGATAATCTTGGCGCGCGAACGAAGCCAAATTCTCGTACAAACCCTCGTCCACGCCGCACAAGGGCTTGAGCACCGAAATGGGCGGCAACGGGCCGTCTTTCGCCGCCCGCGCCCGCACTCGAAGCACCGACAGGTGCGTCGCGCACGTGAGAACGAGCGAACAGCTCGTGAGCAGCAACACCAGCAAAAGCAGCTTGTCCATGCATGCCTCCGCCGATGGAGTCTGTACGTTTGGCGTGGCAACACGGTAAACGCCACGCAACATTATGGCGAAGCGAACCGCAGCGCGCGCGCCGTTTCGCCTCGCTCGCCCCATTCTTGGATTTTTGATGGTCACGCGTTGTCCCGCGCCGCGTCTTAGCCTTCGGCGTCCGATCGCCACCGCCGAGAGGCCGTCACGTCATTTCTGAGCGCTGCTCGAAACGACTCCGATCGCAACGGCGAGCCTTCACCGCACGCCCGGCGTCCTGCTTGCCGGAACGGGCGAGAGCAAGCCAAAGGGCGCGTCGAGGCGCCCTCGGTCGCTCAGCGAGCAAGCCGAGCACGCGGGTGCCCGCGCGCCGCCACACCTGACTCGGCAAGCACGCGAACCTCGACGCCGAAGGCTGCGCCGCACTCGGATGTGGCGCGTGACCATCAATCCTTAGAGGGCCAGCGAATGGCTAAGTCGATCGCCTTCGCGCCCGATGCATCCCGGCTGTCTTCGTTGCTCCTCAGTTACATACCAGCAGTATGCGCCTTCGTCGCGCCTCGCCAGCCGGGCGCCTCGACCGCGATCATCGACCGACTTAGCCATTCGCGGGCCCTTAGTAGAAATATGATAGCGTGTGGGAATGGGCCGGCACAGCTTGTTTGGTGCGGTGGTGGTGAGCGGCGCGGCGCTCACTTGTCAGCGCCGCGAGACCGGCGAAACGCACGACTTGTCCGGAGTTGCCGCCACGCAAGCGACGCCGAGCTCAGTTCGCGCGGATGCGTCCAAGCCGCCGGCCGCGCAGACTCGGAATCCGGCGGCTCCGCTCGAGCCGAGCGCAATGCCTGCGCCGAGTGCCACGGTAGCGACGTCCAATGCCGCCCCTGCGCGTGCTCGAGCGCTCGGCCCGGCCCGAATCGCGGTCAGCGCAACGCCGAAGAGCCGGCCCTGCCCGCCGGGATCGGAAATGCCGTTTCCGCCCTGCTACTACATCCTGTGACCCGGGCCGCTCGCAGCGAGCGGGCGTTCGCCCACATTCCGTTCGCTGATGCTGCCGTGGATGCACTGCCCGACGAGTCGCGGCGTGCGCTCTCGGCGCATTGGCTGCGCCGCGCGCGGAGCGAGGCACGCGTCGGCTTGGCATTCGCCGAGCTCGCGCCGCTATTGCGCGCTGTCGGCGCGGATGCACGCGTGCTCGAGCTCCTCGCCAAGTCCGCGCGCGACGAAGCCGTACACGCCGAGCTCTGTCTGCGGCTCGCGCAGCGCTACGCGGGTGAGAGCAGGGTCATTCCGACGCCAGTCTCGGCACCGCTGCCAGTGTTCGGCTGTGACGACGAACGGCTGGAGGCTGCGCTGCTCATATCCGGGATGTGCTGCATCAACGAGACCATCGCCACCGCCTGGCTCGTAGCGAGCGTACGCCGAGCCCGAAGCCCGCTCGCGCGCGCCGCCAATCGCCGACATCTGCGGGACGAAATCGAGCACGCCCGGCTCGGCTGGGCGCACTTGGCCTCCGCCGCCGTAGACGAACCGCTCCGCGAAGCGCTAGCCGATTGTGTGCCCCGCCTGCTGGCGGCCAATTTACCGGGCTGGTTCGCGCAAGACCCGGATCTCGGCGCGAGCGGCGCGCCCGATCACGGCATCCTCGAGCAGGCGGAGGCTCGGAAAACCATCGCCGCGGCGGTGCGTGACTTGGTGTTACCGGGGTTCGAGCACGTCGGGGTGCGACTCGACGCGAGCGCTCGAGAAGAAGCCGCGCGTCTCGCTCATCCAGCCTGACGCTGCCGGCGCTTTCAGCGAACGAGAGCGGCGCTCTGATACACATCGAGCTCCACGGAGCTCGATGGGAGCCGCACCAACCACGGCCGCTCCAGCGGCGGCATGTGGACGCAGCAGACCCGGATCTGCCGCGTCGCCGCGATCGCTTCCAGGTCGCCGAGGATGCGATGAATGCGCTCTGGCCCAAACGGACAGTAAAAAAAGAAGACCGTGCCAATGGTGATGAAACGGAGCAAGTCGACCGCGTCACCCAGCAAAAATCGCGTGCGCTCCAGATTCAGCCAAGCGGCGCGCCCTCGCGCGGCGGCCACCAGGGCCGGTTGTATCTCCAGGCCGATCGCGCCTGCTCCAGTCAGCAGGTTTGCCAGCGAGGCGACCCTGCCAGTCCCGGATCCCACATCGACGAAGACATCGTGGCTGGTCACGCTCGCACGCTGCAGCCCCTCGAGCACGGTTGCCACCGGGCACGGCAAATAGGGCGCACAGCCACGCGGCAGCGCCGGATCGTCCTCCGGGATCTCATCGAGGTCCCACAGCAAGTCGAACCACTTGTCGCGATCGTGAGCAGGGACGTCGGCCAGTTTGGCGCGGAAGATCGCGGGACTGCCCAGATCATTCAGCAGCAGGGTCTTGACCAGATCCACCGAACTTCGAAAGGCGGGTTGCACGGCGCCTCCCATTTCTAGCACGGCGCGGCCTTGCGCCGGCAAGCCCGCCGTCCGCTGACGCTGCTGCCGGCCTCAACGGCTGCTGAACGACGAGCGCGGCGACGGAGCGCGCCACACCCGGGGCTGCGCGCTCCGCGCTCAGTTCGCGCCGAGCGCTTCCGACAGCGGGGTTTCGGCGAAGCGGTAACCGACGCCGCGCACGGTCTCGATGTAGTCGCGCGCGTTACCCATTTTTTCGCGCAGGCGTTTGACGTGCGCGTCGACGGTGCGCGTCGAGATTTTGGTTTCGATGCCCCACACTTGATCGAGCAACGCGCCGCGCGATTGCACGCGATTGCGGCGCTCGTAAAGGGTGACCAGCAGCTTGAACTCGAGCGCGGTGAGCTCGACCTCGTCACCGTCCACCCACACACGGTGAGCGGCGCGGTCGATGCGCAGGTTGCCAAATTCGATGTTGGCGGCTTCGCCCGCCGGCAGTTCGCGGCGGCGCAACACGGCTCGGATGCGCAGGACCAACTCGCGCACGCTGAAGGGCTTGGTGATGTAGTCGTCAGCGCCGATTTCGAAACCGACGACGCGGTCGATCTCTTCACCGCGCGCGGTGAGCATGACCACCGGCAACGTGCGCGTAGCCGGATTGTCTTTGATCGTGCGGCAAACCTCGGTGCCCAGCATGTCCGGGAGCATCAGATCGAGCAGCACCAGATCCGGCTCGCGCTCGCGCAGCAGGCGCAGACCGTCGAGTCCACACGCGGCTTCGATCACCTCATGTCCGGCGCTTTTCAGATTGTAGTCGAGCACTTGCCGAATATCGACCTCGTCCTCGATCACTAAAATGCGTGCCATCTGTGCGTCCAGCGATTAGCCGACAGCTGTGACCTTGATGTGACGAGTCGGTAGCAGCTGCGCACCGATGCAGTCATATTCGTCACGCGGGCCACTCCGTGTCGACGGAAGCGCGTGTCGCGTCGAGCGGTGAGGTGGCCCAGGCGCGCCCATCACTGGTTCACGCTTCTTGCGACCCCTCTTTCATGTAACCGTGGCGTAACCGGGGTATGACATCAATCCGGATCGGATCGCGATTTTTTCGCAGGGCAATCTGAGCATCCAGGATAGCGCTATCGTTCGTGACGCTACGTGACCACACGGCCAGATCGCCAACGCGGGCTCGGGGCAAACGACGATCGGCGCGGCGGCTGAGGTTGGAGTCTTGGGTTGCTCCGGCGCGGCGTAATCGAATCGAGTGCAGGCGCTGAGCGCGCTAAAAACCAACGCCAATCGTAGCGCGCCCTTCGGTGACGCTCTGCGCTTGACCGGTGGGCAATAGCGCGATGCCGAGGCCCGCGCTCAGCTTCGGTGAAAGCGCGTAGTCCAGAGCGAAATCGAGCCGGGTTCCTAGATCGATGACGGTGCGGCCGGTGCTGCCGTTGTTGAAGTGAAGCCCGTAGTGAATCGAGCCGACAAAGCCTTTCGTCGGAGCTACGGAGAGCCCGGCGTACAACCCCGGGCGTAAACTGGTCGAGGCGTCATAGGCGCCAAGGCCAAGGGTGACGAACAAGAGCTCGCGCGTGCCCAGGCGCAGCGCGACGTCCGGGAAGGGCAAGCTCTCCGCGACGCGCGCGTGAATGCCGCCCGCGAAGAGCAGCCCCGCTCGGAAGCCAAAGACCGACCAGTCGGCCCCGGCGCCCGCGCGAACGCCCAGATCGCCCTCGCTCACGAAGCCGGAAGTCGGGGGGTGCGATTGACAATCATAGCCGCACAGCACCACTCGTAGTGAGCGGCGCTCCGCGGTGAGGCCAAGCTGCCAGATGAAGCCGCGTGATTCTGGAGCCTCTGTTCCGGCCTGCGACGCCGGAAAAGAGGCCAGCACGCCGAGCCCGAAGTGCCGCTCGTCGTAGATATCCTCGACCTCGTTGCTTGGGACCTTGGTGTCCCCGGCGCCCCCGTAAACCGTGGTTGCGAGATTACCGCGTTGCGCCGACGGCGCAGCAGCGCTGGCTGCTGAGGTCAACCCAACGAACGCAGCGCCCCAGAGAACCCGCCGAACCCGAAGCAATCTGTTCACGGCTGCACTATAGAACGAGCCCGCTGGCCGTGCGGCCTACGTCCTCGGCAAGGTGCTCATTGAACGTCGATGCGAAAGCTCTTCCAGTCGACGCCGCCGCGGTCGTCGCGCAGCACGACCCAGAGGAATACCGGCCCCGGATCGCTCGGTGCAGTCCAGACGCCGTCACTGGTCGTGTTCTGAAAATTCGCCGCGGATTGGCCGGTATGGTCGCTGTCGAACGAGCCCGCTGTGGCAAACCACGACACGCGCATCGACTCGTGCCGATCGCTCAGAGCGAAGGTACCCGGGTCGAAATAGGCGTAAGGTTCGGGCCCCGCGCAACCCACCGGGTTCTGCGCGCAATCCTGCATGCACGAGGTTTCGTCTTCGCCGGGACTGCAGATCCCGTCGCCGCACTCGGCGTCGAGCGGACAGGACGGCCAGGATGCGCGCAGCGTTTGTTTGACGCCGTGCGGGACGGACAGCGGCGACGTCGAGCCGTCGTCTTCACTGAGCGCGACATCGCCCAACGTTGGCACCGTCACCGCGCTCAGCGTTGGATTCTGATTGGGCTTGGTGCGCTGGCTGTACTCTTGAAGTTGTTGCACCGTGCCGGACGCAATGCCGCAGTGGATCCGGGTTTCACCGAGGGCGTCGAGGGGCGTCCCATCCGCCTGGACGTGCAAAATCACCGGTTGGTAGTAACCGCCGGTCGAGTCGGGATCGGTCGGGCGCCCGGGGGGCTCTCCGGGTTTGGTGAGCGGAACGTTGGGTCCGAACTGCGAGCAGGCCTGAGCGGGGATCTGTCCCGTCGGCGCCAAGCCGGTCCCAAATTCCATGACCTGATCGCCCGTGCCGAAGCAGGCGGCAGACACGTCGCTGATTTGGTTCACCGGCTTCGGCTCCGTGCAATACGCGAACGTGACGCTCGGGTGCTGGACGATGCCGCTGTCATCCACGACGAGCAGCCGGTAGTCGACCTTGCCCCTGGGCGCCGCTTCGGCAGGGTCAGAGCGAAGAGCGAGCACGCGTGGCCCAACTACCTCGGAAAAGCGGTCGGAGAACTTGGGCTGGCAGGCCGCGAGCGCCAAGGGCACGAGCGACGCCAAGAGCAGGCCGAGCCTGCCTGATGTCATCACCATTCGATCCTCCCGCCGAGCACCGGCAACGTGGGCAGACCGGTGATGTATGCCCGCTTCGTGAAGTTGTAGTTGTAGACGATCTCTTCCGGGTTTTCGCGATCGGTGATGTTCTGCACGTCGAGGTAAAATTCTGCCTTGCCCCAGGAGCCTTCGAAGCGCTTGGCGATGCGCGCATCGACCTGCACGAAGGCCGGAATGCGCTGCGAGTTCTGCGGGCCGTAGCTGAGCCCTTCGTACAAATCTCGCCGCAAACTGCTGAACGTGCTCGTGACGGGTGTGCGCGGAAAGCCGCTGGCATAGCGAAAGCGCGCGCCGAGCTCGAAGCCGCGACCGAGGTCATACGAACCGACGACCGTCGCCACGTGGGTCTGGTCGAAGTCGAACAAGCGCCAATCGAGGCCCGGATGATCTTTGCGTTCGCTGCGCATCAACGTGTAGCTGATCCAGCCGAAGAAGCGGCCGCTGAGCTCGTGCCGCAGCAAGATCTGCGTTCCGTACGCGCGCCCTTGCCCATCCTGCACCAGCGCCTGCGCCAGAAACGGCGTGGTCGAAGGATTGCGCGGCACCAGAGCTCCGGATTTCGAATAGAAGACGACCTGCTCGAGCGAAATCTGATCGCTGAATTTGAAGGTGTCACCGCCGAGCAGGTGAAAGCCATGCTCGACATCGAGCAGCGGGTTGCCAAACACCGACGACAAGTCCGAGGCCTCCGGCGATTGGTGGTAATAGCCCCAGGCAGCCTTGAAGCTCAGCCGCGGGATGACCTGAAACGACGCCGAGAGGCGCGGATCGAGCGCGGTCGTCTCCTTGGTCACGCCGAGTGGCGGATCGTCGGCGGAGGTGCCTGGCACGCGCCGGCTGGCAGTGTTCAGGTACGGCTCGACCCGCACGCCCGGCACGATGTGCAAACGATCACCGAGCAACGCGAAATCCGCCTGTGCGTAGGGTGCAATGGAAAGGATGGTGGTGTCCCAATTGTCGGCATTCTCGAGCACGCTCGGCGGCTGGCCGAACACGGCGATGTCGCCCTCTCGCGCAGGTAGCGTCACCGAGCCACGGCGGCTGAGCGAGGAGCGGCTGCCCTCGACGTCGAAACCCGTGGTGATGATGACGTGCTCGGAAGCACGCCCGCGATAGGCCGAGCGAAAGCCGAAATTCGTGCTGTGCGTGTCGAGCACCGTGGGCGTGCCGCCGAACGAATCCCGCACGATCGTGTGATCTTGGCCGACCCAGGGCGTCAAGAGCACGTTGCCACCGTCCGAAAGCGCCTTCTTGTAGGTCAGCCCGACGGTGGCAACGTGCTCTTGACGCCCTGGGACGGCCAAGATCA
>Ga0207667_10001849_pt1 | contig 26575 bp, 60 predicted proteins | sample KBSCornC52_FD_184301 | JGI IMG/M metagenome (GOLD analysis project Ga0207667, IMG submission 184301) | Corn rhizosphere microbial communities from Kellogg Biological Station, Michigan, USA - KBS Corn C5-2 (SPAdes) (version 2) | ecosystem: Host-associated > Plants > Roots > Rhizosphere > Soil ...
CGAACCGCAGTTTGATCTCGCGTTCGACTGGGACGGGACCCTCACCTCTGCGGGTGCCGCCCCTGTCGGGCAGGATAACCCGGGGGTGGTGATTGACCTTACCCCGCTGAAAATGGCGTTGTCCCGTGGGTTGCAGGTCGCGGTGATGACCTGCAACTGCCCCCTGTACATCACGAGCGTCCTGGCAACCTACGGGATTGCTGCTCACCCGGACACGGACATGCAGTACAAGATTCCCCCTGAGTGGCTGGGCAGGCTGGTGCTGGTGACAGGCAGGAAGGTGCTGGCTGCCCGGTATGTGGATGACCGGGGGATGAACTGGAAGTTCGGGGACCCTCCTGAGCTGATATTCACCTGAAAGGAGAGACGGTGAATGAATCACAAGTGTTCCGGTTCGGGAAGCTGGTGCTGACCGTCCAGCAGACCGGGACTACCGACTACGAAATCCTCCTCGAAGCGGAAGGTGAGGATGATGTTATCGACGTTAACGTCGGAACCGCCATCTTCGGGGAGGGTAAGACATTCCGGATCTGAAAGGAAAACGATGGACAAGAACGAGCTGAAAGCCCTCGCGGACATGCTCTGCGGGGATGAGAGCAACGAGAGTGACGAGGTGATCATCGACATCACCGCCTTGTCCTACGGGGTGATCATCACCGACCGCAGTCACCCGCATTACAACGCCTACCTGCTGGGGCTGTGACATGGAATTCCTGGTGCAGATGGACATCCGCTTCGGGGATGAGAACCCTGAATTCATCAGGGCTCTCCTCGAATCGGAAGCCCTTGCCGCGAAGCCCTACCTGGAGTCAGGGGAGTTCACGCGGGCGTGGCGGTCCTGGGGCACTCACGAAGGGGACCACGGGCACGTGGCGCTGTGGACCGCTCCCAGCTACCTGTGGGTGCGGGACAGGTATGACAGCTTCCCGCTGGTACGTGGCGGGTACACGAGCCTCCCCCAGATTACTGAGCTGATGCACAACCCGAACGACCCGGGACCGCATCCCCTGCATATGGCTGATGCCCCGTTCCCGCTCACATTCGAGAACCTGCGGGCATACCTGATCAGGTACGGGACGAGAAGCGGGGTCACCAACGAGGGACTGACCGCTGAGCTGGTCACGGGTGTCACCATCCACAACCATCCTCGTTCCGGTCGGGCATCAGAGATTCACTTCATGGTGTTCGGGCAGAAAGTCGCGGAGATCGGACCGCTCGTCGCGAGCGAGGGCGACGAGGTTGCCCCCAGGTATATCGACCTGCTCGTTGAATGGGACGGGAAGCCGGTGCATCACGAGATGTGGAAGAACCGCATTCTCGCGGACAACGGTCTCTTGTTTAACGATTACGAGAGCGCCAAGGCAGCACCCCGGACCCGTCACGTCCTCGCAAGCAACCCGTAAGCAAGCCAGTTAAACCCTCACGGATCGGAACTGAGATGTAATGTCAAAGATGTGCGCCTCCTACCTGTCCCTCGCGGGCAACCCGCACGGGAAACTCCCCAGGTATCCCGCGATCGAAAGAGCGAAAGCAGCTCACGCCGCTGGCATTCCCAGCATCGGGGTCCTGTGGAACGAGCCTCTTGACCCTGCCATCCTCAAGTACGCGCAGGTCCCGGAAGCTGAATGGTTCGACCTGTCAGAAGTCCCGAGTATCGCCATGATCGACGCGATGCGGGTGCTCGTCAACGATTTCGGGGTGACCATGATCAAGGCGGGTCTGTGCGCCGCTGGGTTCCGCCTCAGGGTTGCGGCGTTCAACCTGCTCTACCTGGTGGAGCACGCGGCAGGATGCGGTCTCACCGTGGCTGTGGAGCCTGTAGCGTGGGGTTCGACGCCTTCCCTGGGTGATACCCTCGCCCTGATGCGTGCCGCTGGTGTGGACGATCGTAGCGACGTGGGTGTCTGCTACGACCTGTGGCAGCTCGTGTACGGGTCTGATGTCGCGGAACGCGGATACCTAGAGAACGTCGCCAAGATCGAAGTGTCCGGGGTGACCCGTCCTGACGGTACCCCGAAGCAGGAAGCCGCGATGAATCGTCCCTTGCTCGCGGATTCCGAATACGCCACCTCTCAGTGGGTGCGGAGGATTAACCGTCACGGGGGCATTCCCGTCACGTACGAGGTTCCTAACGCGCACCTGCGGGTCATACCCCTGATGGAAGCCGCGCAGGCTATCGCGGACGACATGGAACTGCTGTAGGAAGGAAAGCACATGGAAGAGAACGAGACGAACGCCATCTCCCTTGATGCCATCCGCGCTGATCTGGTCTCCGAGATCACCGCCGCGTGGCATGAGGAGGAGACGCAGCGGAAGGCTGACGAGACGCTCTTTGAGCATCACCTGGTGGAAATCGAGCTGGGAACCGTGTTCATCGCGGTCGTCGCGATTGTCATCATGCAAAGGATGCACCTGGAAGGGCTGTGCGAGGTGGGCACGCTCGTCCCCAGCGGGCTGCTGGCAATCTTCCGGATCGTGAGAAGCTGATGACTAAGCACCTGGGTTACGCAAACTACCTGACCGCGATGGTAGCGCTGTGGTTCGACAACAACCGCGATCACAGCGATAACCTGCGCGGGCAACTGGAATACTTCCGCACCATCGGCATGCTCTCAGGGCAGGATTACGCGGAGGCACGGTTCGCTGAATGGCTCCAGCGGTACGTACGCAGGTCCATGACCGCGACATTCGAGGTCACCGACAACGAGAACAGCCTGGCATCCACGTTCCTGGAACACGGGATGACCCTCGTGGACTGGCTGGAACTGGCACGCAAGTACCTGAAAGAGGAATCATGATACTGCTCAGCGGGCAGGACAGGGGTGGCAGGAAAGTCATCCTGACACTCAGCGAGAATGCAAACCGCCTGCACTTTGACATCTATATAGCAGGCGGTAACTCAATCCCGCTGGACATCAGGCAGCGTCTCGCCTCCTTCGAGCTGACAGAAGCTCACAGGGCTGAACTGAAAAAGTGGCTGTGATGTACCAGCTGATCGCAGACGGGATCCCCTGGGTTGACTCTGACGGGAATGATACCTGGGATTACTGGAGTGTCGTGTCCCTTGCGGAGGTAGTCGAATCCCAGGGGCACGAAGTGGAAATCGTGCCGGTGTGACGCGGCTGGGGTCAGGGCTATGTGCAGTGCTGCGCACTGCGCTAGCCTCCTCCCCTGTTTTCTTTAAGGATATGAAACCTTCCCGACAAAACCAACCACTAGCTTACCAATCCTCTGACCTGGGGAAATGAGGTAAAAATACCCCCCGGGGTATACCCTAGGTTTGGTGACAGAGAGTAATAACTATTCTCATGAAACGTATCTGTACAAATGTATAGATTAGGAGAATCATGGACGTATCAGACCCGGGGTACGAGATCTTCGGGAGCGAAGACATCATCAACGTCTCCCACGTCAAAGAGCGCATCGCAAGGCTGCGCCCCTGGACCGTGGAGCAGATCAAGGATCAATGGGAGTGGGGTCACTTCCCCACCCGTGAAAGCGCATGGGAGTACCTGTGCCAGCAGCCTGAGCGAGACGGGCTGGGGATCTGCGAAGACCTGGGCAAGACCGCTGAGCTGGAGGCACTCAGGCAGCTCCTGAGCGATCTCGGGGGCATCGGGGATGACTCCTACCTGATCCACGATGACTACCTGGAAGAGTACGCCCAGGATGACACTGAGCTGCCCGCAGACAGTCCCCTCAGCCCGTACGTGGACTGGAAGAGGGTAGCAGACGACAACTACCGGAGCAACTACGCCTCCGTGTCCTTCCGGGGGAGCACGTACTGGGTGGTGGCACGATGAACGACAGCACGCCAAAGGCTTACATCCTGATCATCGATCATGTTCCGGGACAGAGCTGGGAGGCTCATTTCGACGGGGAAGCCCCGACCCTGGGGCTAGGAGGATTCGGGTGGGAAGCATCAAACCCCCGTGACCTGCTCTCCTACGCCGCTACAGCCCTGGAAAGGAGAACCCGTGAGTGACAACTACAGCGAGATCCTGGAAGGGGTCAAGTACCGCTACGGGATTAAAGCCCTCATCCTGCTCAGCAAGATCAGGGACTACCTGACCGCGAACGGATACGCGGTGCTTAGTCCCTACGCCATGTGCGATGACACTTACCAGTGGTCGATGACCGTGCTGCGTGTTCCCGAACCCGAGCATGACCGCGACAAGATAGACATCACCGTGGAAATCCCCGAGGAGCGGGACTATGAAGACCCTGAAGGTTACGGGATAAACTTCGGGATGGAAATCACGGAACACGGGGGGAAATTTCTCGGAAGGTTCGAACCGTACAATTTCACCCCGGAATGCTGGGTGGACGCGAGAAACCTCGAAGCCGTGGCTGAGCGGTGGCAGCTTCTCGAAAACCCCGAACTGGAAAGCATTCTCGAACGGATCGAATAGGAGGACTCGTGGATATCGCTAAGCAGGTCAGGATCAAGTGCAGGTGCAACACCTGCGGCAAGAGGTTCACCATCGTGTCCTCGATAGGACGCAGCGATATCTGCGATGACTGCGCTGATGTTCTCCTGGAGATTATCTTCGGGAAGGATTTCCGAGACATCTGCGTGCTGAGGAGGAGGAAATAAATGGAATTCGTGATCCTCGAAGGCGAGGTGACACCAGACTTCTGGCTGGGATACTGGGATGCGGATGATGACGTTTACTCTGGCTTCCCGTTCGACTCCTATGCGTACGAGAACACGGGGGATGACTACAACGACGGGTATACAGTCAGGTGGTTCCCTCTCCCCGGAGGACTGATCTCCTGCGGGAACCGAAAGGATCTCCCGAAAAAGCAGCGTGTTCACGACTGGGTATCCCTGGGGTTCGACACCATGAACAAAAGCGAGAAAGGCATCTGCGAGGTGCTCGTATTCGCGTGCACTAGATGCGGAAGGGACTGGCGAGGGTGATGGGTACCCTGTCATACCACAACGGCAAGCAGTATGGTTACGAGGGCAAGCCAGGAACATGCAGATGGTGCGGCGACAAGCTGCGCTATAGACGGGTGCTCGCGAGTGATTCAGACAAAGCCAATCCGACGTACCGTAATGATCCGTACAGGGGAGCTTCTATCCGGGCTGCCCTGCCTGGTGATTACGAGGACGGCAAGTTCTGCTCGCTGCGCTGCGGTTATCAGTGGGCAGTGAGAGCGCTGCGATAAATACGAAAGGAGACTGGAGAGGGTGAATAAATACACCTGGGAGTTCGGACAAGAAAAAGTGAGGAATCATGGAAAAGGAATATGAACTGCACACCTGGCTGATCATCGACAGTGACGGGGACCGCCACGAGGTGACCGCGCATTACATCGCGCAAGGGGTAGGCAGCGGGTACACGAGCTTCGTTCTCCGCGATCACGCGAACGCGGGGGTGATAAGCACGTTCTATCACCCGGTCAGCGTGGAGCTGAAGCAGGAGAATCGCGGGAAGCTGTCAGGTCCCCCGGAGAACTACCCGGTCACCATCTCAGCTCCCCCTGGTAAGGTCAAGGGATTCCGTGTCCTCGCGTGGGCTGAGAAGACACGATACGAGGGACATTACCCTGGCGGTGTCGTGCTCGTGCACCGTCCCAACGTTTACCCCTACCCGTATGTCACCTGGGATGCGTACACGAAGGACGGGGGGAAAACGTGGGAGGCTGCCACGGGGCATTATCTCGCGGATATCGAAAAGGGCTGGCTTGACTTCACGACCCGGGTCACGGACCTGGCGGAAAAATGAGCGAGTCACGCGCCAGGCGGGAAGCACGCGCCCGCGAGGTGCGTGCTGCGGTGAGGCAGTACGCACTCTGGCAGCTCCCGCATATCCGGGAGAGTGTACCAGATCCGGACGCGGAGGCACTGTCCTGGCTGTACGTTGCCAGGGCTCGCCTCGATGCGCTGATCGCTGTAGAGGTGAAGCGCTCACTCGAAAGCAAAAGCGAAAACACCCCTCGACCTGGAGGTTTGGAGTCTGGGTGAGGGCGTGTTAGGATGCTTGCAGGAAGGAGAACGATGAACGAAAATGAAGCCCTGCCAGAGGGCATAACCGGAGCGATGATCCTGGACGATGCAGTCGCGTTCAGTAAGCAGGTCGTATGGATGCCGGATGAGATGCACGATGTTCTCGTGCTCGCGGCAATGGCGTCCCATACGATCGACAGCTTTACCACCATCTTCAGGATACTCGCGCTATCGTACGCGGGGGAGTCGGGCAAAAGCACCCTGCTGCGCACCCTGATGATGCTTGGGTGGAACCCCTGGAAGTCCAAGCCTACCTCGTATGCGCTCCGCTCACGGTTCAACGACCGAGAGAAGCCCATGGTGATCATTGATGAGATCGGGACCATCTACGGGAAAGACGGGATGAAAACCCCGCCTCCCGAGGTGGATTCCATGATCAAGGAAGGATACGAGAAGAACGCAACATTCTCCATTTCCCGGCAGGGAGTGAATGAAGATCTGTCCTGTTACTGCGTAGCCGCGTTCGGGGGGCTACGCAAGGCTGTCCCTGATGACGTATGGTCACGCTGCATCGTGTTCAGGATGCACGCGGTCCCGGAGGGCATCTCCCTGCTGGACTCGCTTGATGACGACACGCAGGCGCTAGCTAAGCCGCATGCACAGCGCATGCATCAGTGGGCGCGGCAGAACTCCGAGGAGATCAGCCGTACATTCAAGAATTTCCGTGCTCCGCACAAGAAGTTCCGTGCCAGGATGCGGCAAATCTGGGGATCACTGTACGCGGTCGCGCTCGTAGCTGGCGGTGATTACCCGGAGCGGTTTATGTCGGCATTCAAGATGCTCGCGCTGGACGCCTCTGAGGAGATAATCCTGACAGGGGCTCAGATGGTCTTGCGGGATACTGCGAAGCTGTTCACTTCCACGGGAAACCAGCGGATGTTCGCGAAAGACATCATGGAAAACCTGCGGGAAATCTCCGGGATTGACCTTTACGAGACTCTCAGTGACCGGGGTTTCGGGATGCTGATGACAGAGGCACTCGGGGCTACCCAGTCAATGGACATCGACAACCAGCGGGCACGCGGATACCATGCCAAGCCAGTCATCGCGGCATGGAGGAACCTGGAGGCGATTCTCGAACCCCCGGACGAGCAGGACGAGGAGGCTGACGAATTCGACACCATGTTCGAGGTCACGGAAATCACAGAACCCGTTGCCGCAAAAAGTAACGGACGTGCTCGCCAGCCTGCATGATCACAGAAATCACGGAGATCACAGAAAATGCAAGAAGCAACCGTCAACGTTCTCGCCGCCGAGGTGAGAACGCTCATGATCGGGGCACGCCAGGTCACGCTGAGCGTATGGAAACAGCTTGACCTGGTATCCGCCGACGAGATCATCCCATTCGGGAGAGTATCGCCAGGCGATGGTACTTACGGCCTGCGTGTCTGGCACGGTCCCGTTGTATGGATCGTGGGCAGGCATAAAGATACCGGAACACTCGTCAGGTCGCAACTTCCGCTGAACGATTTCGGGATGGCAGAGCATGTCAGGTCGCACAAGAATGGACTAACCGGACCGGAGTTGCATGACAAGATCACGGAATGGAAGTCCCTGGACCTGATCGTACTCGCGGGACTGAAATGACTGAGAAAATCCGTATCGTAGACATGGACGGGACCGCGCTGGAGGTCACTCTCGAAGAGGGTGGCTTCCTGCGATTCGTCACCGACGCGGACCTGCTGCCCCAGGGTAAGGGCGTATGGCTGACCCGGGATGATGTAGCGGATCTTATCGTGAAGCTCACGAGCCTGTGGGTTGAGATGAACATAAGAGGAGGGTAAATGAATCGCGACCAGCTCACGGCGAAGATAGATGAATGTGTCCGTGAAGCCGAGGAATGCCTGCGGCAAGCGGGAATCCAGTACGCGTCAAACAGGTTTGATAATGCCGCGTACTGGCAGAAGCAAGCCGAGATTTACATCAGGATCGCGACGTTGCTGGTGAACCGCTGAGTAGTCATCCAGTCACTAGAAGTAGTCTAGGGAAAACCTAGACAAAACCTGCTGGGATGGACTAAGCTCAGCAGCATGCAGGAACACAAGAACACGAAGGAAGGAAAGATCATGGCTTACCAGCTCCCCACGCTGCCAGCCCCCAACGCCTATGACATCGCAGAGAAGTCGCGGGAAACGCTGAGGTGGCTTCAGGAGAACGTGCTCGTAGGGTACACCCTTGAGCGCGGTCCCGCGTGGCACTACGTGGACCTCGGGCAGGGACTCCCCAAGGGCACGCATTTCCCGGGTCCCATCCCCCTCTCGCGGGTTACCCGCCTCCTCGACGTGAAGCTTACCAAGGGTACCGCGTTCGTCCAGTACGAGGATGACGAGGGTCACAAGCAGGTTGTTGAGGATAAGGACAATTTCCCGATCGTCAACCAGCGCTCCGGGCAGATCTTCGGGTACCCGAGGGAAGGGTACAGGATTCACCCGTACCTCCCGGTTCTCCAGGGTTTCATCAACAACATCGTGGATGACGAGACTGTCGGGTTCAGCTCCGCAGGACTGCTCCGCAAGGGCGGGGTCGCATTCCTCCAGGCGCGTCTCCCTGAGACGTACGAGGTGCAGGGATTCGGGTATGTCCCGTACATCTCCGCTGTCACCTCCGCTGACCGGACGAAGAAGACCACGTTTCACACGGGAATCCTCGCGGAAGTCTGCGACAACACCGTGGACGCGTCGATTCTCGCGGCTTACACCAAGGTAGCGGTGCGTCACTCGAAGAATTCCCTCCCCACGGTTGAGGCGGTCCGGGAAAGGCTGGGAATCCAGCTCGCGCAGGTCGGGGATGCCGTCGCTGAGGGTATCGAGACCCTGCTCAACGTCCCGGTCACCAACCGGCAGTTCGGGCGGTGGATGGACAAGATGGTGCCGCTCGTCAACGAGGACGGGACCCCGAAGGTGAAGAACGGTCTCACCATCGCGGAGAAGCACCGTGACGAGCTATCCGAGCTGTGGACCAGTGACGAGAAAGCGTCCAAGTGGAACGGGACCGCGTTCGGGGTGCTCCAGGTTGCCAACACCTGGGACACGTGGAACGGGCTTGTCCGTGGCTCTGACGGGGGCAGGATGGAGCGCAACCTGACCCACGCCATGCTGGGGAAGACCGCTGCCTCTGACGAGAAGGCGCTCACCGCGTTGTCCGAGGTGCTGCGCAAGAAGCTGGTTGCGGCTTGATCACTGAAAGGCACGACGACGGGAGCGTCACGCACTGGCTGACGCTCCCGATTGGCGGGGTGCCGGTAGTGATCAGCGCGTCACAGCTTGCTGGGCTGCTAATCCAGGAGTGCTCAGAAGAGGCACTCCAGTCCCTGATAGAAATGCTGTGTGACGGATAAGGAAGTGACGTGAAATTCGAGTTCAGTGATGTCACTGAAAAGCAGATGACTAACGCGGTAGCGGAGGTGCGCATGTACTTGCGACAGGGAATGCGAGCCGCGTATGCGGGTGACTTCACTGCCGCGTACGGGTTTTTCGAGAGCGCGCAGCTTTCAGCTTTCGACCTGAAAGACCTGTTTGCCCCGGAGGTAACGCCATGACCCTGGTGAACATCACCCTGGACGAGGATGAGCAGATAGCGATACTCAGGTTCGCGGATGAGGTTGCTGCTGATCGCGGCATCCTCACCCCGTGGGAGAGGATCGCGGATAAGATCCGCAAGGCTCGCGACAGCTCCCTGTTCGAGACATATCTCCCGATCTCGGGACCGGATTACCACGGGGAACCCTGTGAGTGCAACGGTGGTCCCGGGTTCTGCGGCTGCCCCGGCTGTGATCACCGGGACTGCCGGATGCGGAGCAAGTAGAAAGGACCGCTATGCCGGTCAGGATACCCGATGATGCCCCTATCAGGGCTAAAATGAGAGTAGATGATTTCGACTGGGATGCGTGGCTGATCCCGGGGCAGCGTGTCGAATTCCACCGTGATACAGACTTCCCGGACAGCAGCATGGATACATTCCGCCAGGCACTGCGCAACGCCATGGGGCGCAGGGGGTTCAAGGGGAAATATCACACGCTCAAGATCGATGAGGACACGTTCGAACTCGTCTGGAAAAACACATGAGCAGCTACCTGGTCAGGACTGAGGCTGATACGCATTTCCCGAGCAGGCTCACGATGTTCACTGATGAGGATGACGGGTTCGGGAACATGACCAGTGAACAGAAGCTCGTCGCGTACCTGACGCATCTCGTCCTGCTGAACCACTACTCAGGACTGGGACCGATGATCAGGGGCTTCTGGCAGTGGAACGATAACGATAAGGTCAGGGAGCTTGACCTGGAATACCTCCGGGATATCCCTGAGATGGACAGCGTTGACCAGGAATACCGCGTGGTCACGAAAGACACGGGAACAGAAATCACGAGATTCAGGATAAGGATATGAGCGAGCAGATATACACCTACAGCGAGCTGGAAAACGCAGCTAAGAGGGTAGCGAGAACCACTTCGCTCCGGGCGATCATGGGCGAGCTGGAAGCCCAGCGCAAGGCTGCGGACTCCACCTCGGACAACGGATACCTCTCCTGGAATGAGCTGCTGGAAGCCTGGACCCGGATCTACGGGAGCAGCAACACGTTCTCCAGGGTAAAGCAGTCTGTTCTTGACTACCGGGAGCCTGCGTATCCTGCCAACACCGTCGTGATGGACGCGGATGGTGTCTGGTACCGCAGGGTCAGTCGCGGGTGGGCAGTGTTCGGGAGTGACGCAGTTACGCACCTGGATTACCCGACGCGCCCCCTGAAGGTGATGGGGTAAGTTATCCAGGGGAATCCTCCTGGGATTCATCTGGAGAGATGATCTCCGCATAATATCCCGTATAGGGAGTTAGTGGTTCAAGAGTTACACCGTACTCCAGCAGCTTATCGGCAAGCCTCTTGCGCTCGTCAATAATCTGCTGGACGTACGAAGCCTCTTCGTTGACCGCATTCTCGTCAACTACATCCCTTGGAGGACGCTTATCAAGAGCCATCAGCTTAGACAGCTGAGCAGCTAGCGGACCTACCGCTTTAGTGGCATCAACCTGAACAGAGTCATCATAGAGAGGACGAGAGTAATCCGGAGTGCGCCCACTCGGATCATCCGTATCAGGCTCATACATAACTTTCCCGCCAGCAGATACTTTCTTCGGGGGTGGCTTTTTGATAATCTCGATGTTCTTCATGAGCGCTATCTCAAGCTGCGTCCGCAGGAAAGCCCGGTACCCGTCAGTACTCAGATCCTCGTCGTCCAGCTCCGCGAGAATCTGGCAGACCCTTCCTTTGGAGATACCTACTGTATCCGCGATTGCCTGGAGAGTCCTGCCCTCGTCACGCATCAACTGGATCTTGGCATTCCTCGAAATAAGAGTGAGGTCTTTGCCTTTGGACACATAACTCCTGGTGAACGGGTAGTCGATTTAAGCGGGAAACCGCTGACTAGCTAAAATCAGCCGGTATCTTATCCCAGATCATACCACTCAGGCACAATACTAGACAATCTAAACTTTTAGGCGGGAAATGTCCCAGCTTGCGAAGCTCGTCCGCGAACTTCTTTCTCACTTTCGGGGAGGAGGTTCTAAGCCAGTGCTCAAACTCTTTGAGTTTTTTCAAGTCACGATCATGAGCTTCCGCAAGTGCTTCCCTGGCGAAAGCAAGTTCGTCAGACTTGTCGTCATGCAAGGCAATCGCATCACGGAAAGCAGAGACGGGAGTGTCTCCGAGATCGAACCATTCACCCCGGATATGCTTGGCCCCGAAGTGCTCATGCAGCTTAGCCTCAAGCTCTCCAGGGTTTTCCGTGAATTCTTTCCACAAGAGTTTCAGTGTGAACGGATTTCCGACCTGCAACCCGGACAGTCTAGACTTTGCGGGATCGCCGCTGGACATCCCGATTTTAACCTGGGAGAACGCGGGACTCCCGATCAGGTATACGTAACCCATTACTGAAGGATATAAGATGTGCGATAAATGCACCAGGATGGTAGAACTCCTGGAACAGACCCGATCCGGGCGTTCCTGGGTGGAAGCATCCTTCCCGTACGGGGAGGCGCGGCTGATGGTTCGCGACAATGACGAGAATGTCAGTGACCAGACTCCCCCGCAGGACTGATTACTGGATAGCCGCGAAATTCCCCAACCTGTACACGCTGCTGTGGTTCTGCGGTATGGTGCGGAACGAGCCACCAGAGGAGAAAGAGAAATGAAAGACGAGATTCTCGCGCTGCTCAAGCTAAGGCGCACCCGTAATAATCTCGGACTTATCCAGGACAAGCTCAGCGAGCTAAGGGAACTGGCTGACGCCGCAGATGAGGCAATCCGTGCAGCCACAGCAGTCTGGGAAGCCGTGGAGGAGCTGACTGGTACAGAAGCCAGCGGGAATCCCCTGGTTCCCTGGTTCGATGACGCGGTGGAGGCGGCTAACTTGTTCCAGCAGTCTCTCCCCCAGGAAGGATCAGAGAACGTCGAAGAGCTGGTCTCCGAGGCTGAGCAGCTGGCAGAAGAGTACGAGGAATGCCTGGAAGACAGGGACCTGTCCGCTGATGACCGCGAGGGAATCTGGGACAACCTGCTAGAAGCCCTGGACAATATCGCTAACGTGATGTGAGGAGAATGATGAAAATCCTGCTGATCCGCTATGACGCAAACGGGGAAACGTTCTACGCGACCTATGACACCGATCCTGTCTCAGCTCAGCTGATGGCGGGAGCCGTCCTGGCGCATCTCAACACTCTCGGGGTGACGAAACTGGAGCTGATACCCGTGCAGAGGATGGGGCAATGAAATACGCACGCGACAAGATCACCTTCGAGAATGCTGCGGAGCAGCTAGCCATCCCGCTCTGCTGCAACGACCCGACTCCCGCTATTGTCGTCATGGGCAATTCCCGGGTGCAGAACGTGGATATGGTGCGCAGGATCGTGTACTGCGAATGCTGCGACACTGATCTGCTCACGATCTGGTGGTCAGAATACGACGCGGAACACAAGGAGGACAGTGAACAGGGAACTGACTGAGATTCTCCGGGACTGGATTCCCCGGAGGGATCACCAGTACGACAATTACTACTGGAGAGGGGAGCAGCGCAAGAAGACCGTCTACCAGTCCCCGAACTGGAAAGTGTGGGTTTCCTTCGGGGGGGACATCTACGCGTTCCATCTCAATATCGGGAAGCTGAGCATCTCGTACGAGAGTGACGAACTGGGGAGGTAGGAAATGACTGATCACCCGGAAGCAGGCAAGCACCGGGAGCACAGAATCCAGGTGGAGCAGCCCCCTGAGGGAACGCACATTCTCTGCACATGCGGAGCTTTGTTCGAAAACCCGGGGCTGCCTGCGCTCCTGATCTTTCTCGAAGAACATTCACGGTAACCGTTGACAAGCCCTGCCCTGGCTGGTACCGTTGCCCAGGATCAGCCTCCAGGGAGGGAAACTTGCAGCTCATCCGCAAGATCAGGTCACGGAAACGTGAAACCGCTGACATCACGACTGAACCAGTCTACACTACCCAGTCATCAGGCGTTACAGACATCACGTACATCCTAGACGAGATCGATGAGTGTCTCGGAACGAACGAGGAGAAATGAAAGTCTACGAAGCAGTAGCAGAACTGCTCAGGCTCCCCCAGGACATGCACCTCCTGGACGAGCACGCGGAAGCCGAGGTCGCGGGGTTCGAGGTGTCCACGTACAACGGGGGACACGGGGACGTGGAGTACGTGAAGGTGGAATTCATCGAGGTTGTCGGGTAGATGTCACCATGGGTGAGACTCCTGTGCGTAACGATCGTACTCTACGTGAGGCGCTAGTCCTCGCGGTAACCACGGAAATCCTGGACCCGAAATGCATCTGCAAGTGGAGTCACCGATGCGGGAGCACAGGATGGTCGCGGAGCGTCCCGCATCCCGGGTGCGCAGTTCACCCCGCTTTCATGCTCACGATGGCTCCAGCGGTCTCTCAGGAGGCTACACGATGAAAGAATGCCCAAGTTGCGGGGACCCGTGTCCCGACCGCCTGATTGCCTGCTCAGCGGCATGCATGAGAATCGAGCGGTTCCGGAGGATTCTCGCGGGGGAAGGCGACCCGTTCAGGAAGGAAGAAAAATGACACTCCCCAACCCGGAAGATGTTACCAGCCTGTCCCTGGTGAACAGTATCTCCAACAACAAGTGGATCACGGCACGTGCTAACCTCATCCGTGAGTACGCTATCACCGAAACCGCGCTGAAAGCCGCTGACGAGGTTGAGGCGCTGATCGAGGCTGATGTCAGGCGCATCACAGATGAAGGTGGTCCGTATCCCCCGAAGATCATCACCCTCCTCGAAACCTGGATCAGGGTAACCAGGGAGACCGCGAAGCTAGAGGAAACCCCGTGATCCAGCCTGGTGACTTCTCGCCCCCGTGCGTCAAGTGCACGGGAGTGAACGGGGCGCATTCCCTGAGATGCCCGACAGTCAATCTTTCCTGGGGATGGTATGAGCGCGTCCTCGAAGAGGAAGGACGGATTCCCGAATTCTACTACGAGGAGGATGAGTGATGGGGATCGCGGCACTGATCTTCATCGTAACAGGATTCCTGTGCATTTTCTGTTCGATCATTTTCAAGATACGTGTGCAAACACGTATCATAGTGAACATCATAGGGACTGTCCTGTGCGCTATCGGGATAATCCTCGCTTACATAGATTAACAAGAGAAAAGAAAGAGAAAACAGTGCACCTCGTTCATCACCTCATCCACATCGTCCTGGGAATCCTCGGGGCGGGTATCGTCATCGGGGTCATCGGGGATGAGATCGTCTCCACGATCGTGCGGAGAATCCGCAGGCGCAAGGCGCTCCGCAGGAACGTGTAGTGACGTTCTACTGGATTGCCGCAGCCTTCGGGCTGGCAATCCTCATCACAGCCATAAAACTGATAAACCGGCAAGGTAAAGGGAAATGAACAAGACAGTAGTAGCGGCATCTGCCGCTGTCATCGCGACAGTCCTCGGGGCTTCCGGGTGCAGTCACCTCAAGAGCGGGAATTCCGCTGCCACTGAAGCATCCGCCAGCGCTGCCGCTAAGGCGCTCGCCAGCGACCCGGCTGTCCAGCATGACAAGGCAGTCGCGACAGCTCTCGCAAAGAAGTGCCTGCCCGTGAAGGCGAACATCGTCAGGCAGGTCAAGTACGCGAGGATTTTCGTCGCGGGCAAGAACTCCAAGTACGCGGACCAGGGCAAGGCTGAGCGGGCGAAGCTCGCGGACTGCGCAGGCATCCCTGAGAGCCAGCGTCCCGCGTTCTACGACGCTCTCAAGACATCCGGGGTGACCGCTCTCGGGGAGTACGTCAAGGGCGACCACAAGGCTATCAGGACGTGGTTCCTGGCAACCGCTCCCGAGACTGCCGTCAGGTTCCAGAAGAAGTCATGACCCCGGAGGAGCTTGCCGCGCAGATAGCGTACGTGCTCAGCAGTGAGTTCGCTAACTCATCATGCCTGGTCAGTGACGCCTACGGTAACGAATTCTACGTGGACGTTCATCAGCCAGGGGAAGGTAATCAGCGATTCTCCGTGACCGTCGCTGACTGCACCGATATCCGAACCTAGGAGAAACCCCGTGATCTGGATAGCTCGTGCTCTCGTCGTGCTGGCGTGGATCATCCGCAGGAAGCGCAAGAAAGGCAAGCGCAAGTGAGGAAAAGCAGGATAATCGCCGCATCGCTCTTTTACACGGCGTACTGCTTCTTCGTTTTCGACACCACCATGACCTACGAGGATACGGGTCACGCCTCTGAGGTTTACCTCGCGGGTGCGCTAGCCGCGTTCATCCCGTTCACGATGATCTTCCTCATCGGGCTTACCCGGTGGTCACGCAAGAGATTCCCGCAGAAGAACAGGAAAAGAAATGGCTAAACTCGTCCCTCTCCCTGAAGGAGGGAGTGCTATTCCCGCGAAGGAACAGCGCAAGGGAAAGAAGCAGTATCCCGCGCTTATCAGCGGGAATCCGGTCAGGTTCCGGAGATTCCAGAAGCTCCTGTGGGTCGGGATTGCCGCCGCCCTCGGGGTGGGGTTCATCGCCGGGCTGTACTGGTACGGATTCCAGCAGGATTACCATAACATCTTCCCGTTCCTTCCTAAAGGAACCTCCCTGAAAGCATGGTGGGACAACGGGATGGGATTCATTCACTCGGAAAACTGGAAGAACGGGATCTGGCGGCATGGGGTCCGCGATAAGGCGCAGCCTGAGACATGGGCGATCTTCGGGGGCGTCCTGCTGGGGGCTGCCCTCCCCCGCCGTCCTGTCGGGGCGGTGTGGCTGATCCTGGGTGCGCTGGTGATGTTCGCGCTGGTTATCGCAGGTGCCCTGGCGATCACCTGGTTTACCGTGTTCGGTCCGGGCAAGCATCTCCCTGACCCGTTCAACGCGCAAGACTTCATCCTGGGCTTGCTCGTGGGTCGGATACTGCACTACCTGTGGCTGCCTCTCGCGTCCAGCGTCCGGTATCACCTCACCCGCAACGCCGGGAAAGGGGGAGGTGTTCCGCTATGGGTGACTCTCCCGCTCGCGCCGCCTGCATGGCGGGAATCATGGTCTGTCTTGAAAAGGGACGGGAAAATCAGGCTCCGCTCGTCTGAGAAGACAGACAAGTTCAAGCAGTCCCGGATTTTCGTCCCGCTGGGAGTGCTCGTATTCCTGATCATCGCATCCACCGGGCTGCTCGCGAAGTACGGGTTCGCGCACGGGCTGCACGTGGCGCTGCTCAATCCGTGAGAGAGGCGTAGGAAAATGAAAAGAATCATTCTCACGGGAATCGCTATGGGATTCGCCGCGACTATCGCAGGGTGCAGCGCAACCAGCTCCGCTCCTTCCCCCGATGTCACCGGGTCGTACTCGACGGCAGGGCTCCTCCCGGAGAGATGTCATCACACGGGTCCCGGATGGGTGACCGAACCGGCAGAACTGACTGACGGGGAGACCTTCCGCGTGAGAGACGTATACTACTGTGACGGTCTCACCGGGGGAGTGATCACCCCGGGCGCGGGAGACAAATTCAACATCTATGTCCCGATTACGTTCAGCAAGACGAAGCCAGAGTCATGATGACCAAGAGAAAGGCACACAGGATAATCCTGATTGTCGGCACTCTGTTCTGGCTCCTGGTCCTGCTCGTGTCCGGAACTGAATGCTGATGGCTTCTAACCCCAGCTGCTGCGAAACAGTTCACATCCATTCAACTCGGGCATACTTTCATTGTCTGGGCTGCGGCAATGGCTGTGTCTCTGGTCGGGACGGGAGCAGCGATACGGGGACTACTGAGAGGACGAGGTAACTGATGAACGATCCGGTCAAGGCGCATCAGGTGATGGCCAGGGGATTCCCCTGGATTCCCGTGATCGCGGCGGGAGCGGTCCTGGTAGGGGCATTCATCTGGGCTGCGGTGCAGTTCGGGTTTTTCGTGGACACCGCGAATCAGGTTCACCAGAACAAAGTGGGCGCTATCCAGGCGTCCGGACAGGCAAGCATCGCCCAGAATTCCTGGTCCTACAATAGCGGCGTCAATGACGCACTGAATGCCGCATGGCAGCAAATGCACTCCGATCAGGAGGCGCTCGCACAGGAACCTTCCTATGCTCAGGCAGACACGAAAGCCGCTGTACTCAGTGACGGGCAGCAGGTCTGCGCAAAGCTGTCTGAGCTGCGCCAGAACATCGTCCCCGCGAGTACGTCAATCGTCTCGTGGGCGAAAATCAACTGTGACGGGACTGATGTCGCGATGACCTCCTCACTGAGGAAGTGAAAATGAGATTTAACAAGAAACTCCTCGGGCTCGCGGGAGTACTGGCAGTTATCACTCCCCTGCTCGCGGGATGTCCCTCATATGCTAACAACGGGGACACTCAGGAGCACGGTCAGCAGCAGGCGGATACCACGCAGATGGAAATCGTGCTCCCGCTGCCCAAATTCAATTACAGTTACATCCGCTATGAGATGATCGTGGAAGAGGCAATCCAGGCGTTCGGGTTGTCCACTCACACGTTCTTTTTCCAGCAGGGGGACCGTACCCCTATCGGGGACTGCCCGTCCGTTGGGCTTCCCATCCCGATGAGCGCGTCACTGTCCAACCCGTGGCAGCCAGCGGTGAAAGGCAACGGTGCCGCAACTGACACGAACGTCGCCATCGGGCAGATGGACCCGAACGGGATCTATACCGGTCCCACCGAGGGTACCAACGTGCTGTGCAAGACTGCCAGCGGGGGGACATACATGACGTACGCCGAAGAGAACGCTCATTCCGTCACCGCGCAGGCATACTGGGATCCAGCCATGTACGGGGGCAAAGGCGGGATTCACGTCGTCGGGCAGCCTCAGGTCCCGGTGTGCACCCAGATCCAGAAGTACACCTATAAGGACGTGAACGGAGACAAGCAGACGGGATACAGGTCCCTGTGCTACGCTCCCGGTCATGTCCCCGCTGGGGTGCACGCCCCGGAGAAGCTGATCGTTCCCGGGACCTAGGGTACAGTGAGGTAGATCCAGAGTCCAGGACCCTGCTCACCAGGCAGGGTCCTGGACGGAACTGTAAAGACTGCTGGAAAGGATCAGATGAGCAGCACTGCGGTTTACTATTCCTCCGGGGATGAGGCAGAGCAGATTTACTGGGAGCACGCAGACGGGATGGTATTCCACGGGGGACGTTCCGTCTCCACGAAATGGGATGTCACGAGAGTACTCGCGGAGCTGAAAGACTTCAGCCTCACTCCCCTGTTCGTCCGCAAGGACCCCAAGGATGACAGCCTTCTCGCGTACGTCGCGGAAATCGATGCCACCACCGGGGAATACGGTATCCTGCATTTCAAGTACTACGAGGAGCGGAACAGCTTCTGGGGTCATGTTTCCGCGAAACATGAAAACGACCTGACGCTTTTCCTCGGGAAGATTTTCGCGAACATCGAGGAATACGAGAAAGTCCCGGAGAAAGAAGACGGGATTTTCCTGCATTACACGTTCCAGGGGGAGTACGGTCCGGACACGATTACCCGGGAGATTTCCGCCCCCTTGTGGGGGGAGGTCCAGGCGAATTACGCACCCTCGGTCCAGGGGAGGCTCCAGGAGATTATCGAGGCTCACCCGAAAGATCTCCCCGGGAAGGTGGGGATCATCCACGGTCCCCCCAGGACAGGGAAAACCTACTGGCTGCGGTCCCTCGCCAGGGCGTGGAGCGAGACCGCGCATATCACCTACATCGTGGACTCAGCGGAATTCTTCCGCGATGCCGGGTACATGATGCGGGTGCTTCTCGATGCAAGGCACGGGAAAGATATCTGGCATGTTCTCATCTTCGAGGATGCGGAAGAATACGTGACCGCTGCCGCGAAAGCAACCGTGGGACCCGCCTTGTCGAAGCTGCTCAACCTGGGTGACGGGCTTCTCGGGCAGGGGCTGAACATCCTGTTCCTGTTCACCACGAACGTGACCGTAGACAAGCTGCATGAGGCTCTCACCGGTCCGGGGAGATGCTTCGATGTGATCGAGGTTCCCCTGCTGACGCAGGACCAGGCGAACCGCTGGCTGCGGAACCACGGGAGCGGGGTTCTCGTGTCCGGGGACCAGCCGGTGGGGGCGCTGTACCGGATTCTGTCCAAGGGGGAGCACGACGGGGGCTCGGCATATGACATCAGTGCACCGTACCTGTAGGAGGAGCCATGACACTGCGCGGTGACGATCTCGCGTACGCGACCCTGGATTACATCCGGGAGCACCCGGAGGAATGGGATCAGGGTCTGTACATGTGCGGCTCGACCGCCTGTTTCGCGGGCAGGGCAGTCCTGCTGGCGTACGGGGAGAACTGGGAAGCACAGGCAGCCCGGGAATTCCCGGAGGCAGCAAGGGTAACGAATTCATTCTTTTACTCCCCCTCGGTAGACGGGGAGGTTTCCCCTGGGATGACCGCGAGAAAGCTTCTCGGGTGGAATGCAAATCAGGCAGACGCGGTATTCCGGTGTTACACTAGTGATTTCAGCGTCCTGGAAACTCAGGTGAAAAGGGTTCTCAACGGGGAAGTCTTATATGCCGCGTCATCGCAGGGAAGCAGCCTCCAGGTCCGCATGGCAGGTCATTATTCCTGTCTTCACCCTGGGGGCGCTTCTCTGTCTCGGGGTGGTGACTGCCGTCATGGTGCATTCGAGAGGGAGCGCTGCCCCTGTAGCAGCAGCTCCCTCCCCGCGTGTGCACCATGTGGTCACCACCCCTCCGCCAGCTAAGCCTGTCCCCAGCTCCCCCGTGTACTACCGGGTGCAGCACGGGGACTCATGGTGGAGCATCGCGGTGCGGTACTGCAATTCGGGGAATGCTTACGTGACGCTCGCGAGCAGGAACCATATACCGCTGTACGGGGCGCTCCCGATAGGGAAGACGATTATCATCCAATGTCATTTAGGAAATCATCTGCTGATGCGCAGAAAAAATACCGTGACAGCCATCCTGCATATCAGGTAACCGAGGCTATGCGGGTGAAAGCCCGGTACAGGGCAATGGCAGCGCTGGCGAGAAGATACCCGAAAATATATCTCAGGCTGTACGCGGCTGAACTGGAAAAGATCAAAAAGGAAGGCAAGTGATACGTAAACCGCATGGCACACACCAGTCGCTGGGAAGACTGGTGTGTAACCAATGCGGTCATAAGGAATCGTTCACTATCTCAGGACGGGATATTATCAGGCGGCATCTTGCGGAATGCGGCGCAGCTGCATCCGGACCCGCTGACGGGTTGTCCTCCCGCCCCTGATCCCGTGCTTCTCGTTCTTGCTCATCGCCTCTTCGAGGCATAGCTCTCGTACAGGGCAGTGCGCGCATATCCACAGCGCACGTGCCGTCTTTATCCGTGCCTTCTTATCTCCCGGCTCAGGGAACCACAGGTCAGGGTCGCGATATCCCCGGCAGGAGGCATTCTTATGCCATTCGGGGATTATGATCATGTCGAGGGTATCTCTGATGTCAGCCATCATTCCATCATTCGCTGCCGTTAAGGGTTTTGTCAAGACAGGAAAGGCATCTTACTGGCTTGCGCGGATTCATCCTTTTCTCCAGGGGAAAGTCTAGCGGGACTTTCCGCGTATCACACTCCGGGCACAGCCAGCCGCCACGGCGCACGTCTGACGCGTTCTCGGGGAGTTTTCCCGGGTTACGGCAGTCCCGGCATAGCACCTTATGTCCTGTAGGGTGGTGCTTGTCAACATGGTAGTCATCCCACCTGCGCACCCTCGTGCACCTGACGCAGCAGGTGACTTCGAGTGCTACTGACCATTCCCCCGGTTTCAGCGGGGTGAACGAGGGTGCGATGGGCTCGGGGACATCCTCAAGATCCTGTTCCTGCGCCTTGCGTGCCACCTGCAACGCGTACACCTCGATGAGGCGCATCATCCCGGACAGCTCACGCGGGTTTCTCACTCCTGACGAGTACAGCTTCGCCCTGAGGTCTTCCCTCCCGATAAATGACGGCATATCCTTCCTTTCATGCTGTTCTTCTCGGCTGTACCAGGTATCTCACATCCCCGGATGTAATAAGGAACGCTCTCCCGGTGTAGGCAAGGGAAATGTCATCCCCGAGGGATATCCCGTCAAGAAGATATCTCGGGGTGAAGTCGAATGATCTCTGCTCCCTGGTCACCCCCGCGATTCCCTCATCCCCGGGGGCGTCCCATTCCAGCTCGCCACGATACCCTGCGTCCTGGGATGCTGAAACCGTGAGCACCTCCCCGAAGGAGAGTTTCACGGTCCCCCGGTCCCCAGCCGCGAGGGTTGCCATCTTCACGGCAGAGACAAGCTCAGCCCCGTCTACGGGTATCTCCGGGGGGTAGTCGCGGGTGATCATCTCCCACCCTTCCGCGAACTTCCCTGACACCTGGGGCGCGGTCACGGTGAGTCCCTCGGTGGCTACCCCCGCGAGGGTTGCGTTCCACCCGAAAGACACTTCATCCCCGAGGACGTGACTGAAACGCTCCAGGACGCTGGAAGGCATCAGGACCGGTCCGGGGGACGAGACATCCGCCTTGAGGGTCACAGCGGTGAGCTGGGGGCTCGCCAGCGCCATCCGCGATCTGTCCGTGGACACCATGAGCAGTTTCCCGTCGGTGATGTCCATGCGGACCGCTCGCAGTACGGGGTCATTTCTCGCAGCTGCCATGTTCACGATTCTCACCGCATCCGCGAAATCCCCCGAATCGAGCTTTCCCAGCACATCGGGGAATTCGAGCCATTTCGGGAATCTGCTCCCGGGGGACGCGCTCAGCGAAAACTGCGATTTCCCGGAAGTGACTGTAGCGCTGGTCCCGTCAGATTCGAGGAAAATGCTTTTCCCGAAGTATTTCGAGAATTCGGAAAGCATCCTCCCGGGGATAATGACCGAATCCCCGGTTTTCACGTCTGCTTCGCAATCCGAGGTGAAAGTCACCTGACCGTCAGATGCGGTAATGCTGATTTCCCCTGATTTCGCGGATACGAGCATTCCCGCGTGAACCGGGTTTACGGGTCTGGACGGAAGACCCGCTGCCGCTTTCGCAATCGCGGCAGCGAGGTCTTTCCCGTCAGCGGTGAACGTGAGCAGCAGAATATCCTTTCGAGTCTTTACGTGTTAGAAGTTTCCCCCAGCGGGAACGCGGGATATTATTCCAGGGGATTTTTTTATTACTAGTGACGTTTTTTGTGCCACCATTTTTCGAGAAAGAACGCGGCTACCCCCACCGCGAGCAATCCCCCGAGATATTCGAGCAGCGTGAAATTCATCTCTTATCCTCGGTCATCATGTTCCCGCAAACCCCGCACCGGGGCTGCCGCACCGAGACTATGCTATTCCCGTACCTGCATGTGCAGGTCCACACTTTCGCGGAAGTCATCTCAGTGCCGCCTGGAGACATCCGGCGCAGAGTCCCGCGTTCAGCTCTACCTCCTTTGCGGTAATCTTCTTCCCGCATTTCCGGCAGATGTGTCTCATCTCATCACTAGCACTCGTGTCCCTGGCACGAGCTTACGGTTGTTGCTCGTGGACAGGACATACACCTTGTAGCCCTTACCCGACCATTTGCCAGGGGAGACACGCACCTCCAGCTTTTCCTTCTCCTCAGGGAGGCCCAGCTTGACGCGGACCTGCGGACCCACGTACACGTCTTCCCTGTTTTCTTTCGCATCCCAGATCGCGACCGCGATCTTCTTGTACGGCTGAATGCGGACGCGCTGGGTCATCTCGTAATACACGAGCCCCGGGGTGTATGCCTGTCCCGTCTTCAGCTCCATGAACTGGTCGATGCGACCCCGCTGGATCTGCGCGAGATCCTCCGCAGTCACTGTCTCGAAGTAATACGACCCGGGGGTCAGCGGGACGAGGGACCTCTTCAGGTCGGATGCTTTCGGGGCGTTCATCTCGAATAGGTTCTTGACGCTCGACGCGGTACCGCTGCGCATCGTCGCCTGGTAGCTGCTCGTCGCGGCTGATACCGCGAACCCGATCTCCTCAATCGCGTTCTCCTGCGTCGGGTCCCAGATGGAGATGTTTCCCTGGGGGAATCCGTAGCGAGCCAGGAAATGCTTCCCGGTGGCACTCGGGGTGAAAGCCGCGATCGTGTAATACTCCGGTAGGCGGGAGATTTTCGGGGCGAGGCTTGCCCTGCCCTGGTGGGTGGAATGCAGCTCCTCCCCGTCTGAGATGAGCCATAGCAGATGGAAATGCTTCCCGTACTTGACCGGGAGGGCTTCCAGGTCATTCAGCGTGCGGATCACGTTGTCACACAGTGCGGTCCCCCCGGAAATCTTGTACATTCCCTTGATACTCGGGACCCGCAGGACATCCATGTCGTACAGCAGGCACTCGAAATCGACATGCCCTCTCCCGGGGGAGCTGAACTGGAAGACTGATACGCGGGTCTCCTCGTTCGGGTGGTTCCTGCTGTCGGACGCGAGTGCCTTGATGTGCCCGTCCAGGACTTCGGGGACCGCGCTGCGATGCGGCATCATCGACCCGGACGAGTCGAGAAGGAACGTGTGATGATGGATCGTGTTTTCCACGGGATTCCTCTCAGGAAAGTTTCATTTCCTAGAACGGGGGCTCTTCGTTGTAGTCAGCATTCTTAGCAGGTGCCTTGCCCGTGCTCTTGCTGCTCTTGCGAGGCCACTTGTTAGAGCGCCCGAAATCATCCAGGGTCATCTCCGGGGAAAGCCCCTTCGCCCCGTCCTTCTCGTACTTGCGGATTTTCAGGACCCCGCATGCGATTACCGGGTCACCCCGCTGGAAGTCTTCCTCCGCGATAGCCTCTGCCATCTGACGCCAGGCGGTGACCCTGATGAACGAGGCTTCGTCATCCTCCCATTCTCCTGCCGCGTTCTTCTTGCGCTCGTTCACCGCGACGGTAGCGTTCAGGACCGCGATCCCCTGCGGGGTGAACCGCAGCTCCGGGGCATCGACAAGCCTTCCGTGCAGGGTAAGATCAGAATTACTCATGCTGCTCCTTTTCCGTAACGTTTCTGCTGATGTTTAATGCAGGCTCTCCTGTTGCGGCAGATCCACCTGACACTTCCCTTGCCGTGAGCATAGCCCTGGATCGCCTTCATCCCGAACCGGATCCTTCCGCAAGCGTGGCACTTGTGCATGTCTCTCTATTCTATCACATTTTCAGTGTCTGTGCTGGTCAGGGGGCATGTATGCCAGTCTCTAGCCCTCTCCAGGACCCCGATGAGAAGCTCCTCCCCGCCCCATTTCGGACCGTAGATTTTCCCTGTTGCGCTGTTGTAATATTTCACCCCGAGGAAACCGTCCTTGTTTTCCACGACAAGGATCGCGAGGCATGCATTCCCGTAGTATTCCGCATGCCTGCGGATGTACTCCCACTCCCTGTCCGATACGAGTATTCCTTTCGACTCGCAGAATGCCGTGGGATGCAGGCACCGGGGATCGTACTGCACGTAATCAATGTCAATTCCCCGGACGCCTTCGACTTTTCTTGCGATACTTGAAAGCCGGGTGACTTTGCGTCGTCCCGTTCTTTCCACGTTGCGGATGGTCATATGCCAACGGTAGCCAGGAGTCAGCAGCCTCGCCACCATCACCGCAGGGTACGCCAGCCCCGGGGCGAGCGCAACCATCACCCCGATTTGACCTGACTGCTGAACGCTGGTACTCTCGCCGCCAACCCCTTTTTTCCTGCTGGAAGGAACATGTACATGGAAAGAACGTTCGACATCCGGACCCTCCTCGGGGGGGCGCTGCTCAAGGAAGTCATCACCGATGACTGGCGCATCAGGCTGGACCCGGAGGTAGCTCACGTGCTGCTCAGCAGTGCGCTGCTCCCCGGGAGGAACTACCGCAAGCCTAATGGCGAGCTGATGTTCTCCAAGCTGTCTGCCGGATTCAGGAACCGCAGGATCGACGGATCGCGAGTGCGCACCTATGCGCACAAGATGGTCACGTACGGAGCTGACGGGACCTGTGAATGGAAGGACCGCATCACTGAGATCGGGGTTTCCCCCGAGGGGATGCTGTCCATGGGATTTCATACCTGTCTCGCGGTGATCCTTTCCGGGACCTCACATGAGGTGCGCCTGCTCGCTAACTTCACCGAGTCGGAGCGCAACTCCGAAGGCACGGGACGCAGGCAGGATTTCGGGGATGTCCTGCACCTGTACGGGGTCCCCAACTCCAGGTCCACTGCGGCGCTGATCCAGCTCATGGTCAATCACCGCCGCAATCTGTCCCCGCTCAACTCCATCACCCCCGGGAGTACCCGGAACACGATGACCGAGCTGATGGCAGTCGCGGACTCGGATGAGATGCCTCTTATCACTGAGGCTGTCGCGTACGGGAACCGCCTGTCAAAGAGGTTCTGCTCCACTCAGGGCAAGTACAGGAGGCGTTCCGCAGTTGCCCCCGCGATCGTGGCTCACCTGTACCTGGAATGGATGGAGAGTCATCCTGCGCAAGCCACGGAGTTCTTCCAGGGACTGGAAACCGGGGAAGGCATCTCCGGGCTGGTCCTGCTGCTGCGGGAGCGCCTGATGGCTATCGCCAACGGGGGAGGCACCCCGGTGGACGCGCAGCTCAACGTGTACACCCGGACCGCTTCCCTGTTCGGGTTCGCGTGGCGGCACTACCTGGCTGGCAGTGAGCTGGTGAAAATCCAGCTGTCCAACCCCCCTGTCCCGGTGTGGTGCGAGAAGCACCGCCCCTAGGGTAGGGTGACCAGGAACCGGGGGAGGCTCCAACCGCCACTACCTCCCCCGGTTCCTTTTTACTGTTCCTCTTTGGGGATTTCCATTCCTGCCGCGTCGAGTGCCTTGAGAATGCTGCTCCGCGTGTACAGCTTGTCCACCAGCTTGCCATTCGGGGTCCCCGGGTTGGAGCTTGCGGTAATGCACACGGTGTCATTGTTCACGTAGTGGTCAATCCTGGGGACTCCCCCGATGGACTCAAGGTAAACCCTGAGGGTTTCGGTGAGCCTGTCAATGTCCCCGAGGGTGACCGGCTCCTCAGTGGACACCCACACCGCCAGCTCGACCCAGGACTTCATGCCTTCTCCCCCGACTTGATTAGGATACTGCGCCCGGCTTCGGTAACCTGG
>Ga0207667_10001850_pt1 | contig 26570 bp, 22 predicted proteins | sample KBSCornC52_FD_184301 | JGI IMG/M metagenome (GOLD analysis project Ga0207667, IMG submission 184301) | Corn rhizosphere microbial communities from Kellogg Biological Station, Michigan, USA - KBS Corn C5-2 (SPAdes) (version 2) | ecosystem: Host-associated > Plants > Roots > Rhizosphere > Soil ...
GCCGGGCTGATCGGCATGACGAAATCGCTGGCGCGTGAGCTCGCCAGCCGCACCATCACCGTGAACGCGGTCGCGCCCGGCTACATTGAAACCGCGATGACCGCCGTGCTCACCGACGACCAGAAGTCCGCGATGACCTCGCAGGTGCCGCTGGGCCGCGGCGGTACGGATGCCGAAGTCGCCGCAGCGGTGGCCTTCCTGGCTTCGGACGACGCCGCCTACGTTACCGGACACGTCCTCGACGTGAATGGCGGCATGTACATGGGCTAGCCGCCCGGCTTATCGCTTCAGAAGATCTACGGGCTGATTGACGTCCTCAATGCGGAAGTACCCTGCCAGGGCGGGATGGCGCTGCGCGACTGCCTGATACATCTCCCACGCCACGCGGCGGTAGCTGAAGTGGCCGGCGACGCCGGACCGCAGCTCGGAGATATAGAGCGCCTCAGCGAAGTCCATCTTGAACATGGCGCGGATGCGGGTTCCGAGCGGCAGCAGGTAGGCGGCGTTCTGCAGCCCGGCGGTGGCAGAGAGCGAGCGGTAGGCCGCGAGCGCCGCGTCCATAGCCGCTTTGTAGGTTCCGTCCAGCCCTGCCTGCTGGAGCGTTGGCTGGCCGGGGCAGACCGGTTCTTCGTAGCCATGCAGGTCGGTATAGTCCTGCACCAGCTGCACGCAACGCCGGTGCCGGTGCATGTCGCGGAAGCCGCCGATGTCCATGAGGATGTCGAACTTGAAACTCTGCCCGGCTGAGAAGGCGCGTAACAGCTCGTCATGCCGTCCGCGATGCTTCGTTCCCAAGCCGACAATTTCGGCGACCCGCGCAGAGTTCAGCGCTTCGACGGTGCGCTGGATCTGGCGCCATGAGTAATGCGACTCGGAGTAAAGCAGCGACGTGGCGAGCTCGATTTCGAGGGATCCGGCGTCCTCGACGAGATCGACCACCGGAGCAGGCTCGATGGGCTGCCCGGCCATCACTTCTGACGCTGCAGCTCGCAGCTCGGAACGGGTTTCCATCGCGTACTGATTGGGTGAGGCGTACTTCACCAGCGTGGGCGCGGTCTTTACCTCGCGCAGCAGGATGCCCTCCAGTCGCTCGCCATAGAGTTCGCTGACTGAGAGTGCTTCCGAGCAGAGCACCCGGGCCTCTGCGTGCCCGGCGTTCCAGGCGGGCGAGGCCGCGGCCTGACGCAGCCGCTCACCGAGGGTGCGAATCTCGGCGAACTCGCTTGAGAGCAGGCGCGAGATCTGGGTCTCCAGCGTTCGCGCACTGACGATCTGACCGAGCGAAGTGTTGGTGGCAAGCGGAAGCACGTAGCGGGCGACGTCGAACGCGCGGGCCTTGAGGGTGCGCACATAGGCGTCTTCCTTCATCTCCGCCGGGCGTGGGATGGAGCCCTGAAGGGCCTGCAACATGCCCGCGCCGATCTGGTCATACGCGGCGAACAGGGCGTCGATGGAGCGAGTGTAAGAGAGGCGCGGCTCGCCGGAGAGCTCGGGCGTGAACCAGCCGGATTTCCGGAAGTTCTGATATCGGGTGGAGCGCTCCTGCCCATCCCAGCGCTGCTCGTCCACCAGCGCGATGGCGGCCAAGAGAGAAAGCCGCTCGATGGCGAAGGGGATGTGGGCGAGGTCTGCGATGGAGCGATGGCCGTACTGGAAGTAGAAGGTGTTCAGAAACTGCTCGGCGCGCTGCGAGCTGATCTCCGACAGCGACTCCTTCATGGAGAGCGCCGACCGCGAGTACTTCGCCATAGCGTAGGCCAGCACCTCGGGGTCCGCACCCTGGATGGCGTAGACATCGGTCTGGGCAGCAGAGGCGGACGCTGGTTCGGCGGAGGGCGCTGCAGCGGGGGCGGCGGGGGGCTGGGACATGTCGATGACAGGATATTCCATCCGGCACACGGCGCAGCAGAAGCTAGGGTTTGCCGAGGGTGAGTTTTGCAATGGCAGCCAGCTGCATGAAGGAGGTGCCCTCGTAGATCTTGCCGATCTTGGCATCGCGGTAGAGCTTTTCGACCGGGTAGTCCTTGACGAAGCCCGCCCCTCCGAAGACCTCGACCGCGAGGCTTGCAACCTGCTCGGCGACCTGGGAGGAGAAGTATTTAGCCATGGCCGCTTCCTTCTGGAAGGCGGCCCCGGCATCCTTGAGGCGGGCGGCGTTGTAGACCATCAGGCGGGCTGCTTCGATCTGCGTCGCCATCTCGGCAAGCTGAAATTGCATGGCCTGAAAGTCGGCGAGCGGCTTGCCAAACTGCCGTCGTTCCCGCGCCCAGGCGGCCGCGTGCTCCCAGGCTCCGGAGGCCAGCCCAAGCATCTGCGCGCCGATGCCGATGCGGCCTTCGTTCAAAGTCTCGATGGCGACGCGGTAGCCTTTGCCGGGCTCGCCCAGGATGCTGTCTGCGGAGACGACGCAATCGCGCAGGACGAGCTCGCAGGTGCTGGAGGCGCGGATGCCGAGCTTGTCCTCCTTGCGCCCGATCTCGAAGCCGGCAGTCTCTCGCTCGATGAGAAAGCCGGTGATGCCCTTGTATCCGGCGGAGCGATCGATGGTGGCGAAGACGAGGAACAGACCCGCCTCGGCTGCGTTGGTAATCCAGAGCTTCTGTCCATTGAGTACGTAGTCGCTGCCGCGCGGGACTGCGCGCGTGGTGAGGGCGAAGGCATCGGAGCCGGATGCGGCCTCGCTGAGCGCGTAAGCGCCGACGGTGTCGCTGGCGAGGCGGGGCAGCCATTGCTGCTTTTGTGCGGCGCTTCCCCAGCGTAGCAGAGCGCTTTCGACCAGCGTGTTCTGGACATCGACCACCACGCCCACGGCGGGGTCGACGGCTGAGATGACTTCGACGGCAAGGATGGAATCGAAGAAGCTGCCTGCAGCGCCGCCGTACTCTTCGGGAATGGGGATGCCCATGAGTCCGAGCTGGAAGAGCTCGCGGATCAGGCTGGCGTCCATCTGCTGGGCAGCGTCCATGGCCGCAGAAAGCGCGCGAATTCGCTCGGAGGCGAACCGGTCGACCGACTCGCGAAAGAGGACTTCCTCCTGCGTAAGCTGAGTGAGCGCGCGAGGCGCTACGGAGTTCGGCACGGGTCACCTCGCTATGCGAACGCGAGTGTAGCACTGGTGGAGTGCGGGACGAGAAGTGGGCAGATGAGCACAGTTGCTCTTGTACGATGGACAGTGAGGGCGGCCGCCCAAATTCCGATCACAGAGACTGCCATTTCCCCAATGAGATTCCTCCCTTCCCTGCTCTCGATTCTGTTGCTGTGCGCTCTGCCTGCAGCAGCTCAACAGACCTCCTCTCCGACGGCACCAGCCGGTGAAACGGGCGCGGCTCCTGCGAAGCTGGATCTCCAGGAGAGCATCGAGGTGAGGACTACGGCGGAGCCACTGCCATTGGCCGAGAGCAACCGATCCGTGGAGACCATTGCTCCGCGCGAGGTGCCCGCGTTTGTGGATTCGCCGGTTGACCTGCTGCGCTCCGATCCTGCGCTGAACCTGCAGGCGCGAGGGCCGGAAGGGGTGCAGGCGGATCTCTCGATCCGAGGCACCACGTTTGAGCAGTCGCTGGTGCTGATCAATGGAATGCGGGTGAACGATCCCGAGGCCGGACACCTGAACCTGGACGTCGCCGTGCCGCTGGATGCCATCAGCCGGATCGATGTGCTGCATGGGTCGGGGTCGACTTTTTATGGCTCGGATGCCATTGGCGGGGCGGTGAACCTGCTGACCGGGCGTCCGGGTTCCGGGGCAAGCCTGACGGTTCGCTCCGGGGCCGGGACGTATGGATCGCTCGAGAACCATATCCGCGGATCGTTTACGGCGGGGCGACTTGCGGAGCAGATCACGGGCTCGCGCGACCAGTCGGATGGGTTTATAGCCGACCGCGACTATGCGTCGAATGCCGCGGCGAGCGAGAGCTGGATCCAGTCGCGGCTGGGCACAACGGACGTTCTGCTGGCGGGCAGCGACCGCCCGTACGGCGCAAACCAGTTCTATGGCAACTACAACTCGTGGGAGCGGACCAAAGGCTGGTTGGCGATTGCGCAGCAGCAAATGGGGACACACACCGCAGCGAGCTTTGGATACCGGCGGCATACGGACGAGTTCATCCTGTTTCGCGACCGGCCGGCGGTGTACGAGAACAATCACGTCACCAGTAGCTTCCAGGCGGACCTGCGTCGCGCGGATGAGCTGGGCACCAATACGACGTTCTCTTACGGGCTGGAAGAGAACGGAGACACGATTCAGTCGAACTCGCTGGGAAGACATGCGCGGAACCAAGGGGCGGGATATGCGAACGTCAGCTTGCGTTCGCTGAAGCGGTTCTCGCTGGCGGCGGGCGCGCGTGAAGAAATTTTTTCCGGTGGCGATTCGGTGTTCTCGCCTTCGGTGGCCGGTGCGTTCACGGTGCGAGGCGGGCTTCGGCTGCGGGCCTCGGCGGGGCATGGCTTCCGGCTGCCCACGTATGTGGATCTCTACTACGCGGACCCGGCGACCATCGGCAATCCGGCGCTGAAGCCGGAGTCGTCGTGGAGTTACGAGGGTGGGCTGGACTGGATTCCGGCTGCGGGGCGGGTGACGTTTACGGCGGTGGGATTCCGGCTGACCCAGAAGAATGTCATCGACTACTCCAAGCCGGTGCTGGGTACTCCTGCGCTGACGAATGCGCAGAAGTGGCAGGCGATCAATATCCCGAACCTGGACATCAGTGGAGCGGAGGCCTCGGCCCACATCCGCCTGGGAAGGACGCAGCAGCTGCAATTGAGCTATGCGGCGGCGCACTCCGGCAGCTTCCCCACCGCGTACGTTTCGGAGTATGCGTACAACTATGCGTCGCAGAACGCGATCCTGGGCTGGACGGGTGTCTTCGGCCAACTGACGGCGTTTACGCAACTGGACGTGGTGCAGAAGACAGGGCGGACGGCGTACCCGCTCTGGGACCTGGCGCTCTCACGCAATACGGGACGGGTGCGGCCGTATCTTAGGTTCGCCAATCTGGCCAATACCGGATACCAGGAGATCGTGAATGTGCGCATGCCCGGGCGTACGGTGATGGGCGGGATGCAGTTTATCTGGGCGAAGCGTTAGCGGATCGGCTTAGATTTGGGCACATTCGTCAGGATTCGCTAACTGTGGCCGCGGCATTTAAAATGGAATACCGGGGTCCCACCTGTGTCTCGCCTACTTGAAAATATGAACCCTCAGCAGCAGGAGGGCATTCGCGCTGTCGATGGGCCGGTGCTGCTGCTGGCCGGCGCCGGGTCGGGCAAGACGCGGGTGATCACGCATCGCATCGCCTACCTGATCGAAGAGCGCGGGGTGCAGCCGGACTCGATTCTGGCGGTGACGTTCACGAATAAGGCTGCCGCCGAGATGGCGGAGCGGGTGGACAAAATCCTGGGGCACAGCACGCTGGCCAAGCCTTTGCTGTCGACGTTCCACAGCTTCTGCGTGCGCGTGCTGCGGCGGGATATCGAAGCGCTGCGCACGGGCAATACGGGGCTGACAAAGAGCTTTGCCATCTACGACGAGACCGACCAGCAGGCGGTGGTGAAGTCCGCGCTGAAACGGCTGGGGATTGACGATAAGCAACTGAAGCCGCGTGTGGCGCTGGGCCGGATCTCCTGGGCGAAAAACCACATGATTGATCCGCAGGAATACTTTCTTGCCTCCACCAACCCGATGGAGGAGAAGATCACGCATATCTTCGAGATCTATCGCAAGGAGTTGCAGAAGGCGAATGCGCTGGACTTCGACGATCTGCTGCTGGAGACCGTGCGGCTGCTGAAGGTCGCGCCCGAGGTGCGCGAGCGCTATAACCGCCGTTATCGCTATCTGCTGATCGACGAGTACCAGGACACCAACCGGCCGCAGTATGAGCTGATGAAGCTGATGGCCGGGGCCGAGGGGAATGTCTGCGTGGTGGGCGACGAGGACCAGTCGATTTATAGCTGGCGCGGCGCAGATATCCGCAACATCCTGGAGTTCGAGAAGGACTTCCCCGCGGTGCGGACGATCCGGCTGGAGCAGAACTACCGCTCGACCCAGGTGATCCTGGAGGGCGCGTCCGCGGTGGTGGCGAACAACACCCAGCGCAAGGGCAAGAACCTGTTCACCACGCGCGAGGGTGGAAGCCTGATCGGGTACTACGAGGCTCCGGACGGAGAGAACGAGGCGCTGTTTATTGCGGACCGGATCCACCGCTACCTGCGCGAAGCGGGTCAGAGCGAAGACCAGCCAAGGTGCGCGGTGCTCTACCGGACGAACTCGCAGTCGCGGCTGGTGGAAGAGGCACTGCGACGCTACCAGATTCAGTACCACATGGTGGGCGGGTTCTCCTTCTACGATCGTGCCGAGGTGAAGGACCTGCTGAGCTACATGAAGCTAGCGGTGAATCCACATGACTCGATTGCGCTGCAGCGGGTGGTGAACTCTCCGGCACGGGGGATCGGCAAGACCACACTGGAGACGCTGGAGCGAATTGCGCTGACGACGGGCCTGAGCACCTGGGATGCGATCGCGCGGGCCTCGGAAGAAAGGCTGTTGCCCGCGCGGGCGCTTGCAGCTCTCAACAATTTCCGACGGCTGATCGAGGATGCGCGCGCGATGCTGGGGCCTGACTTCGCAGGCAAGCTGACCGCGGATGTCGCTGTGGAAGGCGGCGAGGGCCCAGAGACGACCGACGATGTGGCGTTCGATCCGGCGTCCTTTGCGGGCGGCGATGAACCGGCGGCGGAGCCGGAGCAGGCGAGCTTCGACACGAGCTTCAACTTCGGTTTTGATTTCGGGCCGAGCGAGGAGATCTCAACCATCGCCCCCGAGAATGCGAGCGACTCCGATGCGGCACATGCCGATGCGGCGCATGCGATGGATTCAGCCGCCTACAATCCGTTTGCGCCGGTGGTGACCAAAGATGCCGGCACGCACCGCGACCCGGCGGACCGCGCTGCCGAACGACTGATGGAGGACGAGCGGCCGGCGTTCCGTAAGCCAGGCGAGGCGGCGACCCTGCCAGAGGTGATCAAGTTCCTGAACGATCGCTCGGGGTACATTCGTGCGCTGGAAGAAGAGGCCACGCCGGAGGCCTTCTCCCGGATTGAGAACCTGAAGGAACTGGCGAACGCAGCACAGGATGCGCAGGAGCGCGGCGAAACATTGGCGGAATTTCTGGATCACGCGGCGCTGGTATCGGACGCGGACTCCTATTCGGCGGAGGCGCGAGTGACGCTGATGACACTGCATGCCGCGAAGGGACTGGAGTTTCCGCTGGTGTTTCTGGCGGGCATGGAAGAAGGTCTGTTCCCCAGCTCGCGCACACTGACGGATCCCGGAGGTCTAGAGGAGGAGCGGAGGCTGTGCTACGTGGGAATGACCCGGGCGATGGATACGCTGATCGTGACGCGTGCACGTTACCGCCGGCGCTACGGGTCGGACATGCCGGACTCGACGGTCGCCTCACGCTTTCTTGAGGAGATTCCTTCGCGACTCGTAGAAGACCTCGGCAGCCCGATGGCGAGGCCGCAGTTTTCCGGAGGGCCGTATGCCACGCCGTATCCGCAGCGGGGCCGGACAGGGCGGGAGGAACAGTTGGAGGGCGGCCATTACAACTATGAGGATGAGGACCAGAGCGCACGGCCTGCGGCAAGGTATGTCAACTCGCGATTCGGACAGCGCTCGAATACAGTTTCCGCCTCCAGCTCGATGGACAATATTGCGAGCTTCTTCGCCGCGCGAGGACAGAAGGCTCCGGCGGGCAGGTCGAGGCTGGAGGTCGCCGCGCCGCAAGGGAAGACAGGGCTGAAGCAGGGCTCGCGGGTGCGGCATCCGAAATACGGGATCGGGACGGTATTTCGTCGTGAGGGCGAAGGGGATGACGCGAAGATTACAGTACAATTTCAACAGCACGGCGTGAAGAAGCTGGTGGAGAAGTTTGCCCAGCTTGAAACTCTGTAAGGACGCGCCGCACATCTTGAACCAGGAAAGCACCGACACATTCATGGCAGATACATCGAAAGTCACCGATAAGCTGGAGCGAAAGAAGCTGAAGCGCGCTGCGCGCAAGAAGGCTGCCCCGAAGGGCAAGCGCACCACTCCCCGCGGAGAGAACAAAGCAAAGATCAAGAAGGCTACCCGCGGCAAGTCGAAGCGCTAATCGGAAGTTGAAATAAGGCGAGGCGGACTGCAGAGCGCGGTCCGCTTTTCCATGTTTCACGGCAAGTGCGCGATACTACATGCACCGGACCGCATCCTTTCCCAAGGAGCAGCTACTCCCTCTTGCCCAGGCAAATCTTCGCGACCAAGTCCATAGACAAGCTGATCTCCGAGTCTGAGCGGCCGGAGCACTCGCTGCAGAAGACGCTGGGGCCTGTGTCGCTAACGGCGCTGGGCATCGGAGCCGTGATCGGTTCCGGCATCTTCACGGTCATTGGAACCGCCATCGGAGGCAATCCGGCGCAGTTCGCCAGCTGGATCGACTCGCCGGTGGTGGACCTGATCGCGGGATGGTTGCACCACACCAGCGGAGCCGTAGCAGGACGGCCGGGGGCGGGGCCGGCATTGGCGGTGTCGCTGGTGCTCGTCGCACTCGTCTGCGCTTTCACCGGGCTCTGCTATGCGGAGCTAGCGTCGATGATTCCGATTGCGGGCTCGGCGTATACGTACACCTATGCGACGATGGGCGAACTGGTGGCGTGGATCATCGGCTGGGACCTGATCCTGGAGTATGCCTTCTCCAATATGAGCGTCAGCGTGGGCTTCGCGGCGCATATTGTGGACCTGCTGGACTGGCTTGGCATTCATATGGACCCGCGATGGCTGTCGCCGGCGTATCTGCCGCTGGGGTTGCAGGATTTATCCGGGCACGATATCTACAAGCCGGGATGGCACTCCGGCTTCGACATTCCAGCGTTTCTGGTGGTGCTGATTCTTACCGTGATTCTTGTCCGGGGGATCCGCGAGTCGGCACGGACGAACAACATCATGGTGCTGATCAAGATCGCCGCCATTCTGCTGTTCATCAGTTTCGGGGCGAGCTTTATCCACACCAGCAACTACCACCCGTTCTCGCCGAACGGATGGAGCGGAGTGCTGGCGGGCGGCTCGATCATTTTCTTCACCTATATCGGCTTCGATTCCGTGTCGACGGCGAGCGAGGAGTGCAGGAACCCAAAGCGGGATGTGCCGATCGGGATCATTGCGACGCTGATCGTCTGCACAATCCTGTATGTCGGAGTGGCCGTGGTATTGACGGGACTGGTGCCGTGGCAGTCGGTCGCGGGAGATGGAGCGCCGGTCGTCAACGCGCTGAAGCGAGTCTCGCTGCAACCAGGCGGACATCGCCTGCACTTCGTGCGGCTGGCGGTGCTGCTGGGAGCGTTGGTGGGTATGGTTTCGTCGATTCTGGTGTTTCAGCTGGGACAGGCGCGGGTGTGGTTTGCGATGTCACGCGACCGGCTGCTGCCGGATGTCTTCAGCAGAATCCACCCCAGGTTCAGAACTCCGGACTTTGCTACCTGGGTGGCGGGCGTGCTGGTTGCGATTCCGTCGGGACTGTTCGATGTGGGGACTCTGGCGGAAATGTCGAATATCGGCACGCTATTTGCATTTGTTCTGGTTTCGACGGGTGTGATCATCCTGCGCTACAAGGATCCGGGACGGCGGCGCGGGTTCCGCGTTCCCTTCGGGCCGGTGGTTCCGGTGCTGAGCGTGCTGTGCTGCATTCTGCTGATGGCTGGGTTGCCGATGCTCACATGGATCCGGTTCTTCGTCTGGTTGGTGATCGGCTTAGTGGTATATGCGCTCTACAGCCGGAAGCGAAGCGAGTTCTATCGCGCGGGATGATGGACAGCGATGCGGATCCGGTTCAGCCTAGACTGAAGAAGTGAAGCAGCTATCTCAACCCCGCGGGCCACGCAGCTTTCTTCGCGCCGATTGGCGGAAGCTGATTATGGCGCAGTATGTGGTGGAACCCTCTACGCTGCTGCCGTGGCTTCCTCGCGGGCTGGAGCTGGATTTCTTCCGCATAGGGAGCGAGAGCCGCTGCTACGTTTCGCTGGTGGGATTTCTATTCGACCAGGTGCGGGTGAAAGGACTCGGCATACCTTTTCACCGGCGGTTCGAAGAGGTGAACCTGCGGTTTTACGTGACGCGGAGGGAGGAGGACGGGACGCGCAAGCGCGGCGTGGTCTTTGTGCGGGAATTCGTGCCCAGGCCGGCGATCAGCCTGACGGCGAAATGGATTTACGAAGAACCGTACGAGACGCTGCCCGCGAAACACAGGATCCTGCTGGATCCGGATTCGATGCGCGTCAGCTACGAGTGGCGACACCGGGGCGAGTGGCAGCGGCTGGCCGTGACTGCCGACCCGGGACCACGGCCCATCGCACCGCAGAGCGAGGAAGAATTTATCACCGAGCATTACTGGGGTTACACCAAGCGAAAGTGCGGCAGCACATCGGAGTACCGGGTGGAGCACCCGCGATGGAGTGTATACACGGTGAGGAACTTCGAAGTGAAGGCGGACTTCGCCTCAATGTATGGACAGCCGTTCGCGAAGCTGACCTCGCAGGAGCCCGCGAGCGTGCTGCTCGCGGAGGGCTCGCCAGTGACAGTGTTTGAAGGCAGGCGACTAGCAGAGCAGAGCGGCATCGGGTCCGCTTTGGGTGATTGAATACGACGCGCTGCGTGGCTGCACGCGAATCTAATTTGGTACGTGTTATCCACTGGATTTTGGGCTATGTGCGGCTGCAGGGCCTTGTCTCGAGACACTGCTGGTCGCATACTCGCAACAGAAGCACCGAACAACGGTTCTTGTCGAGACCCCTTTTCGTGACCCGATACAGCCGTCAAGACGTTCTTCGCATCCTGCACCTCCGGGCCCGGCAACTTCAGGCCTGGGAGCAGGCGGAACTGATTCCAGCAAACGACAGCTATACCTTTGAGGATCTCGCGCAACTGCGAACCCTGCAGGCGATTCGCGCGACCCGCATTCGCGTGAAGAGTATCCGCGAATCCGTGGATGCAATGCGGAAAGTGGCGGGGATGTGCAATCCACTCGTCGAGGCGAGTGCGGTGTGGCACGGATCCCACCTTCGCTTTCGCCACAGCGGCGCGCTGGTCGATCCGAAGACGCAGCAACTTGAATTCGATTTCGAAGCAGCAGCCAATGGACGACTGCGGGTAGTGGGCGATCCGGGAGATGTGCGGACGCGCGGTTCCGAGTTGCAGGAGATGTTTCAGAGGGCGGTACAGCTGGAGGAAGACCCGGTCACGGTTCCGCAGGCGGCAGAGTTATACCGCAAGATCCTCGCTGTTCGGCCGGATTACGCGGCGGCCTGCATCAACCTTGGGACGATCCACTACAACATACGGGAGTATGCGGTCGCAGAGCGGCTGTATCGTCGTGCGACCGAAGCCGACCCGAATTACGCGTTGGCCTTTTTCGATCTGGGGAACGTTCTGGATGAGCTCCGGCGCCTCCCGGATGCGATAGCGGCCTATCAGCGAGCTATCGCTCTGGTGCCGCAGTACACAGACGCGCACTACAATCTGGCGCTTGCGTGGGAACGCGAAGGATACCGCCGCCGGGCGTTACGGCACTGGATGGCCTATGTAAGGCTGGATCCGGTGGGTCCGTGGGCGAACCATGCCAGGGCGCAGGCGAAAAAGATTCTCAGCACGGAGCGGTTGACGATCGTCCACCGCAACAACCGGCCGAGCCATACTCGCTGACAGCTAAAGATGTTGTGCCGGAGGCCCCGGCATGTTCTTATCTTCCTGACGGCACCCGCTGGTGCCGCAGGAGCGGGAATGCTGTATCACATCTCACGCGACGGCCAGAACTATGGCCCCTATACGCTGGAGGACCTGCAGCGGTATGTGGCCTCTGGAAACGTGCTGCTCACTGATATGGCGAGGGCGGAAGACGCCACGGAATGGGTGCCGGTTTCGCAGTTGCTGGGGGCGGACGCGGTTGCGGCAGGCACGGCGCAGCAGCCGGTAACTGCCTACCCCGCGGCTCCGGTTGCGGGGGCCATCGCGCCCGCAGGTATTTATCCGGATCCGCCGAACCTGCACTGGGCCTTGGTGCTGGTGATCGGAATTTTTACCTGCGGGTTGTTCCTCATTGTGTGGAACTTTGTGCAGGCGGTATGGATGCGGCGCGTGAATCCGCGCAGTAATGCGCTCTTCTTCTATATCGGTTACGTGGTGATCAGCTTCGGCGGCGGCTTCTCCCGCTTCGCACTGATGGCGGCAAGCGGGTTCCAGAGCCACCTGTGGGGACTGGGCGGATCGATGTGGCTGATCTCGTTCATCGTGATCGAGCTGGGCTACTTCGATCTGCGGCGGTCCATGGAAGAGCACTTCAACGGGCCGGAGCCGATGGGCCTGACGCTGAGTCCGGTGATGACGTTCTTCTTCGGTCCGTTCTATTTCCAATACCACATGTCACGCATCAACGAAGTGAAGCGGATTGCGCGGTACCGCGGCGCGGCGATCTGACGATGCATGCCGCTAGGCAGAGCTGGAAGAGACCTCGGATTGCTCATGCCATTGCCGCAGGCGGTCTGCTGATTCTGGCTGCCCTGCGAACGTGGCCACGGCTGGGATCGCTTATGCCGGCGTGCCCTCTCCATCAATACTTTGGAGTGCTGTGCCCGGGATGCGGCGCAACGCGCGCCCTTTTGGCTCTGCTACATGGGCGAGTGGCAGAGGCATGGCATTGGAATGCCCTGTTCGTTTGCCTGGTGCCCGTTGCTTTGTGGTTTGCGGGAGAATGCTATCGGCGCGCGGTATCTTGCGATGCGTTCCGATGGCCGAAGATACCGGCGGAGGCGAGCTATCTCCTGCTCGCCGCCGCCGCCTTCTTCGGCATCCTTCGCAACCTGCTTCACAATCTGGGGTGAGGCGGTTTCACGCCTTCTGGTCAGGCTTCTTTTCGACGTGTCCACCAAACTGGAAGCGTAGTGCCGAGAGCAGCTTGTCCGCGAATTCGTCTTCGCCCCGCGAGCTGAATCGCTCGTAGAGGGCGGCGCTGAGCACGGGCGCGGGAACGCTCTCATCGATGGCTGCGCGAATCGTCCAGCGGCCTTCGCCGGAATCCGAGACGTGTCCCCCGAAGTTTTCGAGGTCCGGGCTGTCGATGAGGGCTCGCGCGGCGAGGTCAAGCAGCCATGAGGCGACAACACTTCCGCGCCGCCAGACCTCAGTGATATCTGCCAGGTTGAGGTCGTACTGATAGTATTCCGGGCAGCGCAGAGGAGTGGTTTCAGCGTCGATGTCATGCTGCTCCTTGCCGACATTGGCGTGGCGCAGGATATTGAGGCCTTCAGCATAGGCCGCCATCATTCCGTATTCGATTCCGTTGTGCACCATTTTGACAAAGTGGCCGGCGCCGCTGGGACCACAGTGTAGGTACCCATGCTCGGCAGTGCCGCCAATCTTCTCGCGTCCGGGCGTGCGCGGAGTGCCATCAATGCCCGGCGCCAGACTGGAAAAGATGGGGTCGAGATGCTTCACAACGCCCTCTTCGCCGCCGATCATGAGGCAGTAGCCACGGTCGGCTCCCCACACCCCGCCTGAGGTGCCGGCATCCACGTAGTGGATGGATTTGGCCTTGAGCTCGTTGGCGCGGCGGATATCGTCGTGATAATACGAGTTGCCTCCATCGATCACGATGTCGTCCGGCTCCAGCAGCGGAATCAGCTTCTCCAGCGTAGGATCCACCACGCCAGCCGGAACCATCAGCCAGATGGCGCGCGGCTTGCTCAATTTCTGCACGAAGTCTTCGAGCGATTTCGCACCGGTCGCGCCCTCTTTCACCAGCGACTGCACCGCGTCCTGCGACACGTCGTAGGCCACGCATTTGTGCCCTGCACGCTGCAGCCGCAACACCATGCTGCGGCCCATTCTGCCGAGCCCGATCATTCCAAGTTCCATGCAACTGCCTCCCTCGATTGGCTTGGCGCCGCCAGTATGCGTACGTCTACCAGTATCAGCTATGCGATGCCTGGAGTGCGGCCTTTCGCTGTCCGCGGAAAAGCATGAGGCACCACGGCGAGTCTTGCCGGAACGCAAAAAGTGGTGCAGCTCAGGAAGGTGACGGTATTGGTGACATTCGGCTCGGGCAGGTCAAACAAGAAACGAGGGCCATCTGAGAGTGGCCCCCGTTTCTTGTTTGGTGCTTGTTTTCCGCTTAGGCCTGCTGAGCCTCAGGCGTGCTGCCGGTCTGGGCTACGGTCCAGTCGGGCGCGCCGACCTTGAAGCGGGCGAAGCGGCGGACTGAGATATTCTCGCCGAGCTTGCCGACCTTGGTGGCGATCAGCTGCGCGATGGTCTGCGACTGCTCCTTGATGAACGGCTGATCGAGCAGGCAGAACTCCTCGTAGAACTTGCCCAGCTTGCCCTCGAGCATCTTTTCGATGATGTTGGCAGGCTTGCCGGAGGCGGCGGCCTGGGCGCGATAGATCTCCTTTTCGCGCTCGAGATCGGCCTCGGTCACCTCATTGCGGCTGACGAAACGCGGATCGGTGGCCGCGATGTGCATGGCGATGTCGCGCAGAAGCTCCTGGAAATCCTCGGTGCGGGCGACGAAGTCGGACTCGCAGTTGAGCTCGACCAGCACACCTACCTTGCCGCCGGCGTGGATGTAGGTGCCGACCGCGCCCTCATTGGTGGTGCGGGCAGCCTTCTTGGCGGCAGAGGCCATGCCGCGCTTGCGCAGCACGACGAATGCGTTCTCCATGTCGCCGTTCGCCTCCTGGAGCGCCTTCAGGCAGTCGCCCATGGGCGCGCCGGACTTCTCACGGAGTTCCTTCACCTGCTTTGCGTCGATCTTCACTGCTCCCTCGGTGGTCATTGTGTCTCAGTCTCCTGGTGCTCGAATGCGTTCTGCTCTTTCGAAGCAGCCTACGCGTCTGGTGTTACGTTTGTGTTCTGCCCGGGCAGCACACATAGAAAAAGCGTGGAGCCCGAGTACCCGGCGTCCACGCTCTTCCCTAGAGAATTGCTGGTCTACGCGCCGGTAGCGTGTGCCGGTTCGGGCTCGTCTTCGGTTGCGGCGACGGGCGCCTTGCGAATATTTCCCCCGAGGACGGCCTCAAGGTCGACGTTCTCGTCATCCACGGTCTCCTCGGTAGAGGCGGCTGCGACGCCGGCCGACTCCTGAACCTCAGCGGTGGCCTCACCCTCCTCGCCCAGAAATTCGGGCGCGATCTCAGCCGGACGAACATCCGCGACTTCGGTTGCGAAGGCCCGTTCGGAGACCATCTGCACGCCTTCGGCAGCGGAGTCCGAGATCTTGGTGGTGAACAGGCGGATGGCGCGCAGCGCGTCATCATTGCCGGGGATCACGTAGTCGACCAGGGTGGGGTCGCAGTTGGTATCGACCACAGCGACGACCGGGATGCCGAGCTTGTGCGCCTCAGCGACAGCGATGGCCTCATTGTTCGAGTCCACGATGAAGAGCGCATCAGGCAGCCGCTTCATGTTCTTGATGCCGGAAAGATTGGTGGCCAGGTGCTTGCGCTCCCGCTCCAGCTTGATGACTTCCTTCTTGGTCAGCAACTCATACCGGCCGTCGGTCGACATTTCGTCGAGTTCCTGGAGACGCTTCACCGACTTCTGCACGGTGACCCAGTTGGTCAGGAGACCGCCCAGCCAACGGCTGTTGATGTACGGCATCCCGCAGCGGTTCGCCTCTTCTGCGACCGCATCCTGCGCCTGGCGCTTGGTGCCGACAAAGAGGATGACCTTGCCCTGCCCGGTCAGCTCCGTGACAAACTTGGAGGCTTCCTTGAACATTTTCAGGGTCTTCTGCAGATCGATGATGTAAATCCCGTTCCGCTCGCCGAAGATGTACTCCTTCATCCGGGGGTTCCAGCGCTTCGTCTGATGCCCGAAGTGGACACCCGCCTCAAGCAACTCCTTCATGGTGATGTTTGCCAATGCGTCTCCTTTGTTAAGGCTGCCGGACGTTGCTGCCCGGGCCCGTATTAATCCCTCTCCCGAGGGAGATTTGACTCCATTTGCCCCGGGCAAGCGGGTCCGGGGGTGCTGCTGAATCCGTACTGCCGACCAACTACCGCTTCGAGAACTGGAAGCGAGCGCGGGCGCCCTTCTGTCCGTACTTCTTACGTTCCTTGCCGCGCGAGTCGCGGGTGACCAGGCCATCGGCCTTGAGCGCTTTGCGCAGTTCGGGGTTGAACTCCATCAGCGCGCGGGCGATTCCAAGCTTGACCGCGTCCGCCTGGCCCATGACACCGCCACCGCGAACCGTGGTGATCACGTCGAAGGTCTCGCCGATATCGGGAATGCCGAGGGAACGCCGGGCTGAGGCCCGCTGCTGCTCGGTCACGAAGTAGACGTCGAAGTCCTTCTTGTTGACGGTGAACTTACCGCTGCCCGGGCGGAGAAACACGCGCGCAATCGAGGACTTGCGCCGGCCCGTTCCGTAGTACTGAACCAAATCTGCCATGATGCTCCTTGAACTCTCTCTTTGCCCGGTGACGGCCTCAGGGTCGAAACACCGGCTTGTGAAACAAAAACAAATCTTGCGGCAGGCCTACGCGAGCGCTTGCGGCTGCTGCGCCGCGTGGGGATGATGTTCGCCCTTGTAGACCTTCAGCTTAGTGGCCATCTGCCGGCCCATACGCGACTTCGGCAGCATGCCCTTGATCGCCTGCTCGACGATTGCCTCAGGGCGCCGCTGCAGCAGCTTCACGAACGACTCTTCGCGTAGGCCGCCGGGGAAGCCGGTGTAGCGCCGGTACATCTTGGAATCGGCCTTCATGCCGGTGAGCACAATCTTTTCGCAATTGACGACGACAACGTGGTCGCCCATGTCGATATAGGGCGTGTACTGCACGTTGTTCTTGCCGGAGAGAATATTGGCGGCCTGCGTCGCGAGCCGGCCCAGCGTCTTGCCGCTGGCGTCGAGCACGAACCACTTTCGCTCGATGTTCTTTCCGCTCGGAATGGTGGTGGTGTTATTCACTTCGTTTACTCCCTGGTTCTGCCGTCTTCCCTCTCAGCCCGGCGCGGTACGGAAGAAATGGCTGGATGATGCGTTGTACTCCGATGCGGACCGCAATCTTCGCGGAACGCGTTGATGTTCCTGGAACCCGAACCGAAGCGGCACAGCGCGAACGGCATCAGGCAAAAACCTGAACCTGCTTCTCGCCTGCTTGGAACTCGCACATGGACGCTGGAAAGGTGGGCCTTTCCCGGGCGGCTCACGTGACAGCAACTCCCGGTAAATCCACCACGGTGCCCCATCCTGCTGCATCACCTGATACTTGCCAGACATGCAGACGCGGGACTGCGCGAGTTTTCAGGATAGCTGAGGGCATAATCGAAGTCAACGGAATCTTCCACAGTCCGGCATCACCCACAATCCTGCCGGAGCCGGCTTTTCAGGCCTGCGTTGCAGATTGACGAATTGGCGGGCGCGCTCTACCGCTGGGCTGACGCGGCATGGGAATTCGTCCAAGCCTCGATAAATCAGGTGCTTGCGCTCCGGCGTAAGCAGACGGGCTCCGTCCCGGGTCAGCCGGTACGTGGGTGTGAGCACGGCATCGCTTCATCGCGCTTCTATCGTTGGATAGGGGGTCAGCTTGCGGCTTGAGCGATGCAGACCGCAGCGGTAGATTCGACGGCGGCAACTTCATCGCTTTCCACCCAGAAATGCTTTAGGTCGGCATTCCCGAAGGAGGTAGTGATCGCCACATCCGCAGCATCGCGGCCGGTGGCCATCAGAACGCGGCCATAACGGGGTTCATTGTGACGGGCATCCATCGTCCACCAACGCCCCGCAAGCCACATCTGGTACCAGGCGCTGAAGTCTCCCGGACCGGAGTATGGGTGCCGGATATCTCCGAGATAGCCGGTCACGTAGCGAGCCGGGATATTCATGCACCGGGAAAGCGTGATCGCCAGATGCTGGAAGTCACGGCAGACGCCCATGCGCTCGGTAAAAACGTCCATCGCCGTTTTCGTCGATCGCGCGGCCATGTAGTTGAAGTTCACCTTCTCATGCACCCAGTCGCGAATGGCCAGCGCACGCGCGCCGCCTGCCGGAAACCCACTGAACAGATCATTTGCGACGGCCACAAACCGGTCCACCTCGCAGTAGCGGCTGGACAGCAGGAACTGCAGCACCTCATGGGGCAGCTCCTGTACTGGATGCTGCTCCGCGTCTGTCGGCGCGGGATCGGCGGCCTCTTCCATCTCGACGACGCTCATGCCACTGAGCCGTACCAGCCCTGCAGGCGCGACAAATCTCGAGCACCGGTTGCCGAAGGAATCGGAATACTCCGATGCCTGAACGCGCCTTGAGAAACCTGCAACGCCCGCTGCCGCTTCGTGCTCGATCAGCAACTCGTCGCCAGCCCGCAGCTTCGCCGCGAGCGAAGGGTGCAGATGCAGCATGGCGATCATGGGTGTGGGACACGCCAATTCGAAGCGGATTTCGAATGCGGACTTGATGAACATGGGTGTCCTGTCGGAGGAGTCTCTGCATAGGATGCAGCCATGAAGCCCCTCAGCCGCCCAACTGAGCTGTGGCAGACATTTTTTGGCCGCTTGCGGGGGTTCCAGGGCCCGCAAACCTTCTCAGAATTATCAGCAGCACCGTTCCCACAACGATACTGGACCCGGCATCCACCAGCAGCATTCCATTGAGCCCGTAGACAGTGTGGAAATGGCCATCCACACGCGTCATATAGGTGATGGGCACGTTCGCCGCGGCAGAGAGCACCGCCATCTGCGTCGAAGCCAGCGGATTCGCAGGGCCGACGATCTCAAGACAGAGCGAGGACAATGCCGTGTAGTTGATTCCCTGGAAGAACACGTAGATCAGTACGCCGACGGCGAGGGAGACAAATGTATGCGGGACCCGGATCAAGCCAATAGCGGCCGCAGCTCCGCCGAAACCCGTCAGCAAATACACCTTCTTGCGCTGAAACCGGCCAGTCAGCCAGATCCCGGCGAGGCAGCCCACCGAGCATGCGATGGCCACACCTACGCCCGAAATTGCGGTCATGCGGCGCTCCGGCGTGTGAAAATCCACGCCCAGCGCCGAGAAGAGGTTGGTGAGCGCGAAGCACGCCGTGGGAGACAGAAAACAGACCAGCGCGAGAATGCTGCCGGGGCGCGCGATTGCGCGGCGAAGGTCCTGAAAGAACGTGCGGAACGTCTCCAACGCACCGCGCGTCCGCCGGTCCGGAAGAGGGATGAAGAACAGTAGAACGGTGGGTGCAACAACGGTCAGGGCCAGCAGCACAGCGGCCGCAACCGGCGGCAGGGTGCGCACCAGCACCACCGCAATAGTGGTAAAGAGTCCAGCAGCACCAAGGTTCGCAATGTTTGTGGTGGCGCCGACCTGGGAATAGTAGTGATCCGAAACAACGTCCGGCATCCAGCCCTGGTGCGCGTTGCCGAACAGGACCGCTGCGGTGCAGCCCACGGTGAGCACTGCGGTGAACGCCGCCAGGTTGGCCGTGAGAAGTGTCGAAAGACCCAGGCAGACCGCCGCAAGCGCGGCAAACAGCAGCGCGTAGGTGCGCTTGGTGAAGCCGATGTCGAGAATGGGAGAGAGCAGGAAGGCCCAGTACGTGGGCGAAAATGCCAGGAAGGACACGCGGGAAATGTCTTCCACGCTGACATTGCGCGCCGAAAGCAGGATGGGCATCGCGGCGGAGATGAAGCCGTAATAAAAGCCCAGCGGTGCGATCGCAAGTCCCATGGCCCACGGTGGCAGCTGCCGACGCATCCTCACCCTCCGCAACAGCCCCATATGCAACAAGGGCGGACCGCATGCGATCCGCCCTTACTCGTTTCGGAAGCTTACAGTTTCTACGCGGAAACCGCCTGCTTGGCGCCTGCCTTCAGCTCCTCCGCCTTATCAGTCGCCTCCCAGGAGAATTCCTTGCCGCTTCTCCCGAAGTGTCCGTAGGCCGCGGTCTGCTTGTAAATCGGTCTGCGAAGCTGCAGGCTGTCAATGATGCCCTTTGGCGTGAGCGAGAAATTTGCGCGCACCAGCGCCTCCAGCTTGTCTTCAGCGATTGTGCCGGTCCCAAAGGTGTCCACCAGCACGCTTACCGGCTCAGCGACTCCGATGGCGTAGGCAAGCTGCACTTCGCAGCGGTCGGCGAGACCTGCGGCGACAATGTTTTTTGCCACGTACCGTGCCATGTACGCCGCAGAGCGGTCGACCTTTGTCGGGTCCTTGCCGCTGAATGCGCCGCCGCCGTGCCGGCCCATGCCGCCGTAAGTGTCCACGATAATCTTGCGGCCGGTCAGGCCGGTGTCTCCCATGGGGCCGCCAATCACGAAGCGGCCGGTCGGGTTGATGTGGTACTTGGTGTTCTCGTCCAGCAGATTGGCCGGAATCACGGCCTGAATCACGTGCTTCAGGATATCTCCGCGCAGTTCGTCATTGCTCACCGTCTCCGCGTGCTGGGTGGAGATGACCACTGCGTCCACGCGAACGGGCTTTTGGTCTGCGTTGTACTCCACCGTCACCTGGCTCTTGCCGTCCGGACGAAGATAGGCCATCAGACCCGATTTGCGAACGTCGGACAGGCGCTCCGTGAGCTTGTGCGCGAGCGAGATCGGGGTCGGCATCAACTCCGGTGTTTCGTTCGTGGCGTATCCGAACATCATGCCCTGGTCGCCCGCGCCGCCGGTATCCACGCCCATCGCGATGTCGCCCGACTGCTTGTTGATGGTCGAAATGACGGCGCAGGTATTGGAGTCGAAGCCGTAGAGCGCATTGTTGTAACCGATGGAGCCTACCGTTCCCCGGACAATGCTCTGGAAATCGACATAGGCCTTGGTTGTGATCTCGCCGGCGATGACGACTAATCCCGTGCAGGTCAAGGTCTCACAGGCTACCCGGCTGAACGGGTCTTCGGCGAGGCAGGCGTCCAGAATGGCGTCCGAGATCTGGTCGGCAATCTTATCCGGGTGACCCTCGGTCACCGATTCACTGGTAAATAAAAAGCGGTCGCGTTTCGACAAACTACCCTCCACTGCATCTTTGCCGCCAACAGGGCAACTTCACAATTTTACCTTCTGGAATGGATGGCCGACAAAGCAACTCCGCCCGAACGCGCAAAACGTACCTGAAGGCACACATCCGTGCATTCAATGGAAGAAAACAGCGGTTGAAAATGACCTGCAGCTGCGTTCGTCCGCGGCGCCTGCCTGGATCGATGCCAGCGGAGCGGCAATACTTTCTTGTGTTTCCAGAGCCTCCAGCCACACCAGGCCGTAGCCAGCAGCGCAATCAACAGCAGCGCGATTCCGGTCCCGCGGACGGCACGGCCCGACGAGCCTGGAGGACGGGCATTCTTCACGTTCTCGGCAAACTGGACCCAGTCGGCGTCAGTGCCTCCGGCGAGCCCGCTCTCGCGGCAGACCTCGTCAAACCGCTTCATCCAACGGACCTCATCCAGTCCAAGCGCTCCCACGTAGCTGCGCACAAAGCCGCGACGGAAGACTCCGCCGGGGATCTCCGAGAGGTTGCCCGCCTCGAGGGCGCGGATGTGTTTCGCAGGAACCTTGGTCAGCTCGCAGATGCGTTCAATCGCGATGCCGCGTAGCTCGCGTGCTTTCCGCAGATCGTCGCCAAGGGCTGCTTCCCCGTTATGAATCATGTCTCTGCCGGGCCGTCACTGGCTCATACCATAAGGGATCAAACCGCCTAAATCAAAGCAATTTGCTGCGTTGCGACGGTATGGGAACCAGTCTCGTTCACGTTGGCCGAGCCGCCATCCCTGCTAAACTTGCAACAGCGCTGCGTGCGAATTCCGTTCCCAGAGCGAGTCTCCCTCCCGGGTGTCGCCGTCTTCGCATCCGCGCTTTTTGTCGTCCAGCAGTTGGAGGGCACGGCGCTCTACTTCAGCGCCGGGTGTGTTGCGTTCATCCTGATTGCCGCCTTCGGATTCAATCTCGGCGGCGGCCTTGCGCGAACTGCCGGCGCCTATATTTTCTTTTACTCTCTGCTGGTATTCATCGTTGGCGTCACCTACAAGGCCTACCTGGGCGAACCCGGAGAAACCAACCTCAGCGTCCCTAAAATCGACATCCTCGTGTATCTAGGTGGCATCAGCGGGATGGCGGCTGCGGCCTTCCTGAGCAAGAAGCTCGCGCGCCGTACCCCGCTGCTGAAGAACGTGCTGGACCATCGGAATATGTATCGCGCCTCAGTGGGATGCATGGTCGTCGGCTCCCTCGGCGGACTTACGATCGCGCTCATGGGCGAGGCTGGACTGCGACTCAATGCTGCATTTACCCAGCTCAATCTGCTGATCCCGCTCGGAATCATCCTTGGCGTGATCTACGAAATCAAAGAGAGCGGCGGAACGAGGAGTGTGAACTTTGCCATTCTGATCGGCGGCGGTTACGCCTTCCTTTTTTACGGAATCACGAACTTCTCCAAACAAGGCATGCTGACGCCCCTGCTTTGCTGGATCCTGCCTGTTTGCGCTCTGCGATATCGGATGAGCCTGATTCAGATTCTGTCAGTGGCAGGAGGAGTGTTTCTTATTTTCTTTCTGCTGGTTCCCTATGCGCAGTATGGCAGGCGATTCCTGCGGCCTGAGATGACCAGCGCGGACAAAATGGCCCTCGCCTATAAGCTCCTGAGCAAGCCGACTGAGCTCCGCAGCAACTTTGAGGAGGACCCTGGAATCCCGACGTACTACAACACCGCGCAAGGCTTCTGGGATCGCCTTCAGTTCATATCGGTCGATGATCCTCTGGTGGACATCACCCACCAGGGACGCAAATTTGGCTATTCGCCGCTGCTGCTGACGGCCGGAAACGTCATCCCTCACTTCATTTGGCCAGACAAACCTAGCTTCAACCTCGGCAATACCTATGCACATGAATTAGGACACATGAACCCGTACGACTTCTCCACGGGCATCTCCTTCAGCCCCACCGCGGAGGCCTATCACCTCGACGGCTGGAGGTCGCTCCTGGTGGTTGCTCCGATGCTATGGCTGATGCTGTTCGTGGTCTACGACACCGTGTTCGGAGACCTTCGATCCACTCCCTGGGGATTGCTGGTATTAGCGCAGCTCACCCACAGCGCTCCGGAGGGAGCGCTCAACGGCACCATCTATCTGGTCACATTCGGGATTGAGATCGTCGTCTTTTGCGCCTACTTTGCCGCATGGATCGCCCCTTACTTCGCGATACTTGCGTTGGGCCCGCCAAAGCCGCTCCAACCTGAGTTCATTGGGCCGCCCACGCCCGTTCAAAGAACGGCGACACTGAACCCGGAGACCTGAGCGGCTCGATCCATCTGACGTTAGACCCGGCGCACGCGATCTCTAGCCGTGCCCACGGGCGTCGGTTCGGCCATTGCAAACCGCGCGATGGCACAGTTTGCCGTGAACGGAATCAGAGCCACCGCATACGGCAGAAAGATTCGGACCTCTTCCAGCCGCGCCACCGTAAGCCACATCACAAAGAACATCGCGGAGCCAACCAGCACGCCCATTCCTGCGGGATCCACCACGGCTCGACCCTTCGCTGCGAGCCACAGAAGCCACATCCACGGAATCATGAACAGAAGGATCGCCGTCATTCCTAGTGGGTTCGTCAGGTTCTGTCGAATTTCAAGGACCGGTGTTGCTCCGTAGGTGGCATGCGGATAGACGACATGCATCAGGTAGTACTGGATTCCTCCGGCCAAAAGCACCGCCGCTGCACTTGTGATCGCCTGGATCCTTCTGCCCAGCGCAAAGCCGTCTCCGAATCGCGTCAGGCCTAGCAGCAAGAATCCAAGATGCACTGAGAAGGCCACGTCCGCCCGTATAAAGCCCTGCGCCGCTGTGAGCACAAGCATGCCGGCAATGCGAAGGGCTTTGGCGCGTCTTCCAAGCCTCCCCGCGCCACCAGAAGCCAGCACCAGCGTTCCGGCGAGCATGCACGCGCTTGGCAGCGTCTCCGGCCGTTGGTACCAGGTGATCCAACTTAGGTAGAGGTGCAGGAGAAACAGGAAGGTCGCCGCGCCCATCCAGCGGCCGGCAATCGAAGCCCGCCGATACACTTCCGAGCGCTCGAACAAACCATACAGCAGGAATGCCGCAATCAGGCCGGCGGCTAAATCCAGCAGCGTGAATCCATGCCGCAGCCCAAGGTGAGCGTGGTGGGCGATCGTGTTCGCCAGCCATGGCACTCCGATTCTGTACTGCTGCGGTGCACTGGCGGTACCCCGGATCACATCCATCCAGGTATCGGAGTTCAAATGGTATTGCCGGCTGTACTCCCAATAGTCCCCGAAGACCGCCGAGCATACCACCACAGCGAGCAGAAGCCTCGCGACTTGATTGGGCTCCCTCCGCTCCACGCGAATCGATCTCCTCCCGACAAACCGATGTTACTTCATCGAGTTTGGTGAAATCTGCGGAGTGTCGCCAACCCGCGTCCGGCAGAGGATACTAACAGGAGCGCAGGCACACGATATGCAAGCACCACGGAGTAGCAACCCCGCTGAACTACCTCGAACGCCGGCCGCCCGGGAGCGTACGGACAACTCCGCCGCGCGCTGGCAGCAGGTGCTGAGCCGGGATCGGAGCGCCGACGGACAGTTTTTCTACGCCGTTAAGACCACCCGGATCTACTGCCGTCCGGGATGCCCAAGCCGCCGTCCAGCGCGCGGCAACGTGTCTTTCTTTACGACCTCAGAAGCGGCAGAGCAGGCGGGCTTTCGTCCCTGTAAGCGATGCGAACCAGACCGCCCGGCGTCCGAACCTGATCCGCAGGCGGCGGTAGTTGCGGCCGCTGTCGAGTATCTGCTGAGTCGCCCCGGGGAAAACGTCCGTCTTGAGAATCTGGCGCGCGTCACCGGAGCCAGCCGTCTGACGGTGCTCCGTGCATTTCGCCGTGTGCTCGGGGTCAGCCCGCAGGAGTTCGCGCGCGCGCAGCGGATCCAGCGATTCCAGAAGACGCTTTCTCCCGGCGTCAATCGAGCCGCCAGTAGTGGGGGTCGCAAAGATCCCAGTGGCGCAAAGCAGAATTCTGCCACACGAATTACAGACGCAATCTACGAAGCGGGCTTCGGCTCCTCGAGCCGCCTCTATGAACAGAGCGACGAGGCACTTGGCATGACGCCGAAGCGACTTCGCAGCGGAGGCGCAGGAACCGAAATTCGATACGCCACTGCGCGATCGCCGCTGGGACGAGTGCTCGTCGCCGCCACCCAGGTCGGCATCTGCAGCATCGCATTCGCGAACTCAGAGGACGAAGCAGTGTCTGATCTGCGCGGACGGTTTCCCAATGCGCAGCTCAAACGCGATTCCGCGGCGGGCGGTTTGCTGAAGCAGGCCCTTCAATACGCACTCAGCCAAATGACCGAGCACCCCTTGGCCACGAGCTTTCCACTGGATGTTCGCGCAACTGCCTTCCAGCAGCGCGTGTGGAAGGCTCTTCAGCAGATTCCTCGCGGCGAAACGCGCAGCTACTCCGATGTTGCGCGGGAACTGGGACGACCCTCTGCGGTACGCGCGGTAGCGACTGCGATCGGCTCCAACCCGGTCGCGCTCGCAGTTCCCTGTCATCGCGTCATCGGGCAGAGCGGGGCACTTACCGGCTATCGTTGGGGACTCGACCGCAAGCAGAAACTGCTCCACGCCGAGAGCCGCGCCTCCCGCAATCAGGCCGCTATCGAGGCTCCGACCAGGCGTCCAAGGTAACCCACCGACGTCCAGGCTGCGCCTCCAGCACTTCCTCAACCGCGTGCACCGTGTCCATGCGATACGTGCCCATGGCGCGGTGGCTTCCATCGTGAAGCAGAATGTTGGAACCGCGTCCTCGCGCGCGGTTGCGCTCCACTCCCGTGGACATCCGCTGGAGAATTCCTTCGCTTCCAATCGGCTTCCAGTCATGGCAGGTCACATTCCAGGTCACCGGAATGAGCGAGAGCTCACGTGCAAGCTGCAGCACAATCGGCCGCCGCGACCCAAACGGAGGCCGGAAGTACCGGACCGGCGCTCCGATCAGGTCCTCAAGCACCGCCGAGCAATCCACAAGCTCCTGGCGCACCTTGCGCGTCGGCTCCAGCGCCAGCCTCGGATGCGTCATCGTATGGTTGCCGATCAGGTGACCCTCAGCTGCAACCCGGCGCACGATCTCAGGTCGCTGCCGGGCGAAGGATCCGATGATGAAAAAGGTCGCACGCACCTGATGCCGAGCCAAGGCCTCCAGGAGCATCGGCGTGGCTGCGTCGTTCGGCCCATCGTCAAACGTCAGCGCGAGCTCGTCCGGATCAGAGCCCGCCACCAGCGTGCGGCCAAAGAACTGGGAGGTAGGCCACATCGAGGCATACGCAAGCCCTCCTGCCACCAGGCCGAGCGCCGCAGCCGCGCCAGCCGCAACTGACGATCGCACGTTAATGCCTGACAACCGGCTTTTCCTGCAACAGTGTGAAAACCTCTTCGGCGTGCCCGGCAGGAGTGACCTTTGGGAAGACATGCAGCAGCCGCTGTCCGCTGCCGGTGTCGCGGCTGATCAAGTAGGTGGTGCGCTCGACGCCAGTCACTGGCTTGCCATACATGGTCTTGTC
>Ga0207667_10001856_pt1 | contig 26550 bp, 23 predicted proteins | sample KBSCornC52_FD_184301 | JGI IMG/M metagenome (GOLD analysis project Ga0207667, IMG submission 184301) | Corn rhizosphere microbial communities from Kellogg Biological Station, Michigan, USA - KBS Corn C5-2 (SPAdes) (version 2) | ecosystem: Host-associated > Plants > Roots > Rhizosphere > Soil ...
TGTCCGTCCTCGGTGGCAAACTCCGACAGCCCGGACATATCGAAGTCTGCGGTGTCCGAGATTGCCTTAATCGCGTGGAACGCAAGTCCGTGCGCGCGCGCCAGCCGTGCCACCGTCACCGCCTCCATGTCCACCGCGACTGCGTCGTAAGCCAGCCGCAGCCGGTCCTTCTCCGCCACGCTGAGAATCGTGTTGGTCGACACCAGCACGCTCTCGAAGCGCTCATCGATATAGCGCTCTCCCGTCTTGCAATCCACCACCACGCCCGGCCGCACAATCTCGCCTACGCCCAGTGACGGATGGCACGCTCCCGCCAGTCCCGCGGAAATCAACTCGGTCAGCGGCAGCAGTGCCCTCGCCGCCGATACAGCCAGCGCCGCCTGCTGCGGACCCATGCCCGCACACGCCACCACCACATGCTCCCGTAGATACACCGTGCGATTTCCCGGCAGCGTCTCGCACTTCCAGCCCTTCACCAGCGGCGTCACCTCACGCGGCAGCGCGGCGATAATCCCGGTCACGCGCTTCATCGCGCCTGCCTCGCAAACGGCGGTGCATAGCCGTGCTCCACAAACCACTCGATCGCGGTCCGCAGCGCGCTATAGATCGGCAGCACCTTGAAGCCAAGCTCCCGCTCCGCCTTGGCCGAGCTGGCGAACATATACTTCTTCCCCATCCGCACTGCCTCTACCGTCGCGCGTGGCTCTTTGCCTCGCAGCTTGCCTGTAATCGTCTCATCGAAGAACGCAAACGCCATCGCCACCGCGTGCGGCACCTTCATCTTCGGCGAAGGCAATCCGGTAATCGCGGACATCCGGTCCAGGATCTGCTTCAGCGTCAGATTCTCTCCGCCCAGGATGTAGCGCTCGCCCACCCGTCCGCACTCCAGCGCCGCGACGTGCATCCGCGCCACCTCTTCCACGTCCACCAGGTTCAGCCCGGTATCCACATACGCCGGAAACTTGCGGTTCAGGAAGTCGACCACAATCCTTCCCGTGGGCGTCGGCTTGGCATCGCCCGCTCCAATCGGCGTCGTCGGGTTCAGAATCATCACGTGCTGCCCCGCTTTCGCCGCCGCAATCGCCTCCTGCTCCGCCAGATACTTTGACCGCTTGTAGTGTCCGATCATGTCCTTCACCGACACCGGCGTCGTCTCATCCACCATCGTCAGGTCGGACCGGAACCCCATCGTCGCCACGCTCGAGGTGTACACCACCTTTGCGATCCCCTCTTCGCGTGCAATTCGCAGCAGCCCCCGCGTCCCATCCACATTGGCCGCATACATCGCCCTCGGATCCCGGACCCACAGCCGATAATCCGCTGCCACATGCACCAACGCCTCGCACCCGCGCACGGCAGTACGCAGGCCCTCAGCATTCGTGACATCGCCAGTGACAACCTCAGCGCGCAGCCCTTCCAGCGCCGCCCGGCTGCTGGTGGAGCGCGTCAACAGCCGCAGCTCCGCGCCCTGGGCGGCATAGGCTCGGGCCACATGACTGCCCACAAATCCCGTCGCACCCGTAAGGAAAACTTTCATGAGGTATAGCGGCAGAGACGCGGCCGCCGATTGGACGATAGGCGGCGAAGCACCTAGTCCAGCTTCTCCGGCTCAATCTGGATATTCGTCTCGCCAGCCGCCTTCTTCTCCCAGTACTTCTTCACCCAGGCCTCGAAGGTCTTCCCCGCCGCGGTATCGCGGCCCGTGAAGGCCAGTGCCGCAATCTCCGCATACGGAACCGTCAGCTTCGTGCGCTGCTGCCCACTCGGAATCACCCGCACATACGAGTCATCCAGCGACCTGCCATTGCGCCGGTCAAACACATACCCTTCCACCTTCGATCCGTCCTTGCGCGTAATCGTAATGTCGCCTCGATAGTCGAACGCCTTCTCCAGCGCCTCGCGAACATCGCCTTCCGTCGCCATCTCCGGAATCCAGCCCTCAAGCTGCTCGCGCTCCCGTCCCGCAATCACCTCAATCTCGTCTGCGCTGGCATGCGAGAGCTGCTCGATCTTTGCTGCCTCTTGTACCTGAGTGGACATATCAGTCTCCTGCAACCTCTTCGACAACGCGGCTTTGCGCCGCCGGAGCAATGTTGACCAGCGGAACATGCTCGGCGCGGGGCCACTCATTCAGCAGCTTCATCGCATCTGCATCTTCATACGTTGAAGGGAAGATGTACCTCATCGCTGTGACTGCAAAGCCCTTCAACGAGCCGAAGTTGTAATCCACTGCTGAAGCCTCATGCCCGGAGTGCACCATGCAGTTGGCGCAACGGGGATTGCCGCTCTTCGCACCGTAGTTGCCCCAGTCAGTCGTATCCATCAATTCCTGGAAGGTGTCTGCATACCCATCCTGCAGCAGGTAGCATGGCTTCTGCCAGCCGAAGATAGAGAAGGTGGGCATGCCCCAGGGCGTGCACTCGAAGTTCCGCTTGCCCATCAAAAACTCCGAGAACAGCGGATGTGTATTGAACTGCCAGCTCTTCTTCCGGTTCGACAAAATCGCCCGAAACAGCCGCCGCGAACGGGCCTTACCCAAAAAGTGGTTCTGGTCCGGGGCCTTATCGTATGTATATCCCGGGGAGACCATCATGCTCTCGACGCCCGCCGCCATCAGTTCATCGAAATGAGCGCGCACGCTATTCGGGTCGGCTCCATCAAACAATGTCGTGTTCGTCGTTACCCGGAAGCCGGCGGCCACAGCCGCGCGGATTCCTTCCATCGCAATATCATGGCCCCCCTCGCGGCACACACTGAAGTCGTGATGCTCCTTCTGCCCGTCCAGGTGAACCGAGAACGAAAGGTACTTCGAGGGCTGGAACAGGTGCAGCTTCTCTTTCAGCAGCAGCGCGTTCGTGCACATGTAGACGTACTTCTTCCGCGCCACCAGCCCCGCAACAATCTCCGGCATCTGCGGATGCAGAAGCGGCTCGCCACCCGGAATGGAAACCATCGGGGTACCGCATTCTTCCACCGCGCGGAAGCACTCCTCCGGCGTCAGCTCTGCCTTCAAAATGTGCGCCGGATACTGGATCTTCCCGCAGCCCGCACACGCCAGGTTGCAGCGGAACAGCGGCTCCAGCATCAGCACCAGCGGATACTTCTTGCGCCCCTTCAGCTTCTGCTTCAGCACATACGTTGCGACCGTCCATGCCTGCGATACAGGTACTGCCATGCTGTCTCTCTCCTCTAAACCCCAAACTGCCGCAAGTGATGATCCACATGCTTGTACATCAAAATTGCCCACTCATCCGGATTCATCCGGCCGAAAAACGAGTGCGGATGATCGGTACAACAGGAGGGCCCTGCCGCCCCAAAGCTTTCCACCAGACTGCTCAACCTCGCCTGCTCCGTCTCGAATTCAGGATCGCCTTTGATAATAAAAATTGGGGCGGTTGGCGAGTTCTTTCGGATCGGCTTATCGTTTCCGACTACCAGAGGCTTAACCAGAGGGCCAAGCAGTCGACCCACCCCCATTCGCGGCGGCTTCTTCTCACCCGTCGCAGTCTCGATCCCAACCGAGCAATGCGCGAGCATCTGCGACACAGTCATCTTGCCCCAGATCGGCGCCGAGCCGGACGTCAGGTGACGGATACGCTGCACCACCTCCTGCACTCTCGCCGCGTCGAACAGATTCTTCAAGCCACCACCTCTTGCTTCATCATCCGCCTGTACGTGGTCAACGCCAGCAGCGGGAAGTAGTCGCGGTACAGGTGGTACGCCAGATAAAACACCCGCGGAAACCCCGTGCCCGTGTAATACGACTCGCCATTACGCCCTGCCGCCGTCTCTTTCCACGTCCCCTCGGCCGTCTGGTTCGTCACCAGCCACCGGATACCCTTGGCCACCGAATCAGACCGCGTATCGCCCGCAGCCAGCAGACCCAGCACAGCCCACGCCGTCTGCGAGGGCGTGCTCGGCCCAATGCCGCGCATCGTGGGATCGTCATACGTCCCGCAGGTCTCACCCCACCCACCGTCCGCGTTCTGCACCATCCGGATCCATTCTGCCGCCTGCTGAATGGGCGGCTCGTTGCTCCAGACCCCCATCGCCTCCAGCCCGCGCAGCACCAGGAACGTGCCGTACAGATAGTTCACGCCCCAGCGCCCGAACCAGCTTCCGTCCGCTTCCTGCTCCTTGAAGACAAACTGGATCGCCCGCTCCACCCGCGCATCCCGCCGCGTGTAGCCGTAGTTCGCCAGCATTTCCAGAATCCGGCCCGTAATGTCCACCGTCGGCGGATCTAGCATCGCGTTGTGGTCGGCAAACGGAATGTACTGGAAAATCATCTTGGTGTTATCGCGGTCGAATGCCGCCCAGCCACCGTTCCTGCACTGCATCGCGAACAGCCAGTCCAGCGCCCGCTGCGACACCTCGTGCTGGTACCGCTCGCGCGGGTTCTGCACCTGGTTTAGCGCCAGCAGCACCTGCGCGGTATCGTCCACATCCGGATAGAACTCGTTGTTAAACTCGAAGTACCAGCCGCCCGGCGCAACATTCTTCACCTTCTCCGCCCAGTCGCCCTTGTGCCGCACCTCTTTGGACAGAATCCAGTCCGCCGCCTTCACCAGCCGCGGATCGTCCTTCGCCACGCCCGCCTCGCCCAGCGCATACATCGCCTGCGCCGTATCCCACACCGGCGACACGCACGGCTGCATGCGGAACGTCGGCGTCGGGTAGTCGGGCTCGCCCTCCGGGCAATCAATGCCCAGCGCTTCAAACTCGTCCATCGCGCGGATGAACTGCGGATCGTCCTGCGTGTATCCCAGGCATGCCAGCGCCACAATCGCATTCAGCATCGCCGGATAAATCGCGCCCAGCCCGTCCGACATCTCGAACCGCTCCAGCATCCACTTCTCGGCCTTCTTCAGCGCCACATGCCGCAGCGGCCGGATGTGAATCCGCTCAAACCAGTGCACCATCCGGTCCGTCAGCAGAAAGAAGTTCCGCCAGCTCACCGGGTGCTTCTTGTCCCAGCGCAGGTGCAGATTCGCATTCTTGCGTCCGCCCAAGAAAAGCTCGTCGATCCCCAACTCCGCCGGGATCTTCTTGAACGGCTTCTTCGCGTAAATAATCGACAGCGGAACCAGAATGCCCCGCGACCACGAACTGATCTCGTAAATATTGAAGTAGAACCAGTTCGGGAACAGCACGATCTCCGGCGGTACCGCCGGCACTGCGTCGTATTCATACTGACCCAGCGCGCACAGATAAATCTTGGTGAAGGTGTTGCACTCCACCACGCCGCCCAGCTTCAGCACGTTCTCCCGCGCCTTCACCATCGCCGGATGGTCGGCCTTGTAGCCCATCAGCTTCAGCGCGAGATAGCACTTCACGCCGTAGCTCACATTCGACGGGCCTCCGGGATACAGGCTCCAGCCGCCATCCTCGTTCTGGTGGCGCAGAATCTCGTTCTTCGCCCGTTCCATCTTGCCTGCATCGCCCGTACCCAGCAGCGTATGCATAAAGATGTAATCCGCCTCCAGCATCGAGTCGGCTTCCAGCTCCCCGCACCAATAGCCGTCCGGATGCTGCAGACTCATCAGCCAATCCGTGGATTTCTGGATGCCTTCGGAGACTTCGTCCAAACCCATATCCAGCCGGCCAAAGCGAGGCTGCGCCGCCGTCGGACGGGCCGGCTTCGGGTTCTTCGATAATGTGCTCATTCAACCAAACTCTCTGGATCGCACAGCGGCCGCGTACGCCTCAACTGTGTCATCCGGGAATCGCGCCTCGCAGGTTCTCTCTACCCATTCGCCTGCGTCGGTCGCGCTCTACTGCGCCGCGGAAGGAGCCGATGCGATCGCCTGAACGATCTCCGGCGGAAGCCCAAACCGGACGTTTTCCGGCATCACTTCCACCTCATTCACCGAACCGTATCCCATGTCCTGCAGATAGTTCACCACCTGCTGCACCAGTACCTCCGGTGCCGACGCTCCCGCCGTCACCGCGACCGTATTCACGCCCGCCAGCCATCCAGCCTCAATCGCTTCGGCGGAATCGATCAGGAAGCCGTTCGTCCCCAGGTTCTTCGAGACCTCCACCAGCCGGTTGGAGTTCGAGCTGTTCTTCGAACCCACCACCAGCACCAGGTCCGCCTCGTGCGCCACATTCTTCACCGCTACCTGACGGTTCTCCGTCGCATAGCAGATGTCCTGCGCGTGCGGTCCCGCGATATTCGGAAACTTCTTCTTCAGCGCCTCGATCATGTACCGCGCCTCGTCCAGCGACAGCGTCGTCTGCGTCAGATACGCCACCTTGTTCGGATCCGGCACCACCAGCGCCTCAACCTCCTGCACCGTCGAGACCACCTGCGTCACGTCCGGAGCCTCGCCCGCCGTACCCTCCACCTCTTCGTGGTCACGGTGCCCCACCAGCACCAGCGAGTAGCCCTGCTTGGAAAACTTGATCGCCTCCAGGTGCACCTTCGTCACCAGCGGGCAGGTCGCGTCGATCACCTTCAGCCCGCGCTCTTTGGCCCGCTGCCGCACCGCCGGCGAAACCCCGTGAGCCGAGTAGATCACCCGCGCTCCCGCCGGCACCTCGTCCAGCTCATTCACGAAGATCGCGCCCTTCTTCGCCAGGTCGTTCACCACGTAGCTGTTATGGACGATCTCCTTGCGCACATAGATCGGCGCCCCAAACGTATCCAGCGCAATCTGCACAATATCGATCGCACGCACCACCCCCGCGCAGAAGCCCCGGGGCTTCAGCAGGAGAACTCGCTTCGTGGAAATGGAATCGTCGGATTGGACGGTTTGGGAGGAGTCTCGGGTGAGTGTGGTCACGTTCTTTAGTATACCGCGTTCATACGGTAGAAAGACACGGAAACGGAGCCCGGAGCCGCAGTCGTCACGCCTCTCTCCGAGCAGAACAAACCCAATCAGATCAGCAGCTTCAGGCCCCAGGCAACAACAGCGGAGAGCTGCATGCAGCGCATCGCTCAATCCCTCGCGAACGCCGCGCTCTCCGCCGTTGCTTCCCACACTCGCTAAGCATGTTCGTCACAGCCTTTATGGCCGCAATGGCATGACAACGTCGTCATCCCCTTCGAGTCCTCACAGTGGTTCGAGCAGTACTTCTTCCCCGCGGGGGCCATACAGCTACAGGCCATGTGGGCGCATTTCTGTGGTGTATTCGCCATCGTGCCCTCCTCTAATCCAGGCGGTCGAACCCTCCGGTCTACTGGAGTGCCGAGAATTCTACTCCCACACCGGAAAATTTGGCAGCCTGCGGTCCTGCCCAACCCGTTACCGGCTCAACTCCAGCAACTGCCGCGCATTCTGCAGGCTCGCCTCCGTCAGCTTCGCCCCGCTCAGCATCCGCGCCACCTCCCGCTCCCGCTCGCTGGACTCCATCAGCCGGATCGACGTCCTCGTCCTCCCGCCCTTCTCCGTCTTCTCAATCACGAAATGCTGATCCGCAAACGCCGCAATCTGCGGCAGATGCGTAATGCACACCACCTGCTGCCGCTTGGAGAGCGCCTTCAGCTTCTTGCCCACCGCTTCCGCCGCCCGTCCTCCAATCCCAATATCGATCTCGTCAAACACCAGCATCCGAGGCGCCGGCACGCTCGCTCTCCGCCGCCCCTTCGCCGCCGCCGCAAAGCTCTCCTCCACCGTCACCTTCAGCGCCAGCATCACCCGCGACATCTCCCCGCCCGACGCAATCTCCTCCAGCGGCTTCAGCGGCTCGCCCGCATTCGTCGCGATCAGGCATTCGATCCGGTCCCACCCATGGGCCGTCCACGCCGGCTGCTCCCGCTCCGGGCTCACCACTACCTTGAACCGCACACTCATCGCCAGCTCGTTGATCTGTGCCGCCGCCAGCTTCTCCAGCCGCCCCGCTGCAGCCGCCCGCGCCGTCGTCAACTCCTCCGCCGCCTTCCGGTACGCCGCTGCCTCCTCCGCCTGACGAGCCCCCAGCTCCACCAGCAGCGCATCCCTGTTCTCCACCTCCGCCAGCTTGCTCGCCGCCTCTTCCCCAAACCGGATCACCGCCCCCAATCCGTCCCCGGGCCCGGCCCCATACTTCCGTTTTAGCCGGTCCAGCAGCGCCAGCCGATCCTCAATCTCCGCCAGCCGCTCCGGCGACGCCTGCGCCGACTCCGCGAAATCCCGCACCTCCGCGCTCACATCCTCCACCGCTGCTTTTGCAGCCGCCAACTGCTGCGCCGCATTGGCAAACTTCGGCTCGTACCGCGCCAGCTCCTCCACCTGCTTCAGCGCCGCACCCACCGTACTCTCCGACGAACCCTCTCCCTCATACAGCAGCTCATACGCGCTCATCGCCGCCGTATACAGCTTCTCCGCATTCGCGAGCACGCGCTTCTCCGTCTCCAGCCGCGTGTCCTCGTCCTCCGCGGACAACCCCGCCTCCGCAATCTCCTTCGCCTGATGCCGCCACAGGTCCGCCATTCGCAACCGGTCCTGCTCCGCCGAGCGCAGCTCCTCCAGCTTCTCCGTCGTCGCGCGCCACACCGCATATGCAGCACCCACCGCATCCAGCGAAATATCCCCGAACCGGTCCAGCAGCAACCGCTGCTGCCCCTGATCGAACGCCCCCAGCGTCTCGCCCTGGCTATGGATCAGCCCCAGCTCCGGCGCCAGCTCCCGCAACACCGCCACCGTAGCCGGCTGGTTGTTGACGAAGACCCTTCCCTTGCCGCTCGCGCCAATCTCTCGCCGCAGCAGAATGTCATCCGAGTACGCCGCCGCATCGATCCCGTTGCGGTCCAGCACCGCCAGCGCTCCGGGAGTCGCCTCAAACACGCACCCCAGCACCGCCTTCTCCGCGCCATGCCGCACAATCTCGCTTGACGCCTTGCCCCCCAGCAGCAGCGCCAGCGCATCGATCAGGATCGACTTCCCCGCCCCGGTCTCCCCCGTCAGCAGGTTCAACCCCGGCCCAAAACTCGCCACCGCCTGGTCGATCACCGCATAGTTTTCCGCACGCAGCTCCAGCAGCATCCCGCGCCCTCCACCCCCGATGCCGCAAGCCTAGCATGACCTCTCGTGATGTACCCCCGATTGACCGAAAAACTCCCAGCACCTTAACGTTTTGGTTCTCATTCCCGAAGGGAATCTGCTTCTGCCTTTGCCTCTCTTGGCTGTCATTCCCGAAGCGACGACCGTATATCGATGAGTTTGACGCGAAACCGCGTCGACTTCCAGCGACCCATTCACGAGACCCTGACCTGATGCGTCTGGAGAATCTTTCCGCGTGTTACGCTCAGTGCTACTTCTCCGGAGGCTTAATGTCCATTAGGAAGCGCGTGCTTGCGCTGTCTGGGGTCCTCGCGATTGCAGCGTCAGCCGCGGGCCAGAACACAGCTCCTCCGTCAGATCTGTCAGCCGATGTCCAGCAGCAGTTGCCCACTCTAACCGAGACCTACAAGCACCTGCATCGGAATCCCGAGCTCTCGCGCCACGAAGAAAAGACCTCGGCTTTCCTCGCGGAGGAACTGCGCAAGCTCGGTTACTCGGTGACCGAGCATGTGGGCAGATATAAGGACGGGGCGCAGGCCGACGGCGTGGTTGCGGTCCTGCAGGACGGCCAGGGACCACGTCTGCTGATTCGCACCGACATGGATGCGCTTCCGGAGAAGACCGGGCTCGACTACGCATCGACACTTCGATCCAGGAATGAGCAGGGCCAGGATGTGGGCGTGATGCATGCCTGCGGGCATGATCTGCACATGACGGTGCTTCTCGGCATGGCGCGCGAAATGGCAGCACGCAAAAGCCAATGGCATGGAACACTCATCCTGATCGGCCAACCGGCTGAGGAGATTGGACAGGGTGCAGAAGCAATGCTCGCGGACCATCTGTACGACCGCTTTGGTCAGCCGGATTTTGTCCTTTCAGAACACGACACGAACGATGTTCCGGCAGGTTCCGTAGCACTGAAGGGAGGGCCACTGCTGGCGGGTATCGCCAGCATCGACGTGACTATTCGCGGAGTGGGTTCGCATGGCTCGGCACCCCAGGAAGGCAAAGACCCCATCGTGCTCGCGTCAGAGTTTGTGCTTGTGGCGCAGACGATTGTGAGCCGCCAGATCGATCCGCAACGTCCCGCCGTGCTGACGGTTGGGACGTTCCACGGCGGGACCAAGAACAATGTGATACCCGACGAGGTGAAGCTTGGATTATCGCTTCGCACCTATTCGCAGGACGTGCAGGACCGGATCATCGCAGATATACGCCGGACCGCGAACGGACTGGCTGAGGCCTACGGAGTTCCTCCGGACCGCTTGCCGGTTGTCACCGTGTCGGGTGGGGGGCCGGTAACCGTGAACGATGATGCGATGGCTGAACGGCTTCGCCAGACTGCGGTCGCGGCGCTTGGCAAGGATCATGTGGAACCAGGTGTGGCTTATATGGCAAGCGAGGATGTTGGCCGGTTTACGCTTGCCGGCAAAATTCCGGGCGTTATGTATTTACTTGGTGCAGCGGATCCGGAAAAGCTGGCGGAGAGCCGGAAATCCGGTGTGCCCTTGCCCAGCTGGCATTCGCCGCTTTTCGCGCCGGTGTATGCACCGGCGATAAAGACCGGTGTCACCGCGATGACCGCCATGGCCCTCGACCTTCTGAAGTAATCCCTTCAGGAGCGAGAGCCGCCTGCATTCAGTCGAGAACGCCGAACCTCAGAGAACTCAAAATTGGGGCCGCAACGCCCGCCCACTCTCCGCGTCGAATTCAAATTCCTCGGATAGTCGCCTCGCTCTGGCGGCACTTCGCGCTTGCGCTACAAGGTTGCGTGGCTAGTGGTTCGTGCGGGAGGCGTTTCCAATGGTCTCGTCGATGAAGCGGAATGTGGCATCGAGCGCCTTGAGGTTGGCATCCCGTGTCTGTTCCGGGGTGGTGCCAATCAAACCGTGTCTCACTCCCGGCAGAACGATCAATTCGTGTTTCACACCAACGGACTTCAACTTCTCCGCCATTTCGAGGGTTTGGTGGTAGGGTACCGTTCGGTCTTCTGTACCGACAATCAGCAGCATGGGTGAACTCACGCGGTTCACGAAAGACACTGGACTCGCCTCCGCAATCTGCCCGGGACTGCATTTCTGATTTCCAAAGCAACCGAGCAACTGCCACTCCGGAACATCGGGAACATCCCGGGACATAGCTTTATCTTGTTTCGCTTGCTCGGCAATGGTTGCCATGTCGAACACGCCGTACCACGCAACCGCCCCTTGCACACAGTCGGAAACGTTGGAAGAAACGATCGGGTCCGGCTTTGTGTCTGCCACAAACGATTTCGCTTCCTCGGGTGCAAACGCCTGGACGTGGCAGCTCACCGCCGCCAGTCCGGACAAGTGTCCTCCCGCAGATACGCCCCAGGTCACTGCGCGCGTGGGGTCGATGCCATATTTCGAAGCATTGATCCGGAGCCATCGAATGGCGCCCTTCACGTCCTGTGCCTGGGCCGGAAATTTGGCCTCGCTACTCAAGCGATACTCGATCGAGGCAACAACGTAGCCCCGCGCAGAGAGCGAAGCAAGTACGCCGGGAAAATCAACAAATGGGTTGAGACGGTGCGAGTTGCCCTGTATCCAACCTCCGCCGTGAATGTAAACGACCAGAGGAAATCCATCCGAAGGTCGCGGTACCGAACTCGGAGGAAGATAGAGGTCCAGGGTGAGTCGACGATAGCCCACGGGCTCCCAATAGGTCAGCCCCGGCAGTGCCGTCACGCCGTTGTGAAGGTTCACTGGCGTGGCAGAATAATGATCCACCCGCGCCTTGATGGCATCGATCTCGGGCGCGGACGCAGGCAGTTGCGCCGTCCCAATCGCGGAAAGGCCGAATACCATCAATGCCAATATTCCTCGGATCATCGTTCCTCGTTCTGGGCAGCGAAAACCAGCCACCGCCGACAGAGGAAAACTACCATAAAGATTTCCTCGTCCATGCGTCGGGCCCTGAGCACAGTCATCTCCATTCTTGCCAAGTCGGCAATGCGCTATCGAGCCGGTTTCAACAACCCCTCAGCCGCTCCGCAATCCAGCAGGCCGCTTCAGCGGCTGAGGTCACCCGTTCCTGTCAAGCCCCCACTCCCGTGGAAAACCCCACAACCCTCCGCCACACAGCCACTTCCCAAAACCATTTCCATGTGACACGAGTTATGCCCCGCCTGTTATCCTTAACTTAAGGAAGCAATCAAGAAGGCCCGGCAACCCAGCCGGGCCTTCCGCTATTAACCCGAAGGTGACTCCCCTCAGCTAAACCCAAGTATTGCAACACGCGACTGTTACTAGAAAGGGGCTCCCCTCCGCTAAGTCGAGCTATATCAACGAAAGCACAGACACCTACCCAGGGGCCCCACCCATCGGCGATACCATCGAAGACACATGCTGGTCGACTCGCACGCCCATCTCGACATGTATTCGCCCGAGGAGCTCCCCGAAGTCCTCGCCCGCGCCGCTGCCGCCAACGTAGCCACCATCCTCGCCATCGGCATCGGCGACGGGCCACACCAGATGCACTGCGCGCTCGAGATCGCCGAAGCGCCACCGGCCCCCGGGCTGCCCGCCATCTTCGCCAGCGCCGGCATCCACCCCCAGGAGGCCGCCCACGCCGACGCGCCCGCACTCGACTCCCTCGCCGCCCTCGCCAGCCGCCCCCGCTGCATCGCCATCGGCGAGATCGGCCTCGACTACTACCACATCGAAAACCCCGACCCCGAGGTGCAGCGCCAGGCCTTCGTCGCCCAGATGGAAATCGCCGCCGCCTTGCGCAAGCCGATCCTCATCCACTGCCGCACCTCGGAGCTCGCCACCCCCGCCGCCAAGCAAAGATTTGGCCCGGCGGACGCCTGGGCGGAGCAGCTGGAACTGGTCGCCCGCCACTGGGCCCCGCACCGCATCGGCGGCATCATGCACTGCTTCTCCGGCACCGTGGAACACGCTCGGCGCTCGCTCGAACTCGGCTTTCACCTCTCGTTCGCCGGCAACCTCACCTACCCCGCCGCCTCCACGATTCGCGACGCGGCCCGCTCCGCTCCGGCGGATCGCATCCTCGTCGAAACCGACTCGCCCTTCCTCGCCCCCATCCCGCACCGCGGCCAGCGCAACGAGCCTGCGCTGGTGACGCACACCGCCGCATTTCTCGCCGACCTGCGCGGCACAACGCCGGAAGAGCTAGCCGCCCTGACCACCGCCAACTTCCGGCGGCTCTTCCCTTCCACCGCCGCAACCCCCGCCGGCTAGCAAGGGTTCTATACTTTCGCCATGGCATCCGATAACAGCTTCGACGTAGTCAGCAAGGTTGAAATCCAGGAAGTGAAGAACGCGATCGACCAGGCCACCAAGGAGGTCAACGCGCGCTTCGACCTGAAGGACTCGAAATCCAAAATCGAGCTGGTCGACAACAACGAGGACATACAGCTCGCCAGCGCCAGCGAATACACGCTCAAGGCCGTCGTCGAGATCCTCTCTCAGAAGCTGGTCAAGCGCGGCGTCTCGCTCAAGAACCTCGAATTCGAAAAGATTGAGCCCGCATCGAACTCCTCGGTCCGGCAGAAAATCAAGCTCAAGCAGGGCATCAACTCCGACGCCGCCAAAAAGATCGTGGCCAGCATCAAGGATTCCAAGCTCAAGGCGCAGGCCTCCATCCAGGGCGACATCGTGCGCGTCGTTTCCAAAGACAAGGACGTGCTGCAGCAGATCATGTCCAAGCTGCGTGCAGGCGAGTACGGCGTCGCGCTGCAGTTCACGAACTACCGCTCCAATTAGCACGCCGATTGCGCCTGCCAATCAGCCTCGATCTTCCAAGTGACCTGTTAGTCTGAATTTGCGTGAGTTCCCTCTCCATTGCGACTGCGAAAGAGGTCTTCGACCTGTTGCGCGACGACCTCGCGGCCATCGAGCAGGAATTCCTCAAGCAGTCCAACTCGCAGGTCGAAGTCATCACCGACATCGCGCAGTACCTGGTGTCCGGCGGCGGCAAACGTATCCGCCCCTTGCTGCTGCTGCTCTCCGCCAAGGCGCTCGGTTCCACCAACCACTCGCGCATCCGATTGGGCGCGGTGGTGGAGATGCTGCACACCGCCACGCTGGTTCATGACGACATCATCGACGAGGCGGAACTCCGCCGCGGCCGCCCTTCTTCGAACACCACCTGGGGCAACGCCAAGTGCGTTCTGGCCGGCGACTGGCTCTACATGCAGGCCTTCTCCGCCGCCCTCGAGGAGCGCAACTTCCATGTCCTCGACCTGCTGATCTCGCTGACCCAGCAAATGGTGGAGGGCGAGTTGCTGCAGATGCAGAAGCTCGGTCACTTGATCAACGAAGAAGAGTATTTTGATCTGATCTACCGCAAGACCGCCTGCCTGTTCTCGGTTTCCATGCAGCTCGGCGCTGCCGTCACCAACGCCACGCCCGAAGTCGAGGCCACCCTCGGTGAGTACGGCCGCAACCTGGGCCTCGCCTTCCAGATCGTCGACGACGTGCTGGACCTCACCGCGGCCGAAGACGTCCTCGGCAAGCCGGTTGCGAGCGACCTGCGCGAAGGCAAGGCGACGCTGGCCGTCATTCACGCCCTTGAGCGCGGAACCGGCGCCGACCGCGAAGCCATCCGCACCGTGCTCAATGAGCGCAGCTTCGGAACCGTGTCTCACCCGCAGATCCTTGAAATTCTGGAACGCCACGGCTCCATCGCCTACGCCATGGACACCGCCTGTGCCTACGCGGAGGCCGCCCGGCTCTCCATCGCCGACCTGCCGGCGACCGATGCCAAGCGCGCCCTGCTCTGGGTGCCCGGCTTCGTCACCTCCCGCGACCGCTAAGCGAAATTCCTCAGTTAGCCGAGGGCTTCTCCACATGATCGAGAACAACGACAGGAACGGGGGTCTTCTCGGGGCTCAGGTGAAGCCCAACCTGCTGTAGCGCCTCGAAGAGATTTGGGGCCGTCGCTGCAGCGGGTGCTGCCGGGTCCGTCGCTGCCGCTCCACCGGCTGCGGGTGGCCGGCCGAAGGACGGCGGATGACCGTGAAACTGGGAGTCATCCGGCGTGAAGGTGACATGGAAGTCATAGCGGCCCTTCAGACCAGTGTTGTTAACGACAGGTCGATCCAGAATGAGGAGCTGCAGAAATCCGGTGAAGTCGTCCATGGTCGCATTCACGACGTTCAGGCGCAGTCCGCCTTCGCCGGGTGACATACCGAGTCCGGGAAGCGGCTGGTTGAGCTGCGTGGGCGTGAGCTTGGAGCCGCTTTTAGCTTCGGTGAGGACGAAGGCAGCCATATCCCGCTTTTCCTCGTGGACTTTCAGCCCAAAGCGTTCCACGATGAGCTTCTGGATCATCACCGCGATTTGCGAGGTACTCGGCGTGCCTTCCTTGTCCGGAATGGCGTCAATGTCGTAGCGATCCGAACCGGCCCAGTCCGGCGCATTGATAATTTGCTTCGGCTGCACGTTGTAGGCGAAGCCGAGGAGATCCAACAGCGAGCCGTTGCGTACGCGGAAGTTGCGATTGTTCATGGTCAACCCCTGCAGGCCGGAGTTGCCGCTGGGATTCGGCTTGATCGTCGCGACTTCAAATGACGGATTCGCATCGGCAGCCATAACCTTGGGCGGAGGAGGAGGTGCGGGAATCTCCCAGGCAGTTTCCTTCGTTGCGCGGGTGAGGTTCAACGGAAGAGATGACGGACCTTGGGTCCAGGTTCCACTGATCGAGTTGCCGTCCGTGGAGATCTTGCCCTCGAACTTGACCTGGATAAGATCGATCAAAACGGTGAGCGTTCCGGCCTCAAAATGCGTTTGAGATCCTTTGAACGGAGGCGCCTGTGGCTGGTCAATGCTGTAGAGCGTGGATTGCAGCCGGTTGTCGTCACTCGTAATCTTCAAGATGATCCGGAGGTCTTGTTGGGGAGTCTTGATTGCGCCCTGCCACTGGCCAGCAATGTCCGCTGCCAGGGCGGGGAGAGCAAAGGCGAAACACAGCCCAAGGCAAAGCAGCAGCTTCTTCATCGGATACCTCTGCGCGGAAACACAGCCATTGTTGCAGAAAATCTGATGTCCACTCATTAATTTTGCCCTGCAGATTAGGAGAACAGATCCATCTGCCGGCTTTTCCGCCGTTGTGGCTTCGCTTCTCCGAACACCGTACGGCCCCCCAGCGTGGGCGAGATTTCGCGCTCGTGCTCGAGAACAGCATCGAATTCGGCCTCAGGAGCGCGATGCTCCTCGATGGACCGGGTGAGCCTGTCCAGCCGCCGGAATCCTTCGAGCTTCTCCGTCTGGCCGACCTTGGCCGCGTCGAGTGCGCGGCGAAGAACGCCGAGCGTCTCGTCATAGGTCTTCAGCGGCACCGGAAACGGATGGCCATCCTTGCCCCCGTGAGCAAACGCGAACCGGGCAGGATCGGAGAAACGAGCGGGGGCGCCATGGACGACCTCAGCCACCAGCGCAAGCGACTGCAGGGTTCGCGGCCCAAGCCCCTCCACCAGTAACAGCGAGGCAAAGTCGCGAAGGTCCTGCTCGTGCGCGACCGCGAGCACGGCGCCCAGCCGCTTCAGATCGACGTCGCCGGCTCGGACCTCGTGATGCGCGGGCATTACCAACCGGCGCGCTTCAGCCAGCGATTTGTCCACCGGCTCGCGTGCGATGGTAACGAGCGCGCCTCGCGCCGCTTCCGCACGCCCATCGATCAGATTCAGGATCGTGCCCTGGGGTTCACCGACGATCGCCGTGTGCGGCTCGGAGACAAAGTCGCGCACCGCAGCCGAGTGCCAGTGATACCGGCGTGCCATTCCTCCAACGGCATTCATGCCCTGCTGCACCACGGCCCAGCCACCCTGTCGGTGAATCACGAAGGAGTGCAGGTAGAGCTGGAACCCGTCTGCGATCGCGTTGTTGTCGATCCGTGCGGTGAGCCGGCTCACCCGGGCCAGCTCATCGCCGTTCAGGCCAGTGCGGCCGCCGAAGGCGCGCAGCTCGTCCGGAGTTCTCACCGAGTGCCGGCCGCGTCCGCCGCACACCGCGAAACCCAGCTCCTCGAACCGCAGATTCAGCCCGCGCTTGAGCGCACCCATCACCGAGGTGGTAATCCCGGAGGAGTGCCAGTCCATGCCCATCACAGCGCCGAGTGCCTGGAACCAGAATGGATCGCTGAGCCGGGTCAGGAACTCGCCTGGGCCATAGGCAAGCACGATGTGCTCGACAATCGCAGTGCCGAGCAGAGTCATGCGCTCCGCCAGCCACTGCGGCACGCGTCCGCCGTGGAGTGGAAGATCGGCGGTGCCGGAGCGCTTCATATTTCTATTGTCGCGCCGGACAGCGGTCACCGGCACTCAATCGAGACGGCGCGCCATCTCCCATTCCATCAGCGCTGGATCGTTCGGATAGGGTTCGCTGCCTCCGGTACGGATGAAACCGAGGCTTTCGTAAAAACGGAATGCTGGCTCGTTCACTGATGTCACCACCAACGTGAGCAGTTGCAAACCACGTCCGACTGCCCACTCAGCGACCGATTCCACCAACAGACGACCAACCCTCTGCCGGCGATACTCCGGCGCTGTCCACATGGAGACCAGCTGAGCCCGGTTGCCGGGCTGAACCAGCCCCCCAGCGAGGCCGCAGGGCCGGTCGGCGTCCATCGCCAGAAATCCGATCCCCTGCTCGCCGCCCCATCGCTCCACCCGCCGTGCCCACTCCGCCTCGTCAAAAGCGAACTCCGTCGCATAGGTCGAACAAAAGGCGCTGGGCGATTCCTGCAGAGCCCGCAGGCGGATCTGCCGGAAGAGGTGCGTGTTCGCGGGCGTGATGGGGTCGATGCAAATCATCGGTTGAATGTAGAAAGCATAATTGCGAGAAGTGCGAGCAGGCGCAAGAAAAAGCCCCACACCTTGTGTGGGGCTGAACAGGAGACGCTGCTTCTGTGAATTCGATTACGCGGTCTTGCCCTCGACCTGCTTGGGTTGGGCTGCGGAAGCCCCCGAGTTGATCTCCACCTTGATCTGCTTCGGCTTGGCCGCCTCCTTCTTGGGAAGGCTCAAGGTAAGCACGCCGTGTTCATAGCTGGCCTTCAAGGCTTCGCTGTCCACGGTCTGCGGCAGAGTGAAGGTGCGGGTAAAGGTGCCGTAGCGGCGCTCAATGCGATGGAAGTTCTCTTCCTTCTCGTCCTTCTCGAACTTGCGCTCGCCCTTTACTGTGAGGGTCTGGTTTTCCAGCCGCACGTCCAGATCTTCCTGCTTAATGCCCGGGACTTCGAGCTTCAGAACCAGCTGGTGAGCGTCCTCATATACATCAACGGCCGGGATAAAGTTCCCCATGGCCAGCGACTCCTGCTCGCCCTCAGGACGGGCGAAGTCACTGAAGATCGCGTTCAAACGGTTCTGCAGTACAGCGACATCGGCAAGGGGTGAACGGAACGGTACGAACCGAGTCAAGGTGGTCATTTTCTCAAGTCCTCCAATGATATGGGTCTGATTTCGTGAGCGACCTTGCGATCACTCTATTTCCTTAGACGCGATGATAGCGTCATGGTTGCATATAATCTGACAATAATGTACTCAGCTTCTATAGCAATCTTGTTCTGCTCATAACTATCTGATTTCTCAGATGAATCTGAGCCGGATTGAGGTGTTCGAGGTCGCCTCTGCACCATCCTGCTGCGTCTCCAGCAGGCCTATACTATGGCTGGAGCCAGGCTATGGCGGAGAGCACCCGCGCTAAAGAGGTCCATCCGCTCGCCCGTTTGGAATCCGCAGCGGATCCCCGTCATGATTCGAATAACATTAGGCGCAGACCTAAAGGAGATGCATGCCCTCACCTGAAACCCAGAAGCTCCTGCTCGCGGCGTCGGCCGCGTGCGAGGATAAGAAGGCCGAAGACATAAGAATCCTGGCGCTCGACCCCGCCGAGAGCGGTCTCACCGATTACTTCCTGATCTGCAATGGAACCAACGAGCGGCAGAATGTAGCAATTGCCGACGAAGTTGAGCTGCGGCTGAAACGGGAGTTTGGCACGCTGCCGAACTCGGTAGAAGGCCGCCGCCAGGCCGACTGGATTCTGCTGGACTACGTCGATTTCATCGTGCACATCTTCTCGCCGGAGAAGCGCGCATTCTATGGGCTGGAGCGACTGCGGAAGTCGGCAACCAGCATCAGCCCGGCCGACCTGAACGAGGAATTAAAGGCCACGGTGAAGGCTGCCCGCGCCAAACCAGCCGCGAAAAAGGCGCCCGCCAAGGCCGTAAAGAAAGCGGCGGTAAAGAAGAAGCCCGCGGCGCCTCGCAAAGCGACGGCCAAAACCCGAACTTGATATCCATTATCGAGTTCTGATTCCTCACCAAAACGGAAGGGCCGCGCAATCAGCGCGGCCCTTCCATTAGAGGAATGCGATTTAGAACTGATAGCGCACAAAGAAGCGGAGCGTGCGTGCGCCGGCTACGGTCAACGCCTTATCCCCGAAGGTCACGTTTCCGGTATAGCTGTTGCCAAACTGGTCTGTCCCGATGAAGGGCGACCCGCTGATCAACTGTGCGTTGTAGTCACCGGTTGCACCGTGGTTGAAGACATTCAGCGCCTCGGCGCGGATCGTGAACTGCTGTCGCTCCAGGATGTGGAACGAACGCTCCACTGTCGCATCCGTGAAGGACTGATGATCCGCAAACAGAGAGTTGCGTCCGACAGTGTTTTCGGTTGTGCCGAAATCGGAGGTGACCCAATGTGTGTTTGCAGCACTCACCACCTGGCAGGGATCGAAGGTCGCCCAGGCGCGCGGCCCGTCGCACAGAGTTCCCGCCGGCATACCAAAGCCGAACAACGGGTCATCGCCCTTGACGGCCCAGTTTGCGAGAGGGGCCTTGCTGTTCAACAGAATCGGACGATCATTGCTGATGCCGTCGCCATTCCAGTCGTATCCGATCTCGGGATTGATGGGCTGGCCCGACTGGAACGTAGAAATGCCAGCAAAGGTCCATCCGTTCACAATCGACCCCGCCCAGTGAGCTCCTTCCGCTGCATGCCAGCGAGGAATCTGATACACCGCAGAGACCACAATGCGATGGCGGTGATCGAATGCAGATGCAGCGTACTCGCGGCTGCGGGAGTGCGGATACTGCAGTTCCGCGTAGGTGGACAGGTTGGAATTCTCGATCGCCGGATCCGGCGTGAAGAGCTCGGAACTGTTGTCGAGCAGCTTCGAGAACGTGTAGTCCGCACGGAACGTCAATCCGTGGGCGGCGTGGTGCAAGGCTTCAAACTGCACACTGTTGTAGTTTGAGCCTGCCGAATTGTCATAAAGGATCATCCGCCCGCGGGTAGGGATAATCCTGTCGGGAACGAAGAGGTCATTCACATATGGGTTGAATTCGTTGGTCGCGTACTGGTGCTCAGTGCGGCTGCCTACGTACTGAACCTGAGCGACAAAGGCGCCCGGCAAAGAACGCTGCACTCGCAGGTTGTACTCAAACGTGAGCGGCTCTTTCAGGTGCTGGGGAATCGCGATCGCAGTATCTGTAGCAACCGGATTCTTGTTCGTGATCGTCGACAAAATGGTCGACCAGCTGGCCGTCCCGCGACCGTTGCCCGAGGAGGTTAACTGCTTTGAAGCCGTGTTTGGAGCAGATCCCTGAACGTTGTCGATCATGTTCGTGAAGACATGGCTGTAGAAAAGGCCAGCGCCGCCGCTGATGACCGTCTTACCATCGCCGGAGTAGTTGAAGCTGGCGCGAGGCGCGAAGTCCCGCTTGTTCGGAATTTCGTGTACGCCCCCGGGGAACGTGGCGAAGTTGTTCGGGTTCAGGGCTGGGTAGTTAAGAGAGTTGAAGGGCGCTCCGTAATATTCGTAGCGAAGGCCGAAATCGAAGGACAGATTCTGCCGCACCTTCCAGCTGTCCTCCGCGTAATAGTTCTGCACCCAGATCTGGGGGCGCACATAAGGGTTGCCGAATTGAATGGTGGCGTTTGAAGAACTGCCGCCGAAGTCGTCGATGAAGTTCCCCAACGCCGTGTATCCAGCGCCCACCGACGCGTCGTAGGCAACCGCGCCGTAGACATTCAATCCGATATTGTCCTTGATTCTCTGGTCCTCCAGGTCGAAGCCGAACTTGAATGTGTGGCTTCCGGTGGTCCAGGTCAGAGCGTCCTGCAGCTGATACGTATTCTGAAATCGTCCCTGCGGCACTCCTCCAGGGACTCCGTATCCGGTAATGCCACTAATCGAAACTGCCGGCGCTATCGCGAGCGGATTAGCGTAAGTCTCCGGCCGCAGATCGAAGTTGAAGCCGATCCTGCTCCATGCCGGACGCAGTTCGTTCAACAGGTGCGGGCTAAAGATATGCGTGTAGACCACGCCGGCGTTATAGCTGGTTCCTACCTGCTGCGCATCGAATCCAGGCAGTTGGCTGCCGTAATTCTGAACGTCGTAAGGAACTGAGTTGGGCGCCTGAATGAAGCGGAACCGCACCTTGTCGTTCTGCGAGAAGATGACGTCGGTGGTAGCTTCCAGCTCGCGGTAGTTGGAGTCATTCCCGAGTTGGCGCTGATAACCGGCGAAAGAGACGGTGCCGCGGTTCTGCAGAGTCACGGGATCGATGCCCAGCGAAAACGTCTGCGCATAATTTTGATTGGTTCCGCGCAGAGACCCGTACGCGGCCAGCAGGTTTGCCACTTGAGGACGGCTGGCGTAGTTCTGCAGTACAGCGAAGCCTGCGGCCGTCGGCAAGGTTAGAACATTTGCATTTGCGGTAGAGCGGTATCGATCCCACTGGTTAGAAACGAAGAAGAATGCGCGATCTCGCAGGATGGGACCGCCAATGCGAAACCCGAACCAGTTTTCACGGTACTTCACCTTGGGATTCCCGTTGAGCACATCGCCCTTATCGGTGCTGTCCAGTGCGGAATTCCCGAGTCGCTCGTAAACCGCGCCATGGAAGGAGTTCGAGCCTCCCTGGAGAAGCAGGTTCGAAACCGAACCGCCTCGGCCATATTCGGCCGAGAAGGAATTCAGAAGAAACGTGGCCTGCTGGAAAGCTTCCAAATTGCTCGGCTGAAAAGCCTGACCGTGGATACCCTGATCGTTATTGTCGACGCCTTCAATCAGAAAGTTGTTATCGCGGGGCCTGTTGCCGTTCACCGAGTAGGACGTGCCGTTGGTGTAGTCCACTCCGCCCGTCACGGTGGTGACACCCGGAAGAGTGGTTGCAAGCTGGTAAGGGTTCAAGCTCGAAATGGGCAGGGTCTTGATCTCGAGCGATGACAGCGTCTCGCTCAGTTCCCCGCTGTCCGTCTTCAGAGCCTGCATGTCAGCCGCGTTCACTTCGACATTCGTCGATGCAGTCCCGATGGAAAGCGTCACGTTCAGCGAGGTGACGACGGAAGCGTTCACAATCGCCTCATCGATGGTCCTGCCCGCAAACGAAGGCGCGCTTACTTCGACCTTGTAGTTCCCAGGACGCAGCGAGTCGATGCGGTACGCTCCGACCTTCGTGGTGGTCGCCATTCGCTTGTCACCCGTATCGAGCGACGTAGCTGTCACTGTTGCTCCGGAGATCGAGGCATTCGACTGATCCACTACGCTGCCCGCGATTGTGCCGTTTGTCGTCTGTGCGGCGGCAACAACGGCCAGCATCAGAATGGCGAGTGCCGAAAAAAACTTCTTCATCCAAATCTCCTTGACTAGAGCGTCTGTGCGGCACCAGGAAATCATGAGTAACCACATTTCCTTAACCTTCAGTAACCAGCCAGCAATTCGTATTCCATTGCACTTCGGGCCCGTCAAACCGGAACTTCTTCTCAATCTCCTCTATTTTTCGGCCTCCCTCGCCGGATGGGAATGACACCTTTGGGGAAAAGAAACCCAATCAGGCACGGATGTTACAAAAAACCATAGTTGCAAGACTGCTATCTTTTCCGTCATGAATCTATTCCTGACCGCGGTAGCTCCACGATCGAAAGCAAAGTCATCCCCTGCCGGGGCGCTGACGGACGATTACGTTGAGCGGGCAGGGCGTTACGCCCATACGGAGGTGGTGAATCATGCCTCGGAAGTCGGGCTTCTGGGCTGGGTAGATCGGTTGGCCGGTCGCACTGCGCCGCACTTGATTCTCCTCGACAGCCGGGGCAAACAGCTCACAAGTGAGGAGTTTGCCACCTATCTGGGAGGTCTGCGGGATTCGAGCACACAAAACGTGGTGCTGGCGGTCGGACCCGCGGATGGATGGTCCGAGGCGGCCCGAAGGCGGTCAAACCTTCTGCTCTCACTGGGCCGCATCACCTTGCCGCACGAACTGGCCCGCGCCGTGCTCGCCGAACAGGTTTATCGCGCGCTCACCATTCTCGCCGGCCATCCGTACCACTGCGGACACTAGGCTGGCTCCATGCCACGGAATCCGCGCCTCCGGATCGCGAGCCGAATCGCCCATCTATAACAGTTATATGTCCGATCTCTCCGAAAGCTCCGATGCTTCGCCCCGGCGTGGCCTGATTCTGATCAACACCGGCCCTGGAAAGGGCAAGACCACCGCCGCCCTGGGCACGGCCTTCCGTGCTGCCGGGAACGGTATGCGCGTCCTTTTTCTGCAGTTTCTCAAGGGGTCGTGGCACTATGGCGAACTGGACTCCGCTGAGGCCCTCAACTCGGCTCTCGCGGCCGATGCGGCCGCCTCCACCGGCCAGCAGTTCGTCATTCGGCAGCTCGGCCGAGGATTCGTCAAGGTCGGAGGCGCCGAAACAAATCCAGAGGACCTCCGGATGGTGGAGGAGGCATGGGCCGAATCGGCAGCCGCTATCCTCTCCGGAGATTGGGACCTGGTCGTACTGGACGAGATCAACTACGTCATCGGATACAAGATGCTGTCGCCCGAAGCCGTCGCGGATGTCCTGAAGCGTAAGCCTGAGATGACTCACGTGATCCTCACCGGACGCAATGCCCATCCGTTGCTCGTGGATCTCGCCGACACCGTCACGGAAATGCGTGAAGTGAAGCATGCCTACCAGAAAGGCATTCTGGCTCAGCGCGGCATTGAATTCTAGTCACCCGGGAACATCCATACCTTGAAGTACGGCTGTATCTGTGAAACGAAGCAGCCGCGCTGGCTCAGTCCCTTAGACGAGTTTCCGCACTCCGCTGGCCGCCTACCGGCGCTGCTGAAACTGGTAGACTGGATGTTGGCGGTGGCTCGTTTCTGTTCCTCAGATCAGCCGCTGTTTGAGGACCTATTCCCATGGAAGACACAACCTTCGGCATCGCCCAGAACGGCCATCCTCGTGGTGACTTCAACTCTTCTTCCCTGCGTCTGAAGCTGGGCCTGGCCGAGATGCTGAAGGGCGGCGTCATCATGGACGTCATGAACGTGGAGCAGGCGCGCATTGCCGAAGAGGCGGGCGCCATCTCCGTAATGGCGCTGGAGCGTGTGCCGGCTATGATCCGGGCCGAAGGCGGAGTGGCCCGCATGGCCAGCCCGAAGCTGATCAAGCAGATCATGGATACCGTCACCATTCCGGTCATGGCCAAGGCGCGCATCGGCCACTTTGCCGAAGCGCAGGTGCTGCAAGAGATTGGCGTCGATTTTATCGATGAGTCCGAGGTGCTGACCCCTGCCGACGAAACCCATCACATCGACAAGCACGCCTTCAAGACGCCGTTTGTCTGCGGCGCTCGCAATTTGGGCGAAGCGCTGCGCCGGATCTCCGAAGGTGCTGCCATGATTCGCACCAAGGGCGAGCCTGGCACCGGCGATGTGGTACACGCGGTGATGCACATGCGCACCATGCGGCGTGAGATCCAGGCGCTCACCGTGCTTTCCGAAGATGAGCTCTACCACGCTGCCAAAACCCACCAAGCTCCTTACGAACTGGTCCGGATGGTCGCGAAAGCCGGCAAGCTGCCGGTTCCGAACTTCTCGGCAGGCGGTATTGCAACGCCGGCCGATGCCGCGTTGATGATGCAGCTCGGCGCCGAAACCGTCTTTGTCGGCTCCGGCATCTTTATGAAGGAGCGCGCCACTCCGCTGGACGTGGAGAACAATTCGGTCGAGCGCGAAGAAGCCGTCTCCCGCGCGCGAGCCATCGTTCTGGCTACTACCCATTACAACGATCCCCGGATTCTGGCCGAGGCGTCGGAAGCCGTAACCGGCAGTATGAAGGGGCTCGCCGCCGCCGCTATCGAAGAGCAGCACCTGATGCAGACACGCGGCTGGTAAAAGCGTCTGCATGGTAGCCTTAACCGCTGAACCCTATCCCATTTTCTGTGCGCCGACCCAGCGCACCTAAGGTCTCGTATGAATCGAAGTCTGGTTGTTTTCGCCCTCGCTCTGGCCCTCCCTCTCACTGCCCGCGCCGACGATGCCTCAAAGCGCGCCAAGGCGCAGGAGCTTATCGGCATCCTCCACAGCGAGCAGATGATCGGGCAGCTCTCGGCCAATCTGATGAAGCAGGTGGATGATGCCGCCCAGCAGGTCACCGGCGCCGCTCCCTCGCCGGAGCAGAAAACTCGTCTGGACGAGTTCGAAAAGAAGGTATCCGGCATGTTCCAACAGGAACTGAACTGGAATACGATGGCGCCGGAGTTCGTGACCATCTACAGCAACAGCTTCAGCGAGGAGGAGCTGACCGCAATCGTGAATTTCTACAAATCGCCGGCAGGCACCGCCTTCCTCACCAAAGCTCCGCAGGTGAATCAGCAGATCAATCAGATCGCTCAGCCGAAGATTGCGGCTTTACAGACCCAGATCCGCGCAGCCTTCGATGAATTCCGCAAGAGCCAGCAGTCGGCTACTCCGCCAACCTTGAAGTCGCTGCCTCCTGCGGGTGCCCCGGCGCCGAGCGTACCGGAAACCAAGCTGCCCTCAACCAAGTAAATCGCCCGGCAAAATTCAAGCGCCGGAGCCGAGCAGCTCCGGCGCTTTAGTTTTGGTCAGCACAAACTCACGCATGACCGAAGCTCCCACATCCAGCCCGACGGTTGTCATCGGCGTACTTGCCCTGCAGGGCGCCTATGAAGCCCACGCACGCACTCTGCGTGAGCTCGGAGCCGAGCCGCGCCTGGTGCGAACACCGGATCAGCTCGAAGGGCTCGACGGTCTCATCATGCCCGGCGGCGAATCCACCACCATGCTCAAGTTTCTCGAGCGCAACGGATTCTTTGACCTCCTCAAGAGCTTCGTCCAAGAGACGCCGACCTTCGGTACCTGCGCGGGAGCCATCCTGCTCGCTACTGATGTCGAAAACCCGCCGCAGCGCTCGCTGGGCGTGCTGCCCATGACCGTGGAACGCAACGCCTACGGCCGGCAGATCGACTCCGCGATCCTCGAGAGCCAGACAGAGCTGCCCGGCGGTCCGCTGGAGATGGTCTTTATCCGGGCGCCCCGGATACGCTCCACCGGCCCTGAGGTGGAAACGCTGGCCAGCCGCGACGGCTCTCCCACCCTGGTGCGGTACGGGCACCTGATGGCCGCAACCTTCCACCCGGAGCTCTCGGGCGATACCCGCGTTCACCAGTTCTTTTTGGAGACGGTTCGCCGCCACAAGCAGGCGCAGGCCACTAGGGATTCGGCGTAGCGATAACGCTTCGCACCACGACCCCCGACGTCTCCAGATGCGTCA
>Ga0207667_10001860_pt1 | contig 26515 bp, 15 predicted proteins | sample KBSCornC52_FD_184301 | JGI IMG/M metagenome (GOLD analysis project Ga0207667, IMG submission 184301) | Corn rhizosphere microbial communities from Kellogg Biological Station, Michigan, USA - KBS Corn C5-2 (SPAdes) (version 2) | ecosystem: Host-associated > Plants > Roots > Rhizosphere > Soil ...
ATAAGCAACGGATCCATCTGTCCCTAAATTTCCTTGGCATTTCGTAAATGCGTGGCGCACTTCACCCACTGTTCTATTACGATTGTCCGTTAAACAATCTACCATGACAGCAACACCGCCAGGGCCATATCCTTCATAACGTACTTCTTCTAAATTTTCTGTATCTGCATTTCCTACACCACGAGAAATTGCACGAGTGATAGTATCTTTCGTCATATTCGCCGCCAACGCTTTATCTAATGCCAATCTCAACCTTGGATTAGATGCCGCATCTCCGCCGCCTCGTTTTGCGGCAACAGTGATTTCACGAATAAATTTTGTAAATAATTTTCCTCTTTTAGCATCCTGTGCGCCCTTTCGGTGTTGTATGTTTGCCCATTTACTGTGTCCGGCCATTGTCTTTTAAACCTCATATGTGTCAATATCAAAATTTTCAAAATGATAATGAATTTAATCGAATTAGGCAAAATATTAGGCGCACTTAATGCTAGTCTCTGAGGCACAATTGACTTATCAACACAAAATTATATTTGAGAACCTTAATTTGCCCTTCCACCGACACCAATGGACTGGCATTTTAGGCCCAAGCGGCGTTGGAAAAAGCAGCTTATTAAGAATGATTGCTCAATTACCCATTCAAGGCAAAATTTCATACCACACTGACGCTTTACAAACAGATATCAGCTACATGACACAATCAGAAACCTTACTCCCTTGGTTATCTATCGTTGACAATATTTTAATTGGATTAAAATTAAGAAGACAAAAAATCACAAAATCAGATCATTTCTTGGCAATCTCCTTGTTGGATAATCTTGGACTGTCGGAATGTATAAATAGAAAACCTGCTCAACTTTCAGGCGGGCAAAGGCAACGAGCAGGCCTCGCAAGGACGTTATTTGAAAATAAAAATATTATATTATTGGATGAACCTTTTTCATCATTAGATACACCTACAAAGCAAAGTTGTTATACCTTATTTAAACAACTGTTAATGAATAAAACCGTTATTTTTGTAACGCACGATCCATTGGAAGCTTTAAAATTAGGCGATCATCTCTATAGATTATCAGGACAACCCGCGCAATTAACACCTGTCGTTGTGCCTTCTGATAAAACAAATTTATTAAACAGCTATGATAAATTAATAGAAGAGATTAACGCATGACATTGAATAAATTGATACGATTAATCTTGATTATATTCAGTCTAATTATTGTATGGGAACTGTTTGTAGTTGCATTTAAACTTCCAGAATATATTCTTCCCACTCCCTATCAAACTGCAAAAACATTTATTGCTCAATTTCAGTTAATCGCAACACAAAGTATTCCAACCATTATCGAAACACTGATTGGCTTATTGGGTGCGATAGTTATAGGATCTCTTACCGCCTTACTCATGGCTTATCTTAAAACATTAAAAGACTGGTTAAAACCTGTATTATTAATCAGCCAAGCACTTCCAACGTTTGCCATTGCTCCGCTATTTGTAATATGGATGGGATATGGAATGCCTGCAAAAATTGCAACAATTATATTGATGCTTTATTTTCCTATCGCTTCCAGTTTTTTTGATGGGTTAAGCCATACAAAAAGTGAATTCTTAGACTTGGCAAAAATTTCCAAAGCGACAAAATTAACAACCTTATTTTATATAAGAGTTCCCGCCGCATTGCCGCATTTTGCAACAGGCCTTCGCGTTGCAACTGCGGGTGCTCCCATGGGTGCCATTATTGGTGAGTGGGTAGGCTCATCCAAGGGATTAGGATTTTTAATTCTCAATGCAAATGCAAGAATGCAAATTGATGTTTTATTTGCCGCATTATTAATGTTAATTCTTTGGAATTTTGTATTATATTTCAGTCTTGATTGGCTTTTAAAAATTTTTGTTATTCCACAAAATAGAGAATGAAATACTCATCTTACACAGCAAAATTAAATAAGTGGGGGTAAGGTGGATTAAGAGAACCCATATCTCTATAATTGTCGTTGCAATCGCACTCAGGAAGATCAAGGGTTTGAGATGTCCTGTTCACCTGTCACCCCCGGAAAATCTTCACTACAGTTCGGTAAAAATCTTAATTCTGTCATCCTGAAAAATTTTCCTCAATTAATCATGAAAAGAAAGATGAGCTTTCAGGAAAATTTATTCAGGACCCAGGAAAAACATGTTATAAAACTTAAATGCAAAATATTCTAACTTGTATACTAGGTCCTGAACAAATTTTCATGAAAGCATTGTTATTCTATCAATGTCAGTAGATGAAAATTTTTCAGGATGACAGTTCTGTGGAAAATTATATCAACCGTAGAACAATCAACCATGCTATGATTTAAAATACATCCCTATATTTTACGATCATATGGACATGGGTTTGTCTGAACGATGATTCCTTTGTCCTCTTGTACACTCTCTGTGTAACATGAGTTATTTACTTTTGCATAATTTGAACAAATAATTCAAAATAAACGGAACAACACCCAATAAAAGTATCCCGCTTATTAGAATGATTTCATATTGGAACCCCTTCCCCACCTGTACTTGCGTTGGCGGAAAAAATCCAATAATCATGGTAAATATACAGGCCAAAATACCTAATACACCACAAACCCAAATTCCGGCATTGCCAAATGGAATTCTATACGCCCTTTCAATATGAGCTTTTTTGTAACGCAATCGAATCGCTGCCGCAAACATTAAAATATAATAAGGTAATGCAAGTTGTACAGTTAAAGCTGACAGCAACCAATAGGTGCCGCTCACTGATGGTATCAATAAAAATGCGCCGCACAACATGGAAACAATAACCGCTTGCAAGAGCAATAATCCAATAGGCGTTTCATCTTTATCCCTTTTAGTTAAAAATTGAAACCCTTTCAAATTCATATCTTCACAGGCAATCAGCAAACTTTTAGGCGGCCCTAAAATCCAAGCCGATACGCCTGCAAAACTTCCAATGATAATTAAAATGGCAATAAGAGAAACAGCCCAAGAATAATGAAAAGCTTTAAAAAATAATTCAAATGCTTCCATTAATCCACTGACAATATTAATTTGCTTTTGAGGCACAACAACGGTTATGGCTAAAGATGCCATCACGAGGCTCAGAAAAATAATTAACCCTGAAAAACCTAATGAACGAGGATAGTTTTTTTGTGGATTTCTCACATTTCCTGCATGAACAGCAGATATTTCTATTCCCATCAATCCAAATAAAACACTCGTTAATAACACCAGGCTATCTACACTTGTAAGATTATGGGGAAAAAATGAGGAAAGCGAAATATCAATTTGTACTGGTTTTCCTGAAATTATCCATGCAACTCCAAGAAAAATAATAACCATCATAGGCAGTAATGTGCCAAATATTGCACCGACCGTACTTATCCAACTTGCAGTTCGAATGCCCGTACAGCTTGCAATAGTGGAAATCCAAAAAAAGCCCAACGTCGTTGCTAACATGTAAAGCTTATCATTCACAAGATGCGGATTGATTAGATACGCCAATGTCGCACCAATAAAAGTGAAGATAGTAGGAAACCAAGCGAGGTTGTAGACCCATTGCAGCCAGATCGCAAAAAAGCCCCATTTTTCACCAAAAGCTTCACGAATCCAAACATAAGCACCGCCCATACTTGGCCAACCCGTGGCCAATTCTGCACTGATTAAAATATTGGGAATAAAGAAAGCAAATGCGATGAGCAAATAAAAAAACACTAATGAAAAGCCATAATTTGCGCCGATAGACAGAGTTCGCAAACTATCGACAGCGATGACATTAATCATCACAAGACCAAAAAACCCAAGGGGTTTGGTAGATTTAGAGGGTGGTAACATTTTTTTTCTCCAGTAAAATGGACTTATTTAAAATTTTGATTCAGTAAACATAGACAATATTGAGATGAAATAGATGATCCGCCGCCTAGCGGGGATGGTGGTGTGCGTGTACTACAATAAAAAAGTTTAAAAGTTTGGACATTTTCTGTTCCTGGTCGAATTGGTTTTATGTTAGCATTCTAGCTATTATTTGGCAAGGTCACGTAGAATAAAAACTATCTTAAACTATTTTTACGGAAAATCTTAGATGAGCAATACTTCATTTCTTGAACTTTTAGCGGCTAATGTGCATTACCGTAATATTGAAAATCAATTTATTTCGCAAAAAAAATGTGACTTAAAAAAAAACATTCTAAACAAAAATGCTGCGAAACTAAAACTTTTATTATCGCAAAATAATTATTTTGCGAATGAAATATGGACATGCCAATATTAAATAGACAGGGTTAAATAAACATTATTATTCCGCAATTTCCTTAGTATTAATACTGATACATCCTCTCATGAATGGAGAATCCACAGAAAACACTGATCCCTCAACTTTTAAGACGGGATCTATTTCCAATACTCTTGGATCAAACTTTGGCAATTCACTCGTATGTTTTACCGTATTATGCTGATCACGTTCGCTATGAAAATAATTAAATTCAATTTTTTTACCTATATAATGTAATAATGCATCCGAATATTTAAAATTTTTCGCAGTAATTTCAAGCAAAAACGTTTTTACTATGTGTTCTATTTCTCTCATCTCATATAACTTACTAGAAATTTTTCTAGATTTGGGTGAAAAAGAAATTGTAGAAGGATATTGAAGACTATAATAAACAGGATAATTATTTTCTTCAATGTCAAAATAGGCGGGCTGCATTACTGTTGGAATATAATTTTTTAAACCATATCCCTCAATATAAGCTTTCTGTATAATATTCAATGGTAAATATTCATTATTTAACGCAATTGAGTATGCCGGAATAACTCCAAATGTGATGGCAAACAAATGCTCTACTGTATCCATAAGATAGGGATTAGGTTTTAGATTTTTTTTTCTTTGTATAACAGAGTATATAAATTCATGGTAATTTTTAACCAAATCATAATTTAATGAGCGCAAACAAGTTAACGTTAAATAATTATTTAATTTCATCCAAGATTCATCATCATTTAACCTATCTACAAATTTTTTCGAAAAATATACCATGCAAGCACGCCAATCTGAATTAACGATTTGACTATTGGCAATTTCTCCAAAGATTTTCCAGTGCTCATATAAAAATTTTGGGGTCGGCGAATTTATATTTAAATCACGCTTCAAATTTTTATGATTTGTAAAACATCCAACATTTGGCAGTATAAAAGTTGAGCGAACACCTGATGCAGTTGAATGAATTTTATTAGATGTAAAAGAAAATGGAAGCAGCGAATTTTTTAAATTTCTTGTAAACGAAGAAAATGAACCCGGTCTATAAATTTTATCCGGTAACGTTATTTTTTGATCTTCCATATCAATAAAAAACTCAAAACATTTCTCCAACACCATCCCCAACGGAGCATGATTCATTCCATAACCTAGATTTTTTACAATATCTGAAGGGGCTTGAGGATCATTCAATCTATAATATGAACCATCAGAACGCGGGATAAATGAACTTTCAGTATCACCTTTAAGGTGACCATAAGGAAAATATACCAAATAAAACGGATAAGATTTATCCAGATCTAATTCGTCTACGAGCCTTGCAAATTCTGGCTCTACAGCTAAAACCCTATCTCTTATATTCAACCAATAGGTTTTAACAATACCGTTTCTTTCATCAACTTCCGTAACCATCCAAAGTTCTCCTTGTAATGAATATCATTAAACTGTGTATATTTTGCCTGGCGATTTTATATGGCGAATTTTTCGGTTAATTATAGAGTACTTATTTAATATTCAATGTGATTTAATCACAAAGCTGTTTTTTAATCAATTTTTACTATTATTTTCTAGAGGGATCACTATGAAATACGACGAATTTTGCCTGATTAATTTTTACGCTGTTGAAGTCCTTGAAAGCACTGATATGGGCTCACCGACTCAAACTGACATTCAAAAAATTGAAGACCTTTTACGCGATAACAACATCAATCACTCTCATACCGAGCTTCAAAAATTAATTGTTTATGATTTTCCCGAAAAAAAAGCCCTCTTGATTGAAAAAGATCCATTTTTCCAAAAAGCACATTATATACTAATCTCAAATATGGGGTTTCAGGTTGATGTTGTAACCTCCAAGGATGAACTTACTGAACATGAGATAAAACTTTATGATGCTGTTTTTACAAGACCTTATCAAGAAAAATTAAACGGGATTTTAAACTCAAAGCTATTTATGTTAGAAAATCCTGAGTTTAAAATTTACCTTTATATCACTCCAGAAGAAAGAGAAATGAAAGATTATTATTCTCAGCAAGGCGCAAATGCGGTGATTGATTTACCTTTAAACACACAATCATTATATGATGCCCTGAGTTGAATAAAATAAAACCAAAGTAACGCACGGCTTCAAAGATAAGCCGATAAAAACTATCCTCGCAAGTAAAACACAAGAAGGCGTGCGCTTAAGCCAATAAAACTATTTGCCCTTTTAAAATTACTTTTGCTATCATTCAAAATTCTTAAACTAATTTTATTCCAAACGAGAAAAATCCATGGATAACAATGATCACTCCACCTCACCGTCAACCTTACCCTTTAAGGTTAAAACACTCTACTTTAAAACACCTTCAGGTGATTTGCTGCCACTTGAGGAGCTTGCAAAAAAAGTACGCGCCAATGAACTCCCTTATGGTATTTATGTATCAGAAGATAAAATTACACTAACTAACTTTGTAGCCATAACTCCGCAACTTAGCACTGGTTTTTCTTCTAAAAATCTTAATTGGGCTATTGAAAATATTCACCGATATTCAGAATGCAAACAAGAATATGCAAAGCTTATCAAAGAAGATTCTTATGTTAAATGGTTTTTAATTCCTTGTTTGCTCATGCATAAAGAACATGCAGAACTCATCACAAATTTATCACCTATCCCCGCCTCAATAAATCACAATGAATTAGTAAAAAACAAAGGCTTATTCAAACAACTTAATCAACAAGGTGCTGAATATAAGCATTACTTGATAGGATCTGCAAATTGTCCTGATATTGGTGATAATTATTTTGGTGTGCTACTGAATTTATTTGGAAGCGATGCTTACACGCTTCCTGGCTCAAAGCAAAGCTTGTTAAATTTGGTGCTAAGCCGCCACGGTGATGAAGCTTTTACAAAGATTGCTTATCTTTTAATAAGCGGCGCAAACATCAATCAAGTGGTAGATGAAACCACAGGAAACACAGCATTACATCATCAAATCTTTTCAGAAAATAGAAATGATTTGGTGTTAAAGCTAATGCACTTCGCAGAATCGATGAGCCTTTCCTCCGAATTCGTCAGGAAAACAACAAAAAATAACGATAAACTTAATTGGGAAATCAATTATTCCCAACAAAATAAAGCTGGAATGACACCCCTATGGATGGCAACAGCAATGGGGGTAGAAGAGGTTGTCTTATGGATGTTAAAACGCGAATCTCCAGAAGAATTCGGTATCAATATTTGTGATAACGAAAGCCGTAGCCCTCTTTTAGTTGCAGCGATATTAGGACGCACTAAATTACTTTCTTATTTAATTGCTGGCGGAGCAAATATTTACATTAAAGACAATCAAAATAGAGATTTAAACTATTGGTGCAATATTGCTTCCGACGATGAAAAAGAAGCAGAAGCAAGAAAAATATTAAGCAGCTGTTCTATCATCCCTGAACGTGGTGTTGGATTAAATGGTAATTACTTATGTTCCACGAACGGTAATTTTCATCCCCTCGTTACGCTGGAAGGGAATGATGAAATACCCATTGTTTTATCGCCTCAAAGCCCTTACAAAGAAAAATTGAACATGGTAATGGGTAATATAAAATCACTAACCGACAACTCTCAGGATTCTCCTTTTAATAAAAAATTAATGTTTGTCCAATTCTCAAACTTTGTATTTGGCGGTGAAAAAAATACGGTTGAACAACTGACCGCATTTAATCAAAACCCAGACAAAATAAGCAATTCCTCCTCTTCAAAAAATTCTATTAAAACTGTCATACAAGAGTGCCAAGAAAATCAACCTCAAATTAAAAAAATAATTAATAAAACATTATTGCACCATGCCTGTCTTTTAGGGGAAATTGAAACAATTAAAAAACTTATACTTGAAAAGAAAGTAGATGTTACTCAATTAGATTTTTTTAAACAAAGTTTACTGAGTTATACAATAATGGATGAAACGATTTTGCGAGACACGCTAAACAAACAAGGGTTACAAGGTAAATACAATGTTACAACATGTATTTCCAAACAAGCTGAAGTATTTAAATTTTTATGGACAAATTGTAAATCTTTACAGCCCCACATAAAAGCCTCTCTGCATAATCCCATTTTTTATAACTTGGCTCAGGATTTTTATACCAACACAGAACAGCCCACTGGAATACGCGCGAAAGAAATATTAAAAACCATCCTACTTCCTTCACAAGGCAATCAGTTTTTTGAAAATTTAATGCAAACCGCATGCCAGTTCCAAAATAACAATCAAGAAGGTTTTGAAGGCAAAATTGCACGGAAAATTTTGGCTGCTATCATTGAGCCTAATTTAGAAAATGAAATGTTTAAAAAGCTTGTATCAGATTCTTACTTTGATACACCTATTGGAATGGCTTCAAAAGAAATAGTAAGACTCATACGCTTAAGAGAACAAGAAAATGCTGCACAAAATGCACAACGTCCTTCTCAAGAAGACAACGCTAACGACACCGCAGATGTTCATGTAAGGTGTCATCAACAATAAAACGATTGAAACGATCTTATTAAAATAAGTTCCTTGAATGAAAGCAACCTTGGATTAACAATTATTGGACAGCAGCGATGAATAAAATTCTTTTTAGTATCAAAATCTTAATTTTGTTAACCTCTTGTTTATTTCTTTCGCACGTATCCTTCGCCTCTGAAAAATTGCAACCGTTTACTCTAATCTTAGACTGGTTTGCTAACCCCGATCATGCACCTATATTCGTTGCAGATCAACAAGGGTTTTTCACAAAAGAAGGTTTGTCCGTTAAAATCATTGCTCCAGCCAACCCTTCTGATCCTCAAAAGATGGTTGCAGCGAATCAAGCCGATGTTGGCATTACTTATGAACCCCAATTATTATTAGATCAAAAACAGGGATTACCTCTCGTTCAAATTGGAACCTTAGTAGATTCTCCCTTAGGATGTTTAGTTGCAAGCGGCAACAATATTCAATCGTTAAAAGATCTTAAAAATAAGACTATTGGATACTCTGTATCTGGTGTGGATATATTACATTTAAACACCATGTTGCATTCTGTGGGGTTAAGCGAAAAAGATGTGACATTAATTAATGTTAATTATGATTTAACACAAGCACTCATGACACATAAAGTTGATGCCGTTTTAGGTCTTATGCGAAATTTTGAAGTCATCCAAATGCAACTTGCAGGATTTCCTGTAAAAGTATTTTATCCCGAAAACTATGGCGTCAAAAAATATGCGGAACTCATTTTTGTAGCGAACATAAATCATTACAATCAAAATAAAGTGTTATATAATAAATTTTTACAAGCTGTTCAAATGGGTAATCATTATTTACAACAACACCCCGAACAATCATGGGAACGCTTTTCAAAGAATCATCCTGAATTAAATAATGAACTGAATAAACGATCCTGGTTTGCCACACTGCCCTATTTTGCAAAAAATACTGCTGCAATACCGCCCAAAAATCCAAATACATGACCTTCCCAAGAAACATATTTTTTTTGTGGAAATAACCCCACTAATAATCCTCCAAAATAATATAAACACACTACTCCAAGGAGAAGTGTTTTAATGGAAGGATGTTGATAAGCATTAACCAATAAATAGGCCAAATACCCCATAATTAATCCGCTTGCACCGACATGCACTCCTTTTCTTCCAAATAACCATAGTAATACTCCACTAATACCAATGATAATGCTGGAAATGGTTATAGCAGAATGAATTCCTTTATCCATAAGCAAAAAATCCAGCAACACAAAAAAAGGTATAGAATTAAAAAAAAGATGCGAAAAACTGCCATGTAAAAAAGGTGAAAAAATAACACCCGGAATACCACGAATTTTGCGAGGCACCAACCCAAGGGTATTTAGTCGATAATTCAACGCAACGTTAACTGCATGAATAATCCATAACGACAAAAGGGCATATAATGCAGGCTTTGCATATGTCATCATAGCCATTAAATAACTGCTCAAATTTGAAAATAAATTTTCAAGCATAAAACGAGTACCTCTCAAGTTAAAAATTCGCCATTTTAAGTCTAATAGGGTTATAATTCGAGTTCAAATTTATGGAACTTTTTCATTTTTATTATGCCAAAAGATTACTTAGATCAGCTTAACTCTGCCCAAAAAAAAGCCGTCAGCGCACCAGTTGAAAATACTTTGGTTCTTGCCGGCGCAGGGTCTGGCAAAACTCGTGTTTTAACCCATCGCATCGCTTGGTTGATTCAAAATGGATTTTGCTCACCTTTTAATATTCTGGCTGTTACATTCACTAATAAAGCCGCAAATGAAATGCGCGGGCGTGTGGAACAACTATTAGGATACTCTGCCCAAAATCTTTGGATTGGAACGTTTCATGGCTTATGCCATCGATTAATGCGCATTCATTATGACAAAGCTAACTTGAATGAAAATTTTCAAATTATGGACAGCGATGATCAATTAAGAGTTATCAAACGCATCGTGACGGCTATGGGATTAGATGAAAAACAATGGATACCCAAAAAAATTCAATGGTTTATTAACGCTAAAAAAGATGATGGCCTGCGGGCAGCAAAAGTTCCCAACCCTGCTGATCTCCATACTCGAACACTGATTTCTATTTATCAACAATATGAAGAAACTTGCTTTCGCATGCACTTAGTGGATTTTGCTGAACTTTTATTACGTACACAGGAATTATTCGAACGGCATCCTGATATCCTAGAACACTACCAATCACGATTTACCTATATATTGGTCGATGAATTCCAAGATACCAACGCCATCCAATATAATTGGATTAAAGCCTTAGCGAAAAAAAACACCTTGATGGCAGTTGGCGATGACGATCAATCCATATACGGATGGCGCGGCGCGAAAATTGAAAACATGAAAGCACTGGAACGTGATTTTCATCCTATAAATATTCAACGATTAGAACAAAATTATCGTTCAACAGGAAATATTCTCAAAGCTGCTAATACTTTAATTGCAAATAATCCAGACAGACTGGGCAAAAATTTATGGACAGAAGATGGCCTTGGAGAAAAAATTTCGTTGTATCCTGCATTCAATGAATTTGATGAAGCCAGATTCATCGTGGAATGCATTAGAGAATATTACAAACAACAACACCAATATTTACATTGCGCGATATTATACCGCTCCAATACACAGTCGCGGGTTATCGAAGAAGCACTCATCCAAGCTGGCATACCCTATCGTATTTATGGGGGCTTACGATTTTTTGAACGCCAAGAAATTAAAGATGCATTAGGTTATTTAAAATTAATTCTTAATCCAGATGACGATACTGCCTTTGAGCGTGCGATCAATACACCGCCAAGAGGTATTGGTGAACAGTCATTGAATCAGTTACGTGATAATTCAAAAGAAAAAACAATTTCACTTTGGCAGTCTGCATTGCATTGTGTTGAGCAAAAAAAATTATCCAACAGAGTATTAAACAATTTACAGAGTTTTATTCAACTCATCCAAACTCTGCAACAAGAAACGAAAGATTTATCTTTATCAAACTTGACTGATCAGGTCATATTAAGGAGTGGATTAATATCTCATTATCAAAATGAAAAAGGCGAAAAAGGCCAAACACGCATTGAAAACTTACAAGAATTAATCACAGCTGCAGGGCAATTCAGTGAAGAAAACAAAAATAATGTTCATACTCAGCTTGCTGAATTTTTAGCTAATGCTGCATTGGAAGCGGGAGAAACACAAAGCGACGAATCTGCAATTGATTATGTGCAATTAATGACCTTACATTCTGCAAAAGGATTAGAATTCCCTCTTGTTTTTTTAGCTGGAATGGAAGAAGGTTTATTTCCACATCAACTGAGCGCATCTGATCCCAGTCAATTATCGGAAGAAAGAAGGCTGTGTTATGTAGGTATTACAAGAGCAATGAAGAAACTTTATTTAACCTATGCCGAAACCAGAAGACATCATGGGCAAGAGATGTACCATAGACCTTCTCGCTTTATCCATGAATTACCACAAGAACTCTTAGATGAAGTGAGATTGCGCACAAAAATTTCAAAACCACTTTATACATCCTCTCATAAAACATCACATTACCCTCCCACTATGTCTTTACGAACAACAAACTACCGTCAACAAACTGCATTAGTTTCACAAGAGTTAAATGGCTTTCGGCTTGGACAATTAGTCAAACACCCCACATTCGGTGAAGGAACCATATTAAACTTTGAAGGCAGCGGGGAATATGCACGTGTACAAGTTAAATTTAAACAAGTCGGAACAAAATGGCTAGTCGCTTCTTACGCTAAACTGGAAGTGATTTCATAACTTATCTTACATAGTAAAGTGAAAATGAATACAGTGAAAATCTCGAAAAGAATTAGAAACTCATGTTACGCATCGTATAGTTAAAAGGAAAACAATCGAAAAACGAAAACGAACCCACCTCCGTGTGATCGTAAAAGACATCCTTGTCTTTTACGGTTTTCTTTTTTTCGATTGTTTTCCTTTTTAGAGAGAAAAAATTAAAGAGGACAAAGGAATCTATCGTGAAGACCGTAAAATATAGGGATATATTTTACGATCATAGGGATATGGGTTCGTCTGAACGATGATTCCTTTGTCCTCTTGTGCACTCTCTGCGTAACATGAGTTATTTAAGTGCCATTGCCATGCTTCTTGCCCCTGAAAACCCTAAACCATCCATCAACTTTTTCTTGGCGAATTGCTATTCCTGTTATTCAATCCTGCATAGTCCGTTACATTACTTGAATTTTGCGGCGAAGCCGGTATTGGTCTTGGTGATGACCTTGGAATATTGACACCTGACGAAGGTGTGCCTGGGTTTCCAAAAGATGATAATAATTGTGCATTAGTTTTCGCAGGGCTTATAAAGTTGGATGCTCCAACATTCGAGCCCGCCACAAAAATCGATTTCATTTCTTTAAACACGTTTCCAGTAGTATCCGTAAGACACGTTGTGTATTTTTCAGAATTCTCAATTTTATTAAATAATTCGAGCATTGATTTTCGATCATTTTTTATCAACATATTTTCTCGAAGGTTTTCCATAAATTGGAATTTCAATTTTCCAATACCTGTTGTTTCTCCTTTTAATTCACTAATTCTTTTTTCTACTTTTTGAAGAGCAAGTCTTTTGTCTACTTCAAAATAATAACCATCAATATCATCAGGTAACAAAGAACCGAATCCAGAATGACTGAAAAGCAAAGATCCTACACCGCCATTCAAATCATCCGTATTTGTTGAGTGTGTATAACTATCGCTAATTTGAAATAACTCATTAAAATAAACAGCGCCATTACTTCCTGTTTTATACAGCATATGCTCAACAATTTTTTTACATTTTTCCTGAAATTGATTTTTATTGGCTTCTGGCACACTATTTTTTACACTCCAATAAAATTCATCCGAAACCAGACTTAAAAATAACTGACACAAACTTGAAAAATCATTTTCATCAAAAAGCCCTTTATAAGACGCGGGATGTTCAAGCAGCCATGCAACCATATCGACTAACTGCAGCATATTTCCCAAAACAATATTATGAATAATCTCCGGTTTCTGGTTCAATATGGAATTTTCATCATATGAAATTTCTTTATAGGGTATAGCATCGCGCTGGAAATTTTCAACCTTTAACAATTGGCATAATTTATTTCTTTGGTTGTATGCTTTTTGTAAAGATTGCATCTTTTTATTGTGAAAATAATCATCTTCCAAAGTCATTTGGTCATAATATTTAATAATTATTTTTTTATCCTCTTCTGATTGAGTTGAGATTGCTTCCAATAGAGATTTTTCTATAAAATCGCCATCAGCAGATAAGGCTTTGGTGAAAAAATCATCAAGCTCTTGTAAAGTCAATTTAGACAAATATACATTACAAAATATTTGCGTTCCGCTTAGTTCATCTTGTGCTGTTTTTCTTTTAATGAAATTAACCCAATATTGACGGCATTGATATTCAGGGTTTGTTTTAACATTCGCTTTTGCAAAAAACAGTTTAAGTTCATTAAAATCAAGCAACAATAAATTATCATGCATGATAGCTTTCACTACGTTAAAGCGTAATTTGACTAAGTTTTTGAGCAAGGCAGCTCGAAGTTCAGCAATTCGAATCAATTTTTTATAAGTGTCAGGATCACTTTCTTTGAACCCATTAATTTCATCCAAAGCAGTTTTCACATATGGTGGACAGTTGGAATCTTCTAAGTTAATCTCACCAACAGAATTGTATCGTTGAAAATACAAAAAGTATGATAAGGCACTTGTATGTTCAGATCCGCTAATTTTATCCAAATAACCACTAAAATAAATTTCAAAATCACGCAAAATGGTAACAGCTTGCTCAAATTCACTCTTCAGCCCACCTTGAACACCTTCAAATGAGGCATTAAAAAGCATTACATTCTCAAACATTTTTTGAGTAAACAATCTACCGTCTTTAGCTGAAGAATTTAAAATCACCGAAATACTAATTTCTACGTCCTGCATTACATATTGAATTCTCACTGCTGGAATATGCTTATAATCATTATAATAAAAATTCATCATCATTGAAATTTCAACCGGCGACAGATATGCGTAAGCTTTAGATTTTTGCTCCAAATAAGCCTTGAATTCAAACGTTTCGCCAGGGAAAATCCTTTGGAAAGCATTTTGATCAATAAATTCAATAAGTTCTTTTTTTTGTATTAATAATTCTAAATGTTTTCCTCTAAAATGCCCATCAATTAAATTTCTTACTTCACTTAACAGTTTTTCATTTGCTTTTAATTGGGCAGGCTCAATATTGTTTAATTTCTCAGCGAGCTCTGGAATTTCATCAAAAGTTAATTCAATGGGTTCTGCATTAGCAGTCTTCACATAATATAAATGCCAAGCGGAATCAGTTTTTATTAACTGAAAAGAATCTGCGGTTATCGAATGAGAACTAATATAATGTTCTCTGGTTTTCGCCAAACGGATTAATTCTTCTCGTGCTTCGGTTTTTACTTTTTCATCTTTTGAGTTAAGAGCAGCAAGAAACCCTTGCGTAAAATCTGGGCCATAATCTTTACCTTCGTAGTTTGCTTTCTCCTTTATAGCAGCATAAAGCGCTTTATGTTGGCCAGAACCATCTACCCTAATTTCTGGTGGTACAATTGTCGTACTTGACGAATTGGATGTCTTTTTAGGTATAAATGGTTCTTTAAAAACGTCTTCATGAACTTGTTGGAACTGAGGTCTTCCGTTTACATTTTTTCGCCCCATATAAAGAAAATATCTAACCGTATTCAAATAAGTATGTTGAATTAAACTCGGAGATTTCATATTAGAATAGAGTTTATTACATTCATTAATATCATCAAGGCTCATATCTTGGTTATTATTTATATAATTAAAAAACTTTTCTTCTGCGTTTGTTCTCTGTATCAAATTGAGGGGATATCCCAATGCCCCTTTAGTGATTTCTCCACCCGCCCATGCAGTTGGTATACTTTTCTTAACGTTTTTAGCCCTATATTTCAATATACCTTCTTTATTAACATATAAATAGAATGTATTTTCAACGGGAACGGCTGGCATCTTTTCAATAGGTGTTGGAACAAACTTAGGAGCTTCACTTACTTCCAAACGCGCATTCAAAATTTGATCATACAGTTGTTGGAATTTTGGGCGCAAAGTATCGAGATAAGTTGATATTTCTTTATTCATTGACGGATATTTTTTGAGCTCCAATAACTCATCAATATATTGTTTCAATTGTATTAATCGAGAAGAGCCGGCCCGTAATCGCAGTATACTTCCGTCTTGATCTAATAATTTTGAAAATGCAGTATTAACATCTTTCATTGCTTTTTTCGCAGGAGAATAAATACTGATATGACTTTTTATCATCATCAAATTTACTTGCGTCTTATCTAATTTTGTTGCTTTTTTCGCATGAGCAGGATTGCTGATATCATTTTCTGCGGCCATCAAGTTTACTTGCAGGCTATCTACTGGCTGCACATCTACTTGAGGTTTATCTGTGGAGAGCTCTAAACATTCGTTATAAAAATTGTACGCGGTGATATACTCTTGATTACCTTTAACTTTCGCAGCCAAAAAATTAAAATAATTTGTTGACCAGCTTTTAACATCATTAACAGAGCCATATTCCTTACCATTTAATTCTACAAAAGGAATGCTCTCTAAAAATTCCTTTAATTTATTAGCATCTTTTTCTTTTAAAATGGCTTTAAAATAAGTCTCTAAAGCAGAATTTAATTTTTTATAATAACCTGGAGATAAATTTTGGATTGATTTTTGCACAAGCGGATCTTTGCTTTCAAAAATATTTTTTAAATCCAAAACAAATCCTCTCTCCTTTCTTAAATTTCTTTCTGATAAAGCTTGTTGCTCAACCAATAATGTTAAGTATCCATAAGGGTCTAATAAAGTACCGATAAACAAAGAAGGCGATGGTTTTATTCCAGTATTATTAAATAAATTTTTAGAAATCAAACTATCCAACATTCCTTGCGCTTTTTGTTGATCTGCTTCAGCGAGATATTCTTCACCAAACGATTTAAGATAACTTTCAAGGATCGTTGCCAAACGCATATTAATTTGCTTATCACTAACAGGGAAATTATTTCCAAATTGTTTAATGAATTGTTCAATTCTCATGATTTCTTCTGACCTTTTCTTATAGCTGACTTCAGCAGTAAAATAATTATGAGCAGCATTTAGATAGGCATTAAAAATTTGTTTTTTGTAACTATTTTTCGATTTAGCATCAACAGCATCTGAGCTTAAAATTGAGTCAGAAACTAAAATCGCATCCTTATAAATTGTCGATAGAGACTGATTTTGGCTATTATTTTGTAAATACTCTAAATACAAATCAATGCCTGCATTCACCACGTTAGCATTATCTCTAGTCATAAATACAACCAATAATAACTGATTAATACCATTATTATTGAGTATGGATCTAAGCCGTTTTAGTTCTCTATCGCAATTAAAATCAGCGAATGCGATACGATTATCAAAAAAGGCTTTAAATTCTTTTTCAGTTTTAATTAACGCAAATAGCGCTTCAACTTCAGTAGGATCATTTTTCTTCAACACTTTCAGCGCAGCATCTGTGTTTTTTCCCTTGAGTTTTACAATGGTGTTATCAAGCTCTTTCCATAGAGCACTTTTTTTATGTTTCTTACCTTTCTCTTTTTCAATTTCAAGTTGAATATCTCTCAGTTTTTGAATAAATTCTAATTTATATTTTGCTTCTCTTATCGATTTTTTACCGCCAGGAGAATATTCTTTTTTCAGGTTTTCAATTCTTAAAACTTGATCGTCTCTATCGCCGCTAACAAAGCGAAATGTCCCTTTTGTTGCTTGATGATATTGTTTAACCAATTGAGTGATTAAATCAAATTCATCAGTCGATCCAAATCGATTTACAATTTCATTTCTAATCAGACTTTTTTTATCATCCTCTGAATAGGCTTTGATGTCATCACCATTTGAGGCTTTACCAATAACAGTATTAGCAGCTTCTCTGATAGCTTTTATATAATGATTTGACTTATCTATTAATTGTTGTTGTTTGCCAACAAAATCATAATCAAATTCTTTTAACAAATTTGCATAATGCTTGGAAATATGAGTATATGCACTCCAATAATACGCATTGACGTTTACATGCGAATTATTGACAAACCCAGCTAAAATCATAAAGAATTTTGAAAAAGCTTTCTGTTCTATATAACGATCAAGCATAATTTTTACAATTCGCGCTTCATCTTCTGTACCAGACACCGGCTTCCCAAATATTAAATCTGCACCAATATCAGTTGAATTCATTAAAGATAATAATATTTCATAGGACTCTGGAGATGTTTTGTTATCGTTCGTAATTTTATCTGCTAGTTTTTTATTTTCATTTTGCAGGCGTGCAATCTCAACAGAATTATTTTTTGCAGGGTCATTTTTTTGCTCATTCACAAGATGTTTTATTTTTTTGGCGCTCAGCTTTAATTCAAGAGCCAATATTTTATCTTTATCTTCTCCAAAAAATAATTCACAGGCTTCAGGCGCGATGATGATTTTTAATAACTCATCATCTGCTTGAGTGAATGCTGGATTTGCTAAAATTTCATTGGCTAAAGTAAAACTTTTTTGTTGTTCATTTGAAAGTAATTTCTTATATTGCTCAACCGGTTGTTTATCATGAAATGCTTTTAAATAGCCAACCTTTAATTGTTCAATATACGATTCTAAATACTTATACTTCAAACGAATGGCGATATAATCACCAGCAGCAGATCCAAAGCATAATTCGCGTTGTTCTTTTGAACCCAAAATGGTTAATAATTTTTTATGTGCTTCTGAAAATTCCTCCATTTTCAATAATTTTTCAGCTAGCTTTCTATTTTTATGTTGTAAATTTTTTATTTCTTCATATTGCTCATCTGTTTCAGCTAAATTTATTCTAGATTGCTGACGAGATTGCAAAAATTTTAATCTTTTGAAACGAAGACCTAATTCAACTTCTAAAGAAGACTCACCAAAAAATAACAATCTATCTTCAGAATCAGCAATGGTTAAAAGAAAAACCACGAACTTATTATAATAAGTTTCACTATTAATAATATTAATAGCAAAATTTGCATTAAATACTGGAAAATCTTTAAGCTGGCTTGCTACAATTTTTTGATTATCTGAAATATTATTTGTGTCATCATGAGCAAGCACCTGTAATTCTTGCATTCTTTTTTCAAGCAACTTAATTGTTATTTCTTCACTATGTACACCAAAATATAATTCACAATCCTCTAGTGAATAAATAATTTGATAATATTTATCACTGCTATTTTTGAAATTAGGCGTGTCAATAAGTGATAAAATTTCTTCAGCTTTTTTATTATGAAACTTTTGTACTTCAGGTGAATTTCCAGTTTTTTTTACAGCTTCTTTTAGCCATGAAAGCTCTGATTCTATTTTTATATTAATATCGATAGCTTCTTCATCATCATCAGATGCGCTGCTTTCAATATCAGTGTCTATCGATTTTTTTGGACTGAATAATTCATCGTCACTAACGAAAAAATCATTTTTTTTACCAGATTTATCTGACTTCCCTATCTTCTCTTCTGACGACTTTGCTGTTGATGGCGGCGGTGGCGGTGATTGAATTCTGCCGATAAATTTATTTCTGAATTGATTTGGATTATGAACACCACGAGTTTGCGGCGGTGATTTTAATGAATTTGCAGTATTCTGAGTCGATTTTTGCTCAGATTGATCATCATCTTTTTCTTTCCCAAGCTGCTGTGCATTTCTTCCTGCGGTTTGAGGCGATAATGGCGATCCAACCACAGACCTTCGAGATGAATTAGAACGACTTGAAGAACTTGATGGTGTCGGCCTGCTTCGAGTTGTCGGTATGGCAATGGGGGTAGTAGCAGTCGCTGTACTTAGAGTGGTTGTGGTTGTAGTCGTGGTTGTTGTATTGCCAGAAGAACTCGATGGCAACCCATCTCCTCTACTTGAATTTTTTGGCGATCCTTTTGTGGGCGACCCGTTTTGTGATGGCGGAGGAGAAGGTTTTCGCGCTTGCTTTGCGTTCTCAGCATCAGCTTTTGAAGTCGTTAACCGTTCATAATGATTGGGATATGGCGCATCGGCAGCTGCTTTCGTGAAATTTAAGTCTATTCGCCCTTGGCTATTAGATACCGGGATGTTTCCACCCAGTTCAACAGATACCTCACTGTTATTATCATTCCAAATGTGCAGCTCTTTGTTTTCAATAACCGCGAGTAGCTTTAAAGTGCATGAGTGTCCATAACCATCGGATTCAAGTTTCCTCTCAATATCATATTCAATAAATGCTTTTATAAAGGCTTGATTCTCAGCATACAACAGTATTGAGTCAGCAAGCTCTTTACTGTTTTGTGTTAAGCTGGGATCGTTCTTCCTCTGTTCAGGATTCTGACTTACATAACTCTGCCAAGTTTCCTGCAAAGCACTTAAAGTATCTGAATCCAGGCGTTTGTTTGAACTTAGAAATTGAATAAACTTAGACCCAGACTTAGAATCAAGCAAAATATCTTTTAATGCAGGCTTCAGAATTTTTTTTGCTATTTCAAACTGTTCAGGACTATCAACGATATACTTTACAATTTTTTGTTGGGCATGCTCACGAGGATTTTGAACGCTTGAATCGCCGTAATAATAAGCTTCATAGGCGCAGTCACCCTTGGCGTTGATTTCAATGCTATAAAACTCATCTCCATTGTTATTGTGCAATTTTTTTTCTTTTGGTGTTTCTAGTGACATAACAGCCCCCTTGATCAGTAATTTTAGTGTAATTTCTTGTTATTTTATGATTTCAGCCTAACAAAATTCAATATATTTGACAAGTTGGTATTGAGTTTGTTACGCATTAATTTATAATGCCCATTTCTTTTAATCTTAGGAATATTCCATGCGTAAAATATCCACTCTTTTGCTCACTGCATCGTTATTTTTATCGGGTTGCGCTACTATCATGAATGGCGGCAGCACACAAAAAATCAATGTCCAAGCCGTTGATGACGCCACTCATCAACTCATTCCAGGCGCAGTTTGTACCGTTATTGATGGTCAAAATAATTCTTATCCTGTGATGGGCAACCCTGGCGTTGTCACTCTTACGCGCGGTAAGGGTGCATTAACTGTTTCCTGTAAAAAAGAAGGCTACCGTCAATCCAAAATCGCTGCGGGCGACAGCTTTAATGCGTGGACACTTGGCAATATTATTTTTTGGCCAGGTATTGTAGTTGATGCAGTTTCTGGCGCCGCATTGAAGTATCCTTCGCACTTGAGCGTCATCATGGTTAAAAACAAATAAGCCATTAATTAATTCATTCCCCCTCTTTTGTCATTAGTCATTCACAGAGGGGGGATGTTATTCTTACTCTGATAAACCTAGTCTACACACCAAACCTTAAATTAACATTAAGTTATTCACCTTACGCAGCAAAATTCAGCAAGCGTGAAGAAAGAAGTGTTGAATGCAGGGTGAAGACTGTAAAATATTAGGGATATATTTTACAATCATAGGGATATGGGTTCGTCTTAACCCGCATTCAACACTTCTTTCTGCCAACCGACAAACTATTTTTCATGTTCAAAGACTTCTGCATTTGAGATATAATCCCCCTCTTTACGGAAAATGGTGAACTAAAAATCCCATGACATTAAGTACGATTTTGTTTGGTAAACCCATGGCAAGCGAGGATATCGAAGCTCAAAAATTACCAAAATTAAAAGCCTTGCCTGTTTTTTCATCTGATGCTCTTTCTTCTGTTGCATATGCAACAGAAGAAATTCTGGGTGTGTTAATTCTTGGTGGTATTGGAATCATTGGTCTTTCTTTACCTATTGCATGCGCCATTTGTATTTTGATTGCCATTCTTGCCGTATCTTATTGGCAAACTATTCACGCCTATCCAAACGGAGGCGGTGCGTTCACCGTGGCGAGTGAAAATTTAGGATTTGCAGCAGGCCTTGTGGCTGCCGCAGCCCTATTAATCGACTATGTGTTGACCGTTGCAGTAAGTGTGACAGCAGGAATTCGCGCTATCGTTTCCGCATTCCCTTCGCTTTATCATCACTCTGTAATGTTATCACTGCTTGCCGTTGCTATTATCGCATTGCTTAATTTAAGAGGCGTACAAGAATCAGCAACCGCTTTTGCCTTTCCAACCTACGCATTTATTTTTCTCGTGCTTATTTTGATTGGCGCCGGCGGTTATGAATTGGTTATGCATAAGATAAGTGCAATTCATCCAGTAATTTCTAGTGCCAAATCGATCTCACCCGATTTACTAAAATCAGTTTCAATACTACTTATTTTGCGGTCATTTTCTGCTGGATGCACAGCGATGACAGGAATTGAATGCGTCGCCAATGGTGTTCCTGCATTCGAAAAACCGGAACCACGAAATGCTTCTCAAACTTTATTAATGCTTGCCGCGTTATTGGGAATTATGTTTTTTGGTGTCACGTATCTCGCTGCACATTTAGCAATTGTACCTTTACAAAAAGAAAGCGTTTTATCACAAATTGCACATCGTGTATTTGGAGCAGGATTTTTTTATTTTGCTTTACAAGTGGCAACCATGGGAATTTTATTAATTGCTGCAAATACTGCATTTGCAGGGTTTCCAAGGTTAGTATCCATATTGGCAGAAAAAAAATATCTTCCCAAACAGTTAACCAGCCTTGGAGATCGATTATCATTTTCAAACGGCATTGTATTATTAGCTGTTTTATCTGGCTTATTAATTGTATTGTTTCATGGTGTGACACATGCATTAATTCCACTTTATGCAGTAGGAGTATTTGCCGCATTTAGCTTGTCGCAATTAGGCATGGTGAGCCATTGGTTTAAACATCGAACTAAAAATTGGATCATCAAAGCGATAATAAACAGCCTTGGATTTGTAAGTACTACCATTGCTTTAATGGTAATTATTGAAAGTAAATTCCATGAAGGTGCATGGCTTGTATTAATTTGTGTTCCAATATTACTGACAGTTTTTTATAAAATTCACAGACACTATGTAATTGCTGATAGTGAATTAACCATGACAACCGATGAAGCTAATAATTTCTTAGAAAAAATTTCTGGCGTAATACCAAAAGTCATTTTACCTGTATCCAGGATTCATCATGGAACACTTGCAGCACTAAATTTTGCACAAAGCATATCTGATGATGTTTTGGCAGTTGCAGTTGCTGTTGATCCTGAAAAAATAGCAAAGCTTACTGAAGAATGGGAACACTTGAATATCAAAGTTCCGTTGGTCGTCTTGGAATCTCCTTATCGATCAGCGGTAGTTCCATTGAAAAAATTTATCCGTCAGCATGATCAAAGAGACCCCGAACGCGGTTTGTGTATGCTTGTTTTTCCACAGGCCATTCCAACTCGATGGTGGCATGATATGCTGCATAATCAAAGAAGCCTGTTACTTAAGGCGTCGCTCATGTTTAATCGTAAACACAAAGGCGGTACACGAATTTTTGTTGATGTACCTTATCAATTGATGAAATAACTGGAGAGTATGATGAAACTTAAAGTATCTTATTTGCTGACATTCTTACTATTATTTTTAACTACAACATTAAGTTTTGCAAATCAACAACTTACTTTTTCTGATTCTAGCCAAGTGATTACTATCATACCACCCATGAAAGGGTTTATTATTTCTCTCCCCGCGAATCCAACCACAGGCTATCAATGGACTGTAAAACAATATGACTCCACCATGTTGACATTAGATAAGCAAGATTACTTACGCTCAACGAGTCAACTTGTAGGAGCAGGTGGACACGCACGATTATATTTTTCGGTTAATCCTGTTGTACTTAACACAAAGCAGGAAAAAACAACAAGCGTGATACTTTTATATGCTCGTTCGTTTGCCCCGAATGATAACCCCAAAGAAGTGAAGTTTAATATCACCATTGAACCTGCTAAATAAATTACCCAAAAACTATAGTTAGTAAGTATCAGCAAAAAGAACGATAAGAAAATACATGAAACAGAAAAGATAAAGGCGGCAAACTTATACTAACGTTTTGCCGCCCTGTGTGTTTAAGGCAACCCTGTCAAATCCGTTGACTAAACCCAATCCGTTGAGTGCGTATCCCTACCAAAGTTTAATCCGTTAAACTTTGCGATCCAGCCTTTGATCTCCCTAAACATGACCCTAGGATAAACTTCTAAAAATTAAAATACAAGCCTTTTATAACCCGCATCAAATCAATGTTTTTCAAATAATGTTTTGCAAAAAAAATACAAGTTATTGATTTATATGAAAAAAACTCGATTATCTATACATAGATTAGTCAATTTCGTACATTATTTTTAGCCAAATACTTACAACAATTGACGCTTTAATTGACGCAGATAAATGTTTAATTTTTCTGATACTACGGTCTGCGCAAGACATTTTAATGATTAACTCAGCTTGCACAACAAAGTTAAACGAGAGCGACAAACGTTTTGTTTAAGCGCACGGAATTATCCCAATGACTCAATTAACTTATGTTACGCAGAGAGTGCACAAGAGGACAAAGGAATCATCGTTCAGACGAACCCATATCCCTATGATCGTAAAAGACATCCCTATATTTTACGGTCTTTACGATAGATTCCTTTGTCCTCTTTAACTATCTCTTTATAAAAAAGGAAAACAATCGAAAAAAAGAAAACCGTAAAAGACAGGGATGTCTTTTACGATCACACGGAGGTGGGTTCGTTTTCGTTTTTCGATTGTTTTCCTTTTAACTATACGATGCGTAACATGAGTCAATTAAGATCAACGTTACATGAGGCAAAAAAAGCCTGGCATCATTTTGGGAGTGCCCCCAAAAAGAACACCAGCGAAAAAGCATAGAAATACTCGCCCAAAGGAGTAAAATTAATTATTCAATTTTAGGAATCCCACATGAAGACACCTATCATCAACGAATCCCAAGCTCTTGAAAACATCAAACGTCAATTAAATCCATTTCATGATCAATATTATGCATTTTATTCTTCATGGTTTGGGGGAATTATTAAAAACCCTCACTTCATGTTAATTCCAATAGATGATCATATGGTTCATCGCGGCGATGGAGTATTTGAAGCGATGAAATCAGTAGATAGAAAAGTGTATCTAATGGAAGAACACCTTCAAAGGCTTTTCACATCAGCTGAAAAAATATCCATGACACCTCCTATCAATATGAATGAAATGAAAAATATTATCTTAGATACATTACGCTGTGCGAATCAAAACGATACCATTATTAGACTTTATCTATCTCGTGGACCGGGTGGGTTTACAGTAAACCCTTATGATTCAATTCGACCTCAACTTTATATTGTAGTCACTGCGCTTAAATCAACTTCACCAGAAAAATATCAACAGGGTGCAACCGTTGGAAAAAGCCAACTGATGGCAAAACCTTCATGGTTGGCACAAGTAAAATCATGCAACTATCTTCCAAATGTATTGATGAAAAAAGAAGCTGTTGATCGTGGATTAGATTATGTTGTAGGCACAGACAAACAAGGGCATATTACCGAAAGCGCTACAGAAAATATTATGATAGTAGATAATAACGGTGTTATCGTACATCCTCCTTTTCTTAATATTTTAAAGGGAACGACTATGTTAAGGGCCTGTGAGTTAGCAAGAGAAAACAATTTCAAAACAGATATTAGGCCTATTACTCTCCAAGATATTGAAACCTCAAAAGAAGTCATGATTGCAGGCACCACACAAAATATTGTTCCTGTTGTTCAATTTGAATCTTTTAAAATTGGAAATGGAACCCCAGGACCCATTGCAACAAAACTCCATGAACTTATGTTAAAAGATATTAAATTTGGCAAAAAAAATGTTTTGTATTAACAATACATTTTGCAACTCACCTAAACTCAATTGATTAAAACCTTTTAATACAAATAACACTGGAAAGAAAAGTTTAACGAGCATACAATGAGTTCGTTTTCCGCTACAAAATAAAATGGAACAATAAATAATTCTTATGCGAAAAAAATCGATGCAAATTAGCATGAATGTATCGAAAAGCCCTTTTTTCCTTCTCACCTATGGATGGTATCCATTTTTAAAGACTGATATTAATTTAACTTTAATTTGTGAAGGAATGTTACTATGTCAAATGAACAAACAGATGTAACGAGTACAGCAACAACGACCACCACCGCAACAACACCCACCACAACAATCACTACAACTACTTCTCGCTATACCACTATCACAACCACTACTAGCCCTAAAGACATCTCTATCTACACAACGGTCACTTCTAAATCAACGTTAGTACCCACACTTAATGATTCCCCTCCTTCCATACCAAACATATCTGCTTGGGAAGCGATTCGCCTAAATGAAATTGACACACTTCAACAGTGGGTTGATGACAATCACCTTAATGTGAATACTAAAAATACGTCCGAAAAAACAATATCTCGCGAAGACTCTCTTTTAAGTTACGCCGTCAGAGTGAGCAATATCACAACCATTAAATGGTTAGTTGAAAAAGGTGCTGATGTAACTTTTAAAAATAGTTTCGGCGAAACATTGGAATGGATTGCAGCAGAAAGAGGCGATCAAGAAATTTGCGAATACATCATGCAAACGAGAGCTTCTAATATCAATTTTTGGATTAACAATGCGCACAATATTTTTACAATAACACAATTAGTGATTGAAAAATTAATCA
>Ga0207667_10001861_pt1 | contig 26515 bp, 26 predicted proteins | sample KBSCornC52_FD_184301 | JGI IMG/M metagenome (GOLD analysis project Ga0207667, IMG submission 184301) | Corn rhizosphere microbial communities from Kellogg Biological Station, Michigan, USA - KBS Corn C5-2 (SPAdes) (version 2) | ecosystem: Host-associated > Plants > Roots > Rhizosphere > Soil ...
ATCGACTCACCCCCATCCCGACCACTGGCAATCTGTTCCCGCTCCAACTCCGACAACCGTTGCGCCACGACGACAGCCTCCACGCATCAGATGTTGCGTACGGAGATTGACTCCGCCGATGGTGTGGCTACTGGCGAGTTGATCACCGTGGGGGTGGGGTCTCAGTGAGGCGCGGCGAGTTCGGCGAGCCGGGCGAGCACGGCGGCGCTCGGGGAGTCCGGTTCGGCGTGGTAGACGAGCAGCTCCTGCCCCGGCGCGGAACGGACGTCGAAGGTCTCCATCCGCAGCGTGAGCTCGCCGACCACCGGGTGCCGGAATCCCTTCACCCGCAGCCGCTCGAGCCGGGCGTCGTTGCGGGCCCACAGCTCGCGGAACTCGGCGCTCTCGGCGTTCAGGCGTTCGACGACGGCGCGCACCCGCTCGTCCTGCGGGGTGGCGTTGTTGACGACGACGTCGAGGCGGCCGAAGTGGCGGTGGGCGTCGTCCACCGCGCGGGTGGCCGCGGCGCGGTCGGTGACGTCGAGCGGGAGGGCGAGCACCAGGTCACCGTGGGCGGCGGCGAGGGCGGCCAGTGAGGTGGTGTCGCGGGCGGTCGCGGCGACGCGGTCGCCGCGCTCGGGGGCGGCGGTGGCGAAGGCGTGGCCGAAGCCTCGAGCGGCTCCGGTGATGAACCAGGTCTTGTTCGGGTCGTTGCGTTCGGTCATGACTCCACCGTGCGCCGGCCGCGGGCGGGCAACCAGGACGCCGTGTTCCTGGGTGCCGGGCACCCACCCACGAAATCGGGCGGCGCCACCCCCTAGAGTCCGGTTCGTGGCACGAAACCTGATCATTCGCCCGCCGGTCGCCTGAGCGCGGCCGTCGGCCCCCGGACCCGCCTCGTTGCGGAGTCCGGCGGCGGTGGCTGCGCGCTGCCGCCCATCGGCCGACCTCTCGCTCAGGAGACCTCCTCGTGTCCGTGCCCACCTCCGTGCGCGCCCGCGCCGGACTCATCTTCGTCAGCGCCGGCGCCCTGCTGTGGGGCACCACCGGCGTCGCTGTCCGCATCGTCGCCGACCGCACCGGCCTGTCGGCCGTCGCGATCGGCTGGTACCGGGTGGCCATCGCCACCGCCGTCATCGCCCTCGCCTTCCGCCGCCCGGGACTGCGGAAGGCAGCCGCCGCGTTCGGCCGGCACCCGTGGCGCCTCGCACTGTGCGGCGTCGGCTTCGGCGCCTATCAAGCGCTGTACTTCGTCGGCGTGCAGTACGTCGGGGTCAGCGTCTCGACCCTCGTCAGCCTGGCCGTCGCGCCGGTCGCGCTGACCGGTGGCGCCGCGCTGGCCCGGCGCCGCTGGCCGGCTCGCTTCCAGCTCGGCGTCCTCGCGCTCGCGCTGGCCGGGCTCGCGCTGGTCAGCCTGCGGCCGGGGTCGGGGACGCACGCCCCGCATCCGGTGTGGGGCGTGCTCGCGTCGATCGCCTCGGGTCTGGGGTACGCGGGCATCACGGCGCTCAGCACCCGGATGGCCGGCGAGGATCCGCTCGTCCTCACCGGGGTCACCTCGGCCGTCGGCGCCCTGGTGCTGCTGCCGTTCGGGCTCGTCGCCGGGGTGGCCGTCCCCCACGACGCCATCGCCAACGGCTGGCTGGTCTACATCGGCGTGGTGCCGACCGTCCTCGCGTATTGGCTGTTCTATGCGGGGCTGCGCTCGACGCACTCCGAAGTCGCCGGCGTGCTGACGCTGCTCGAACCGTTGACGGCCGCGGTCGTGGCCGCGCTCGTGCTGCACGAACAGTTGAGCTCGGCCGCGCTGGTCGGGGGCGGGTTGCTGCTGGTCGCGGTCGCCGGCCTCTACGTGCGCGCGCCGGCGCCGGAGATCACCGAGGTGCCCCCGCCCTGAGCCGGACGGGCACCGGCCCGGGCGGTACCGGTCTGGCACGGCCAGCGCAGCGTCACCTCGGCGCCGCCGTCCGGCCGGTTGCCGGCGGTGGCCCGGCCGCCGTGCCGGACCATGATGGACCGCACGATCGCCAGGCCCAGGCCCGCGCCGGCCGCCTCGGTCTCGTCCCCGCGCCCGCGCGCGTCGTCGGCGCGGGTGAAGCGGTCGAAGGCGACCGGCAGGAACTCCGGCGGGAACCCGGCGCCCTCGTCGCGAACCGTCACCCGCACGCAGTCCTCGTCGTCGGTGACCGACACGGCGACGGCCGAGCCCTCGGGCGCGTGGCGCAGCGCGTTCGTCAGGAGGTTGTCGACGGCCCGGCGAATGCCGTCCTGGTCGCCCGCACAGGTGACCGGTTCACCGGCCGACAGCAGGATCCGCACCTGCCGGCGCTGGGCCGGCCCGGCCATCGCGTCGATGGCCGATCGCACCACTCCGACGACGTCGAACGGCTCGGGGCGGGGGCCGCGCTCGTCCTCGCGGGAGAGGAACAGCAGGTCGTCGGTGAGGCGGACGAGCCGGTCGGTCTCCACCGCGGCGACCTCGACCGCCGCCGCCAGCTCCTCCGGCGTCCGGTGCGGGCGGCGGGCCAGCTCCAGCTCGCCCTTGAGCACGGTCAGTGGCGTGCGGAGCTCGTGCCCGGCGTCGGCGACGAGCGCCTGCTCGTGCGCGACGGCGGCGTGCATCCGGGCCAGGACGACGTTGAACGTCTCGGCGAGGCGGGCGATCTCGTCGCGGGTGCGCGGCACCCGAAGCGGGCCGCGATCGTCGCTGGCCTCCAGCGCCTGCACTTCTCGCCGCATGCGCTCGACCGGGCGCAGAGCCGCTGCGGTCAGCAGCCACGCGCCCGGCCCGGCGAGGACGAGCACGGCCACACCGAGCAGGACGAACTGCCGCCGGGCGCGGGTGACTGCTTCGTCCACGACCTCGCGGGTGACCGCCACGACCAGCACGTCACCGGCCCGGTCGAGCCGGCGGGCGAGCACCTGCATGGTCTCGGTTCCACGGTCGGCATCGGCCGCTAGAGCGACCTGTCGGTCGACGATCAGCGTGTGGCGCTGGGCGCGCTGCGTCTCGGTGCGCGAGAGGATCGGCCGCGGTGCGAGCAACCGGGCGCCGGCGATCAGGTGGCCGTCGGCGCCGAGCAGCTGGGCGAACGTCCCGCCCGGGTCGCCGCGCAACGCGCGCCGGTCGAGGCCGGTCGCGGGCGACGCGTCGCCGAGCACGTTGGAGAGGTTGTCGGCCCGGGTCCGCAGCGTCCCGGTCAGGCTGCGGTTCAGACCGGCCTGCAGCTGACTCACGAACAGCACCCCGCCGCCGACGAGCAGCGCCAGCGCCGCCGCGCCGAACAGCAGGGCCAGCCGGGTCCGGATCGTCACCGGACGCTCAGTCCGCTTCCGCGCCGGGCACGGCGGCGACCGGGATGGCGACCGGGCGCAGGCGGTAGCCGGACCCGCGCACGGTCTCCAGCTGCACGACGCCGAACGGCCGGTCGATCTTGCGGCGCAGGGCCGCCACGTGCTGGTCGATGACGTTGCTCAAGGCGTCGGCGGCAAAGTCCCACAGGTGCTCGCGGATGGTGGCCCGGGTGAGCACCTCGTCGACGTGACGCAGGAAGAACTCGAGCAGCGCGAACTCCTTCGAGGACAGCTCGAGGGCCACGCCACCGCGGGTGGCCCGCCGGGCCGCGGGGTCGAGGGCGAGATCGCCGGCGACGAGGACGACCGGCCGCGCGGGCCGTCCGCGCCGCACGAGGGCGCGCAGGCGCGCACTCAGCTCGGCGAAGCTGAACGGCTTGGCGAGGTAGTCGTCCGCCCCGGCGTCCAGACCGGCGATGCGGTCGTCGACGTCGGCCCGGGCGGTGAGCATCAGCACCGGCGACCAGCGCTCGGCGGCGCGCAGCATCCGGCACATCTCGATGCCGTCCGCGCCCGGCAACATCAGGTCGAGCACGATTGCGTCGTAGTCGACCTCCGTGGCCCGCCACAACGCCTCGCGGCCGTCGCCGGTCACGTCGACCGAGTAGCCGTCCTCGGTCAGCCCCCGCTGCAGCATGCGCGCGGTGCGGGCGTCGTCCTCCACCACGAGCACACGCATGCCGTCACGGTAGGAACGCGTCCTTGAAGCGTTGCTGTGCGCAGCGGTCCTGATCTACATCGTCGCTACATCATCCGGCTCCCACGCTGCGAACGTGACCATCGAACTCTCCCGACCGGCCCCCGCGTTGCCGCCGCTCGCGGCTCGCCCGGAACTTCGCCCCGATCGCGACCGCTTTGCCCACCTTGCCTACCTTGCCTGCCAGTACGGGCCGACGGGCGTGGCGCCGTTCATCGCCAACCCGGACGTCCGCGGCGTCGAGTTGCTCGGCGGGGCGGCGGCGAGCGGCTATGCCCGGGTGCGCCGGTGGGCGGTGACGCCGGGCGACGTCGTCGCCGCCCGGGACGAGCGGGAGGCCGCGCTCGACGAGTACCTCGAGGTGCTCGCGGCGGCCCGGCTGCGGCCGGCGTTCCTCGCCGTGGCCGACGTGGAGCTGCTGCGCGCCCGGGGATTCGACACGACCGAGGTCGCCGCCGAAGCACTGATCGACCTGCCGACGTTCACCCTCGCCGGAGCGGCCCGCGCGAACCTGCGGCACTCGACGACCTCCGGGCGGCGGGCCGGCCTCACGGTGCTGCCGTACGCGCCGTGGCAGGACGAGCAGATCCGCGACATCTCCCGCGAGTGGTTGCGCACCAAGCGCGGCGGGGAGCTGGGTTTCACGCTCTCCCGGCACGACGACATCGCGGCGCAGCTCGCCACCGGCGAGACCGAGCTGTGGGTCGCCGTGGACGAGCAGGGTCAGGTACAGGCGTGGTCCACGTGGCGGCACTACCTCGGTGGCGAGGGTCGGGTGGTCGACGTCATGAGACGAAGGGTCGGCGCCCCCAACCCGGCGATGGACATGTTGCTCGCCACCGTGCTCGAGACCTATCGCGACGCCGGCCTGCGACAGGCGAGCCTCGCCAGTGTCCCGTGCGACCACGGCGACCTCGCCGAGCGGGTGTACCCGTCGCGCAGCCTGCGGGCCTACAAGCAGAAGTTCGCTCCGCGGTGGGAAGCGAGATGGCTTGCGGTCCCGTCGGCACACCAGCGGCTGTTCGCGCTGGCGGCCGTCGGTGCCGCGTACTGCCCGGGCGGCCTGCGCCGCGCGATCTTCCGCAACAAGTGAGCACCGCTCTCCCAATTCGGGGACGGGTGGCTCTGACCGGCTCGGTCGCGATCCTGCTGCTCGCCGGGGCGACGTCGTGCACGGCGTCGTCCGCCGCACCCCACCGATCGAGCGACGGTGCGACGGCGTCCCGTACCGCGCCCGCGGGCGCGGCGCACGATCCCGCGTCCGCGAGCCCACCGCATCGGGCCGCGAGCCCGGATCCGGTGCGGGCGGCGCGTTCCGTCCCTGACGGCGGGCGCGTGCGGCGGGTCGAGATTCCGTCGTCCACGACGTTTCGTCCGCGACCGGCTTACCTGTACCTGCCGCCCGCGCTCGCGACGCATCCGGGCCATGCGTTTCCGGTGCTCGAGCTGTTGCACGGGACCCCCGGGCAGCCGTCCGACTGGTTCACCGGCGGCCGGCTGCTTGCGACCGCGAACGCCTTCGCCGTGGCGCATCACGGGTTCGCGCCGATCGTGGTCGTTCCCGATCTCAACGGCGCCAAGCGAGCCGACTCGGAGTGCATTCGCACCGCGAACGGTTCGGACGTCGAGACCTACCTCACGCGGGACGTCGTGAGGTGGGTCCGGCATCGGTACGCCCGGGAGGTGGGTTCGCGGCCGTGGTCGGTCGCCGGTCTGTCGGAGGGCGGGCTCTGCTCGATCATGCTCACCCTGCGCCACCCGGCCACCTACTCCGTGTTCGGTGACTTCTCCGGGCTGATGAGCCCCCAGGTCGAGCACGAGACGGCGGCGCAGTCGGACCAGACGCTGTTCGCGAGCGCGGCCGACAAGGCGAGGCACGACCCCCTCTGGTTGCTGACCCACCGGCACTACGGCCGGCTCTACGCGTGGTTCGGCGTCGGTGCCTCCGACCCCCGGCCGCTCCGGGCACAGCACGTCCTGTCGGCCGCCGCCCGGGCCGCCCACTTGACGGTCCACACCGAGACCCAGCCGGGCAAGCACGTCTGGAGGATCTGGGCCCACGAGCTCCAAGCCTTCCTGCCGTGGTCGTGGCGGTATCTCGGACCGAACGGAGCGCGGTGACATGGAACCCGACTCGACCTTCCTGGTCGTCCTCCTGCTCGTGATCTCGAGCGGGCTCGTGTACGCCGCGATCCGGTTCCGCCCGCTTGCGGCGAAGATCGCTTCGGGGACGGGCGCACTGGCGATCGCCGCGGTGGCCGGCATGGTGGCGGTCAACGTGTACTACGGCTACTACCAGACCTGGTCACAACTCTCGTCGGACTTCTCCGGCAGCTACTCGTCGTTCACCACGCCGGCCCGAGGCGGGCGAACCGGCCACGGTGCGAACCTGCACGGCCGGATGCAGACCGTGCTGTTCCCCGGCGCCGCGAGCGGCATCTCGCGCACCGGTTACGTGTACCTTCCGCCGCAGTACTTCCAGGCCAAGTACGCCCACGTGCGCTTCCCCGTCCTTGAGCTGCTGCACGGCTCACCCGGATCCCCGGCCAACTGGATCGTGCAGATCAACGTCGCGGGAATCATGGACCGGCTGCTCTCGCAGCACCGGGCCGGGCCGATGATCGTCGTGATGCCGGCGTTCAACGCCGGCCGGCACTTCGGCGAATGCGTCGATGCCCCCGGCGCGAAGAACGACACCTACATCACGCGCGACGTGCGGCAGGACGTCCTCGCGAAGTTCCGCGCCAGCGCGGACCCGGCGCAGTGGGGGATCGGCGGCTACTCCTCCGGCGGCTACTGCGCCGCCAACCTCTCGTTGAGGCACCGCGGTGATTTCGGCGCGGCCGGGATCATGGACGGTTACTTCCGCCCGACGGACGGGCCGGCGGCCGCCGCCCTGCACGGCAACCGCGCCGTGGAGGCCCAGAACGACCCGTTGACCAGCGCGGCCGACCTGCGGCCCGGGGTGAGCCCGCTTCCGGCGCTGTGGCTGTCGGCCGCGACGGGAACCTCGAAGTACGCCCGCGGGGCCGAGGCGTTCGTCGCCGCCCTGCACGGCGTCGAGGCGGTGACGCTCGTCCACCAACCGGGGGCCGGCCACAACTTCTACGCGTGGCGCGCCGTGATCCCGCGGATGCTGGCGTGGATGTGGACCGCGGTTGCCCCGCCGGACCTCCGGGTGCAGTTCCCGATCGCCGGGCCGGTCGACCGATCGCAGGTGGTGCCGCCGCTGTCGCCGAGCGCGGCGTCGAGCCTCGCTCCGGGCCCGCGCTCGGCCAGCCCGGTAGCCACCCGCCGTTCGGTGGCCCGCGCGGTGGCTCGCGCGCACCATTGAGCGGCGAGCGCGCCCGCCGGCTCGGCTACTCGGCGGCCGGCGTGTCCTTCTCGGCGATCGCCTGCTCGAGCCGCTCGCTGGCGTCGTCCAGCCAGCGCTGGCAGACGTCGGCGAGCGCCTCGCCGCGCTCCCACAGGGCGAGCGACTCCTCCAGCGGCTGGCCGCCGGCCTCGAGCGCGGCGACGATCTCGCGCAGCTCGGCGCGGGCCGCCTCGTAGGACGGTTCGGTAGTCGGTTCGGACATCGCCTGCGACCCTACCGATCCGCGGTCGCGCCGAACTCGCCGCCGGCGACCCGCACCCGCAGCGGGCCGGTGGCCTCGGCCGGGGCCCGCACGATCGCGCCGTCCGACCGGCGCACCACGGCGTACCCGCGTTCGAGGGTGGCCTGAGGCGAGAGCGTGCGCGCCCGGGCCCGGACGTGCTCCAGCTCGGCGCGGGCCGTCTCGAGGCGGCTGCCGAACCGCTGGCGCCCGCGGGCCTGCAGCGCGGCGACGTCCTGTTGCTCGCGCGCGAGCCGGCCGCGGACGGTGCGCCGCAGCCGCTCGGGCAGCCCGTGCATCAGCTCGACCTCGCGCTCGACCCGGGCCCGGATGCGCGCCCGGGCCCGGCCGCGCAGCCCGGCGATCGCGTGCAGCTCCTCGGCCAGATCGGGGACGATCCGCTTCGCCGCGTCGGTCGGCGTGGAGGCGGCGAGGTCGGCGACCAGGTCCAGCAGCGGCCGGTCGGTCTCGTGCCCGATGGCACTCACCACCGGGGTGAACGCCTCCGCCACCGCTCGCACGAGCGTCTCGTTCGAGAACGGCAGCAGGTCCTCCACGCTGCCGCCGCCGCGGGCGATCACGATGACCTCGACGTCGGGGTCACGATCGAGGCGGCGCAAGGCGTCCACCACTTCGAGCACCGCGTTCGTCCCCTGCATCGCGACGTTCTCCAGCCGGAACCGCGCGCCGGGCAGCCGGCGGCGGGCGTTCTCCACGACGTCCCGCTCGGCGGCGCTGGCCCGGCCCGTGATCAGCCCGATCGTGCGCGGCAGGAACGGCAGGGGACGCTTGCGGTCGGCCGCGAACAGCCCCTCCGCCGCGAGCAGCCGGCGCAGCTCCTCCAACCGGGCGAGCAGCTCGCCGAGCCCGACCGGACGGACCTCCGTCGCCCGCAGGCTGAGCGTGCCGCGTTCGAGGTAGAAGTCCGGGCGGGCCCGCAGGACGACCCGGCTGCCCTCGCTCACCGAGTCCGGGAGGACGCCCCGCGGGCAGGTGACGGTCATCGAAACGTTGGCGTTCGGATCGCGCAGCGTCAGGAACTGGGTCGCCACTCCGGGCCGGCGGTTGAGCTGGGCCACCTGGCCGTCCACCCAGATCTCGCCGAGGCGGGAGATCCACTCGCCGATGCGCAGCGCGACCACGCGCACCGGAACCGGCGACTCGGGCGAGGTCTCGAGCCGGGCCACGATTACGTCACGAGGTCATTCGTCGTCAGTCGTCGGCGTCGCCGACGGCGTCGAACCGGGACGGCGCCACGTGCCGCGGCTTGCTCACGTTCTTGCCGACGTCGGCCGCTCGCTTGGCCGGGGTCTTGGCGGCCTTCGTGGCCGCGTCTTTTGCGGGGGCCGCCTTCTTCGCCGGCGGGGCGTCTTTCGCGGGGGCCGCCTTCTTCGCCGGCGTGGCCTTCTTCGCCGGGGCGGCCTTACGCACGGGCCGCGCGGTCGGCTCGGTCTCTTCCGGGCCCAGCAGCTCGTCCAGCAAATCGCTGGCCGCCCGCGCCTGCTCGGCCGTGGACGTCGGGCGGCGCAGCTGGTCGATCGACACCGGCTCGTCGAAGGTCGCCCACGGCGGCGGGTCGTCGGTGGGCCGGCGCCGGTTGAGCACCTCGTCCCCGCGGGCGGCCAGACGCGCGTAGCGCTGCTGCGCGCGCAGGGAGGCCTGCAGGGCGGTGCTCACGGCCAGCATCGGCAGCTCGATCGCCCGGTCGGGCAGGTGCTTCGCCTCCTCGGCGGCACTGGCCAACAGGCCGACCACCGCGCGGACGGGACCCGGGAACTGCATGCGTCCACCCTGCCCTATCGGCGCCTTCCGTACCATCGAAGGCATGTCCCAAGCTCCCGCCGAAACTGCCAAGCGGGTGCTGCTCGCCAAGCCCCGCGGATACTGTGCCGGCGTCGACCGGGCGGTGCAGACGGTCGAGCAGGCGCTCGACCACTACGGCGCGCCCGTGTACGTCCGGAAGCAGATCGTCCACAACCTGCACGTGGTCCAGTCGCTGGAACGGCGCGGCGCGATCTTCGTCGAGGAGAACGACGAGGTGCCCGAGGGCTCGATCGTGGTGTTCTCCGCCCACGGCGTCGCCCCCGAGGTGCACGAGCAAGCGGCCGCCCGCAGCCTGAAGGCGATCGACGCGACCTGCCCGCTGGTGACGAAGGTGCATCACGAGGTGCGGCGTTTCGCCAAGGACGACTTCGACATCCTGCTCATCGGCCACGAGGGCCACGAAGAGGTCGTCGGCACCAGCGGCGAGGCCCCCGAGCACATCACGATCGTGGACGGGCCGGAGTCGGTCGCGGCGGTGCAGGTGCGCGACCCGGAGAAGGTCGTCTGGCTCTCGCAGACCACGCTGTCGGTGGACGAGACGATGCAGACGGTGGACGCCCTGCGGGAGCGGTTCCCGCTGCTGCAGGCCCCGCCCTCGGACGACATCTGCTACGCGACCCAGAACCGGCAGGCGGCGGTCAAGACGATCGCCCCCGACGTCGAGCTGTTCCTCGTCGTCGGTTCGGCCAACTCGTCCAACTCGGTGCGGATGGTCGAGGTCGCCGCGGCCGCCGGCGCCCGCGCCGCGCACCTCGTCGAGAACGCGGCGGCGATCGACGAGCGGTGGCTGGCCGGTGTCACCTCGGTCGGGCTGTCCTCGGGTGCCTCGGTGCCGGAGATCCTCGTGCGCGAGGTGCTCGACTGGCTGGCCGAGCGCGGCTACGGGCGGGTCGAGGAGGTCAGCCACACCGAGGAGCGGCTCGCCTTCGCGCTGCCGCAGGAGCTGCGGCGCGACCTGCGCGCTACTTCCGGACGATGAGCCGCAACCCCGCGATGATCAGGACGGCCGCCGTGGCCGCGGCGATCGCCGGGAAGCCGTACACGAGGTAGTTCGCCGCCGCGTCCAGGATGACCTTGCGGTTCGAGAGCCCGCCCGAGCGGATGTACAGCTGCGAGACCGCCGCGATCGAGTAGACGATCGGCGGCGCGATCACGATCGGGAACATGTGCGAGCGCTTCACCACGAGCACGGCGATCACCGAGGCGGCCACGATGCCGAAGTTGAAGCCGCCCTTGACGTCGATCGAGCCGAGGGTGTCGATCAGGCCGCCGATGCCGGCAATCACGACGAGCAGCAGCAGGGCGGCCCACCAGGGCAGGCCGCGCTCGGGGGCCTTCGGGCCGCGCAGCGCGTCGGCCGAAGCACGGGCCCGCAGTTCGGCGTCGCGCTCGGCCGCCCGGGCGGCCCGCTGGTCGCGTCCGGGCAGCGGCCCAGCCGGGCTCCAGCCGTCCTCGGCGGGCGGGCTGAACGCCCGGCCGACCCGCTGGGGGGAGCCGCCGCCGTACACCGCCGTCGAGGGGCCCCAACCGTCGTCGGCCGCCGGCGCGTAGGCCTGCGGCTCGCCCGGCCGCGGCCAGCCGCGGCCGTCCGGCGCGGAGGACTGTGGCAACCGGGCTCCCGAGTAGATGGTGGGTCGACGACGGGCCCGGAGCGGGCCACGTCTACGAGCCACCGTACCCGGCAAGCCTGAGTCTTCCTGGGCAGCGACTCAGGTTTCCTTCCGTTCCGACGCGGGGTCCGGCGCCCCGGTCAAGCGGTTTAGAGTGCCGCCATGCCGGCTGACCCGTCGCCGACCCAGTTGGCGCTGGACCTGGCCGGCTGCTTCGTGTTCGCGCTCTCGGGCGGGCTCGCGGCGGTACGGGCCCGGCTGGACGTCTTCGGGGTGCTGGTCGTCGGCACGGTGACCGCGATCGGGGGTGGCATCCTGCGGGACGTCCTCGTCGGGCTGGCCCCGCCCAACGCGCTGCGCCACTGGCCGTACCTGGCCGTCCCGGCGGTCGCGGCCGGGCTGGTGTTCGTCTGGCACCCCGCCCTCACCCGGCTGCGGCGGCCGATCGTCGTGCTCGACGCCGCCGGGCTCGGGCTGTTCACCGTCACCGGTACCCGGGTCGGGCTCGAGCACGGCCTCGGCCCGGCCGGCGCGATCGCCGTCGGGCTGCTGACCGGCATCGGCGGCGGCGTGTTGCGGGACGTCCTGCTCCGCGAGATCCCGCTGGTGCTGCGCCGGGGGGAGATCTACGCGCTGGCCGCCGCGGTCGGCGCCGTCCTGGTCGTCATCGGTGACCAGCTGCACGGGCTGGCCGGCTGGCAGGCCGGCGGGGCGGTCGCGGTGTTCGGCCTGCGCATGCTGGCCGTGTGGCGGCACTGGGTGGCGCCGACCCCGCGCCTGCCGGCCGACTGACCAGTCCGCTACTGCTGGTCGTGCGCGTGACCGGTGGTCTGCGCGTGCTCGGCGGCCGCGCGGCGGGCCATGCTCCGGGCCTCCTGCCGCCTCTGGAACAGCTCCGCGTTGCGCTCCGACTCCGGCGTGCGGTCCGGGAACAGGCTGGATGCGTGCGCCGCCTCGATCTTTCCCTCGACCCAGGCGACGTGGAAGTCCTCGACGACCTTCTGGTACACCTCGTTCTCCAGTTCGAAGGCCCGGGACGGCCGGCGCAGGCCGAACAGACCCTCCACCACGTCGTCGAGGTCGGAGCCACCACTGCCGTAGCACCGGGCGACCCACGGCTCGTGGTGCGCCGGGATCGGCTCCTCGTTCTTCGCCAGCTCGATCAGCGGGTCGAATAGGGCGGTGAGCTCGCGATGCATCTCCTCGCGCATCGCGGCGACCTCGCGCACCATCTGGCGGTACTGGACGTGGAAGAACTGGTTGGCCTCGGCGGCGCGCCACCCGGAGACCTTGCTGTAGGCGATCTTGCTGGTGGAGTGGGCGATACCCATCGAGATCTGCTCGGCTAGCCACTTGACCTCGGGCCAGGCAAAGCCGCACACGTACTTGCCGACCGAGTCGCAGATGCTGCGCGCGACCTGCATGGCGACGTGGCCGCCGACGGTGTCGAAGGTCTCGTAGAACGCGACCTGCTGGTCGATGTACTCCTTCGCCTCGTCGCAGGCCCGGATGAATGCTTCGTCGTTGAGGTGAGCCACGAGCAGCGCGTGCTCCTGGATGCGGCTCAGCGTGTTGGCGACCTCCATGTAGTAGCCCTGGCCGCCGTGCTGCGTGCTGCCTTCCTCGAACTGCACGTCCACGGTCGCGTGCTGCTCGTGGTGGTGGTCGCGGTGCTGTTGGTGGTGTTCGTGGTGCTGCTGATGGTGGTGGCCGTAGCCGTGATGGTCGGTGTAGTCGCGCAGGTGCTGCAGCCCCAGCTCGTCCAGCGTGCCGGTCGGGTCGGCGCCGACGTGCTGCTGGTACAGGACGATCGCGTCCCCCAGTGTCGAGGTGAACGTGCCGTCGCACTGGCCGAAGTACAGCTGCAGGAACATCAGCCGCGCCTGCACGTCGAGTACGTCCTCGCTCGTCACGCCGACCTCGAGCAAATCCGCCATCGTGGTTCCTCCGCCCACCCAGAGTCAGGCAGGACGGGCGTTCCGCCCCGCCGAACCGAAGAGAACCACGCCGGTCGGGACCTTCGGCAGAGTAGCGATCACTCAATGTGCCCCGAACTGCCCGAAGGTGCAGCCGGCGGCCGTTGCCTCCGCCCGCGCCGGCCCGACACGATCGGGCGCGGCGGCCGGGCCGGGCCGGGCCGCCGAGCCGGTGCGGCAAGAGTGGACGAGGAGCGAGCGACGTGGGTGAGTACGACGAGCTGATGGAGAACCTGGACCAGCCGCAGCACCAGCACTACTACGGGAAGTACCGGGGCCTGGTCGTGGACAACTACGACCCGGAGCAGGCCGGCCGGCTGCGCGTGCGCGTCCCCGAGATCTTCGGCGATGGCGACACCGAGCCGTGGGCCGTGCCCAGCTGGCCGCCGGGCAGCACTCCGGAGCAGCACCAGCCGCCCGAGGTCGGCGCCGAGGTGTGGGTCGAGTTCGAGGCCGGGGACGTAGGCCGTCCGATCTGGGACGGCCTGCTGCAGTGAAGGGCCCGTGTCCTACGACGACGCCCGGTCGGTCATCTCGGCCAGCAGCTCGCCCTGCCCGATCGACACCCGCGACTTCGGCAGGGCCACCAGGCGTTGCTCCGTGACTTCGGGCGCCTGCGTCGACCGGGCGGTCTCGGTCACCTGCCTGGGGGCCTCCACCGCGTCGGCCGGATCGACCACCTTCAGGTCGATCATCCGGCGCGCGGTGACGAAGACGCGGCTCTCGAGCGAGGACACCGTCTGGTTGTAGGAGCCGACCGCGTTGTTCAGCGAGCGACCGAGCTTGTCGATGTGGCCGCCCATCGTCGACAACCGCTGGTACAGCTCCCGGCCGAGCCGGTGCACCTCGGCGGCGTTGGCGGCCAGCGCCTCCTGCCGCCAGGTGTACGCGATCGTGCGCAGGAGGGCGACCAGGGTGGACGGGGTGGCCAGCACGACGTTCTGATCGAAGGCCCGCTCCTGCAGCGCCGGGTCCTCGCGCAGCGCGGCGTCGAGGAAGGCGTCCGCGGGCACGAAGCACACCACGAACTCCGGCGTGGGGCTGAAGTGCTCCCAGTACGACTTCGCCGCGAGCTGGTCGATGTGAGTGCGCAGCTGGCGGGCGTGTGCCTTGAGCCGCGCGTTGCGAGTGCCCTCGTCGCGCGCCTCCATGGCCTCGAGGTAGCCGTTGAACGCCACCTTCGAGTCGACGACGACGTTCTTGCCGCCGACGAGGCGCACGACCAGATCGGGCCGCAGGCGACCGTCGGCCGATTCGATGCTCTGCTGCTCGACGAAGTCGATGTGTTCGGTCATGCCGGCGGCTTCGACCGCACGGCGCAGCTGCATCTCGCCCCATCGGCCACGCACCTGCGGGGCCCGCAACGCCGTGACCAGCTGGTTCGTCTCGCGCGTCAACTGCTCCGAGGTCGTCCGCATCATCGAGACCTGCTCCAGCAGCTGGGAGTACGAGCCGGCCCGTTCGCGCTCCACTGAGTGCAGCTGCTGCTGCACCCGCTCGAGCGACTCGCGCAGCGGCACCACCATGCCCTCGATCGCCTGCTGCCGCTGGGCCAGATCGCCCTCGGCGCTGGCCTTCGCGGTGGACAGCTTCGCCTCGGCCAGGGCGGTGAACGCCTCGTTGTTGCGGCGCAGCGCCTCGCCGGCGAGGGCCGAGAACGCCTCGCGCAGCCGCTGCTCGGCGGCCGCTTCGGCCTCGGCCCGCTGCGCCTCGGCCTCGGCGCGCTCGATGGCGGCGGCCCGCTCGGCGGTGAGCGTGGCGCGCACCCCGGCCAGTTCGGCCTGGACGGCGTGTGCCTCCGTCTGGGCCGCCTGCACCTGGGCCTGCAGGGCCGTCCTCGTCTCGGCGACCACCGCCTGCCCGTGGCGCCCGGCGGCGAGCCAGCCGATGAGGCCGCCGGCGAGCAGGGTGATGACGGCGACCAGGAGGAGCGTTGCGTCCATGTGTTCGATGCTCACACCGGGGTCCGACAGTTTCGGCGACCGACGCGCCGGGGCGCGGGACCGGCTTCGTAAACTCGACCGTCGTGGCTCTCACCATCGGCATCGTCGGCCTGCCCAACGTCGGCAAATCCACCCTGTTCAACGCGCTGACGAAGAACGACGTCCTCGCCGCGAACTACCCCTTCGCGACCATCGACCCCAACATCGGGGTGGTCGGCGTACCCGACAAGCGATTGGACGTCCTGGCCGGGATCTTCAACTCGGTCAAGACCGTCCCGGCCACCGTCTCCTTCGTGGACATCGCCGGCATCGTGCGCGGCGCGAGCACCGGTGAGGGGCTGGGCAACAAGTTCCTCGCGAACATCCGCGAGGCCGATGCGATCTGCCAGGTCATCCGCGCCTTCAGTGATCCGAACGTCGTGCACGTCGACGGCAAGGTCGATCCGGGTTCCGATATCGAGACGATCAACACCGAGCTGATCCTCGCCGACCTGCAGACGATCGAGAACGCGCTGCCCCGGTTGCAGAAGGAGGCGCGGCTGCAGAAGGACAAGGCGGCGCTGGTCGCGGCCGCCGAGCAGGCCCGCGAGGTGCTGCAGACCGGCAAGACGATCTTCGGTTCGGGCCTCGACCGCGGACCGCTGCGCGAGCTGCAGCTGATGACGGCCAAGCCGTTCCTCTACGTCTTCAACGTCGACCCGGACGAGATCGCCAACGAGGCGTTCACCGACGAGCTGCGCGCGCTGGTCGCTCCGGCCGAGGCGATCTTCCTCGATGCCAAGACCGAGTCCGAGCTGATCGAGCTGCCCGACGACGAGGCGCTGGAGCTGTTGCAGTCGATGGGGCAGGCCGAGTCGGGCATCGACCAGCTCGCTCGCGTCGGGTTCGCGACGCTCGGGTTGCAGACCTACCTCACCGCCGGGCCGAAGGAGGCTCGCGCGTGGACGATCAAGAAGGGGTGGACGGCCCCGCAGGCCGCCGGCGTGATCCACACCGACTTCGAGCGCGGGTTCATCAAGGCCGAGGTGGTGTCGTTCGACGACCTCGTCGACGCGGGGTCGATGGCCGAGGCGAAGGCGCGCGGCAAGGTGCGCATCGAGGGCAAGGACTACGTCATGGCCGACGGCGACGTGGTCGAGTTCCGGTTCAACGTCTAGCCCGGGGTCAACAGCCGGGACGTGCGCACTCCGCGATGGACATTGCACCCGCAGTGGCGGCTAACGCGTGGCCGCGTCGCGAGTTAGGCGCCACACCGGGTGCAAGGTCGGCCGGGCCGCGGCGGTGTGACCAGCCCGGCCCGTCGGTTTGCACCCGGAACGGTCGCTAACCCAGGGCCTCCGCCCCGAATTGGCAACGTTTTCGGGTGCAAACCGGGGTCAACAGCCGGGCCGAGGACGGATTGCGGCCGCTGCCACCCGGGTACCACCGCGACGTACGGGCCATTCGCGGACGCGTCGCCGGACGCGCGAGGAGGCAGCCATGACCTACAGCACCTACCGCCGAGGTTCGGCGGTCACGCGCATCGTCGGCATCGTCGTCGTCCTGTGGCTGGTGATCGGGGCCATCGCGGCCGGCCAGCGGCATTACTACAGCGGCAGCAACGACAACTGCGCCGGCGTCGGCACCGTCACGGTCACCATCCTCGCCGGGCCGCTGAACTACCTCGGCGCGAACCCGAAGGTCCACTGTCACGTCCCGCAGCCGAGCAAGTAGTCGAGAGCCGATCGAATCGATCCCGGGACGTCGGGCCTCGCTCGGTCAGTACCGCGGAGCTACGATCACGACGCGGGGGGCCCTTACGGTCGGTGTCTCATCAGCTTCGGCCCGGCACCACGCGTTGCTGCCCCGCCCGGCGACGGCCGGGCGGGGCAGCGTGGCGTTATCAGACCTTGCTGATGCGCGTCGCCCAGTTGGCCAGCGCGGTGCGGGTGCCCCCGCACTGTCCGAACGGAGCCGCCGAGTACGCCGCGAACGTGCACTGCTGGCCGATCCACTCCGCGCCGAGCCACACGTTCCCGGATGCGTCCACCGCCGCAGCACCGTAGTCACCCCAGCGCGGACGGGCGCCGAAGATCCGGTAGCCGGAGAACCCGTCCTCGGGTCCAACCCCCTCGGCGAGCACGGTGATGGCCCCGGTCGTCCCGCCGGCACTCAACGGGACGTAGGCCGCGCTCGGGTAATGCGCGGTGCCGGCCAGCGTGACGCCGATGACGGCCGAGCCGTCCGGACGTACGCCCAGCGCCGGGTCCAGGACGTTCTGGCCCGACGACCCGACGCGACCCTGCTGGAGCACCGCGGTCGAGAGGTTCCCGTTCGCGGCGGTGGCCGGCGCCGTGACGTACCAGGCGAGGCCGGCCCGCTGCACCGAATCGCCCGCCGGATCCACGGCCGTTCCGTGGCTGCCGTACAGCTTGCCGCCGGCAAACGTCACCTGCTGCATCCGGCTGTCCAGGGCGTCGAGCGGCTGCTCGCTCTCCTTGAACTTGTCGGGGGTGCCGCTCACCGTCTTCGCGCAGGCCGTGACGTTCAGGCAGTCGGCCAGCGGCGTGGGGCCGCCCTTCTGGTTGGCCGCCGGCGGCACCGCGTAGGTGCCGACGGTGGACGCCACGACGTGCACGCCGAGGTTCGGGGTCGAGTCCAGGCTGCTGGTGTTGGTGAGCGACCAGGTCAGCAGCTGGTTCGACCGTCCCGTCCCGTTCGCCTCCTCTGCGGCGTTCGTGCTCAGGAAGTACTCGGTGCCCCCGGCCGCGGTCGAGTAGTCCGTGACCTGCGGCGACTGGGCCGGCCACACGGTGAAGCCCGGGCCGCCGCCCGGGGCACGCCGGCTGGTGTCGACCTGGGCCACGGTCACCGCCTCGGCTCCGCTGATCAACTGCTGCTTCGGCATCGCATAGATCTGCGCGCCGACGAAGCCGTCGGTGAAGTCCGGGTACTCGTTGGTCGTGACGTAGTAGCCGTGAGCGTCGACGCCGATGTGCGGGTAGTCGCCCAGGCACGGGCAGCCCGGGTGCTGCGGCGTGCCGTTGCTGCCGTCGTCGGTCGCGTCGATGTGGGTGATCGTCCAAGCCCCGAGCGGGTCGCTGCTCGCGCTGACGGCGGTGTCGAGGGAGTTCGTGCCGGCCGGCACCTGGTTGCCCGCGGTGTCCGAGTCGTAGGTGAGGATCGTCAGGAAGAACCGCCCGGTCTGCGGATCGAACAGGCAGGTCGGGTCGGTCGTCTGCTTGGGCCCGGCCAGCCCGGTGCTGCGGTCGATCTCGACCGGGTAGCCGAAGAAGTGGTTCAGCGAGTCGACGGCGAGCCGGTTGCCGGCGGTGTCGTACACCGCGACGGCGTTGTTGACCGCTTCGAAGACGAACCCGTTGCCGACGCACAGCCCCTGGTCCGGCGGTTCGAGCGACCACTGGTTGCCGGCGGCCACGCCGAACCGCTGCAGGTAATGGTCGATGCCGGGGAACGACGTCGCGCCCGCGGCGCCGGTGATCGGGCTGCTGGCCGCCGGGATGCCCGACAGCCCGGGCCCCGTGCGACCCGAACGGGGACGGGCCGAGTCGCTGCGGTTCGCGACCGGGATCCGTGCGGTGGCGGCTTCCGGACCGACGGCCGGGGCGAGCTCGCCGCCGGCCGTCCCGGCCGCGAGGTGGGTGGTGGTCGTGCCGTGGACGACCCGGATGGTGACGCCGTTTGCCGTGCCCGCGGCGGATGCGCCGCCGGGTACGGCGATGGCCGCGGCGCCGACGAGCGCGGCGGACGCGATCATGCAGGCGAGCTTCGACATGGAACCTCCCGCTCCGGGGCGCGCACCGGCTTGGCGCGCCGTCCCCCGTACCGCCAACAGCGCCCCGCGGCGCCACCGCGTTACCGGGGCACGCGCGGTGGTTGTTCGCTCAACGGCTGTCCAGAGTCCCGCCGCTAGTGGCCGAAGGTGGGCCGGATCAGGACCTATGGCGCGCCATCGCCCGGGACTTGTGACGCAGGCTGGGGGACGTGCCTTCATCGCCACGGGTGGAGATCGCGCCGGGGATCTTCGCCGAGAGTGTTGTCAAACGCGCCCACACGCCGACCGCGGAACCGTACGAGGTTTACCGCGTCAGCGGGGGCGTGTTCGACCAGTTCGAGCTCGACTCGATGGCCTCGCTCGTCCACCTCATCGGGATCCTGTCCAGCTTCGACCAGGACGAGCTGCGCAGCCTGGGGGAGGAGCCGCTGTCCGAGGAGGACGGCCGGGTCGTCCGCCAGGTGTTCGCCGGCCGCCGCTCCGAGCGGCTCACCGCGCTCGATCGCGGCCACCGTCGCGCCGAGCTGGAGTTGCCGGCCGATGCTCCGGCCGCCGCCGCCCACCGGCGCTTCGCCTGCGACGCCGGCGCCCCACGCCGGGCCCGGATCTGGGCCGCGGAGACCCTGGGCGACTGCCTGCCGGACACGGACTGGTCGGTGCCGCTGCTCGAACAGACCGTCCTGCAGGCCAGCGAGCTGGTCGGCGAGGCGGTCGAGGCGGGTGCGTCCGCCGTGCTCGTGACGCTGGAGATCGACGACCGGCGCCTCTCACTCACCCGTTTCGACGAGTTCCCTGGCAGCGGAAGCGGCCAGGCGCTCGCTTGACCCCTGCGGCCGACGCCGGCCCGACCACGGACGGCGGAAGACACGCAGGCCACAGAAGTGGCGCCGGCGGCGGCGGGCAACTACCTTGAGGAGGCCGGTCCATTGCGGATTGGTCGACGCCCCGGACACCCTCCCCACCCATGTCCGGGGCGTTGACCAGTTAACGGGCGCGATTACCCACCGCCCGGGCCGGGAAGGCCGAAGGCATGGACGCGAGCAAGGCCGAGTCGGACGTCGAGCGCGACGACGCGCGCGTGAACAGCCGCGACACCGGCGGGGTCAGTGACCCGAGCAAGCCTGATCAGGGCAGTACGACGGGGACCACGCCGGACGGCGAGTACGTCGGCCGCGTCGCCGGGCAGGACGTCGGCTACGCCGAGGAGACCGGCGCCGAACGCCGCGCCGAACCGTAGTCACTCGCGGGCAGCTGGCCCAAGCCGTCCGCGCGCTGAGGGCGATGGCCAACCGTCAGCCGGCGCCAGGGATGATCTGCCGGTGCATTCGAGTCGCGCTGCCCGGCACTGGGCCGCACTGCTCCTGACCCTGGCCGCCGTTGCGGGGCTCGTCGTTGCCTGCACGGTCGACAGCGGCCGGCAGCAGCAGGCGACTCCCGGGCCGTCGGCGCCGCTGTTGCCCGGCCCGGTGGGACCGGCCTCGGGGCGTCCGAACATCGTGTTCGTCCTGACCGACGACCTGTCGACCGACCTCGTGCAGTACATGCCGCACCTGCAGGCACTGGCCGACCAGGGGACGTCCTTCAGCAACTACTTCGTGGTCGACTCGCTGTGCTGCCCTTCGCGCGCCTCCATCCTCACCGGCCAGTACCCGCACAACACCCGGGTGTTCTACAACGCCGGGCCGGAGGGCGGCTGGACCCAGTTCCAGCGCATCGGGGACGGCCGCAAGGTCTACGGCCTGTCGCTGCAGGCGGCCGGCTACCGCACCGGGTTCATGGGCAAGTACCTCAACCACTACCCGCCGCGGGCCGCGCCGCCGCGCGGGTGGAACCAATGGGACGTGACCGGCAGCCAGGGTTACGGCGAGTTCGACTACGACCTCAACGTCAACGGCTGGGTGCATCACTACGGGCACCGCCCGGTCGACTACCTCACCGACGTGCTGTCCGGCGCGGCGCAGCGGTTCATCGCAGCGGCCCGGGCGAGCGGCCGGCCGTTCGCGCTCGAGCTCGCGACCTACGCGCCGCACTCGCCGTTCACGCCGGCGCCGGTCGATCAGGGCACGTTCAGCGGCCTGCCGGCCCCGCGCGGGCCGGAGTGGGATCGGCTGCCGACCGGTGCGCCGCGTTGGCTGGCCGGCTACCCCCGCCTGGCGCCGGCCGACGTCGCCCGCATCGACCGGCTCTACCGCCGGCGGGTCGAGGCGGTGCAGGCCGTGGACCGGATGATCGGCCGGCTCGAGGCCGATCTGGCCCAGCAGGGTCTGCTCAACAACACGTACTTCGTGTTCAGCTCCGACAACGGCTACCACATGGGGCAGCGCCGCATGCTGCCCGGCAAGCAGACCGCGTACGACACGGACGTGCGGGTGCCGTTGGTCGTCGCCGGGCCGGGTGTGCCGACCGGCCGCGTCGACCCGACGCTGCTGTCCAGCATCGACCTCGCGCCGACCTTCGAGCAGATCGCCGGCGGCCGTCCCCGCGCCGTGATGGACGGCCAGAGCATGCTGTCGATCTGGCACGGCGACCCGGCCCCGGCGAAGTGGCCTCCGGGCGTCCTCATCGAGCACCGCGAGTCGCAGCTGCCGGGCGACCCGGACGCGCAGAGTTCGCGCTCCGGGCTGGCGCCGAGTTACGAGGCGATTCGCACCCGTGACTACCTCTACGTCGAGTACGTGACCGGCGATCGCGAGTACTACGACCTGCGCCGCGACCCGGACGAGCTGCACAACGTCGTCGGACGGCTCTCGCCGGGACGGCTGGCCGCGCTGCACAACTACCTGACCAGCCTCTCCGGCTGCCGGGGCGCCACCTGCCGCGTGCAGCAGCTCGCCGCCGGCTGAACCGGCGGCGAGCGGTCGCGACGCGGACGCGGCGGATCAGACCTCGGTGCGGGCCCGCCGCGGCAGCAGCCAACCGATCGCGAAGGCCGCGGCGAGCAGGACGAGGCTGACCGAGAGCGTCGCCTCGATCGCCCCGATGTGCCGCCCGGCCGCCGCGGCGGCGGCCGGTCCGCCCCGCTCCGGCGCGAACCGGCTGAAGAACAGCGTGGCCAGCACCGCGACGCCGAGGGACGCCCCGAGCTGCTGCAACGCCTCGAGCAGTCCGGACGCCGAACCGACCTCGTGATCCTCGATCTCGCCGGTGATGATCGAGAACAGCGGGACGAAGATCATCCCCATGCCCAGGCCGTAGATCGCGAGGCCGGGCAGCAGCGCGGCCGCGCCGGGCACCGCACCGGCCTCGTGCACCGACACCAGCAGGGTGAGCGTGCCGGCCGCCATGATCGCCAGGCCGATGTGCAGGATCGGCCGGCCCAGGTTGGTCGCCGCCCACGCCCCCACGCCCGAGCCGAAGAAGGCGCCGACGGCGAGCGCCGCGGTGTACAGGCCGGCCTTGAGGGCGGAGAAGCCGAGCCCCAGCTGCAGGAACAGCCCGACGGTGAGACCGAAGCCGACGATGGAGCCGAAGAACACCAGCGTGAACCCGACGCCCGAGACGTACGAGCGCTTCGCCAGCACGCTCAGCTCGACCAGTGGCGTCGCCCCGCGCCGGATCCGCCGCCGCTGCTGCACCGCGAACACCGCGAGCACCGGGACGGCCGCGGCCAGCACCGCGAAGATCCACGCCGGCCAGCCCTGGGCCCGGCCGTCCACCAGCGGGAACACGATCAGGAAGCTCACCGCGGCCATGAGGGCCGTCCCCACCGCATCGAGGCGCACCGAGCGGTTGCCGGCACCGCTCGGCAGCACCCGCGACCCGAGCGCCAGCGCGAACGCACCCAGCGGCAGGTTGATCAGGAACAGCGAGCGCCAGCCGGTGCCCAGCGGATCGGCCTCGATCAGCAGGCCGGCGACGACCGGGCCGGCGACGGTCGAGAGCCCGATCACCGGGCCGAACGCGGCGAACGCCTTGCCGATCTGATCCGGCGGGAAGATGTCGCGGATCAGCCCGAAGGTCTGCGGGGTGAGCAGTGCCGCCGCGAGCCCCTGGACGACCCGGGCCGCGATGAGTGAGGACGGCGACCACGCGAACGCGCAGGCGGTCGAGCCGAGCACGAACCCGGTCAGCCCGACCATCAGCATCCGCTTGCGGCCGTACCGGTCGCCCAACCGTCCGCCGGTCAGTAGCCCGACCGCGATCGCGAGCGTGTACGCGGCGGCGACCCACTCCAGCGCCGAGGCGCTGGTGTGCAAGTCGTGCTGGATCGACGGGGCCGCCACGTTGACGATCGTCGAGTCGAGGATGTTCATGATCATCGCGGCGAGGACGGCGGCGAACCCGGCCCAGCGGCGGCGTGTGGCGGCAACGTCGGGGTTCTGGGTCGGGGCGATGGCGGTGGCGGTGGCTCGATCGAGCGTGGCAGTCACGGCTGCACCTTTCGGATCCGGTTGGCTTGGTGTCCCTCACGCTAGGCGGCTATTAGGAACGTTTCTTTCCGCTTGCGCGACTAATCTGCCGGACATGGCCGAGACCTCCGGACGACTGCTGACGCTGCTGTCGCTGCTGCAGACCCCGCGCGAGTGGCCGGGCCCCGAGCTGGCCCAGCGGCTCGCGGTGAGCACCCGCACGGTGCGCAACGACGTCGAGCGGCTGCGCTCGCTGGGCTATCCGGTCGAGGCCACCCGCGGAGCCGTCGGCGGGTACCGGCTCGCGGCCGGCAAGGCCATGCCGCCGCTCCTGCTCGACGACGACGAGGCGGTGGCCGTCGCGGTCAGCCTGCGCACGGCGGCCGGCGGAGCGGTCGACGGCATCGAGGAGACCTCGCTGCGTGCCCTCACCAAGCTGCAGCAGGTGTTGCCGACCCGGCTGGCCCGGCGGGTGGACGCGGTGCAGTCCTACACGGTGCGCGGCGGCGGCCCGGCCCGGGGCCCGCGGGTCGACAGCAACCTGCTCGCGACCCTCGCCGCCGCCGCCCGCGAGCGGGAGATCGTCCGGTTCGCCTACGCCGACCACCAGGGGACGGCGACCGAACGGCGGGTCGAGCCGTACCGGCTCGTCAACTGGGGCCGCCGCTGGTACCTCGTCGCCTACGACCTGCTGCGGGGCGACTGGCGCAACTTCCGGGTCGACCGCATCGCCGAGGCACGCTCGGTCGGCCATCGGTTCGCCCTGCGGCCGCTGCCGGACGAGGACCTCGCCGCGTATGTCTCGCGCGGCACCCGGTCGGTGCAGATGCGCTTCCGTGCCACGGTGCTCGTGCACCGGCCGGCCGAGGAGGTCGCGGCCCGGATGGGCGGGTGGCACGAGGGCAGCGTCGAGGTGGTGTCCGACGACTGCGCGCGCGTGCACACCGGCGCCCGCACCGCCGACGACCTCGCCCGGTGGCTGGTGTTCCTCGACGCCGACTTCGAGGTGGTCGACTCGCCTGAGCTGGCCGACGCGGTGCGCCGGCTGGCCGAACGGTGTGCCCGGGCGGCCGGCTGAGCCGGGTTGGGCAGACTGGGCGACGTGGAGCCGATCGTCCTGCCCGCCAACCTGCCCGAGACGTTCTACCGCGGGTCGGGGCGGCTGGCCGCCTTCCGCGGCACCGAGCTGCCACCGCGGCCGGAGGACTGGGTCGGCTCGGCCACGGCGCGGTTCGGGCAGTTCCCGACCGGCCTGTCGAGCCTGCCGGACGGGCGCCGCCTCGCCGACGCGCTCGCGGCCGACCCGGTCGCCTGGCTGGGTCCGGAGCACGCGGAGCGGTTCGGCGCCGACCCCGGCGTGCTGGTGAAGCTGCTGGACGCCGGGCAGCGGTTGCCGGTGCACGTCCACCCGGACCGGGCCTTCGCCCGCTCGCACCTGGCCAGCCCGTACGGAAAGAGCGAGGCGTGGATCGTCCTCGACGCCGCGCCGGAGGCCAGCGTGCGGCTCGGCTTCACCCGGGACGTCCCGCGCGAGGAGCTGGCCCGCTGGGTCACCGACCAGGACGTTGCCGCACTGCTGGGCGCGACCAACGAGCTGCCGGTCGCCGCGGGCGACGTGCTGTTCTGCCCGGCCGGCGCGCCGCACGCGATCGGGCCGGAGATCCTGTTGGTCGAGCTGCAGGAGCCGACCGACTTCTCGGTGCTGCTCGAACAGGAAGGCTTCCCGGTGGCCGCCGAGGACGCGTTGCTGCGGCTGCCGATGGAGGTCGCGCTCGAGTGCGTCGACCGGCGCGGCTACTCGCCGGCCCGGCTCGCGCAGCTGCGCGGTAGCTCGTCCGGGTCGCTGCTGCCGGCCGAGGCGGACGAGTTCTTCCGCGCCGAGCTACTGACCGCGGGGGACGTTCGCGGCTTCGCCGTCCTCGTCGTGATCGACGGCGACGGCTCGCTCGCCGGCGACTGGGGCCGCACGCCGATCGTGCGCGGCGGCACGCTCGTCCTGCCGCACGCGGCCGGCCCGGCGCGGGTCGAGGGAGCGGTGCGCCTGGTGCGCTGCGGACCCGGTTCGGTTGGCTAGCTCCGTCGGCTAGCTCAGTCGGCTAGCTCCGTGGCCAGGTGGGCCGACCACTTCTGCTCGATGCGTCCGTAGCGCCAGATCGCGAGGGCGACGAGCCAGGCGAGGACGAACAGCCCGACGATCGCGTACCCGGCGTAGTCGAGCGGGACGTCCCCCACTGCGGCCACCGGGCCGGAGGTGATGTCAAGCCGGTCGGCGACCACGCCGGCCAGCTCGATCGTCCCGATCACGAGCGCGACCGCGACCGAGATCGCGGTGATCGTGATGTTGTAGAAGACCTTGCGGACGGGCTTGGCGAAGGCCCACTCGTAGGCGAAGTTCATGAACACGCCGTCCAGCGTGTCCATCAGGCTCATGCCGGCCGCGAACAGCACCGGCAGCACGAGGATCGCGTAGAAGGGCAGGTCGAACACGGCGGCGCCGCCGGCGAGCACGAGCAGCCCGACCTCGGTGGCGGTGTCGAAGCCGAGGCCGAACAGCACGCCGACCGGGTAGATGTGCCAGTCCTTGCGCACGGACTTGGTCAGCCCGCTGAGCAACCGGTTCATGAAGCCGCGCTTGGCGAGGTGCGCTTCGAGCTCGGCCTCGTCGTACCGGCCACTGCGCATCTCGCGGAACACCCGGACGATGCCGGCCAGCGCGATCAGGTTGAGGATGCCGAGCAGCCAGAGGAACAGGCCCGAGACGGACGCGCCGATGACGCCGGTCGTGGTGTGCAGTCCGGAGTCGCCGTGCTCGACCTGGCCGGCCAGCGACTTGACGCCGAGCGAGAGCCCGAACGCCAGCGCGAACACGATCGTCGAGTGGCCGAGGGAGAACCAGAACCCGAGCGCGAGCGGGCGTCGCTCGCGCTTGCCCTCGGCCCGGTCGGCGAGCAGCTTGCGGGTCGCGTTGTCGACGGCGGCGATGTGGTCGGCGTCGAAGGCGTGCCGCAGGCCGAACGTGTACGCCAGCAGCCCGACGCCGACGCTGAACACCGGGTGGTCGCCGCCGAGCTGGAAGTGCTGCGGCGTGACGAGCCCGAACAGCACCCCGAAGCCGACGACGTGCAGGGTGACGACCACGGCTGCCATCGCGGCGAGGCAGCGGCGGTCGGCGCGGTCCAGGCTCTGCCGGAACTGCGCCAGCCGGGAAGGGGCGGTGCGGGGCACGACGCCGATCGTCATGCCCCGACCTTAATGCAAGTCGTTGGCAATTAACCCCTGGGGGCCTGATTACGTACCGGTGACGGTGACGGTGACCGTGGTGGCCCCGGCGGTCGCGGCCAGGCGCAGCGTCGCGGCGTTCGGCGCCGAGACGACGTGCGCGCCGCTGACCGTCACGCGGTAGCCGGCCGGG
>Ga0207667_10001862_pt1 | contig 26505 bp, 27 predicted proteins | sample KBSCornC52_FD_184301 | JGI IMG/M metagenome (GOLD analysis project Ga0207667, IMG submission 184301) | Corn rhizosphere microbial communities from Kellogg Biological Station, Michigan, USA - KBS Corn C5-2 (SPAdes) (version 2) | ecosystem: Host-associated > Plants > Roots > Rhizosphere > Soil ...
AACGGAGGTGTGCACGCCGACAATCCGCTCGACATGCAGGAATTCATGGTGATGCCCGCGGGCTTCGGGAGGTTCTCTGATGCGCTGCGCGCGGGCGTCGAGGTTTTCCATGCGCTGAAGACGCAGCTCAAGAAGCGCGGCATGAATACCGCGGTCGGCGATGAGGGTGGTTTCGCGCCAGCGCTGCGTTCGCACGAAGAAGCCATCGAGGTGATTCTCGAAGCGGTGAACGCGGCCGGTTACAAGCCCGGCAAGCAAATCTGGATCGCGCTCGATCCCGCGGCATCGGAATTTTTCGAGAACGGCGTGTATGACCTGAAAGGCGAAAACCGCAAGCTGGACGCCGCCGGCATGGTCGAGTTGTACGCCGATTGGTGTGCGAAGTACCCGATCATCAGCATCGAGGACGGCCTCGCCGAAGGCGACCAGGACGGCTGGAGGCTCATCACCGAAAAGCTCGGCCAGAAAATCCAGTTGGTGGGCGATGATCTTTTCGTCACCAATCCGACGATCTTTCGCGAAGGCATCGCGAATCACATCGCCAACGCGATCCTGATCAAGGTGAACCAGATCGGCACGCTTTCGGAAACGCTGGAAGCCGTGGCGATGGCGGACAAGGCGAACTACGCGGCGGTGATGTCACATCGTTCCGGCGAAACCGAGGACACCACGATCGCCGATCTCGCGGTCGCGACCACATCGACCCAGATCAAGACCGGTTCGCTGTGCCGTTCTGACCGCATCGCCAAGTACAACCAGTTGCTGCGGATCGAGGAACAACTCGGGCTCGCCGCGAAGTATGCTGGCCGCGACGCGTTCCCGAACCTTTCGGTGTTGCCTGGCTGAGGAAACAGTGAGCCACGTGCGGAGCGGCTTTTGTGAAAAGTCAGGGCAAGGAGGCCCGTTCTGGCGTTTGGCGGGACCGGATGATTCCGCCCGCCGAAGTGTTTCGTCGTGCGGCGATCACGGACGATCGCACTGACATGCTCAAGTGGCTTGCATTGATCCTGATTGCCTTGTTGATCGGCCTGCAGATCAAGCTGTGGGTTGGCGACGGTGGCATGCGCGATCTGCGCGCGATCCGTGAACGCGTGTCCGAACAGCAGTCGGAGAACGGCAAGCTCAAGCAGCGCAACGATGCGTTGCATGCCGACGTCGAGGATTTGAAGCACGGCCGCGATGCGGTCGAATCGCGTGCCCGCTCCCAGCTCGGGCTGATCAAGCCCGGCGAAGTCTTCTATCAAGTGGTCACCGGGCCGGCTCCGGCTACAAGCGCCGCATCGGTTCCCGCAACCAGCGCAACCTCCGCGGCGGATTCCGGGCACTGATGCACGGTCAGGCCGACCTGATCGGCTAAACTTGTGGGCTGCGCAAAAATCCTTTTCCGGTTTCGGGGTTCGAACGGCGATGCGGGTGTTGGTGAGCAATGACGACGGCGTCGAGGCGCCGGGCATCCGCGTGCTTGCCGAGCACCTGCGCGAGTTGGGAGAGGTGACGGTGGTGGCGCCCGATCGCGACCGTTCCGGCGCCAGCAATTCGTTGACCCTCGATCAGCCGGTGCGCGTCGTGCGACTCGACGACGGTCGCTTCCGAGTGGCCGGTACGCCCACCGACTGCGTGCACCTGGCGCTCTCGGGATTGCTGGACGACGAGCCGGACATCGTGGTGTCGGGCATCAACAATTCCGCCAATCTCGGCGACGACGTGATCTATTCCGGCACCGTTTCGGCCGCGATGGAAGGCCGTTTCCTCGGGCTGCCGGCGATCGCGGTCTCGCTGGCCGGGCCGGGCGAACACCACGACGGCAATGGGCACCATTTCGATTCTGCCGCGCGCGCGGTGTCGCTGCTGATGCGGCGCCTGCTGGTCGATCCGTTGCCCGCCGACACCATCCTCAACGTCAACGTGCCCGATCGCGCGTGGGATGGCATCGAAGGCTTCGAGGTCACGCGTCTTGGCAGGCGCCATCGCGCATCGCCCTGCATCGCGCAGCGCGATCCGCGCGGGCGCACGGTCTGGTGGATCGGCGCCGCGGGGGAAGCCGACGATGCCGGCCCCGGCACCGACTTCGATGCGGTGCGGCGCGGATTCGTTTCGGTGACGCCAATCCATGTGGACCTGACGCGTTTCCAGGCGCTGGAGAAAGTGTCGAACTGGATCGGCGGCCTGACCGCGCAATTGCAGGGAGAGCAGGCGGCATGACGCACCTTTTCGGCGCCGCTCCGGTATCCGCGCGCGGGCATGGGATGACTTCGCAACGGGCGCGCGATCGGCTGGTCGCGACACTGCGAGACGAAGGCATCAAGGATGCACGCGTGCTGGACGTGATCCGCACTATGCCGCGCCACTTGTTCCTCGACGAGGCGTTGTCGGCGCGTGCATACGAGAACAACGCGCTGCCGATCGGCCTGGGCCAGACCATCTCGCAGCCGTGGGTGGTCGCGCGAATGACCGAGTTGCTGATCGAAAACCGTGTACCCAAACGGGTGCTGGAAATCGGCACCGGCTCCGGTTATCAGGCCGCCGTGCTGGCCTCATTGGTGGAGACTGTCTACACGGTCGAGCGCATCGAGGAACTGCTGCGCAAGGCGCGGCGCCTGTTCCGCAACATGAAGATCGAAAACATCCGGTCGCGGCATGACGACGGCAACGTCGGCTGGCCGGCCGAGGCACCGTTCGACGCGATCGTGTTGACGGCCGCCGGCGAATCGTTGCCGCGCGCGCTGCACGACCAACTCGCCGATGGCGGCGTGATGATTGCGCCATTGGGACCGGCCGGCGCGCAACGCCTGGTGCGCGTTCGTCGCGAGGGCGATCAATGGCACACCGAGGAACTTGAGTCCGTGAGCTTCGTGCCGCTGCTGGGCGGCCTGGGTTGAGCGCGGCGCTATTGCTTTTGATCGTCATCCCGGCGCAGGCCGGGATCCAATTTCTTTTCGGGACAAGCAAAATGGATCCCGGCCTGCGCCGGGATGACGGAGCTTGTGAGCTTTTCGAGGAATCACCCGTCATCATGGGCGCGCAGCCGGCATGAAACTCTTCCGCCCGCTCTACGAAAAAGCCCTCGAATGGGCCGCCAAGCCGCGTGCAGATGTGTGGCTGTGCGTGCTGAGTTTCTTCGAGGCCTTCATCTTCCCGATCGCGCCGGAAATCATGCTGGCGCCGATGACGCTGGCGCGGCCCAAGCGCTGGTGGTATTTCGCCACGATCAGCCTTGCAGGCTCACTGGTCGGTTCGATGATCGGTTACGAACTCGGTCATTACGCATTCCATTACCTGCAACCGTTCCTTGCCGACATCGGCTGGTCGCAGCACCTCGATGCGATGGTCACGAAGTTCGGCGCGGCCGCCAAGCAGCATCCGTGGGAAGCGTTCTGGATGCTGGTTGCGGCCGGCTTCCTGCCAATTCCGATGAAAGTCGCGAGCTGGGCCTGCGGCATCGTAGGCATGCCGATCCTGCCGTTCCTCGCCGGCATCCTGGTCGGCCGCGGCAAGCGCGTGTTCCTGGTCGCCGGCGTGATCCGCCTCGGTGGCGAACGCGCCGAGCGGGCGCTGCACAAGCACATCGAAACGGCCGGCTGGGTGATTGTCGCGATCATCGTCGTGCTCGGGTTGTATTTCTATCTGCGGTAGTCGTTGCGGATCCCGGACTTGTTCCGGGAGAAGACCGACAGGTCGTCGAATCGGTGGGAATGCACCCGGGGCGCCGTTGGGCTTCGCTGCGCTCGGCACCAACCTACACAGCCCTCCGACGTCGCCTGTTCGTTGGAGTAGCACAGCGAGCATGGACGATCGCACGAATCAGTTATCCTTGCGCGCATGATGCAAACGACGCATTTCCTGAAGCCATTCCTCGCCGTCGCCGTGTTCTCGCTGTTGCTGGCGGGTTGCGCATCCACTCCTGCGCCGGTCATCAATCACTCGTTCGGCGGCAGCAGTCCGCAGCCGGCCACGCAGTCGTCGCCGGTGCCTTCGCCACCCGCTGCGACGACGCAAGGTGTCCAGACCTTCGGCCTTGGCGGTCACGCCAACGGCACGGTGGGCACCGCCGGTTACACCGTGGCGCCCGGCGACACGCTGTACAGCATCGCCTTCGCGCATGGCGTGGATGTGCGCCAACTCGCGGCATTGAATGGCATCCCGGCGCCTTACATGATTCATCCGGGGCAGGTGTTGAAGTTGAAGGCTTCGTCGACATCGTCCGTGCCTCCGGCCGGCAATGTCGCGGCGGGCACCACGGTCGTCACGACCAACACGATGACGACCGCGCAGCCGCCGACACAGGTGCAGCCTGCGCCGACGCAGCCTTCGAAACCGGTGTTCGGCCCGGTGACGACGCAGACCATGACCGCGAATGGGGTGGCGCCCGCCGAATCGGCGCCTGCCCCCGCGCCGACGACCGCCACGGTTGCGCCCGGTGCCCCCGCGCCACCGCCGCCCGCCGCACCCCCCGTTGTCACGACGCCGACACCGCCGCCGGGGGCGACCCGCAGTGTCGGGGGCATTACCTGGCAATGGCCGGCCGGCGGCAAGATTCTCGGAGGTTTCCAGGCCGGCAGCGGCGGGGATGGCGCGGGCGTGGACATCGCCGGCAACGTGGGTGATCCGGTGCGCGCGGCTGCGCCCGGTACCGTGGTATACAGCGGCAACGGACTGATCGGCTACGGCGAGCTGATCATCATCAAGCACAACGACTCGTATCTTTCCGCCTACGGCCACAACAGCAAGCGGTTGGTGAAGGAAGGCGACCGCGTCGACGCCGGGCAGGAAATCGCGTTGATGGGCGCGAGTGGCGCGCCGCGCGTCGAGCTCCACTTCGAGATCCGCAAGGACGGCAAACCGGTCGACCCGACCGATTATTTGCCGAGCCGGTAGGGCGGGAGAAGCGCAGCGTATCCCGCCGGTTTCGTGTGCATCTCGGCGGGATTCGCCGCTGCGCGGCTACTCCCGCCCTACCCGTGCTTCGTTTGCACGCGCATCCATGCGGCAGCGATCAGGGACGATCGCAAAGGATAAATCCCGCGACCACGTTGCGGCCTTCGCTGGCGAGAATGTCCCACGTTCGCGCGGCGGCTGCGTTGTTCATCACTTCGACGCCGACATGCCGTTGCAAGAACGTGGCCAGTACTTCCTGCGAAGGAAACTGCTGGCGGGCGCCGGTGCCGAGCAGGACCACGTCGGGTTGCAGCGCGAGGATGGGTTCGACGTGCGCGGGTCTCATCGCCGTGACATCGCTGACGCCCCAATCGTCGATCACCTTGTCGCGGGCCAGGATGATGCTGGCGGTGAACGGCCGATCCACGATGGTGACCGTGTGCGCGTCTGCACGGCGCACGAACAGATAATCACGCGGGTGTTCGAGATTCAGTTCCATGGCGAATCCATCCACTCGTCATTCAGGGGCAGCCTGGAGGCCTGAACCCGGAACCCAGTGACTTTGATTTGCATCGAAAGTCGCTGGGTTGACTCGCGCCATCCGTGGCGCTCGCTCTGCGAGCCGCCTTTGGCGTTCGCGTTTGCGATCCTGCAAACGCAGTCATATCGCGGCTTCGCCGCGTCCGGAATGACGACAAAATCGAGGTGATGCTTCGTTGCCATCTTTCGCAGCGCTGTTGTCTGCAGGCTATCGCGGCAACGCGATCTGCGGCTTGTCGCTGTTGCGCCGATACAGCACCGCGATATGCCCGATGGCCTGCACGGTTTCGGCGCGGCTGGATTCGACCAGTTTGGCAAGGTCGGCCGTGCGTGCGGCGCGGTCGTCGCCGGTCAGCCTGACCTTGATCAGTTCATGATCGGTGAGCGCCTGCTCCAATTCCTTCAGTACGCCCGCGGTGACGCCCTTGCCGCCGAGCAGCACAACGGGCTTCAGCGGATGGGCAAGGCCGCGCAGGTAACGAATTTGTGATGAAGACAGCGGCATGTGTTCAGCGGGGGCGCGGGTTCGACAAGCCAGTCAGGGTATCATGGGCGTGACGCTCGTTCGCGTGGAAAGGACGGCAAGTGTTGCCGTCGCTGGAAATCAATCCGTGGCCCGATCCAAAAGCAGCGCGCGCTGGTTGAAGGAACATTTCGGCGACGAATTCGTCAAGCGCGCCCAAGCCGAAGGCTTTCGCTCGCGCGCCGCGTTCAAGCTGGACGAGTTGCTGGACCGCGATCGCCTGTTGAAACCCGGCATGATGGTGGTGGATCTCGGTGCGGCGCCCGGTGGCTGGTCGCAACTGGTGCGCCAGCGGCTGGGCCAGAAAAATGAAGAATGGTCGGGCAAGGTTTTTGCGCTGGACATCCTGTCCATGCAGGGCATCGGCGGGGTGGATTTCATCCAGGGCGATTTCCGCGAGGAAGCCGTATTCAACGCATTGATGGACAAGCTGGAAGGCGCGCCCGTGGACCTTGTTCTGTCGGACATGGCGCCCAATATCAGCGGTATTGAAGTGGCGGATCAGGCGCGCGCGATGCACCTGGCCGAATTGGCCGCAGATTTCGCGGCCAAGTGCTTGAAACCCGGAGGGTCTTTGCTGGTGAAATTGTTCCAGGGCCGAGGCTTCGACGAATACCTGCGCGACTTGCGCGCGGGCTATGCGCGGGTGACACTGCGCAAGCCCAAGGCATCCCGGGCCCGCTCGCGCGAGGTCTACGCCTTGGCGACAGGATGGAAGAAAGCGGCATGAATCACCTGAATACGCATCTCAACACAGTCGTTCGCAAGAAGGCCGCACAAGCACGTGCGGACGCGGGCGCAGGAACCGCAGCATGAAACCTCCGATGAACGATTTGACCAAGAACATTCTCCTGTGGCTGGTGGTCGCGGTGATCGTGGTGCTGGCTTACCAGAGCCTCAGCCCGCGCCTGGCCGGCAGCGAGCAGCAGATGTCGTATTCCGAATTCGTGCAGCAGGTGAAGAACGACAATGTGTCGTCCATCACCTTCAGCGCGAACATGCCGCCCGTGATCACGGGCAAGTTGAAGGACGGCAGTTCCCTGCACACCGTGCTGCCGGCCGTGGGCGACAACGCACTGTTGCCGCTGCTTGAATCGCACCGGGTCAAGACCACCCAGCAGCCGGGCGACAACGGCTTCTCGCTGATGCGGCTGATCATCGACTGGCTGCCGTTCATCCTGGTGTTCGGCCTGCTGTTCTACATCTTCCGCCAGATGCAATCGGGTGCGGGCGGCCGCGGCGCGATGAGCTTCGGGCGTTCGCGCGCCAAGTTGCAGGGCGAGGACCAGATCAAGGTCACCTTCAACGACGTGGCCGGTTGCGAGGAAGCCAAGGAAGAGGTTTCCGAACTGGTCGACTTCCTGCGCGACCCGTCCAAGTTCACCAAGCTGGGCGGCAAGATTCCGCGCGGCGTGCTGATGGTCGGCTCGCCCGGTACCGGCAAGACGCTGCTGGCGAAAGCCATCGCCGGCGAAGCCAAGGTGCCGTTCTTCTCGATCTCCGGTTCCGACTTCGTCGAGATGTTCGTAGGCGTCGGCGCGGCGCGCGTGCGCGACATGTTCGAGCAGGCCAAGAAGCACGCGCCTTGCATCATCTTCATCGACGAAATCGACGCGGTCGGCCGTCATCGCGGCGCCGGCCTCGGCGGCGGGCACGACGAACGCGAACAAACCCTCAATCAGTTGCTGGTCGAAATGGATGGTTTCGAGGGCAGCGAGGGCGTGATCGTGATCGCGGCTACCAACCGTCCGGACGTGCTCGATCCCGCGTTGCTGCGCCCGGGTCGCTTCGATCGCCAGGTCGTGGTGCCGCTGCCCGACCTCAAGGGCCGCGAGCAGATCCTGAAGGTGCACATGCGCAAGGTGCCGGTCGGCGCGGACGTCGATCCGTTGACCATCGCGCGCGGCACGCCGGGTTTCTCCGGCGCCGATCTTGCCAACCTGGTCAACGAAGCCGCGTTGTTCGCGGCGCGCGAGAATGCGCGCGACGTGCGCATGGATTTCTTCGAGCGCGCCAAGGACAAGATCATGATGGGCTCCGAACGGCGCTCCATGATCATGAGCGAGGACGAGAAGAAGCTGACTGCGTACCACGAATCCGGTCACGCAATCGTCGGCCTGTCGGTACCCGATCATGATCCGGTGCACAAAGTCACCATCATCCCGCGCGGCCGTGCGCTCGGCGTCACGATGTTCCTGCCCGAGCAGGACCGCTACAGCCACAGCAAGCTGTCGCTGGAAAGCAAGCTCGCCAGCCTGTTCGGCGGCCGTGCCGCCGAAGAGTTGATCTTCGGCGCCGAGAAGGTCACCACCGGGGCGTCCAACGACATCCAGCGCGCAACGCAACTCGCGCGCGACATGGTCACCAAGTACGGGCTTTCGTCCGCGCTCGGCCCGATGACCTACGCGGAGGACGAGGAAGAAGTGTTCCTCGGCCGCTCGGTGAGCCAGCACAAGAATGTCTCGGATGAAACCTCGCGCAAGATCGACATCGCGGTGCGCGAAGTCATCGACACGGCCTACAACCGCGCCCGCCAGATCCTCAACAACGACATCGAAAAGCTGCACGCGATGGCCGCGGCCCTGCTGCAGTACGAGACCATCGACAGGGAACAGATCGCCGCGATCATGGAAGGCCGCGAGCCCGGCCCGCCACGCGACTGGCATCCGCGCGACAGCAACACCGGGATGGGCGGCGGCAAGCCGGCCACCGCGCCGGGTGTCGCGCCGGCACCGTCCAGCCATCCGGCCGGGCAGCATTGACGGCGGTTCGCCAATCATGAAAATGGGCCGCGTCTGCGGCCCATTTTTTTGCCTTCATTTCGGACAGCACGGGCCGCCGAGTTCGGCCAGGACGTGGGACGGCATGAATCTGCAAGACCTGACGCAAACCGCGGCGATCGTCAGCAGCATCGCCGTGGTGGTTTCGCTGATCTACGCCAGCGTGCAGCTTCGACACAACACGCGGGCGCTGATGGCAACCACCTACAACGCGGTGACCTCCAATTCGCTGGCGTTGTTGTCGCCCATGACCGGGAGTCCCGAATTCGCGGAGTTTCTGCATCGTGCGCACGCGCAGCCCGATGCGTTGACGCCCGCCGAGCGGATGCGCTTCGACGCGGTGATGCTGACCGTATTCAGGCATTGGGACAATTTGTACTACCAGTTCCGCAGTGGCACACTCGATCGCGAGATGTGGGATATCTACGAGCGCACGCTGACCCGCTGGCTGGCCCATGAGAGTTGGGCCAACTGGTTCCACGACAATGCCGACAGTTGCAGCGACAGTCTTCGCACTCTGGTGGTTGAACGATTGGCCGGTCGCGGCGCTGGCCGGGCCTGACCCTGTACCCCCGGGCGCGCCGGCATAGAGGCGCGCCGCATGTCGTGTCAGAATGCCGCCGCGGAACGGGCAAGGACGACGCGCTTCCGCATCCGGGCGTACCCGTATGGCAAATCGGGAGTTCTGGCGGGAACTGCAATGGCGCAACGTGTCGCGCGGGGTGGCGGCATTGGCGGCGGCACGGCTCTTCGACTTTCTCATCATGGGTTGCCAGAGCGATCCGCGCTCCGCCGCGTTCGCGAAAAAAACAGGCCTGCCGACGACCACCGATGCGAAGGCACTGCCTTGAACGAAACCGCTGCCGGATTCTTCGCGCGCCTGAAGCAACGCAAGCTGGTGCAATGGGCGCTGGCGTACATCGCCGCATCGTTTGCATTGATCCAGGTGTTGGACGTGGTGGCGTCGCGCTTCGATTGGCCCACGCAATTCGAACGGGTCACCATCCTTGCGCTGGCGGTGGGCTTGGTGGTGGTGCTGGTAGTCGCGTGGTACCACGGGGAGAAAGGGCAGCAGCACGTCTCGGGCGCGGAGTTGTTGCTGATCACGCTGGTGTTGGCGATTGGCGGCGGACTGGTGTGGCAGTTTGGACGCGTGGCAACGCGCGGCCCGGATGCCGCCGCGGCGTCGTCCGCGCAGCGCCTGGCCAATCCATCGGTGATGTCGCAGGTCATCCCGGTTCCCGCCAAATCCGTCGCGGTGCTGCCGTTCGTCAACATGAGCGGCGACCCGAAGAACGATTACTTCAGTGACGGCATTACCGAGGAAATCCTCGACGCGCTGGCGCAGGTACCGGGCCTGAAAGTTGCCGCGCGCACTTCGGCGTTCGCCTTCAAGGGCAAGGCCGAAGACTTGCGCAAGGTCGGTGAAGTGCTGGATGTCGCGACGGTGCTGGAAGGCAGCGTGCAGAAGTCCGGCGACGAGGTCCGCATTACCGCGCAGCTGATCGATACGCGTAGCGGCTACCACCTGTGGTCCGAGAAGTACGACCGCAGGCTCACCAGCATTTTCGCGGTCGAAGATGAAATCTCCAAGGCCATCGCGGACAAGTTGCAGGTGCAGTTGGCCGGTGGCAGCGGGGCCATGCTGGTGGCGCAGAAGACGGTTGATCCGCGCGCGCACGATTTCTATTTGCGTGGTTTGACCTTGCTGGCGGCGCGTTCTGTCAGCGAAGCGGTTGGCGCGTTCCGGCAGGCCGTGGCGATCGATCCGGATTACGCGCAAGCGTGGGCCGCGCTGGCCGAAGCGCAGGCACTGCTACCGGCGTACGGACCTACCGCGATGCAAACTGCCAACGCCGATTCGCTGGAATCCGCGCGGCGCGCGCTCGCGGCGAATCCGGATGTCGCGCTGGCGTTTGTCGCGCAGGGCATGGTGTACACGGACCAGATGCGCTGGGCGGACGCGGACGAGGCATTCCGGCGCGCGCTCGCGCTGGCGCCCGGGGATGCGGAAGCGCTGAACCAGTACGGACAGTTCCTGGAGGGAGTCGGTCAACTCCAACCTGCGCTGGTGCAGTTCGATCGCGCATTGCAGCGCGATCCTCTGTCCGGGGTCAATGGCGCCATCCGCGTGCAGCTGCGCTTGATCTTGCATCGCGACGATGCCGTCACTGCTGCCGCGCAGATCAAGGCCGTCCTGGCCGCGCATCCCGAGAGCCTGTACGTGCACCGCTCCGCGACATTGATCTACCTCAATTTGCATCGCTATCCGGAAGCGGAAGCGCAGGCCCGCGCGGCGGCCGTGCTGAGCGGTACCGACCCGGAAGCCACGGTGCAGGTGATTCGCGGGATCGCCGATCCGGTCCTGCGCGCCCAGGCGGTGCATAGCCTGGAAACATCGGCGGACAATTCGGGCCTGCATCGCGATGCCATTCTGCATGCGTTCTTCCTGATCCAGCTTGGTGAACGCGATCGCACCCTGACCGCCCTCGAAGATTACGCAACCCACGGCAACAGCGCGATTCAGCAATTGCTGTGGTTTCCTGCATTCGATCCGATCCGCAACGATCCGCGCTTCAAGGCCGTGCTGAAGAAGATTGGGTTGCCGTACAAGACGGGTTTCGGCTAGCCCTCGCATTTTTCCGGGTCTGTCGGCGGGCAGCATCCGCATCTAGACTGCGCGGATGTTCGATACGACACCTACGCTGGACTGCAACGGCCGCGCGCTTAAGCTGGATCGCCCGCGTATCTGTGGCATCCTCAATCTCACCGACGATTCGTTTTCGGGCGATGGCTTGCGCGACGACGCCGAGGCCGCGATTGTGCAGGGCGTGGCGATGGTCGAGGCGGGCGCGGACATGCTGGATGTCGGCGCGGAATCCACGCGTCCGGGTGCAACCACGGTCGAATCGGCGGACGAAATCGCGCGTGTGGTGCCGGTGATCGAGGCGTTGGCGGCGCGCGTGGCGGTGCCGATTTCGATCGACACCTCCAAACCTGAAGTGATGCGTGCCGCGGTGGAGGCCGGCGCGGGGTTCATCAACGACGTGCGTGCGCTTCGCCGCGAAGGCGCGCTGGATGCGGCGGCTGAGTTGAAGGTGCCGGTTTGCGTGATGCACATGCAGGGCGAACCCGGCACGATGCAGGATGATCCGCACTACGACGACGTGGTGGGCGAGGTGCATCGTTTTCTCGCCGAACGCGTGTTCGCCTGCGAGATGGCGGGCATCGACAAGCGCCGGGTGCTGGTCGATCCGGGTTTCGGATTCGGCAAGACGCTGGAACACAATCTCGCGCTGCTGCGCTCGCTCGATCGTTTCCGCGATCTCGCAGCCGGTGTATTCACGGGCGTGTCTCGCAAGGCGATGATCGGCACCTTGACCCGTCGAAATAAGGGCGCCGACCGCGCGACGGGTTCCGCTGCCGCCGCGCTCATTGCGGTGCAACGAGGCGCGCTGATCGTGCGCGTGCACGACGTCGCCGCGACGCGCGATGCGCTGGCGGTCTGGCAGGCTGTTCATGAAGGTGATGCACCCGCGAAGCGTGAGGCCAAGCCGTTCGGTTCGCAGCGGTTCGGGGACGACTGATAAGATTGCCGTCATTCCGGGGCCCTTCGCGGCCTCATCGCGAACGGCCCCGGAATGACGACGTTGTCGGTTGGCCTTCTCCCATTTCCAGATCCTTTATTCCATGCCCGAGTCCCGAGTCCCGAGTTCCGAATCCCGCAAATACTTCGGTACCGATGGCGTGCGTGGTCGCGTCGGTGAATGGCCGATCACCGCCGAATTCATGCTGAAGCTCGGTCGTGCCGCCGGCGTAGTGCTGGGCAACGGGCGGCAGCCGCTGGTGCTGATCGGCAAGGACACCCGCGTGTCGGGTTACATGTTCGAGTCCGCGCTGGAAGCCGGCCTGGTCGCGGCGGGCGCGAACGTGGGCCTGCTGGGTCCGCTGCCGACGCCGGGGGTGGCGCAGCTGACGCGCGAGTTCGGCGCGAGTGCCGGCATCGTGATCAGTGCTTCGCACAATCCATACCAGGACAACGGCATCAAGTTTTTTTCCGCCAGTGGCGAGAAGCTGGACGATGCGGTGGAGTCCGAGATCGAACGCGAAATCGATGCGACATTTACCACCGTCGCGCCGGAGCGTCTGGGCAAGGCACGCCGCATCGATGACGCGGTGGAACGCTACGCGCGATTCTGCCTCGGAACCCTGTCGACGCCGCCGGATCTTTCCGGCATGCACATCGTGCTCGATTGCGCGCACGGCGCCACCTACACGGTCGCACCCAAGGTGTTTACCGCACTGGGCGCCAAGGTCACGCGGATCGGCAGCGAACCCGATGGCTTCAATATCAACCGCGGAGTCGGGTCGACCCATCCCGCCGCATTGCGCGGCGCGGTGCTGGAACAGCGCGCCGACCTCGGCATCGCCTTCGATGGCGATGGCGATCGCGTGCAGATGGTCGACCGCAATGGTGAACTCGCAGACGGCGACGACTTGATGTACGTGCTGGCGCACGACTGGTTGACCGAAGGGCATCTTCGCGGGCCGGTGGTCGGCACGCTGATGAGCAACTTCGGCCTCGAGCGTGCGCTGACCGGCGCGGGCGTGCGGTTCCTGCGCGCCAATGTCGGTGACCGCTACGTGCTGCAACAGTTGAAGGAACACGACGGGATGCTGGGCGGCGAAACCTCCGGTCACATCCTGTGCCTCGACCGCGCCAGTACCGGCGACGGCATCGTGTCTGCACTTGCGGTGCTGGATGCGCTGGCGCGCGCGGGCAAGGATCTGTCGCAGGCCCGGTCTGGACTGGCCAAACTGCCGCAGATTACCCGCAACGTGAAAGTGGCGGGCGCCAAATCCGTGGTGGGCCTGTCGAGCGTGCAGGACGCGCTGGCGGAGGTCCAAGACACATTGCGCGGTCGCGGCCGCGTGGTGTTGCGGCCATCGGGTACCGAGCCGCTGGTGCGCGTCACGATCGAGGGCGAGAACGCCGACGAGGTGCAGGCACTTGCCGCGCGGCTCGCGGATGCGGTGACGGCCGCGGCAGCCGATGCGAGGCGCAATCAGAAGTCGTGACGAATGCGGAACGACACGCGTGATTGGCTGTTCCGCGCTTTCGAGTTGTTGACGATCGCCGCTGGGTGGTGATGCTGAGGCAGCCCGAAACATGGACGTTCGCGATTTATCTCCTCGACGCGAGCATGCTCGACGTGCTCGCAGTGCTGCTGCAGGTTCAACTTGCGCTGGTTGTTGCGCCAGTAGTGCAACATGTAATGAAGCCCGTATGGACAGGAGCTTTGGAATGGCTGGCAGGACGGCGAAGCGCCAATCGCCTTCGGGGCGTCTCTGCGGTGGCAACTACTTTCGCGATCGAGTGGAGCGGCCCGCTCGGCGCGGTGCTGCGGCTGTGGATGCACGAGCGGCGACGTGACTTTTGCCGCGGGCATTGAGGCCCACACCGGCCTAACCTGAAACCGATTCCGAGTTCGGCCCTTGCGGGCCGCCCCGGAATGACAAAAGGAAGTCCGTTCGCCCGCGGCTGAGCCGGGGCGAGCGGAAGCACACGGGTCACGCCATCTGGCTGGCCGCAAAATCCCAGTTCACGAGGTTCCAGTACGCGTCGACGTACTTGGCGCGCGCGTTGCGATAGTCGATGTAGTACGCGTGTTCCCACACGTCGCAGGTCAACAGCGGGCGATCGCTGCCGGTGATCGGCGTTCCGGCGTTGGACGTGCTGACCAGGCCCAGCGAACCGTCTGCGCGCTGCACCAGCCACGACCAACCGGAACCGAACGTGCCGGTCGCGATTTTGCCGAATTCCTGCTTGAACGTGGCGACATCCTTGAAGGCCTTGGTGATCGCGTCGGCCAGCTTGCCGGACGGATCGCCGCCGCCCTTGGGCGACATCGAATTCCAGTAGAAGGTGTGGTTCCACGCCTGCGCGGCGTTGTTGAACATGCCGCCCGTGGCTTTCTTGACGATGTCCTCGAGGTTCATGTCGGCGAAGTCGGTGCCCTCGATCTGCTTGTTGAGGTTGTCGACGTAGGCCTTGTGGTGTTTGCCGTAGTGGTAGTCCAGGGTCTCCTCGGAGATGTGCGGGGCCAGCGCGCTGCGTTCGTAGGGAAGCGGGGGAAGTTCGATCGCCATGGAGTGCTCCTTGGAGGTTTGGGAAGCGGGAGAAGTGGCAGCCTGCGTGTAAAGCGCGCCTGATACAATGCGCGACAATCGCAAGACACCACCCGTCATTGTAGACCCATCGCACATTTTTGTCGGATTCGCGCGAGCCCGGGTTTCGGCTTCATTAAAGCTGTGGCGCCGGCATCGCATCGGCGATTCACTTCCACGATGGGTGGGTTTCCGCGAGTCTTCACCCATCACGCATGCAGGTTTCAAAATCACTATGGACGTCATCGAACGCATCAAGCAAACGCTCGCCGGACATCCGGTCGTGCTGTACATGAAGGGCACGCCCGACTTCCCGATGTGCGGTTTTTCCATGCGCACCTCGCAGGCGCTCAGCGCCACCGGCGTCGAGTATTTCTCGGTGAACGTGCTGGAAGACCCCGAGATCCGCGCCAACTTGCCGCGCTATTCCAACTGGCCGACCTTCCCGCAGCTCTACATCAACGGCGAACTGATCGGCGGTTGCGACATCACGCTGGAGTTGTACGAATCCGGCGAGCTGCAGCGCATGGTTGCCGAGGCCGACAAGCAGACGGCCGCCTCGTGACGCTGCCCGTCACGCGTCTTCCGGCGGGCTGGGCGCCCGCTGCGGATTCGCTGGCGGGGCGTGTGGTGTTGATCACCGGCGCCGCGGGTGGCTTGGGCCGCGCGTCCGCACTCGCGTGTGCCAAAGCAGGCGCCACGGTGTTGCTGGCCGATCGCAAGGCGCGCGCGCTGGAACCGGTGTACGACGAGATCGCTGCACTGGCCGACGCGCCGCGGCCGGTGTTGCAGCCGATGGATTTGCAAGGCGCATCGCCGCTGGAATACCAGACGTTTGCCGAATCGGTCGAGCGCCAGCTCGGCCGGCTCGATGGCGTGGTGCATGCAGCGGTGAAGTGCGAAGGCCTGACGCCGCTCGGGATGCTGTCGCCCGAGGAATGGATCACCACGTTGCACGTCGACTTGTCGGCGCCGTTCCTCTTGACGCAGGCATGCATGCCGCTGCTGCTCGCGCGCGAGGACAGCGCAGTGGTGTTCGTGCTGGACGATACGGAACGGATGGCGCGCGCGCACTGGGGCGCCTACGGCGTGGCGAAAGCGGGTCTGGAAGGCTTGGTTTCGATCCTGCACGAGGAAACCGACGAGACATCCTTGCGCGTACACGCGCTGTTGCCGGCGCCGATGCGCACCGCGCTGCGTCGCACCGTGTGGGCGGGCGAAGACCCGGCCAAGGTCGCGACGCCCGAAGTGGCCGCGCAAGCGGTGCTGTATCTGCTGGCCCCGGAGGCGCATTTGGCGCGGGGCAAAGTGCTGGACCTGCGTGGCGGCGAACACAACGGGGGTTGAGTGATGCAGCAGCAGATGACCCTCGTGTCGGCGTGCATCACGCTTTTCCTGGTTCTGGACGCGCCCGGCAATGTGCCGTTCTTTCTGTCGATCCTGAAGGACGTGTCGCCCAAGCGGCGGCGCTGGGTGATGATCCGCGAGCTGTTGATCGCGCTGGGCGTGCTGGTCGCGTTCCTGCTGGGCGGGCGCGAACTTTTGTCGATCATGCAATTGCGGCAGGAGGCCATCAGCATCGGCGGCGGCGTGGTGCTGTTCCTGATTGCGATCAAGATGGTTTTCCCGCCGCGGGACGGCGGCATCTTCGGGCCCGTGGGTCAGGGCGAACCATTCATCGTGCCACTGGCGATTCCCGGTGTCGCCGGTCCGTCCGCGATGGCGACGCTGCTGCTGATGACCAGCGCGCAGCCCGGCCGTCAGGTCGAATGGGGCCTGGCGCTGCTGATCGCCTGGCTTGCGACCGCGGCGATCCTGCTGGGTTCCACGTGGCTGTTCAAGTTGCTGGGCGAGAGCGTGCTCGCCGCCATGGAACGCGTGATGGGCATGCTGCTGATCGCCCTGTCGGCGCAAATGGTCCTGGGCGGGGTCGAGGCGTACCTGCGAGCGGGCTGATCGAAGGAAGGTATTTCGCATGAACGACGTCAATCGCGCGGCGCGCCCAGCAACAGTGAATGCCCAGATCGTGCCTGCGGGCACGCTGGACGTGCTGTCGCGTGACGAGATCGCGCGGCTGCGCGACGCCACGACCGCCGGGCTGCACACGTTGTTGCGCTCGTGCACGCTTGCGGTGTTGACCTCTGGCGCGATGCACGACAGCGCGCGCGCGCTGCTGGATCAATACGCCGATTACGACATCCAGGTGCTGCAGCAGGATCGCGGCGTCAAGCTGGATTTGAAGCACGCGCCGGCGCAGGCGTTCGTGGACGGCAAGATCATCCGCGGTACCAACGAACTGCTGTTCGCGGTGGTACGCGACATCGTGTACGAATCCACCAAGCTGGAATCGGGCGAATTCAATCTCGAAGATTCCAGCGGCATCACCCACGCGGTATTCGACATCCTGCGCAATGCGCGCGTGCTGCGAGCACGTTTCGATCCCAATCTCGTGGTGTGCTGGGGCGGGCACTCGATTTCGCGCGAGGAATACGACTACAGCAAGTCCGTCGGTTATCAGCTCGGGCTGCGCGGCATGGACATCTGCACCGGTTGCGGGCCCGGCGCGATGAAGGGTCCGATGAAGGGTGCGACCATCGCGCACGCCAAGCAGCGCCACTACGAGAACCGCTACATCGGCCTCACCGAACCCAGCATCATCGCGGCCGAGTCGCCGAACCCCATCGTCAACAGCCTGGTGATCCTGCCCGACATCGAGAAGCGGCTGGAAGCCTTCGTGCGTGTCGGTCACGGCTTCATCGTGTTTCCGGGTGGTGTCGGCACGGCCGAGGAAATCCTGTACCTGCTCGGCATCCTCCTGAATTCAGCCAATGCCAGCGTGCCGTTTCCACTGGTGTTCACGGGACCCGAATCGGCCGCGCCGTATTTCCAGCAGATCGACAAATTCCTGAGGTTGGTGCTTGGCGACGCCGCTTCGCAGCGCTATCAGATCATCATCGAGGATCCGGTTGCGGTGGCGCACGCGATGCAGCAGGGCATTGAAGTCGTACGCAACCATCGCGTCGAAACGCACGACGCATTCTTCTTCAACTGGGAAATCAACATCGATCTGCCTTTCCAGCAGCCGTTCCGGCCCACGCACGCTGCCATGGCCGCGCTGGACCTGCATCGTGGCAGGTTGCCGCATGAACTCGCTGCCGACATGCGGCGAGCGTTTTCCGGCATCGTGGCGGGTAACGTCAAGGAAGAGGGCATGGGCGAAATCGACCGGAACGGCCCGTACGAAATTCATGGCGATCCGGAATTCATGCGCGCGCTCGACACGCTGCTGCAGAGCTTCGTTGCACAGCAGCGCATGAAACTCCCGGGCAGCAAGTACGTGCCGTGCTACCGCATCGTGGAGAATGGTGTCGCGCCCGTCGCGGAGCAGGTGTAAGCGCATGAAGAACGATCCGGATCTGCTGGTGGTCGGCGGCGGCTCGGGAGGGCTGGCCACCGCGATCCGCGCGGCGCGGCACGGCGCTAAGGTGACGCTGTTCGAGCCGCACGAGTTGGGCGGAACCTGCGTCAACCGCGGCTGCGTGCCCAAGAAGGCGATGTGGCTGGCCGCCGAACTGGCCGATGCACAACGCATGGCCGAGGCCGTCGGTTTCGATGTGCAGCCGGGCCTGCTGGATTGGGCCACGTTCATCGGCCATCGCGAAGCGTACGTACTGCGCGCGCGAACGTCATATGCGAATCGCCTGCGCGAACTGGGCATCGAGCATGTACCTGCGCCGGCGCATTTCATCGACGCGCACACGCTGCGTGCGGCAGATGCGGATTATCGTGCGCCGCACATCGTGATCGCGACCGGTTCGCGTCCGCGCGGGCTCGAATTGCCCGGTGGCGACCTCGCGATCGATTCGGACGGATTTTTCAAGCTGGACCATTGCCCGGCGCGCGTCGGCATCATCGGCGGCGGCTACATCGGCGTGGAGTTGGCAGGCGTGCTGCGCGCGTTGGGATCGCGCGTGGAACTGATCACGCGCGGCGGACTGCTGTCGCGCTTCGATGCCGATCTCGGGGACGCCTTGGGCCGCATGATGAAGGCGGAAGGGATCGGCCATCACGAAGGTTGTGCGGTGCGTGGCGTGCATCGGGACGTGCAAGGACTGTGGCTGGATTGCACGGACCACGAGCCGCACGGACCCTATGACCAGGTGATCAGTGCGATCGGCCGATTGCCGAATGTCGAGTCGCTGCAGTTGGAAGCCGCGGGCGTGAAGCTCGGCAGGATCAACGAGGTCGTTACCGACGATTTCGAAAACACCTCGGTCGATGGCGTGTACGCATTGGGCGACGTCAATGGCAAACCCGCGCTGACGCCGGTAGCCATCGCGGCGGGTCGGCAACTCGCCGACCGGCTGTTCGGCGGCAAGCCGGAGGCGCACCTGGACTACTCGTGCATTCCGAGTGTGGTTTTTTCGCATCCACCGGTCGGAACCGTCGGCCTGTCCGAAGCCGAAGCACGCGAGCAGCATGGTGAAGCCGTCAAAGTGCGCTCGACGCGTTTCACGCCGATGCTGTGGTCGCTGGCCGGTCGCGAAGGCAAGACCCTGATGAAGCTGGTGTGCGTCGGTGACGACGAGCGCGTCGTGGGCTTGCACGGGATCGGGCCGGGCATGGACGAAATGCTGCAGGGTTTCGCTGTGGCCGTGCGGATGGGCGCGTGCTACGCGGATTTCCTGAAGACCGTCGCGATCCATCCGACGTCCGCGGAAGAATTCGTGACGATGACCTGACGGTCGGCGGACTTGCGCATGGCGGCGATATCAGTGCTCGCGTTGCACCTTGCCGTCATCGCGTTCAATGTCGCGGGCTGCGTGCTGGTCCCGATCGGCGCCTGGCGCGGATGGCGCTGGGTGCGGGAATTCTGGTGGCGGCTGATGCATCTTCTCAGCCTCGCCGTGGTCGCGGCGCAGGCGCTGTCAGGACGCGCCTGTTTCCTGACGATCTGGCAGGGTGGAGTCTCGGATGCGTCGCACGTGCAACCGCTGATTGCGTCCTGGATCGAGCGGATGATCTACTGGTCGCTGCCGCTATGGGTGTTCGCGGTCGCCTACGTCGTGGTATTCGTGTACGTGATCGCGCTTTGGATCGCTGTCAGGCCGCGTGGACCATGGCGCCGGCGAGGAGCGACCTGATGGCGTTGCCCGTTGCGAAACGTGACGGCCATCTTTTCCGCGCGCTACATTGACCACATGGATGTCGAAGCGGGAAAGGGTGTCACGGATGGCGAGCGCCTTGCGGCATGGCTGGCGGGGCGCTCGCGCGTGACTGTGATCACGGGCGCCGGCGTCAGTACCGAATCCGGCATTCCCGATTATCGCGACGGCGACGGCAACTGGAAACGCTCGGCGCCAGTGCAGTATCGCGACTTCGTGGAAAGCGAGGCGGTGCGCAAGCGTTATTGGGCGCGCAGCTTCGCGGGCTGGCCGATGTTCGTGGCAGCACGGCCGAGCGCGGCGCACACGGCGTTGGCGCGGCTGGAGCAACTCGGTCGCGTCGCGCAGCTGGTTACCCAGAACGTCGATCGCCTGCACCAGCGCGCCGGCAGCCGCAACGTGATCGACCTGCACGGCCGGCTGGACGTGGTGCGCTGCCTGGCCTTGAATCACCGCTTCGACCGTGACGGATTCCAGGTGCGGCTGCGCGACGCGAATCCCGATTGGGATGTATCACCTGCGCGCATCGCACCGGATGGCGACGCCGATCTCGAAGGCATCGACTTCAGCGCGTTCAACGTGCCTGCATGCGAAGTTTGCGGCGGCATGCTGAAACCGGACGTGGTGTTCTACGGCGAATCGGTGCCGCGTGAAACCACGGCAGCAGCGCTGGCTGCGGTGGAATCCGCCGATGGCGTGCTGGTGGCCGGCTCGTCGTTGATGGTGTGGTCGAGCTTCCGACTGGTGCGCGCGGCCGCCGCACGAGGCATCAAAGTCGTCGCGGTCAATCGCGGGCGTACGCGCGGCGACGACCTGTTCACGTTCAAGCTGGAAGGCGAGTGCGGCGCGGTGCTGCAAGGTGCGATCGAAGCGTTCTTGTAAGCGCGCATGATGTGGAAAGCGTCGGCTTTGCGGTAGATTCAGGGTGAACTCCCCTCGCAAGGACGGATCATGGACGCGCTTCACGTGAGCAACTTCCTCAGCTTCAGCATGTCGCCGCTGGAAATCCTCATTCGCGGCACGATCATGTACTGGTTCCTGTTCCTGCTGCTGCGATTCCTGTTGCGGCGCGACACGGGCTCGGCGGGCATCTCCGGCATCCTGTTCGTCGTGCTGCTGGGCGACGCGGCGCAGAACGCGATGATCGGCACCGGCAACACGGTGGCTGACGGGGCGATGCTGATCGCAACGCTCGCGGCATGGAATTACCTGCTCGACTGGCTGGGTGCCCACTTTCCACTGGCGTCGCGCCTGACCGATCCACCGGCGATCCTGCTGGTGCGCGATGGCAACGTGATCGGACGCAATATGCGGCGTGAGCATATAACGCTCGACGAGGTGGAATCGCAATTGCGCAAAAAGGGCCTGGAGCGGTTGGACCAGGTCAAACGCATGTATCTCGAGAACGACGGTGGCTTCAGCGTGATCTGCGCATGAGCGCAGCGCGCGGATCAAGTGCGCGCTTTCCGATGCGACACCCTCTCGTGAAGAGGGTGTCGCGGGACGTTGCGTGCCGCGCTCAGATTTGAGCCGCTTCGTCGGCTTCCTTGAAGGCGTCGATCGGCACGCACGAACAGAACACGTGCTTGTCACCGTACACGTTGTCCACGCGCGCGACCGGTGGCCAATATTTCACCTGCTTCAGCGAGGCCAGTGGATACGCCGCGAGTTCACGCGGGTAGGCGTGGGTCCATTCACTGGCTGACACTGCGGAAGCGGTGTGCGGCGCGTGTTTCAGTGGGTTGTCTTCACGATCGAGGCGCCCATCTTCGATCGCACGGATCTCGTCGCGGATCTGGATCATCGCGTCGATGAAGCGATCGAGTTCGTGCAGCGATTCCGACTCCGTCGGCTCGACCATCAAAGTGCCCGCGACCGGGAACGACAGCGTCGGCGCGTGGAAGCCGAAGTCGATCAGGCGTTTTGCGATGTCTTCGGCGCTGACGCCGCTGGCCTTTTCCAGCGGACGCACGTCGAGGATGCATTCGTGCGCCACCAAACCATTGCGGCCGGTGTACAGAGTGGGGTAGTAGTCGGCGAGCCGCTTCGAGAGATAGTTCGCGTTGAGCAGCGCGGTCTGCGTGGCTTTCAGGATGCCCTCGCGGCCCATCATCGTGATGTACATCCACGAGATCGGCAGGATCGACGCGCTGCCGAAGGTCGCGGCGGAAACCAATCCGCCGCCCCGCGAATCCGAACCCTCACCCCGGCCCTCTCCCATAGGGGGAAAAGCGCGTGGCAGGTACGGCGCGAGATGCGACTTCACCGCGCACGGTCCGACGCCGGGACCGCCGCCGCCGTGGGGGATGCAGAAGGTCTTGTGCAGATTGAGGTGCGACACGTCCGAACCCCAGCGGCCGGGGCGTGCGACGCCGCACAGCGCGTTCAAGTTGGCGCCGTCGGTGTAAACCTGGCCGCCGTGCTGGTGCACGATCTCGCAGATTTGTGCGATCTCTTCCTCGAACACGCCGTGCGTGGACGGATACGTCAGCATGATCGCGGCCAGGCGATCGGCGTATTTTTCGGCCTTGGCGCGGATGTCTTCGACATCCACGTTGCCGTTGCCATCGCACTTGGTGACGACCACCGTCATGCCGCACATCTGCGCGGAGGCCGGGTTGGTGCCGTGCGCGGACTCGGGGATCAGGCACACGTCGCGCTGCGACTGGCCGTTGGCGTGGTGGTAGGCGCGGATCGCCAGCAGGCCGGCGTATTCACCCTGCGCGCCGGCGTTCGGCTGCAGGCTCACTGCGTCGTAGCCGGTGATCGCGATGAGCTGCGCTTCGAGGCTGTCGATCAGTTCGCGGTAACCGCGCCACTGCTCGGCCGGCGCCAGCGGATGGATGTTGGCGAACTCCGGCCAGGTGATCGGGATCATCTCGGCCGTCGCATTCAACTTCATGGTGCACGAACCCAGCGGGATCATGCTGCGGTCGAGCGCGAGATCCTTGTCGGCGAGCTGGCGCAGGTAGCGCAGCATTTCGTGTTCGCTGCGGTAGCTGTTGAACACCGGGTGCGTGAGGAACGCGGAGCTGCGCACCAGTGCCGCGGGCAGCGCGTCGGCGGTATCGCGATCCAGCGCGTCGATGTCGTCGATGCGCGCGCCGAACAGCGCGGCAAGCTGGTGCACGTCTTCGCGCGTGGTGGTTTCGTCCAGCGCAATCGCCAGCGATCGGTCGTCGATGCGGCGCAGGTTGACGTGCGCGGCATTGGCCATCGCGTGGACGGTGTGCGCATCGATGCCGGTGACGTGGAGGGTATCGAAGAAATCGTCGCCGACCTTGAGACCGGCCTTGCGCAACGCGGCTGCGAGAATCGCGGCGAGGCGGTGCGTGCGGCGCGCGATTCGGGTCAGGCCTTCGGGACCGTGGTACACCGCGTACATTGCCGCCATCACGGCCAGCAGCACCTGCGCCGTGCAGATGTTGGACGTCGCCTTTTCGCGGCGGATGTGCTGCTCGCGCGTCTGCAAGGTCAAACGGTAGGCATTGTTGCCTTGCGCGTCCTTGGATACACCGATCAGGCGTCCCGGCATGGAGCGCTTGAAGGCGTCGCGGCAAGCCATGAACGCCGCGTGCGGGCCACCGAAGCCGAACGGCACACCGAAGCGCTGTGAATTCCCGACCACGATGTCCGCGCCCCATTCGCCGGGCGGCGTGATCAGCGTCAGCGCCAGAAGGTCGGTCGCGACCGCGACCAGCGCGCCCTTGGCATGCAGCGCATCGCACAGTGATTTGTAATCTCGGATGCTGCCGAAGGTGTCCGGATATTGCAGCAGCGCGCCGTAGCAATCGATGTTCGCGGCGTTGACTTCGTCGTCGATGCGAACCTCGATACCCAGCGGCTCGGCGCGGGTCTTCAGCACTTCGATCGTCTGCGGGTGCACGCGCTTCGACACGAAGAACACGTTGGATTTCGATTTCGACGAACGCTTCGCCAGCGTCATCGCTTCGGCCGCGGCGGTCGCTTCGTCCAGCAGCGAGGCATTGGCAATCTCCATGCCGGTCAAATCCGCGCACATCGTCTGGAAGTTGATCAGCGCTTCCATGCGGCCCTGCGAGATCTCGGCCTGGTACGGCGTGTAGGCCGTGTACCACGCCGGGTTTTCCAGGATGTTGCGCAGGATGACGAGCGGCGTGTGGGTGCCGTGGTAGCCCTGGCCGATGAACGATTTGAAGACCTCGTTCTTGTCCGCGATCGCGCGAATTTTGGCCAGCGCTTCGGTTTCGGTCACGGCCGGCGGCAGCGCCAGCGGGTTCTTCTGGCGGATTGTCGCGGGCACGATTGCATCGACCAGCGCATCCAGCGAGTCGTGTCCGACCGCCTTCAGCATGTGCGCGATTTCGGTGTCATCGGGGCCGACATGGCGCGCGATGAAAGCGTCGTGCTGTTCGAGTTCGTGCAGGGAAAGGACGTGCTGGGTCATGGCAAAGGGTTCCGGGCGTCGGTGAGTGGTGAAGCTCACATGCTCGTCATCCCGGCGAAAGCCGGGATCCAGTGTCTTTGCAACGAACGACACTGGATTACAAAGTCCATCCATGGACTTTGCCCTTTCGGGCCGGCTTTCAGCCGTTCAAATTCGTTCCAGACGAATTTGTCCCGCGTGCGCGGGGATGACGACGGGAATTGCATCCCATGCCCCTCTGTCCTTTGTGCCTGAGAGTTTGAAAGCGTGGGGTTGCACCGCGCTTCTTGCCCCTTCGGCGCCGGTTCTTCCGATGCATCGAAAGCCGGTCTCTCCAGAGTTTTGCATGTGGTGGTATCGGGCCTGAGCGATTACGGGCGTTGCGCCTTCGGCAGCAGCTTAGGCTGCTTCTTCCACCACGTTGGCGATTATACAGGTGTCTCTTTCGGGGATGCCGTACCATCGCCGTTCGCATTCAGCGAAGAGGCTCGTGATGCCCATCCCCTTCCGCCTGCGCCAACTCGACCATGTGGTGCTGCGCGTGCGAGACGTCGCGGCGATGCGGCGGTTCTATTGCGACGTCCTCGGTTGCACGCCCGAATTGGACCAGCCGGGCATCGGCTTGTTTCAGCTGCGTGCCGGCGATTCACTGATCGACCTCGTCGACGTCGACGGCAAGCTCGGCCTGCAGGGCGGCGCGGCGCCAGGTGCGGAAGGCCACAACGTCGACCACATTTGCCTCAGCGTCGAAGGTTACGATGAGGCTGCGATTGTCGCGCACCTGAAGGCACACGGCGCGCGCGTGGGCGACATCGGGATGCGCTACGGTGCGGAAGGCGAGGGACCGTCGATTTACGTGCTGGACCCCGAGGACAACGTGGTGGAATTGAAAGGGCCGCCGATACCCGGCTCTCGGGTTCACGGCAAAACCTGATCGCGGCAAAAAAGGATAGGAGGATTCGCATGCCCTGCCTGATGGTGTTGTTCGCGCTGTTCGTCCCCCGCGTGGTGATTGTGCTGCTGTGGCTGTTTACGAGCTGGTTCAGCGGGATCTTCTCGATCGCGCTGTGGCCGTTGCTGGGTTTCATCTTCCTGCCGACCACGCTGCTCTGGTACACCGCGGTGCAGCACTGGTTCCACGGCCAGTGGACGTTGTGGCCGATCGTCGGCATCGTGATCGCGTTGCTGATCGACTTGTCGCCGGCATCGGGTAGGCGCCACGCCTACGGACGCTGATTGCGCCCACCCCAACTTTTGGCAGGGGCTGCGTGGGCTCGGCGGGACTAGCATCGACAGGTTGCGTACCAGCCTTTTGATCGGGAGATGGGCATGTCATCGATTCGCGGGATAGCGTGCGTGCTGCTGGCCGGCGCGCTGACGTTCGGCGCCACCGCGCATGCACGGCAACTCACCGATGCCGATTACGCGCAGGCGGTGAAGTTTCTTCCGCAGAACGCCGACCCGTTGGTCGGTCATGACGTGCAACGCGTCAAATGGCTGGACGACACGCATTTCTGGTACCGCGACCACGATACTTCGGGCGACCACATCATGGAAATGGATGCGGCGACCGGGAAGGCCGCGCCGGCTTTCGATCAGGTGAAGCTCGCCGCTGCACTGGGCAAGGCGCGCGGCAAGCCGGTGGATGCCACCAAGTGGCCGGCGCGCGGCTTCGACTTCCATGTCTTGCCGGGCGGCGATCTGGACGTGCAGCTTGGCGACCACTGGTATCGCTGCGACCTCTCGGGCGTGGGCGTTTGCACCGCGCGCGATGAGATGCTGAAGACCGGCAGCGAGCCCGGCGCGTTGTCGCCCGATGGCAGGCTGCTCGCGTTCGTGCGCGACTGGAACCTGTGGGTGCGCGATCTCGCGACCGGCAAGGAGACGCAGCTCACCACCGACGGCGTCAAGGATTACGGCTACGCGACGCAGAACGCCGGCTGGATCCACGGCGATGGCGCGATCGTGCGCTGGTCGCCCGACTCGGAAAAGATCGCGACCTATCGCCAGGACCAGCGCGACGTCGGCGAGATGTACACCGTCGACACG
>Ga0207667_10001866_pt1 | contig 26490 bp, 45 predicted proteins | sample KBSCornC52_FD_184301 | JGI IMG/M metagenome (GOLD analysis project Ga0207667, IMG submission 184301) | Corn rhizosphere microbial communities from Kellogg Biological Station, Michigan, USA - KBS Corn C5-2 (SPAdes) (version 2) | ecosystem: Host-associated > Plants > Roots > Rhizosphere > Soil ...
GCCTGTCCGGTTCATCCTCCATCAGTACAGTACCAGCTCCCCGGTGATCGGGTCCAGGTTCTCATCGTAGTCTGGTCCGAACGCGGCTGCGGTATATGTCGGGGTGCCCCCGAACTCGGTGAGCCCTGAATCCTGGATCAGCTCACAGGTAACCTGTGCCGCTTTCGCTTTCCCGACCAGCGCGAGCAGTTCTTCCTCGCTGTTCACGATGCAGCATATCTTACGGAAATTCCCCTGAATCCACTCAGATTCAGCCTGGGTGATGAACGCGCAGGCGAACAGTTTCTCGTCCTGCGGGTGCAGCTTGCTTGCGCCCCCCAGCTTAGAGAGGTGACTGGTCAGGAATGCTATCGAGGCGTGCGCACCCTGCGCTATCTCCTTACCCCGGCGCATTTTCAGGTCTTTCCGTATGACGATGACCTGCTTGACGTTTCCCATTTTCTTTTCCCTTTCCGTACGCTGAGAGAGACTTGAACTCTCACGACCCTTCCGGATCACTGGATTCTGAGTCCAGCGTGTCTGCCATTCCACCACCAGCGCATACCGCCCTCACGGACGAGTGAAACCCATCACCTCTTGCAGCCCGGGAGCTGAGGTAGCCTTCCCGAACGACTCAACTCTCATCACCGTACCACTCCCGTACCCGTCGATCATCTTGTTTTTCCCGATGACGATCCCGACGTGCCCAGGAGGAGCCTCACCCCCTACGAGGACCCCGCGAAAGTATACCAGGTCCCCCGGGTGAGGGTAAGATACGTGCTGCTGTGCGCTCCACTGCTGCTCAGATGTCCGCTGAGACGAGGGGAGCCTCCATGCCCTGTACGTCAGCCCCGAGCAGTCGAACGCATCCGGACCGACAGCTCCCCACAGGTACGGCTTCCCCAGTTGAGCCCTCGCGTACGAGATTGCCTGCCTTGCTGAACGGGAGGCGTGAAAACCTCCCTTGTGGAGAATTTTCTTATCCCCCGCGTACGCCATCCCTACCAGGATTATCACGACAATAACCAGTAGCTTGCGCATTGCATCCCATTCTATTCACTTTTCTTTCGAGCGGCATACGAGATTCGAACTCGTGTCTCCTGCGTGGGAGGCAGGAACTTTGCCCCTAAGCTAATGCCGCATAAACCCGGAGGGACACCAGTACAGCTTGTCGCCAGACACTAGGAAGCCTGTCAGTAGGTTTATAGGAATCCTGCTGTAGCGTTGTCCCAGCGGGTGAATTCACGAGAGGGACGCAAATTACCAGGTTTCACCGGTTGATACCTGCAACCTCACGTCCTCCCGCAGGAGAAACCAAGGCTCCGTGGGTGAATCAACCCTGGTTTCTTTGCTCCTGGAGCGGCTGACGAGATTCGAACTCGCGTCCCCTTCCTTGGCAAGGAAGTGCTCAGCCTCTGAGCTTCAACCGCGAGCCCACCCGGAGAATTGAACTCCGACCCCCGCCTTACCAAGGCGGTGTGCTTACCGTTATCACTAAGCGGGCGCAAACCCCGCTACTCGGGGTTGTCGTACTTTTTCTTCTTCTGGCTATACCAGTGATAGCCACTCCAGCAGTCGAAACAATCCCTGTAGTTTTCCCTCAGTGCAGCCTGGCAGATGCAGGCGTGCGCATTACAGGAGCATATATGCCACATGATATCCCGTTTAACGACCGGGTGGAGTCGGTGAGTGAACTGTTACCGGTATTTTAGTACCTGCCAGCCAGATAGTCAACCTCGCGGATGAACCTGCGCTTCTTTCCCGCGATGACAATCAGGATCATCTTGCCTGACGCGGTAGCGTCCCGGTCAGCCTTCTGCTGCTCCGTGAGCAGCCTGCCTCCCAGCCGGGGCATGTACGACCCGGAGCGGTGCCTCTCCATCCTGGAGTTACCGCCAGGGGACTTCTGGTGCTTCGCGATGGGACGCCCTGACTTGCAGGGGAGTTCCCGTGCGTCCGGGTAACTGGTATCCGTGATCTCTACGATTTCCATGATTCCTCCAGCTGCGGAGGCACGACTCGAACGCGCATCTCAGAGTGCCAAAAACTCCCGGGTTGCCATTACCCCACTCCGCATTAAGCTATTCTACGATTTCCCAGTCTTCTGCCTCGACAACATCCCATTGCGACAGTGCAGCCAGACGAACCGGGACTCCCGGTTCGCTGCTTTTCATTACCACCGTTCGCGCCCAGCCTGGTGCAGGCTGTTCTATTTGCGCCCACGGGCTAAAGTGATTAAAAACTGACTGATCTTTCCAGATTCCCCGCTGGACTTTCTTTCCGTCTTTCATCGCTCGCAGAGCATCGCTGAAATCCATTTTAAGTCAGCCTCTCCCCGCAGTAACGACATCTTCGCGGCTTGAAAATAAACCAGTACATTCTCCGCAGGCAATCCGGGCAGGTAACCCACCCTTGATGTTTTCTCAATTCTCTTCTTTCCGCAGGAGTCCTCTTTGCTCTCACATTCCTCCTCCAGAGCCAGCTACCGGACTCGAACCGATCGCCTGTGCTTTACAAGAGCACCGCTCTAGCCTGATGAGCTAAGCTGGCGTGCGTGCGCCTGACAGGATTTGAACCTGCACAGCCCTTGCGGACCACTAGCACCTCAAGCTAGCGCGTATACCGTTCCGCCACAAGCGCATGAGAGCCCCAGCCCTGTACTGACCAGGGACTGCCGCATTACGAGTGCGGTGCACTGCCATTATGCTACAGGGGCATGTAGGTAACAGTTTAGCTCTTTACCACGCGGATTATCTGCGCCGCTATTACCTGCATCGCTTCCGGAGCTGGATTCGAACCAACATCACCAGGTTCAGAGCCTAGCATCCTGCCGTTGAACGATCCGGAATCATTTTACTGCGTAGACGACAAGGGATTCGAACCCTTACCCCTTAGTTTTTGAAACTAAGTGCTCTACCGGTTGGCATAGCCGTCCATTACATGAAACTAATGGTAATATAACCTCTTCCGAGACACAATGTGCAAGGGATTTTCTCCCCGTTCTCATCGAGGATAAACTCTCCATCCTCGTCTTTCATGAACTTATCGCCGTTACAGCGATCACATTGCTTTCTCATTAGTACTCCGACTCGGGTTCGAACCGAGGACACGAGGGTTAAAAGCCCCCTGCTCTGCCACTGAGCTACCGGAGCATGATGCCCGAAGTCAGGTTCTGTTTAGTCCTCATGATTATCTCCCCTAGCAGTTCTTGTGGCACTGTCTCGTGTGCTTCTTGTGATGCTTCCCGTTAAGGCAGGGGCGGCAGCGGCAATCGCACCATCCTGTATATGAGCACATATCTCATCATTCTCCTTACGTACTCCGAGTGGGGATCGAACCCACGACACGACGGTTAAGAGCCGCCTGCTCTAGCCACTGAGCTACCGGAGCATCAAAGCTTTCGGGGGAGCCCATTTCGGCTCCGCCTCAACCGGGGCTGCTTAGGCTTTCGCATGGAATTCTCCTTATATTTCTGAACCTCGCTTACATGCGAGGCACGCTACGACAGATGAACAGCGAGGGCAGTCGATCCGCGTGGCTTTCTTCAGTCTTCTAGCCCTGCGGTTCACTTTCCTGCGGCTTACCGGCTTCTTTCCTGCTCTTCTCTTGAACACGTCAGAGTGGGGAATTTCGAAATCCCGTCCTCTGGTCCCCCAGACCAGCGCGCTGCCTCTGCGCCACACCCTGGAACGGATGACGGGAATCGAACCCGCATTACTAGCTTGGAAGGCTAGCGCTCTACCATTGAGTTACATCCGCATGACCCTGGAGGAGGGAAGACAGGCAAGCAACCGGACAGAAACCGCCTGCCTTCCCTCCTGATCCCCCCGGAATCCGCGCAGGAAGGAAAAGGACGCGGACTCAACGGAGGGGGTTTGCCGAGGACACGGATCCTCAGCGGGGAAACACGCCTGCCGCCAGTCATCAGCAGCGTGTCTCGTGCCACCCGCAGGTATCGAGCCTGCCTACACCGGGCTTCAACCGGTAGCTAATCCATCTCAGCTAGGGAGGCATAACGACTACCAGGGCAGCGCAGTGCCTGTAGCCTGTACCCCGCGTGCCGTCTCTTACCCGGGGGGCACTGATCTTTTCATGCGCATCATATTTACAGCTGAACTTGCAGGGGGGAGAACTCAGCTGCGTCCGGATAGGAGGAATCGGACCTCCGTCATCTGGTCCCAAACCAGACGTGATACCACTTCACCATATCCAGATACGGGGAGCGCTCTAACCTGGCTGAGCTACAGGGGGTCTAGGACCAACTGGGGGGATTTGAACCCCCGACCTCTCCCCTCGTCGGAGACACCGGATTTGAACCGATGACCTCTGCGTCCCGAACGCAGCGCTCTGCCAAACTGAGCTAGACTCCGGTAAAACCTTTACTTGCTGGGGTGAATCACCCCGAATATCGCGAGAAGAACCAAGACGATCAGCACGGACGCCATGAGGATCATCGCACCGCGAAGCGATACGTCAGTCCCCAGCCATTTCCTAGCCCTGCTTTTAGCCATTCTTTTCTCCTTCGCTTTTACGTGGAGCGACGGGGACTCGAACCCCGGACCCCCTGCATGCCATGCAGGTGCTCTACCCAGCTGAGCTACAGCCCCATAGAGCCAGCGGGGAATTCCGATATCCCCATCTCCTGCCTTATCAGGGCAGGTGTCTTTACGTTAGACGACCTGGCATGTGTCCCCCCGAGAACCCCGAGTGCCCCTGAGGAGCAGTTAACGGAGGAACGAGAGGAAATCTATCAGCTCTCCCCGAGGATGTCAAGGGGGAGTGTCCGGAACATCTGCATACTTCTTGCGCGCCCTGATCTGCCACACCAGCGAGTGGTGGACTGTGATCCCGTGGTTGCGCTTCAACTGATGCGCGACCACCCGCTGGGGGAGATCAACTGTCCTGATCCAGCGAATCAGGTCATCTGATAGTTTCTTATCTGTCACGTGGACCGCATCGGATTCGAACCGATAGCCTTCTCCGTGCAAAGGAGTTGCTCTTCCATTGGAGCTAGCAGCCCATACGGAGGACGGTACTACAACCCGTCCCCCGACCTGTACTGAAAAGATGTAGTTTTCAATTTAACAAGCCTGTACGAGAGGCGTAACGCAGGGCGAGTAGGATTCGAACCCACATCTTCCGGGTTGGAGCCGGAAATTCTGACCGTTGAACTATCTCCCCATATATGCAGTTGAAAAGAGCCCGTCAGGCGAGAATCTTACTCTCCTGGCGGGCTCCCTGTCTAGAGGATTATCTTCCCCTAACCAGGGAGCCACCTAGGATGCGTAAACACGCACCAAGACGACGGCTGTCGCCCTGCCGCTAGTTTCGCACGCTTGGTGGTCATGGAACCAAGGTACCATGCCACCGGAGTGCTGTCAAACTAGATTCTGGCGAAAAAATTCGCGATTCCGTCCGCTGTGGTGCTGAGGAACGTCCCGATGTTGTGCACCACTTGAGCAGCGCTCGTGGGGCTCTCGATCACCCACCAGATGAGCACCGCGAGCGCCAGCCATGCAGCGATTGACTTTGCGTTCATTTACTTCTTCTTCGCGGCCTTGTCGCGCTTGCTCTGCTTGTGTCCTGCGACAATCAGGATGATCGCCACGGGCAGGACGATGAGGAGCATGAAGTAACCCATGTTCTTTTCCTTTACTTGTATGCGAAGACGACCAGCGCGACCAGCGCGACCAGCAATGCCAGCATCCCCCAGGAAACCCCGGTGGCTCCGGCAGCACCCCCCGTGTTCACCGTTGCGATAGTCGCGGAGACTTTCGGGGGAACCATGCTCGGGACGAACCATACCCCGAGGATCAGGATGATGAAAATCTCCAGGATATGCTTCCAGGAGGCTCCCATTTTTATGACGAAGATTCCCAGGATGGTAAGCACGCACAGGATGCGCGCAGACCGTTCAATCCATAGGAACGCCTGTGCGAAGGTGTCTCCTGCGTGGGGAATGCTTACTGCGAGATGGTTCATCCCTCTCCTTCGGGTGGTCCGTCATCGCCACCCGCCCTGCGTCTGCGCAGCACCGGGGGGACGATGAGCGTAACCGCGATCAGCCCCGCCATCAGCAGGATCAGCCCGATGGAGGCTCCGGTAGAGGCTATCGCAGACCCTGACGTGACCGTGCTCACTCCCTGCGCGATCTTCTGCGAGGCGTGAGGCAGCGCGACAGCCCCGATGATCAGCAAGACTACCATCTGCCAGAGCGGAGTGCGCTCTCGGAACTTGAGGATGATCACGATGAGGACCATCGCGATGATCACGAACAGCTTCGCGATCCAGTGCATGATCTGCCCCAGGGCACTGGGAACCGCATGACCCCCGACTTTGAAAACCCCGGGTCCCGGGGGAGGATTCGAGATGAGCGCCGTGAGAATATGCATAACCCTTCCTTTTTCTATTCGAGCCCAGCGGCTTTAAGGACGAAATCAGCGTACCCTAGACCCGCAGGAATGTTTCCCGGACCGGCATTGTATGCCGCTAGCGCGTTACGCAGGCTTCCTGTTGACTTGAGCAGTTCGCCCATGAAGATTACGTAACAGCGCATCGCGTCAGAATGATTATGTATCGACCCGGGGCAATGATGACTGTCCCAGGTACCTTGCAGGAACTGTGCCGGTCCTTTTGCATTTGCCGAGGAGGTTACGTCTTTCCCCCCGGACTCATAATTAATCTGCTGATATACAACCTTGCAGGAAATCCCCAGGTCTTTAGCAGCCCCGTTGATTTCCCGGGAGGTTACATCCCCCACTCCCGGGCATGGTCCTGATGCTCCGGGGATCCCCGGGGTTTTATGAAAACCCCCGGCTATCCCAACCCCGCCCAGCTTCCCGATGAGAAACAGGATTATCGCGAGCACGAACAACGGACCCGCGAGTTTCCTGAGCATACCCTAACTGTACTGGCGGTAAGCACCCGTGAGCTGGTGCTCCTCCCAGTGCCTGCGCCCGCCTGGAGTGCTGTTGATCTCGTCAAGCGCATGCTGTGCGAGCCAGTTGTCCATCTGGTCACGCTGTGTCCCGTCAGGGATCTGCATGCAGTCCATGAGGTTCTGCCGTGCCGCCTCTGAGGACGCCAGCTGCTGCATTTCATCTCCCGTCAGGTACACATTGCAGGGTCCAACGGAAACAGGGGTAGCGGTGACTACAGGCTCCGCAGTCTGGGTGGGAGTCTCGGTCTGGGTGACCGTGACCTCCGGGGCAGCGGATGTGCTGGCGGGAGCCAGGCTGGACTTGCCTGCCCCTACGCTGGCGTTCGTGGTGACGCACTTCCCGCCTGAGCAGTTGATTGCGTGAATCCCGAAATTGCTTGCGCATCCTGTGAGTACCGCTACCAGGATCGCAAGTCCTGCCCCGAGAAGAATCGGGATGAGCGCCGCACGAGCAGGCATCTTAGGCAGCGGCGTTCTCTGTATTGTCATTTCTGTTCCTTTTCAAAGACAGCCCCAGGGAGCGGACGGCTGGGGTCGTGTCCGCTCCCTGGGGCACCCGGGGCAGTCGCGTGATGGGATAACACGCGTGCTCACTCGGGGGCTGGGTTGCCTTAGTGGCGGATGTTCCAGCTAACCGGGTAGTGGTGAACGACGTTCGGGCACACGGTGTGCGCGATTCCCCAGCGGATGGACGGACCGTAGTTAACGGCAGTGGGACCGCCCCAGGTGCGGGACACCTGGAAGTGATTGAAGCTGACGTTCTTCAGGTACCAGTCGTGCCCGAGGTACTTGAGGTGCTCCCCGTTGTGCAGGGCAGGACCGGAGAACTTGGTGAACGTGGTCCCGAGGTGACGGACAGCGAACGTGATGTTCTGCACGACACAGCGGACGCAGCGAGGCTGCTGGTGGGTGACGCAGGGGAGACGCCAGTCGTTGCGACCCTGGTTGTCGTTCCAGTTGTTGTCGCGACCGTCGTTGTTCCAGTTGTCATTCTGCTTGAAGTCCTGGGTGAAGACCCGGACCTCGGGGCGGCACTTGTTGTCGCGGTTGTCGTCGCGACCCTTGTTCCAGTCGCCCTTGTTGTTGTCGTCGCCCTTGTTGTTCCAGTTGTTGTCACCCTGGTGATGATTGTCAGGGGTAACGGTAGCCGTGGGGACGGGAGCGCCCGGGGTAGTGCTCGCGAAAGCGGTCGCGGGGACCGACAGTGCGGCGATGCCGACACCAGCGGTGACGACGATCTTAGCTAGAATACTACGCATGATTAAGTAAGTTCCTTCGCTTGTCTGACTGTGTGTTTTTCTATTCGAGTGGATCGATCCGAGGCAAACCTATCAGTGTTTCCGGGAGCTTGCAAGCCTAAACCTGCAAGCTCCCGGAAAAAGTTTTCCTACACGCCAGCGCAGTCGAAATACTGCGAGTTGAACACGGTCACCGGCTGGGTGCACCCGATGATCGTGAACTCCTGGTTGGTTACGTTCTGCGTCACGTCCTTCTCCGGGAATACGATACCCCAGGTGCCAGGACCGCCGAAGCCGCGATCGTCAATGACGAAGTTCTGACCGCCGAACCCGTGCCGGAAGTGAGAGCTGTTCAGCGCCACGTCCTGGAACTTGAGGAACCCGTCGCTGGTCTCAGTCGGGGCGAACTCCTGGTAGCGGTTCGGGTTATGCACCATCGCCTCAGTCTCGCCGGGTGCATGACTGCCCACGGTGAAGGTCGTGCCAGGCTTCGCGAAGCAGTTCCGGAGCACTAGTGACCAGCGCTGTACGATGTGATGATTCACGATCGGATATGTATCCTCTACTGAGAGGCAGTACGCCACAGACGCGCCGTTACCAGCATCCGTAGCAGTACTGCCAGGGGTGTGGCTGTTCAGTGGCAGGACGCCGCCCGGGGTGAACATCACGGTGTAATTTCCGAACCCGTAGACGCCGCCATGTCCCGGGGTCTCGCCAGACTCCTGGAAAACCGTGAAGTCCTGCGTCCCGTTATGCAGACCGCTTGTGTTGAATCCGACACGCTCGTTGTTAACGCCGAAGCCGCCATTAACGGAGGTGCGGTCCAGCACGGACAGCGATAGCGGACCATGACCCGAGAAGTTCAGGTCAGCGCCTCCGCAGCTTTCCTGGCTTGTACACGAGAGAGTGGATGCATGTGCCGGAACTGCCGCGAAGGCAAGCCCGGCAGCAGCAGTCAGCCCCAGCGCTGCGGCTGCGATCTTAGTCTTGAAACTCACAAAGTACCCTTTCTGATTGACCAGCACTCCAGATATCTTTACCTGAAGGGTTTAACACGCGAAAGTCTTATGGTACCATTTATTGCTTTTTCGTGTTTTTCCTGGACGCTTCCCATTTCGTGTACGCCCTGCCGCACAGGAAAAGAGCTGCAAGAGTAAGCAGCAGATGGAGGAGCTGCCATATTCCGCTGCCAGCGGGAACCCCGATCGCTATCCCGGCAGCTAGCGTAGCCCATATGGTACTCCTGGTAACGTCCTCGCGTGGGCTTCCGATAAAAGAAGACTGTTCTTTTCCGGTCTCTTTTACCTCGGGAAGCGCGGGCAGGTCGTGGACCAGGAACGCCAGCTCGTCCTCGGTGTTCGCGATCATCATCGCGTCCATGCGGGCTGTCATTTCCGCGACATCAATGTACTCGCGCTGACATGCCTCACGCAAGTGATCCAGGTAACGTTCCCGCATCGTTCCCGGGATGCGAGGCTTGTCCGTGAAATGAACCCCTGGCGGGACAAGCTGCTTGGCTGCCTCCGCAGCACGAGCAGACGAGTGAGCCATCACCTTGGGGATTGCCTTTTTCACGGGTGGCGGTGATGTCTCGTAGTAAACCACCCTGCTTGTCGTCATCCCGCTGGTATGGTGATGCTCTAGCGTCCGAAGCATCCGCCTGTTCGTGTCCTCTATGATTAGCATGAATTCCTGATGCGAAACCGGTGGCTCCAGCACGATTCAGTCCCCTTTGACGTTTACGAACTGACGGAGAGTGTACCGCACTTCAACCAGGTCCGCAGCATCTTCCATGACAACATCGATAGGCTTCTTGAGGTTCTTCAGTGCTTGAGCTGCAACCTTGTCGGCAAGATGAACCTCTGGAGGGTGCGATAGTATCCTGCCGCGAGCGCCTCGCTGGCGTTCAGGACGTTTAGTCCACCACTCTAGTGCTATGTCAGCCTGATTTGCCTTAAGCAGCAGCCATGGACGTATGTCACAAAGAAAGAGATACCCCTTCCCCGCGCTGGCTTGCCAATTCCAAGCAAGACGAGACAGATTTTTGTTATAAAGAGATAGCGAACCGCCCCATCGATCTCTTAGTTCAGTTAGCAGTACGGTTGAGTCCTGTGAAACGGTCTGAGTAAGTTGCACACGCAATGTACATCCCGCCTTCTGACCGTTCGCGTAGATGCCAATCGATCCTTCGCCATCGAAGAACCCGGCAATATAGGGAAGGGGAGTAGCCACACGTCTCTAAGTCCCCTTTAACATTGAGAAACTGACGCAAGGTGTAGCGAATCTCGACCAGATCAGCAGCGTCAGTCATGATTTGTTCTATCGGCTTGTAAGCCCGGGGTGCCTCGTCAAGGAAGGCGCTCGTGTGACGCCACTCTATCCCTGTCATGGCAGTCTCAAGCTCATCCATGCTGATGTTCTTCTTCGCGGCGCTACGCGAATAGTTCCTGCCTGCCCCGTGGGGCGCGGTGTTCAGAGCCAGGGAGTTCCCCCTGCCTTGCACCACGTAGGATGCTGCCCCCATGCTCCCCGGGATGAGTCCCATGACCCCGAGGGAAGCATCGATAGCTCCTTTCCGGGACATCCACACTTTCTGTCCCTCGTGAATCTCCTGCATCGTGTAGTTGTGGTGGCACTGGATAACCTCGGTCTTCTTTACCTGATTCCCGATCCATTCCTCAAAACACGAGATGACCCTGCGCATCATCCCCTCGCGGTTCAGCTTAGCGAACTGCTGAGCCCAGCGCAGGTCCCTGATGTAATCCCAGAATTCCCTCTGGTCTTCCGTCAGGTACGCGAGGTCCCTGTTGGGGAGAGGCTTGCCCTTGCACAGTTCCTGTGCGATCCTGATGTGCTTCTGAGCCAGCCTGTTCCCGACTCCGCGAGAACCGGAATGCAGGAACAGCCACACCCTGTCTTCCTGATCGCGGGACACCTCGATGAAATGGTTCCCGCTTCCGAGGGTTGCCAGCTGAAGACGCCAGTTCCCCGCGATCTGCTCCGCGTCCTCATACCCGTCGAGGGATTCCAGCTCCCCGACGAGATCGCGGATGTCACCGCGAGTGTACTGATTATAGTTCCCCGCTGAGAGGGGAATCGCCTTCTCGATTGCTTCCCGCAGGGGAGCACGTGACCCTCCGCTGGAAACAGAGGCAGCGTGAACGTCAGCCATGGTGAACTGGGTGCGGACCGCGTACATCCCGCATCCGATGTCCACTCCCACGGCAGCGGGCATGATCGCTTCCAGGGTGGGTATGCCTGACCCTACGGTCGCCCCCTTACCCAGGTGCGCATCAGGCATGAGCACGTAGCGCGGGTAGATGAAAGGCATGGTGGATGCCTGGCGAGCCTGCTCAAGCGTTTCCCGCTCCAGGATGGACGCCCAGCTCCACAGCCTGTCACTGATCTTTTCCATGCTCTTCTCTTCTCTACAGCCGCCGCTTGGTTCCCATCGCGGCTGCGATTTCCGGCTCGGTGTCCCTGACCCCTTCCAGCAGTTCCCTCCCGGGGACGCTGAGCGTCCTGGGTGCCTCTTTATACGTCGTGCACCCGCAGGTCCAGCACTTGCTGTGAGGCTTGTGCCTGCACACCGCGCAGCGGGGCTCGCGGTACAGGGAGACTATCAGCTTGGCTGCGGTCTGGCAAGGGGTGTAGGAGTACCAGGTGATCTCCAGGCGAAAAAAGTCACCTGGTGAGGCTTGACGGTAGTCAGGAGGGGAACACTTCTCGCAGGGCTCCAGATCCGGGTCATCCTCACCCCGGGGGAAGTCCGCTGTCTTACGTGCGAACTCTGACACTCGCATCCTCACCCCGCCACGGCAGGACGAGTCCTTGTCGTGGTAGACGAGGGTGTGCCCGATCGTGTACAGGAGGTACATCTCCTTCCCGTACATATCCCGGTTCTCGTCGTCCTCTTTAAGAGAGAGGTCGTGAGACGGGTCGGTGTCGATGATCTTGTACAGCTGCAAATGCGCCCACCGGTTACGGTTTCCGTCGTCGGTATCGACTTCGTAAAGGAATTCCCCCCAGAATACGAGCGGGTTGTCTCCGGTGGGGAGTTCGTGATGTGTCATCCCGTCCGGGAGTGCCAGGTCTGCGGGGAAAGTTTCCATGAGTCTTCTCCTTCGGTATCGCTCTTCGTTCATAGTATCAGGTGACACGAGGTGACCTGGGGTGACACGAGAGGTTGCGGGTGTCGCGGACAGGGCTTATCTTCCCTGTATACCCGCGTGCGAAACGTTTCAGGCAAAGGAGGGCATCCTGGATGAGCTGGCAGGAACTCGGGGCTTGCTACGGAACCTATATTCCAGGCGAGACAGACATCTGGTACTCCCCGGAAAACCCGGGAGGACCACGGGAACACAGGGGAATCTCAGGGGAGAAAGAGAGAGTGGCAGCGGCGAAAGCTGTCTGCTCCGGGTGTGGCGTGAAAGCGGAATGCCTTACGTGGGCACTGGAGGCACGGGACACATGGGCGATCCTGGGGGGGCTGACGCCGCAGGAGCGGGGGGCGAGGTGACCGGAGATCTGGTGAGCGAGCCACCTCTTTGCTTCGTGTGCGCCCGCACGATGCGACCCGTCCCGGATACGTACGCATGGAAGTGCTACTACTGCGACGTTATAGAGGAACATGAGGAGTGGGTGTCCCGGACGGAAACGGTTCCTTCCGCAGAGTCGGAGGCGTTCGGGACCACTGTATTTTTCGATCACTCAGCGGGATACTTCCCTAGCCCTGGGTGATCTTTGCAGGTGAGAGCATGCCGTCACTGGTTGCCAACGAAAGTTTTGACAGACGTTTGACAACCAGTGACGGCGTTTGCTAGTGTTCAGCACAGCAACACCAGACCCGGACAGAAAGTCCGGATCAGAAGAATCGGACAAGAAGGAGCGCCATAGTGGCACCCCCTATGCGCAAGATCAGCTCGTTCCCGGGACAGGCGCAGAGCACCGCGCTGAAGATCGTGCTCGCGGAGTTCCCGGAAGGGACGTTCGTTTACGCCCCGAACCATGACCTGGCAGACCCGAGCATGGGCATGCAGATCAGGGATGACCAGAATCGCGCCCCCGCGAAGAGGGTCGCACATTACCGCGAGGTAATGAAGCCGTACATGCTCAACCGCAGCGATCTTCTCATGCCCCCGGTGGTGTTCACCGCTGACGGGTACCTGCTGGACGGGTGGACCCGTACCGAGGCGGCACGCGGGCTGGGATGGATGACGTATCCCGCGATCGTGCTGGACGACAATTACCAGGGTGCCCCCGAAGCCCTGGTGGAGAAGTTCCACACCCTGTCCGCGATGCTCAACCTCACTCACGGCACGGGACTGTCCACTGCGGAGACCGAGAGGGCTATCCTCCTGGTCGCGAAGCACATCGACCTGGACTCCCCGGGGGCGGTCAACGAGCTTGCCCGCAAGCTCCAGATCTCCCGCTCCTGGGCGAACGGGCTGCTGGCAGCGCGCAGCGCGAACGAGCGCGCCGCACGGCTGGGAGTTGACCTGTCTGGAGCTACCTGGATCACCAGGACGCACATGGCAGACCTGGGGAACTGGAGGGAGAAGATGACCTCCCCCGTCTTCAAGGAGCTTCTGGAGCTTGTCAGGGACGCGAAGCTGTCCACCACGACGCAGCGTACCATCGCCAGGCAGGTGTTCGCATGCGACACCGAGGAGGAGAAGCTCCGGGTGCTCGCAAGCGAGCGGGAGTCCATGGGGAGCGTTGTCAACGGGCATCACGGTCGCCCCTCGGATGCCGCGAAGCTCCGTCAGGCGCTCGGGAAGGTTACCAGGTACTCGGATTCCCCGGGGGTTCCCGTGGAAACGATCGCGGGCGGGTCTGACACGCACATCAAGACGATCGATGCCGCGATCAGGACGCTGTATTCGATCCGCGACGAACAGCTCAAGCTGGACCACCAGCGGCTGATCACTGCCGAATCGAGGTAAACCCGTGGACCGAGGACAGCGGGACGCGCTGCTGCTCGGGGACCTGAGTTCAGCTTCCGGGGGCGGGCAGCCGCTCCCGGAAGCTCTCCGGGCAGTCCTCTCGTACCTGTACGAGAACGGGTTCACCACGACCAGCGTCCTGCATAAGATCATCCGGGAACAGGATATCGTCGCGTTCAAAGACGCGAGAATCCTGGAGGTATGGAATACCTGGGAGGGTTTCTGCAACGCGATCCTGGGTGCCCTGCATGACGGGGGGTTCATCTCCGGGAGTTTCGGTGACGGATGGGTTGTCACCGAGAAGGCTGTCCCCGGGAAAGAACTCACCATCATCCGCATCCTTGGCAAGGACAAGGACCGCAGGACAAGGGTCACGTTCCACTCTGAGCGCGAGCGCAGGGCGCGGAACGAGATGCAGATAGTCAAGAATGGCGTTGACTCCCTGATTACCCAGGTCAACAAGGTGCAGAACAACCATCCCGCGTACGGGAAAGTCAGTCAGTACCTGCTGGCAATCACCCAGCTCCTCCGGGAGGGGCTCAACGGGAATACCCAGGGAGAGGAGGACGAGAAGGAAATCCTCCCTGATCTCCCCTCCTCCCCGAAAAGGGTAGGTTACAACGGTCCGAGGCGTCGTGAACCTGGTGCCATCAAGAACTGGGTTTACGAATACCTGACAGCTCACCCCCGGGAGGTTGTCTCCGTAAAGCGCCTGACTGACACGTTCAACGCGCAGGACGCGGAGGCTATCCAGTCAGGAGAATATCCCGCGATCCACACAGGAGTTGTCAACCAGGCAATCAACCGGCTGTACATGGATCACCCGGGATGCCAGGTGGAATGGATCAGGGAAGGTGTCAGGCACGTTTCCGTGATCTACGTTCCCCCGTCGAACAGTGAAGGAGAAAGCAATGCAGTGCAGTAACCCGACCGGGAGCAACGTCTTCCAGGATGGGATACCCGCGTACGCCCCGGGACTGCTCGGGTTCTGGCTGGGGAACTTCCCCGTCAGGGACCGGTACCTGGTCCGCATCTGATCAACCTGTCATCGTCAAAGGCTGCTGCGCCAGGTGTGCAGCAGCCTTTGACGCGTATTCCCCGTCGACTTCCACCCCGATGGCGCGCATTCCCAGGTTCCTGGCTGCCAGCAGCGTAGTGCCCGAACCGGCGCACGGGTCCGCGACCACGCTCCCCGGGGGGAGGTTCCGCAGGAGCCCTTCCAGGACATCTAGCGGCTTGGCGTGCGGGTGCCCGTATTCTCCCGCGAGCCCTGCCCCTCCGCTGATCATGTTGACGCACGTGGTGAGAAGGCTTCCCCGTCCGGTGGATATCCCTGACTCCCATTTCCCCAGCAGGTACACCGCCTCAAGGTCCCTGCGGTAGCCGCTGATAGCGCCCCTGCGTCCCGCGTCAAACGGCTTCTGGTACACGAGAACCTGTTTGGTCCCTGCTGGCGGGGGTATCATCAGGTCCCCGAACACGATCGCGGGACGATCCTCGCCCCAGAGCTGGAGCATGGCGTCCCGCACCTCGGTTGTCTTGTCTCCTGCGATGCCCCGGTGGCTGTCATCTTTGCGGTCAAGTGCCCAGGCGTGAAGAGAGCCCTGCTTCCAGCCGCGCCCGTAAGGCGGGTCCACGCACAGCGCATCTGCGGTGAGCCATTCTTTTATCTCACGGAGATCTCCGTGGTACAAAGTGGCGTACTCATCTTCGTAGAACGGTTTCACCAGGAATCCTTCCTTCAGGGGAGGATCGTATCGTGACCTGGCGCGACCTCGCAAGCACCACGAGGGGTCCTGGTACTGGACTCCGGGGGCTAGGTCCCGTATCCTTGAAGTATATCGCCGCTCTCCCGTGAGCGACCTCAGTTTATTCTTTATGGAGGATTCGCCATGCCCGAGAGCGGTTTTTTCGTTCCCGGAATGCGGAGAGTGACCAAGATGCCTAGAGTTGATCCGCTCACGGGACTGAAGATATGCACCAAGTGTGAGCAAAACTTGCCTGCTGACTTGTTTGCTCGTAACCCTAACCATCAAGATGGCTTGCAGTCTCGATGCCGGGAATGCTGCAATAAGATAGAACGTGAACGCTATCAGGATGAAGATTACAAAGAGCGCCGCGCCACCAAAAATCGTGCATGGCAAGAAAATAATCCTGAGAGAATGATGTGGATCAGCGCGAGAAGTCGTGCACATATGAGAGCAATCCCTCATACAATCACTGTAAACGACATCTATATACCTGACAAATGCCCCATCTGCGAGCGCCCCCTTAAAAAAGGCACGGGAAAGCTGTCTGGCTTCAGTCCTAGCTTGGATGTATACGATCCAGCTCTTGGGTATATCCCCGGAAATATATGGGTTATTTGTTTTACGTGTAATCGCATCAAGCAAGACATGACAGGCGAAGAGCACGTAGTTTTTGGATGGCAGATTATCGAAGCTTTCAAGAAAGGTGTACAGTGACTTCTTACTTTACTGATCAGCAAATCGAATTGCTTCTCAAGCCAATCCATCCCAACCGGGTGTCAAGCCTCCGGGGACTCTCCTATGTTGAGGGGCACGATATCCGCGCTGAGCTGACCAGGGTGTTCGGGTTCGGGAGGTGGAGCGAAGAAACCCTCGACCAGCAGCTGATCTGCGAGAACGAAACCACGACCAGCAAAGGAGGGAAAGCCTGGTATGTGGTGTATCGCACCCGGGTGAGGCTGTACGTATGCGCCCCCGATGGTTCTCCCGTATGTAATTACGACGGGGCTCACGTCGGGGAGTCAACTCATCCTGTCCGGGGGGAAGCTCACGGGAATGCCCTGACAAACTCCCAGACATACGCGCTGAGAAGATGCGCCATCAACCTGGGTGACCAGTTCGGGCTATCCCTCTACAACAAGGGGAGTCAGGACGCGATCGTCAGGTGGACCCTGGTACGTCCTGAGAGCATCGCTGCGGACACTGATGATGTCCCGGTGATAGCACCCGAAGCTCCCGAGGCAGAGACGGCAGAGGCAGTCTCAGAGCCCGCAAAGCCGCCTCGCCAGCGCAGGCAGCCTCCTCCTGCTGAGCCGCTCACCCTGGAGCAGCTGATCACGAAGATAGCAGAAGCTACCACCGTTGAGCAGCTACGGGAGGCGTGGATGATCGCGGGAACCTCCGGGCATCTTCCCAGCGAGATCCTCATGCCTGCTACGGGGGAGAAGATCACCGTGCAGGATTACCTCTACCGGAGGAACGACGAACTGGTGCTCCCGAAAAGCGATAGCGGTACTGGAGAAGTACCTGGGGAAAGTGCAGGTGCTTAATGAGCACGCCTGACCCCCTGGAGGAGGCACGCAAGCGCGTCACCCCGTTCCTGGAGAAAGAACAGTGGATCCAAGACACTCTCCCTGGGATGGAAGATCACTGGTGCGAAGACTGTGCCCCGTATGCTGACCACGGTGAATTCGAGTACGGAGACCCTTATGAATGACAAGCAGGACACCAGGACTATCGGGGACATCCTCACCCAGGAGGTTATCGACAAGGCACTGGAAGACCGCTGGCGCGGGATCGTTCCCAGCTGCATTATCTGCGGCAGGAGAACTATGTGACAAACCCCGTTCTCTCTCAGGACCAGCCTGATGGTTCCCGTGCCTACTGTCACCCGGTTACAGGCGAGCTGGTCCCTTCTGTCACCACGATCATCAACCAGGTGAACAAGCCCCTGCTTACCGGATGGGCTGCACGGATAGCAGCCGAGTACGCGGTTGACCACTGGGGCGAGATGTCCAGCTGGAATCCCGGGGTGAAAGTGCGGCAGATAAAGAATGCGCACGAGAGAGAACGAGATGCCTCCGCTGTTCTCGGGACTGCTGTTCATGCCGCCATAGACGACTGGTGTAAAGGGACCCCGCACAGGAATCCCCCGGAAGTTAATCCTTACATGGGGAGTTTCGTTAAATTCCTGCTGGAAAAGCGTCCCGAATTTGTCCGCACTGAGGTTACGCTATGGAATCGCACTCACGACTACGCAGGCACCGCTGATGCTATCTGCATTATCGCGGGGAAAACGTGGCTGATAGATTACAAGACGGGGAAGAATCTCCACGACGAGGTGGGATTGCAATTGTCTGCCCTGGCTCACGGGGAGTTCATCATCACTCCCGAGGGCGAGGAACTCCCTGTTCCTGCTATTGATGGCATTGCAGCAGTGCATATCCGACCCCGCAGCTGGCATTTCGTCCCGGTGAATTATTCCGAAGAGAATTTCAGGGCATTCCTCGCAGCGAAAGAACTGCACAGGTGGTCAACTGAGATAAAGGACGGAGTACTGGCAGCGTGAATGCTTTCGACGCGGATACACTTGCCCGGCAGCTAGCTCAGCTAGGGAGAGACCTCCAGGATGAGGTGAAATACCTGGGGGAACTGGAGGAGGCTGCCGTTGATGCCGAGGGTAAATACAGGAGCAAGGAAACCTCGCTGGAATGGGCTCAGGATAAGGCATTCCTTGACTTCGACGGGAGCGTGGAGGTAAGGAAAGCACAGTCCAGGCAGACTACGCTGTCTTATCAGATGGAAGCCAGGGAAGCGTATCTTGAATGGGGCAGGGCTAAAGGCAGGGTGCGTACGCAGAATGCGAACCTTCAGGCTTTGCATAAGAGAGTAGAGATAGGAAGATCATTGCTTTCCAGGGAAAAGGCGCTCTTGTCTTTGTCCGGGATCGGTGAAGTATGATTGATATCGAAAAAAAGAGAGCCACAAGTCGGGCTGCTATGGCTAGATGGCGAGAACGTAATCCCGAGAAATCCCGAGCTAATGCCCGTGCTTCGATGGCAAAATGGCGAGCAGCTAACCCTGCAAGAGCAATGCTTCGAGCTGCTCAGTATCGCGCTCAACAAGCGGGAGTTCCCTGCACAATCACCGAGCAGGATATTCATATACCAGATAAGTGTCCAGTCAGTGGATGCGGACGTTCGTTTAACGACAACAGTGACGATAGTAAAAGGAATGCAACTCCTTCTCTCGATAAGTATGATCCACGTCTAGGATATATTCCCGGCAACGTCTGGGTAATCTGTTTTACCTGTAATAGCTTTAAGCGAGATCTGACTGGAGAAGAATTCGTCTCATATGGGATGAATCTCATTCAATCTTTCAAGGAGGAATGTGAACGAGTGGCTCAGCTTTCAGCTCAAGGATGAGTTTCTGGATAATTACCGGAATCGTAATCCAAGATTCGGATTCGATATGGGTGCCGGGAATACTTTGGGCCACCACACGTGGCTCACGAAATATTCCCGCAAGAAAGAAGATGGCACGCGAGAACGCTTCTGGGAGGGGCTTGCCCGTGTTATCGCAGGCATGTATACCGCACAGAAGAATCATGCGCTTACTTACCGCCTTCCATGGGATGAGGAAATGGCTCATCGCTCCGCAGAGGAGGCTTACGAGCGGTGCTTCGCGGGTAAATGGTCACCTCCGGGTCGCGGATTCTGGGCGATGGGAACCGAGATGGTCAGCGGGAAAGGTGACAGTTCTGCGCTACAGAACTGCGCCATGATCTCCACTATCAACATCGCGGACATGAAAGACCCGACACTCCCGTTCACCCGGGCAATGGACATGTCCATGATGGGAGTCGGGGTCGGGTTCGATGTCCTGGGCGCTGGAAAGCTCACCCTGCACAACCCTACGGGGCGCTACCCTCACACCGTAGGAGACAGCAGGGAAGGGTGGTATGCATCCCTGGCAAGCCTCCTGCGGGCTTTCTTTACCGGGAGTCGCCTCCCTGTGTTCGATTACTCCCAGGTGCGTCCTGCGGGCTCTCCGATCCGTGGCTTCGGTGGTGTTGCGTCCGGTCCTGCTCCCCTGGAGAAAATGCATAAGCAGATCACGAGACTCCTCTCTGACAGGGAGGGTCAGACCCTGACATCCCGGGACCTCACCGATATTTTTAATCTTCTGGGTAAGTGCGTGGTGAGTGCCAATGTCAGGAGGAGTGCGGAGCTGGCTCTCGGACTTCCTGACGACGAGGATTTCCTGGACCTGAAAAACTGGGAGCTGAACCCGGAACGCACCGGCTACGATGGCTGGGCGCATCTCAGTAACAACAGCGTCATCGCTTCTGTCGGGGGAGATTATTCTCACCTGGCGAAAAGGATGATCCTCAACGGAGAGCCAGGGCTGGTATGGCTGGACGTATGCCAGCAGTACGGGAGACTAGTGGACCCTCCGGACAATAAAGACTACCGGGTTCGCGGTACGAATCCATGTGGCGAACAGCCTCTGGAGCACATGGAACTCTGCACTCTCGCGGAAAGCTACCCGACAAACTGCACGGACCTCCAGGATTACCTGAGGACCCTGAAGTTCTGCTTCCTGTACGGGAAATCTGTTACTCTCCTCATGACCCGGTGGCCTGAGACTAACGAGGTAATGATACGTAACAGGAGGATCGGCACGAGCATGTCCGGGGTTGCTACTTTCGCGGAGGAACACGGATGGGCTGAGCTACGACGGTGGATGGACGCCGGATACCAGGAGGTTCGCCGTCGCGATAAGGAGTACTCCGAATGGCTGGGGATTCGTGAATCTATCAAGGTAACTACGGTCAAGCCCAGCGGTACGGTGAGTCTCCTGTTCGGGGTTACCCCCGGGGTTCACTTCCCTCGCGAGCGCGGTTTCTACGTCCGCACAGTGAGAGAGATGAAAGACTCCCCGTTCGCGGTCGCCATGGAGCAGGCAGGATACCCCGTGGAACCGTCCGTGTCTGATCCCGATACCACGGTCGTTATCTCCATGCCTGTTGATGGACCTGACATCCGCAGCGAGCGCGAAGTGTCTGTCTGGGAGAAGGCTAGCCTGGCTGCCCAGGCTCAGCGGTACTGGTCAGACAACGCTGTCAGTGTTACAGTCACGTTCAGCGAGGATGAGGCGAAAGAAATCCCTGCTGTCCTGCGTGCGTTCGACGGGCAGCTGAAGACAGTATCGTTCCTCCCGATGGCGGAAGGAACATACGCCCAGGCTCCGTACCAGCGTGTTTCCCGTGAGATATGGGAGGACATGCGCAGTAAGGTCCGTCCCATTGACTGGAATAGTCTCTACGACAGCGACAAGCTGCCAGAAGCGGAAGGTGAAATGTACTGCACGACGGACGTATGCGAGGTTCCGAGGTGACCTTGCAGGAACGAATCGTCCGCTGGCATGAGGAACGTTTTCCGAAAGCCGAAGCCCATCACGTTGCACTGAAGGCAATGGCGGAACTGGGGGAGGTAGCGGATTCTTTCCTTGCCGAAAAGGGGATTGATTCCGCAACCGGGAAACCTGGTGACGGAGTTCCCGGGGAGGCGGCTGACGTGATGATCGCGCTGATGGCGCTTGTCGGGAGATGGGAGGGGAGTGACCTGCTGGCGACAGTGGAAAAGAAACTCGCCATCCTGGAAACCCCGGGTGCGCATGTAGCTTCGAGGAGATAGAAATGCCTGACCTGACTGATGTCTTCCGCAAGACAGTAGCGGTTGACTTCGACGGGGTTATCCACAGCTACGAGAACGGATGGCAGGACGGGAGTATCTACGGGACACCCATCCCGGGAGCTTTGAAGGCTCTCCGCGAGCTGATGGAAGACTATTACGTGTTCATCTTCACGTCACGGCACTGTCTTCAGGTTGCGCAATGGATGCAATCCCACGGATTCCAGGTGACCACGGACGATTCCCTGTACGACACCTGGGATCAGCAGACCACGGGGGCTGACTGGAACGGGGTGTTCTGGCAGACTGCCGGAATTCTCCTGGTTACCAACCATAAGTTCGCGGCTTCCGCCTACATCGATGACCGTGCTATCCGGTTCGAGAGCTGGGACCAGACCCTGACAGACCTGGAGAAAAATAAATGAACTATAAGGAGCAGTTCCCTCCGGAAGTGCTTCCCGTGAGCATGGTCCAGATTGTCACGTTCAACACGGATTACACGTGTTCCGCGAAAATCTGGCATGCCACTCCTGAGCTGGCTGCGGAGATTACCGGTGCCCTCGGGGAGCCGCACGCGGAGTCGATGATAGACCCGGAGCACCTTCAGGCAGGGCTGGACGTAGCGTTGCCCGGGATGTCCGTCGTGTTCGAGGGGGACTAATGTCCCACGAAGCCATCGTCGCAGGTTACGCGCATGAATCTGATCCCGAGGACTCCTGGTCCCGTCCAGGGGACGCCTGGCATCGACCTGAAGGCAGCGAGGTACTTGCGGGTGTCCAGGTCGTGTGCGAATGTGGGGTGATCATCTTGGAGGCACCCGGGGATGACCTGGGGTTCCTCCCCCTGTCTGACGTGAACCACGCCGTACGAGCACACCAGGAGAGCGCATGAGCCATGACATCACGGTCACCGCAGACGTGCTGCTGGAGGTGACCTGTTCCTGCGGGGAGCGCCTGATGAGCGCGACGACAGCCCCGCTGGAACTGATAGAGCGGGTCAAATGGGACCATTACAACAAGGTGAACCCTCCCCTCGAATGGGAGGAGCTGGCGGAAGGCAAGTACGTACACGGGATATGCAGTTCCCCGGGATGCATATGGTGCGGTACTTTCTCAGACAGGGAGTCATGTGATTAATGCGGGGGAATACATCCTTACCTTCCCGGACGGGAGGATCGTAGGGGAAGGCGAGCTGGACACCTGGCTCCAGGAGATCAACGAGCATCCTCATTTCGACCAGGACCAGCGCGACATAGCAGCGGCTATCGTGTGGCGTATCAGGGCACTGGCAAACTAACCTGGGATAAGGCACGCAAGGCAGCTCTGGAACGTGATGAGGAGACCTGCCAGCGGTGCTCACGACCAGCTACGGACGTTCATCACCGCAAAGTGAAAGGCATGGGCGGGACAAGCGATGAGGAAATTGCTTTCGGGCTTGCGAACCTTGTGGCTTTGTGCCGGGAGTGTCACAGTCATGTACACGCCAATCCCGCGCAATCTTACTCCGATGGCTGGCTCGTGCATAGCTGGGAATCTCCGGGAGATCTCCCGAGGAAAGGAAAACATGACTTCTGATGACAAGACAACCCACCTGGTCAAGTGGAGTGTTAACATCTCCCGGGGATGGAACCCGCTGTACTACTTTTCCGGGGAGCGGGTAGCGGACAGCGTTCCCCCGTACATGGTGGAAGCCTCCGCCGAGTTCGACAACGAGAATGCTGCCCTGGAGTTTGAGCAGAAGGTCATGAAAATCCTGGAGGGAATGTGAAAGACGAGTACAAGCTGATCCTCGTGCCGGTGGAAGCCCTGATTATGCGTTCTCCCCTGACGGCGAAAGAAGAATACGTCAGCGTCTTCCCCGGAGCCTTGTATCAGGTGATCGCGGACATCAAAGACAACAGGATCTACATGTCACGGTACATGTATGATCAGATAGACGTGGTTGACCCGCCAGAGCCGGTGAAATTCCCCGGGGCAAGTGAGTAGGTGGTTGTGTCGAGCAGAGGATTCTCCGTGTCGAAATGCCCCCGGGGCTGGAACTGCTCAACGCGAACGACCGTATCCACTACAAGCAGCGGGCTAAGAAAACTGAGCGACTGAGGTCAGAGGCTTTCCGGACGGTCGGGAAACACCCGATGACGTTCGGGAGGGTTCAGGTTGTCTGCATTTTCCGCGCCCCTGACAACCGGATAAGAGACACCGCGAACCTGTATCCCAGTTTCAAGGCGATCCTTGACGGGCTGGTCGATGCGGGTGTCATTCACGACGATAACGACAAGTTCGTCACGAGCTTTACCTTGCAGCGCGGTGATAATCTCCCGCGTGTTAAATACGGGCAGCTGATCCTGGAGCTGATTGAAGATGACTAGCTGTGTCCCACGGATATGTCAGTGCAAGTGCAGGGACTGCTTCCCGAAGAGTTCCCGCAATCACCACTGCTGGGATCACGACAAGAAATGCCACTACGGGTGCTAGGGAAAAGACATGATACAGAGGTTCAGGTCAGCGATGTGCATTGCCCGCAGGCATAAGAAGTGCACCTGGGGTATCACCTGCTTCTGCAAGTGCCACAACCCCCTGCTCAGGAAGTAAAGGGGTTATGTGAGTGCGCTTGATAAGGTTACTGCCGCGCTTCACGCCGCAGGCAGCTCCCAGAGGCACGGTGGCAACTGGAACTGCCCTACGGGTAATCATTACAACGGGGACGTTAAACCCAGTCTCTCCGTTGACTACAGGGCTGGGAAAGTGGTGTTGTACTGCCACCTCGGGTGCGAGACCCGGGATATACTGGACGCGCTCGATCTTAAGTGGGATGACATGTTCGATGAAGCCCTCACTCGTCCCGAACCGACTTTCTACCGGTACGTCTCCCCGGACGGGGAAGTTCTGTTCGCGAAGCTTAAGTATTTCCCTAAAAGATTCTCCATCAAGCACCCGAACGGGAACGGATGGGAGGATGGCATCCCTAAGGAAACCCCGAGGGTCCTGTATAATCTCCCTGCCGTGCTCCAGGCTGCGGGTAACAAGGAAACGATTTACCTTGTCGAAGGAGAGAAGGACGCGGACCGCCTGATCTCCCTGGGGTTCACCGCGACCTGCAACTTCGAGGGTGCCGGTGTCGGGAAACCTAAGTGGCACCAGGATTACACGGACTCTCTCAAAGGTGCATCCTGCGTGATCATCATCGCGGACAGGGATGACGCGGGGGTAGCTCACGCGAAAGGTATCGCGGAGCTGATCAAGAACTCCGTGGATACGGTGAGGATTCTTCAGTCAGCTACCAAGGGGATCGGGGATGATGTCTCGGACCACCTGGACAGCGGACTTTCCCTGGACGATCTCGTTCCCCTGAGGGATGAGAACGAGGTAACCAGGAGATACACCCCGGTTAACTGGACTGTCGCGTACAAGTCACAGCCAGAGGATGTTGAATGGCTGAAAGAAGACTTCCTTGAGGCAGGGACACTCAACTCCCTGTTCTCCAAGCCCGGGATCGGCAAGAGCCTTATTGCTCTGGAGATCGCGGTGGAAGTGGTGCGCTCCGGGCGCAGGGTCGTGTACATCGATGACGAGAATCGTATCTGCGACACGGTAGACAGGCTGAAAGCCTTCCGTGTGTACGCGGATGAGCTGGACCGGTTCGTCATGTATAACTTCCAGGGGCTCCCCCCGCTGGACACCTCCGAGGGAGGACAGCACCTGGACGCACTAGCAGCAGCCAATGAGCCAGCTCTCGTCATCATGGACACCGTATCGCGGATGGTGGAGGGGGAGGAGAACGCAGCTAACACGTTCCTCCAGCTGTACAGGTGCTCCCTGGTTCCCCTGAAAGCCCGTGGGATTACCATCCTGAGGCTTGACCACTCAGGTAAAGATGACGCACGGGGAATGCGCGGGAGTTCCGCGAAAGAATCCGATGTGGATGTCGTGTGGAGGCTAGCGCGGGACGGGGACAACCTGTTCTCCCTGGAATGCCAGAAGTCCAGGTCAGGTCACGTGGCTTTCGGTCAGATCATCAACCTGACCAGGAAGTATGATCCCCTGCACCACCTATGGAACGTGCAGATCGAGATTCCCCTGAGTGAATACGAGGGGATGATCAAGGTAATGGATGACTTCGGGATTCCCGAGAGCTACGGCAGGGACAGGGTACGCAAGGAACTGAAGAGTCATATGACCGGGGGCTGGAGTAACCAGAAGCTGGGGGCAGCGATCGTGGCACGTCGTAACAGGCTGCGCATGAACCCTGACCGCCAGTCCTGGACGGTCCCGGACCAGCGGACAACAGAGAGTAGCGAGTGCCCTTTTTAATCCCCGGGATTCTTTGTAGGATCCTACAAAGTGTGCACAAAAGGTAATGGTGTGCTTGCAATTAAGCAAGCACACCATTTACACTAGGGTTAGCCACAACCTAGGGTCAATCCTACCTGTTAAAGGATTCGGGGTCAACAGGCAACTCGTCAGCCTCGGAGAGACTCACCAAGGGTCAGGAGCACGCTCCCGGTTAACTCCGATACCAAACCTCCCCGTCAGCGTCGGGGTGAGGGCACTCTGCCAAGGGTAAACCCAACGTCAGCGAGAGCTGAATGCTCAGCCGGGATTCAAGGCAGACCTCGTACCGGGTGGTGCAGAGCCACAGTGGGGACCCAACCGCAGGTTGGGGTACTCTAGCATGCAGCGAAAACATAGACTCGGGGAGAGATCCCGCTGCTTAAACACCGTCCTGCCCCCATAGTGGGGGTGGGGTCTTGTGAAAAAAAGAAAAGAAAAGAACAAAGAAGGTTTGCGGTGCTGGTATCATGTCACTCATGACCACGAAAGAACCTGAATGCACCTGTTTTCCCGCGAGAGGGAAACCTGGCTACAGATGCTGGAATCCTAACTGCGAAGTTCACGGTCAGTATTCGGAATACTACGAGAACCTGCCGCTGAAAGACCGGTT
>Ga0207667_10001868_pt1 | contig 26474 bp, 21 predicted proteins | sample KBSCornC52_FD_184301 | JGI IMG/M metagenome (GOLD analysis project Ga0207667, IMG submission 184301) | Corn rhizosphere microbial communities from Kellogg Biological Station, Michigan, USA - KBS Corn C5-2 (SPAdes) (version 2) | ecosystem: Host-associated > Plants > Roots > Rhizosphere > Soil ...
TGAGCACGCTGCAGCTCACGCCGGGCAGCGCGGGCGCGCCATAGAGATCGCGCAGGCTTTCCTCCAGTTCGACCAGCAGGTTCAGCCGGACCCGCACTTCCGCGATCGACAGGCCGGTGGTCCCGGCCTTGCGCAGCGCGGACACCGCGCCCTCGATGATCTTCGGGTGGTGGTTCAGGCCCAGGTACGAGCAGGAGCACAGCAAGGTGAATTCGTGCCCGGTATCGCGGACGATCAGGCGATCGTTGGACTCGTGGTCGACCTGGATATTGAGCAATCCGCTGTCAGCCGCACGCAGCCACACCCGCTCGCCATGGGCGAGCATGGCTTGGGCATTCCGATAAAGATGTGGTCCGACGATTTCGTTCGGGTCGCTCTGGTTCATGGCGGTCTCCTGGCTGATGGGCGTAGGCGATGCGCGCGGACGGCTCGCCGATGCGAAGGGAAGGGGCGCACGGGACTGCTCATCCGCGCTCCAAAGGCAAGGTCAGACAGTGCGGTCCGCCCCACCACGGCCAAAGATCACGGCCGTCGAAGGTCTGCACATCGACGCCGCGGGCTTGCAGCGCCGCATGGGTGCGCGGCGCATCGGCGTACGCGAGCACCCGGCCGGGCGCGGTAGCCACCAGATTCGACGCTTGTTTGTCGTGCTCGGCGAGCACAACGCGGAAGAAATGCTCCAGGTCGAGAGCATCAGCGGCACCGCCGACGAACTCCACCTGCCAGCCCCATGCGCGGACCAGATCCACCAGCTTCATCCCGTCGCAGCTGTCATCCACATCGCCGCTTCCGGCCCGATAGCGGCGAACCCATCCGATGCCCGCCAGGTTGGCGATGGCGTCGTCCGCCTGCTTGGCGTCCACGGTGGGCTCCACCAGCAAGCCTTTCAGAAACCGGGTCAACGGATCCCGATCCGCATATTCGGCTTCAAGAAAATAGGGCAGGGCGACCGCGAGCTTGTCGTCCACGCGGGTGAAACAGGTGTCCAGGTGCAGGAACATATGCGCCAGAACGCTATCGTCCGGCTTCCACCGCACCGTGCTGTCGCCGCGCATCCGCACGGCGATCACATCCATGTCGAGCCGCTTGGCCAACAGCGGGGCAGCGCGTGGATCCGTGCAATGGCCTACCCCGACCAGCAAAGTCCGCTCGTCAACGACCTGCAGGTCTCCACCCACCAGGCAAAGCCCCTCTTCGAGGGCGTCGAACAGCACAGGATATTCGCGCAGCGAGGGCGAGAACTCCGCCGCGAAGCGCATGAGCGAAGCCTCGCCTCGCCGCGAAGGCGAGATGAAGTTGCCGAGTATCCATCCGCGTGGCGTCATGACGGCCAGGTCACGGGTGAAAGCGAGCCCGAGACGGTGGTCGACGATATGGCGGTAGACACCCTCGGCATCGGTCTGGAATTGCACGTGCCCGGCCCGAGACAGAAGCGTTGCACCGGTCGCCGAACCGGCCCAAGGCGCGAGCCGGGGCAGGGAGGCGCGCAGCCAGGTCGCGAACTGTCCTTTCCTGCGGGCTTCCTCGATCGCCTCGTCCAGCAGCCGCTCCATCGAAAGCACTTCCGCGCCGGAGGCCGCAAGCAGGCGTTCGAGTTGCGCGTGCTGTCGCGCGGCCGCTACCGGTGGCGGGTTGTAGTGCAGGAAATTGCCGGTTGCGACCTCAAGGTGATAGTCGGCGGGCGACGGCGCATTCACGATCACGCGCCGCAATGGCGCGATGTCGGAAACCACATACGGCGCCGCCGATACGGCGGCTTCCTCGAACGGCAACCTGCGCGTCAGGCGATTCATGCCTGGCCTATGTTCGCGGGCTCCGCGTAATAGCCCGTGACCATCGGCCGTGGTGCGTCGAACTCTTGCAGCAACCGCCGGGCGGATTCGATGAACGGCGCGCCGACGGCGATCCCATCGATCAGGCAGATTCCACTGCCGTCGCTGGCGCTCGCGGCGACCAGGCGCCTCGCACGGTCGATGTCATCCTGGCTCGGGGAAAAAATCTCATTGATGATCGGCACCTGGCACGGGTGCACCGCGCCCATGCCGCTGTAGCCAAGCTCGCGGGCGCGCTTGGCCGCGGTCGTCAAGCCTTCGGTGTCGCGGACGTCGAACCAAGGCGAATCGAGGGGATGCAAACCCGCGCCGCGCGTGGCGGTGGCCAGGCGCGAGCGCGCGTAGTGTTGCGACTGCCAGTCGATCGACATGCCGGTGGTGAGCGCGAAATCGGCGGCCCCGAAGATCGTCGCGGTCAAACGGGCCCGCGTGGATACCGTGGCGGATATGTTCTCGATGCCCAGTGGCGTCTCGATGATCGCAATCAACTCGACCCCGTCCCCCAGCAGGCTCCCGGCGATCTCCAGATCGCGCGGCGATTCGACCTTGGGAACCATCACCACTTCGGGCTTGTACGGACATCCGCACAGCGCCAGCAGATCGAGCAGTCCATCGGCGCTGCCCAGATTGTTGATCCTCACCGCGCGCCGGCACACTGTTATCGGTGGCCTGGAGAAGAAAGCCACGGCACGGTTCCTGGCCTCGGCCTTATGGATCGCGGCGACGGAGTCTTCAAGATCGATCAATGCGATATCGGCATCCGCAGCATCCGCTTTGATCGATCGCTCGGCGACCAGGGCGGGCGTGAAGAGGATCGATCGGCAATAACGGCTGAACTTTTTCATGTTCACCACCCATCGGCTGACACTCTTTCTGAGTTGAAATGCCGGATCTCTGCTGCATGCGCAGAGCCGGGACGCATCCTGCGACCTCACCCGTCGGCGCCAGGCCGCCGCTACCACAACATGGATGTCTCCTGATCCAATCGCGCTCCATGCCCGGCGGACCGCTGCGGCGCCGTAATGACGAAGGTCGAAGCGACATGAGTCGGAAGCAATTGGCTCAGGCGGCCGCGAAGCTCATCTGCATCCACGGATTGGCCAGGTCCGGTGATGACATACGACACCAGCTGCTTGCGTCCGGGCTCGTCCTCCCGCAGCACGCTTGCCGCGTGCGTGATCGCGGGATGCGCGCACAACAGGGCGTCGACCCGGTCGATGTCGATGGCGGAATCCGTGCCCTGCGTCGAGCGCTCGGCGGACGCGCAGAGCATCAACGAACCGTCCGTCGACCAGGATGCAAGATCCCCGGTCCGATACAGGCGACGGCCATCGGCGAACGGATGGGCGATGAAGCTGCGCGCGGTCAGCGCGGGCGAACCTGCGTGATGGATTTCGATGTCTTCTCCGGCGAGATACAACGCTCCCGTCACTCCCGCCGGCACTGGCTGGAGCGCGCCGTCGAGGATGTAGGCGCGAACCCTCTCCGCGCGCAGGCCTGCCGGCATCGACGCGCCGGGAACCGCGCGCGTGTCGGCCGACCATTCGCCAAGGATGCGGGCGGTCTCCTCGTCGTCGAGCAGGCTGCGCGCGCTCACGGGCGCGTCCGGAGCCTCGGCCATCGTCTTCAGGATGTCGGCGTAGCAATCCGCGTAGCGCTGCAGCGTAGCCTGATCGTAGAGATGGCTATGACCGGTGACCGTCGCGGTGATTCCGTTCGCGTCGCGCTGGAAATCCATGCCCAGCGGGAAGGCCGAATGCCCCTCTCCACTGCCTACGTCGAGCTTCTTGCCCAATTCGTCCAGCTGATCGTAAACGTGGAAGTGGATGTAGTTGAAGATGACGCCTATCCCGTTCTTCAGGCCACTGTCGCCCAGGATCGAAGGCAACGGGTAGCGTCGATGGGGGAACAGCCGACTCTCCGCCTCCACCACGTCTCGGATCAGGCCTCTCCAACTGGCGCTGCCGATGCGCATGCGCAGGAACACCGCATTGAGGAACATGCCGATCAGCTTTTCGGCATCGACTGCTTCGGGGCGGCCATGGCTGACGATTGCCGTCGCCACGTCACGGCTGCCCGTCAGCGCGCTCAACCCGGCCATGTGGGCGGACAACAGGATCGTCTTGAGCGGAACCTGGCTTTGCTGGGCCAGGTCGACCAGGCCCTCGAAGGTCTGATTCGAAATCCGGATGAGGACGAAGTGTTCCGGCTGCGCGTGGGACGCGCTTTCCCGCGTCGGCAAGACGCTGCGTTGCGGCTCCAACGGCCTGTATCCCGCCAGCATGTCGCGCCAGAACCGCTGCGTAGCCTCCGATGCGATCGCCTGCTGCTCCAGCGCGATGTAGTCGCGATATTTGATGGGCAAAGGCACGGCGGGCAGCGCGCGCTCCTCGAGCCTGGCCTGGTAGCGCTGCATGAATTCAGTCACCAGGCTGGCATCGCTCCACCCGTCCAGGACGGCGTGATTGAAGCTGAGGGTAAAGCGGAACTCCACGTCGGTCATGCGATGCACGAAGACGCGCAGCAGGGGAGGGACGTGGACATCGAAGGGGCTTCGAGCCTCCTGTCCGCACCATCGGTCGAACGCCGCTTCGCGCTCGGGCTCATCCAGACCGCGCAGGTCGTCGACGACCAGCGGCACGCGGGCGGATCGATGCACCAGCTGCAAGGGCACGCTGTAGCGATCGAAGTCGTAGCTGGTGCGCAACACCTCATGGCGCAGGGCCAGCTCATCGAGCACTCCACGGATCATCGCCTCTTCGAAAGGCAGGCGCATCGATGCGCAGAAGACCACGTGATACAGGGACGACGCGGTGTCGTAGCGGTTGTAGAACACCATGCCCGCCTGTACCTGGCTGAGCGGGTAAGCATCCTCGACGTGGCCGGGGACGCACTGGCGATCCGCTTCGGAAATGAGTTCGAAAGCCTCTACCGGCCGCGCGCTCCCGCCCACCGAGAAGGTGGCGATCGCTGCCAGCTTGGCGACGCTCTGATGATCGAAAAGATGCGCCAGATCGAACGCGACGCCAGCGTTCTGCGCGCGCGCCTTGAGCTGTATCGCCAGGATCGAATCCCCGCCCAGGTCGAAGAAGCTTTCGTCCATGCCGACCTGTTCCAATCCCAGGATGTCGGCGAACAGCCGCGCCAGCAGAACCTCCTGCGCGGTGCGCGGCTCGCGGCGTCCGGCGGAGACGAAATCCGGCGCGGGCAACGACTTGTGATCGAGCTTGCCGTTGTGCGTGAGTGGCAAGGCCTCGAGCAGCACGATGGCGACCGGCACCATGTATTCGGGCAAGCGCTCGCCGAGTCCGCGGCGCAGCGCGGCAGGATCGGGAGCCTGGCCCGGGGCGGCTACCACATAGCCGACCAGACGCTTGTGCCCGGGCTGGTCTTCGCGCGCAACGACCACCGCCTGAGCCACGCCGGCTTGTTCGCGCAACGCCGCCTCGATTTCGCCCGGCTCGATCCGAAAACCCCGGATCTTGACCTGGCCATCGCGGCGGCCGACGAAAACGAGCTGGCCATCGGCGCGCCAACGCACCAGATCGCCGGTGCGGTACAGGCGGCTGCCCGGCGGGCCATAGGGATCGGCCACGAAGCGCTCGGCCGTCAATGCGGGACGCCGCAAATAGCCGCGCGCGAGCCCCGAGCCGGCAAGGTAGAGCTCTCCGGGCACGCCGATCGGAACTAGGCGCAGGCTGCGATCCAGCACATAGGCGCGCGTATTGTCCATGGGAGCGCCGATGGGCACGCCGTCGTCGGCGCGCCAGAGCGGCGGCAGCGGATGGCAGGTCGCGAACGTCGTTGTCTCGGTCGGACCGTAGACGTGCACGACCGTTGCTTGCGGGCACGCGTCCATCACTTTCTGGAAGGCTTGCGGCGATGCCGCCTCGCCTCCGCTCCATACGGTGCGCACGCCGGCGAGGCAGTCCGGCATGTCGGCGATGAGGCGAAACAGCGCGGTGGTCAGGAACAGCGCCGTGACCTGTCCGTCCACGATCGTTCGCGCCAACGCGTCGATATCGGTCTTGCCGGGCGGGGCGATCACGATCTGTCGCCCGCCCAGCAAAGGCACCCAGATCTCGTAGGTGGACGCGTCGAAGACCTGCGGCGAGTGCAACAGTACGCGCTGTTGGCGCTCGTCTTGCCAGCGCCGGTCCAGGGCCAGATCCAGCACGTTGCGATGCGTGACCGCGATGCCCTTGGGCAAGCCGGTCGAGCCGGAGGTATACATCACATAGGCCAGATGGGCCGATTGCAATGCGTGCCTGGGTGCGGTCCGCGGCTGCTGCGCGATCGCTTCGGCTTCTTCCTCCAGCACGACCAGCGCTCCCCAGTGTGTGGGCAGCCGATCGACCAGATCCGCCTGGGTGACCAGCACCGGCGACATGGTCTCGCTCAGCATCTGCGCCAGGCGCTCGGCCGGGTAATCCGGATCCAGCGGCAGATAGGCGGCGCCTGCTTTGACGATGGCCAGGGTGGCCGTCAGCAGTTCGGGCGAACGCTCCAGGCACAAGCCCACCAGGACATCCGGTCCTACGCCCAGCGACTGCAGGTGGTGCGCGAGACGATTGGCGTCCGCGTCGAGCTCGCCATACGTCACCGTCCGATCGCCGGCCCGCATCGCGATGGCGTCGGGTGTGCGCGCGGCGACGGCGGCGAAGGCATCGGCCAGATTGTCCGCGGGCACGGCGTGAGCCGTCGCGTTCCAGTTCTCCAGCACATGCCGGCGCTCGGATGCCTCGAGCAGGTCGATCCTGTCCAGCGGAAGATCCGGTTGCCCGGTTGCTTCCGACAGCAGCCGCAAGAATCTGTCAACCAAGCGTTGCGCGGTGTTCGGCTCATACAGGTCGAGCGCGTACTCCAGGTCGCAACCCAGTCCGGCGGGCGCGCCATCGGCGTCGATTTCTTCGACGAAGCCGAACCCCAGGTCGTACTTGGCGACGGCCACGTGCATGAAATCGAGGGTCAACTGCAAGCCCGCGAAATCGCTCGCCGCGGAGGCATTGTTGTTGAGCACCAGCGCGACCTGAAACAACGGGTGCGCGCCCTGGGTACGCAGTGGATTGACTACTTCGACGACGCGCTCGAAGGGCAGCGCCTGGTGGGAAAATGCGGCCAGATCCACATTGCGCGTGCGGCGGAGCAGTTCGCGGAAACTTGGATTGCCCGAGGTGTCCGTGCGCAGCACCAGCAAGTTGACGAACAGGCCGACCATCGCCTCCATCGCTTCGTCGTCGCGGCCAGCTACGGAAGTGCCGATCGGCAGATCCTCGCCCGCGCCATGCAAGGACAACAGCGCCGCCACCGCCGCGTGCAGCGCCATGAACAAGCTTGACTGGGTTTCACGGGCCAGATCGCGCAGACGGCGGTGCACCGGCGCGGGAACCTTGAAGACGACGCTCGCCCCGCGGTGGCTGGCATGCGCGGGACGCGGCCGATCAGCGGCGATCGTCAGCTGTTCCGGCAGACCGGCCAGGGTCGATGTCCAATAGGCGATCTGGCGCGCCACGCTGCTGTCCGGATCGCGCTCCTCGTTCATCCATTCGCGTTGCCACAGGCTGTAATCCGCATACTGCACCGGAAGCGGTGCCCAAGCCGGCGCCTGACCGCGGCGGCGTGCCGCGTAGGCGGTCGCCAGGTCGCCAGTGAGCGGCGCCAGCGAACTGCCATCGCTGGCGATGTGATGCAACAACAGCAACAGCACATGCTCGTCCGGTCGCAGCCGGAACAAGGTGGCGCGAATGGGAATTTCTGTAGCCAGATCGAAGACGTGTTCGGCCGCCTGCTGCTGCGCGGCCTCCAGCGCGCCGGCATCGACTTCGCGCAGCTCGAACGGAACCCGGGCCTGCCCGGCTGCGCGCACGATCTGCCGGCCCACGCCTTCGACGTCGGCGAATACGGTGCGCAGGCTTTCATGCCGGTTTGCCACATCGTCCAGCGCCGCCTGCAGGGCGTCTGCGTGCAGCACGCCGCGCAGCTGCAGCAGCAGCGGCACATTGAACAAGGTGTTCGGGCCTTGCAGCTGCTGCAGGAACCAGAGCCGTTGCTGGGCGTAAGACAGGGGGATCATGAGGGAGATTCCGTGGCGCGCATGGGGCGCAGCGGCGCACGGGCAGGGCGGTGTGCCTTCTCCATCCGCGCCGCCAGCTGCGCGACCGTCGGCGCGTCGAAAATATCGGCCAGCGGGACCTCGGCGCTCATGACGCTGCGGATCCGGGATATCAGGCGCGCTGCCAACAGGGAGTGGCCGCCCAGTTCGAAAAAGCTGTCGTCCACACCGACCTGATTCAAGCCCAGCACTTCGGCGAACAGGCCCGCCAGAACCTGTTCTTGCGGCGTGCCAGGCGCGCGCGCCTGGGTGCGGTCGAAATCCGGCGCAGGCAAGGCTCGATGGTCGAGCTTGCCGTTGGCGGTGAGCGGCAGCGCGGGTAACGGCACGATCGCAGCGGGCACCATGTAGACGGGCAGACGCTCGCCGAGCACACGGCGCAAGGCGACGGCGTCCAGCGTCCAGTCTGGCGCGCCAACGATGTAGGCCACCAATTGCTTCTGTCCGGGCCGATCCTCGCGAACCACCACCGCCGCCTGGCGCACGCCACGCTGGGCAAGCAGGGCCGCTTCGATCTCTACCGGTTCGATGCGGAAACCGCGCAGCTTCACTTGCCGATCCACGCGCCCGACGAAATCCAGCGTGCCGTCCGCGCGCCAGCGCACCAGGTCGCCGGTGCGATACAAGCGCTCGCCGGCATGGAACGGATCTGCCACGAAGCGCTCGGCGGTCAGCGCGGGACGCGACAGATAGCCGCGGGCGAGGCCGGATCCGCCGAGATACAACTCGCCCACCTGACCGACCGACGCCAGCTGCAAGGCGCTATCGAGCACGTAGGCGCGCATGTTGTCTATCGGCGCACCGATGGGCAGGCTTCCTGCCGGTTGCGATCCGGCGCGCATGGGGTGCAGGGTGGCGAAAGTCGTCGTTTCGGTCGGACCATAGGCGTTGCACATGGTCAGTTGCGGACAAGCTGCCAGCAGCTTGGCGACGTGCGGTGGCGACAATACTTCGCCTCCGGAGATGACCCGCCGCAGGCCACCGAAGGATTCCACGTGATCGTCGACCATCAGATGGAACAGCCCCGCCGTGACCCATAGATCGGTGATCCCGCCTTCCACGACGGCGCGCGCCAACTCCCGCGCGCCGATCTTGCCGCGCGGAGCGACGACGATCCGCCAGCCGCGCAGCAGCGGCACCCAGATCTCGAAGGTGGAAGCGTCGAACGCCAAGGGCGCATGCAGCAGCAGGCGTCGCTCGTCGCTTTCCTGCCAACGGTGATCGAACGCCAGATCGACCACGTTGCGATGCGTGACCACGATGCCCTTGGGCGCGCCGGTAGATCCCGATGTGTAGGTGGCGTAAGCCAGATGCTCGGTCTGCAGCCCATGCGATGGCGCCAGGTCCGGTTGCGCGTCGATCTCCGCCGCTTGTTCCTCCAGGACCAGCACCACGCCCCAGTGCACCGGAAGCCGATCGCGAAACGCTGTCTCGGTGAGCACGATGGGCGCCATGCTTTCGTTGAGGATGGCGGCGAGCCGTTCGGCGGGATGCTCCGGGTCCAGCGACAGATAGGCGCCGCCCGCCTTGATGATGGCGAGCATGGCCACCAGCAGGTCCAGCGAACGCTCCATGCACAGCCCTACCAGCACGTCCGGGCCGACGCCCAGGCCCTGTAGATAATGCGCGAGCCGATTGGCGCGGCGATCGAGTTCGCCGTAGCTGAGGGTGCGCTCGCCGTCGGACGCGATGACTGCATCCAGATGGCGCGCCGCCTGCGCCGCGAACAGATCGGGCAGGGTGCCAGACGGCACGGATCTAGCGGTGCCATTCCACTTGTTCAGCAGGCGATCGCGCTCTTCTTCGCCGAGCAGGTCGACACGGCTCAAGGGCAGGTCCGGCAGCTTCGTCACCGTCTTGATCAGCCGCGCCAGTTTTTCGGCGAAGCCGTCGATCGTGGCGCGATCGTAGAGATCGACCATGTATTCGATGTTGCATGAAAGTCCGTGCGCGCTTCCGTCCGGATCCGACTGCTCGACGAATTCGAACGTCAGGTCGTACTTGGCGGTGCCCAGGGGCAGGAATTCCGTGCGCACGGCCAGATCCGGCATCGAAAGGCTGGCGTTGCGGTTGTTCTGCAGCACCATCGCCACCTGGAACAAGGGATGCTGCGACGACTGGCGCAAGGGATTGACCATGTTGACCAGGCGTTCGAACGGCACCTCCTGGTGCGAGTAGATCGCCAGGTCGGTTTCACGCACCCGATCGAGCAGTTGATGGAAGGAGGGGTCGCCGGAAGTATCGGTGCGCAATACCAGCAGGTTGACGAAGAAACCCACCAGGTTGTTCAAGGCCTCGTCGTGGCGCCCGGCTACCGAGGTGCCGATGGGCAGATCGGTTCCGCCTCCCAGCTTGGTCAACAGCGCGGCGACCAGCGCGTGCAAGACCATGAACAGGCTGCAGCGGTGCTGGCTCGCCAACTCGTGCAAGTCGCGCAGCACGTTCTGGCCGAAGTCGACCTCGACGCTGTCGCCGGCGTGGACCGTCTTGGCTGGGCGCGGGCGATCCGTCGCCAGTCCTATTTGCTCGGGAAGCCCGACCAGGCTGTCTTTCCAGAATGCCAGCTGCCGCGCGATGTCGCTGTCGGGATCGGATTCCTGGGCCATCCATTCCTGCTGCCACAGCGAGTAGTCGGCGTACTGCACCGGCAACGGCGGTTGATCCGGCGCTTCGCGCTGACGGCGGGCGGTGTAGGCGACGCTCAAGTCGTCCATCAAGGGCGCCCAGGACCAGCCGTCGCTGGCGATGTGCTGGACCAGCAGCACCAGCGTGTGGCGGCGAGGCGCCACACGGAACAGCGCGGCGCGTAGCGGAATATCCCGGGTCAGGTCGAACCGGTATTCGGAGAATGCCCTTGCCGACTGCGCCAACGTTTCCTGGGAGGCATCGATCCGCTCGAAGGTCAGCTCGACCGCGGCGGGGTCGAGCACGATCTGCTCGCCCACGCCATTCGCTTCACGGAAGATGGTGCGCAGGGTTTCGTGCCGGACAACCACGTCGCGCACAGCCGCCTGCAAGGCGTCCGCGTCCAGCTCGCCTTCCAGGTGCAAGGCCAATGGCACATTAAAGGTGGTGCTGGGACCCTCGAGCTTGTGCAGAAACCATAAGCGTTGCTGGGCCAGGGACATGGGAATCATTGGGCAGACTCGCGTGGTTGCATGCGGCGCAGGCGCAGGCGGGTGGAATGGCGCGCATGGGCCAGCTGTTCGGCCAGCGCAGATAAAGTAGGAGCCTCGAACAGGGTGCGGATCGGAACGTCCACGTTGAGCGCGTCGCGCATGCGGCTCGCGAGCTGGATCGCCAGCAGCGAATTGCCGCCGAGCTCGAAAAAATGATCGCTGCGTCCGACTTGCCAGACCCCCAGCAGGCTCTCCCACAACTCCGCCAGCAGCTGTTCGACCTTGCCCTGCGGCGGCTCGTAGGCGCGGCGCAGCACGGCGGCACCGGTCGGCGCAGGCAAGGCCTGGCGATCGAGCTTGCCATTGGCGGTAAGCGGCAGCTCGGCCAGAACGACGATCGAGCCGGGCAGCATGAAGGCGGGCAGATGTTCGCCGAGGCGTTCCCGCAACGCAGCTACGTAACCGCGACGGTCCTGCATGGCGCCAGGGTCGTGGAAGAGCGACGAGTCGGCCGCGATTGCCGGCGCGAGATACAGGCTGTCGAGCGCGACGCCACGCGCATCGGACACAGGCAGAAACACGGCATCGAAATATTGGCCGGTGCGGTCCGGTGACCAGGTAGGGGCAACCTGGTAGCCGAGCTCGGCCCCGAGCGCCCTCAGGTCCTCGGGGTCGACGGAAGGCACCGACGCGTTTTCGCGCGCACCCCAGACCCGGCGCGAGATCTCGAACTCACCCGTCAGCCGGGCGTTGACGATGTCACTCACCCGCAGACCTTCAGAGCGAGCGGTCAACAAGCATTGACGCAACGATGCCATCGTGTCGACGTCGCGACCCCACGCCAGGGTGGGCAGGGCGGCGGCGGAACGCATGCGTGTGCCGCGCTTGTGCAGCACTACGTCGTAACGATAGCGCGTCACTTCGTTGCGGGCGCGTCCCCGCTTGAGCTGGATGTCGACACCGACCAGATCTTCGATTTGTTGCGGCAACACAGAGAAATAGCCCGGATCGACCAGCATCTCGTTTTCCAGCCGCATTTCCTCTTCGGCCAGGTGGCGAATGGCGCGCGAATCGCCGCCACCGGCCCGGTGCCAGGCGACGGCTGTGGCGAAGCAGCGCATGAGGCGGAAGTCGGGCACGTCACCGATCACCATGCGCCCGCCAGGGGCCAGCAGCGTCGCGCACTGCCGCAGCACCGCAGTCAGGTAGCCGGCGCCGGGAAAGTATTGCAGGACCGAATTGATGACGATGGTGTCAAAACCGCCCTCCGGCATGTCGCCGATCTCATGCGCAGGCTGGCAACGCAGATCCACGCGCCCCCGCAGCTCCGGATTGCCCGCCACTCTCGCCTTCAGGGAATCGATGACCGGCAGCGAAAAATCCGTGCCGCAATAGAAGTCGCAATGCGGCGCTACTTTCCACAGGATCAGGCCCGTGCCGACACCGATCTCCAACAGCCGCCGCGGGCGCAGGTCCAGGATCTTGCTAACGATCGCATCCCGCCATTCGCGCATCTCGTCCAAGGGGATCGGAGCGCCGTCGTAGCTGCTGTCCCAGCCCCCGAAATCCTCGTGATCCGCCAGCTCCGCATGCTGGCTGTACAGGCCGTCGTGCAATACCTGCCACTGCTCCACCTGCCGCATTTCGTAGCTTGCGTCTCGCGTCGCCTCGTGCCGCCCATGCTTCGGCACGACGTAGCCGACCAGTTGCCGATGGCCGATACGATCCTCGCGCATCAGCACGGCCGCCTGCGCCACGGTGGCGTCGCGCATCAGCCAGGCTTCGATCTCATCGAGTTCAATGCGCAAGCCATTGAGCTTGACCTGCTGATCGGTGCGGCCGACGAAGCACAACGATCCATCCGCCAGCTGCCGCGCGATATCGCCGGTCCGATACATGCGGCCGCCCGGCGCGCCGAACGGGTCGGGATGAAAGCGGGCCGCCGTCAAACCAGGGCGATGCAGATAGCCGCGCGCCAGCCCCGGGCCAGCCAGATACAGTTCGCCTTCGTCGCCTTCCGGCACACGCCGCAAGGAGGCGTCGAGAATGTACGCAGCCGCGCCAGACACGGAACTTCCGATTGGCACGGCGGCCTTCGCCTCGGTACCGATGGGCGCTGAAATCAACGCATCGACGGTAGCCTCGGTCGGTCCATAGCAATTGATCAGGCGATGCAAGCCAGCCCACTTGGCCGCAAGCGCCGCAGGACACGCCTCGCCGCCCACGACCAAGGTCTCCACGCCCGGAAGATCGCCAGGCGTCATCAACGCCAGCAGACTCGGCGGCAAGGCCAGATGGGTGATGTGCTGCCGCTCGCACAGCGCCGTCAAGTTCGCGCCAGGGAGCAGGTCATCGGACGGCGCCACTACCAAGCTCGCGCCGAGCGCGAGCGCCATGGCGATCTCAGAGAAAGAAGCGTCGAAGGACAGCGACGCAAACTGCAATACGCGGCTTTCCGGTTCGACGCGCAGCCGCTCGCGGTAGGTGGCCACAAGCGCGGCGACGCCGGCGTGAGTCACTACCACGCCTTTGGGTTGGCCAGTCGAACCCGAGGTATAGATCACATAGGCGGCGCGTTGCGCGGCTTTCGCATCGTGCGTGACCCCGACCCGGCAGGGAGTCTGCGCCTCGATCTCGGCTCGAATGTCCGCATCGTCCAGAAGATAGACAGGCAGGCCCGGCGGCGTCTTCAAGACCGTCTCCCGGAAACCGAGTACGCAAGCCGGAGCCGCGTCTTCAAGCATGAAGATGAGCCGCTGCTCGGGATAATCCAGATCAAGCGGCAAATAAGCAGCGCCGACCTTGTGCGCCGCCAGAATCGCCACGATCGACTCGAACGATCGCGGCAGCGCCACAGCGACGATATCCTCCGATCGAACGCCTTTTGCGGACAGCCACGCAGCCAGTCGGTTGGCGCGCGCATCCAACTCGCCATAGCTCAACCGGGCATCGCCGAGGACCAGCGCAATGGCATTCGGGGTCAGATCGACCTGCCGCTCGAACAGCGCGGCAAAACTGATCCTGGGAAGGCCCGGTTGCAGGGCCCTCGGCACGTCAATGTGAACGCCATCGAGCGAGAACCCTTCCATGGCCCCTGAATCTCTTGTCGCCCTTGAATGGGCATGATTGGTTCGGTTGGCATGCCGACGCGTTGCTGGTGTCGGCGTCCAGCTGCGTTTCCCTAACCGATCGGATGCTCCATCGCCGCGACAAGGCTCTTGGGACGCATGTCGGTCCAGCTACGGTCTACATAGTCCATGCAGGCTGCTCTCGCCTCCGGCCCGAAAGCCGTAGTCCAGCCCGCCGGAACTGCCGCAAAGTCAGGCCAAAGCGAATGCTGGCCTTCGTCATTGACGAGCACCAGAAAGGTGCCTTTGTCGTCATCGAATGGGTTGCTCATGAAATCCTTCTCCCCGCTCCATTTGCCGCGATCAATTTCAAGAACGCTGATAACAGCGTGAAGAAAATATGAAATCGGTAGGCACCCCGTTTCCCGCATGCGCTCGGGGTATAGCGAGCCAATATCCGCCCACAAGATGCGGCTGTCAATCGATAAAGAGCCCATTAAAAAGAACCTGCAGGTCATGCTCTACAAACACAGTGACCCCATCATTTGCTGGGCATGACAACACCTGCGCAGGCAGATTGTTTAGCGGCCTGACCTGGACAGGACTCGGCGGGTCATTGCAATCCAAGCACGCTACGTAGTGCGCCCTCTGGGAAGGTGCGGCGCCCTGATACACATCCGTTTGAAAATGGCGATCAATGTGCGCAGCCGAATGCGGCACACCCTTGCTCGCCAGAGGATCCGATCTCTGCGCCTCAATCGAACTGCAGCCAAGGCAGCAGTTGCGGGCACAGTCCAGCGGCGGGGCCATGAACATCAAGGAACGTTCGCGGCGGTACGCCAACCACCTGCTCGCACGGTGCAGCGCGAATGCCAATGCATGGCAGAGCCATGACGGTGGGTCGTACACCTCGCGGCAAATTCTTCGCAGTCCAATATCCGGAACGACAGGGCAGGGTGCGTCCGGCGGCGCCATCCTAGAGTTGAGCCATGAGGCGGAAGCGGAGAGCCCCGGCTTCAACACGAGGCGCATTCGTCCCGGCATCTATATGAGTGAGCTTCTGGTCGGCATGCGCGTCATCAGCACACTCATCATTCGCCCCACGGTTGATCGAGATTGGTTGGGCTTGGGCTTGAAATTAGTGCCCTTGATGCCTCAATCTCATCGAGATCATAAGACGGAGTAACGCATGAACCTGAAAAACATAAGCTGCCTGGCCGTTGCTGCCGGCGCTCTGCTCGTTGCAGGCGCCGGACAGGCGGCGGCTGCATCCAAGTGCACGTTTGGCGAGGCCGAGAGAGACAAGGTCGTCGAAGGCATGAGTTACGACCAGGCCGTGAAAATCCTGGGCTGCACGGAAAAGCGCACCGGCTCGGGCGAATATACGTTCTACAATTGGAAATCGACCGTTCCACGGAATCCAAACGACGATCCTCGAACCTATCCAGGCATATCAGCCGGCGTCAGGGACGGGAAGCTTATTATGGTCACTGCTTATTGAAATCGCGGCCAGCTGAGACAACCGAGACGACCTGAAGAGCCAGCCATGGGTGAGGTGGCATGAAACTTAGCAAGGAGATCGTTGCGGGCAGGTCGCTCGGTGGAATCGCTCTTCGGACATCCGTCGACACAGTCATTGCCAGCCTTGGAGATCGCCGGGCGCTCGACCCTTGCAACGGAGTCGCGTCCATCGATGGCGGGGTCATCCTCATCGGTTACGGTGAAGATAGATTGATCTATTCGGTGATGTGCGATCACCGATTCAATGGCAACTATCTAGGTAAGCTGTGGCCCGGCATGACCGTGCGGGAAGTCCTGGAAAGCTCCGCCACGCAGACGGCCTGGGGTGGGGCAGTGGTGGTGGACGGAATCGACGGCATTGGATTGCCATTGCCGAGCGGACTGGATGATTTCGACCAGATGACTGACCACCTTCAGCTGGAGCATGTCTTCGATCACTTGTCGGTTTTTCTTCTCAGCACGCCGGAGGTCGCCACGGGCCACTGACATGGAGCTTGCAACGGGGTTTGAATCCCGCATCGATGACATCATCAATGGAACCTCTTATCAAACCGGATGGCACTCCTCTCCAGTTCGAGGCGGCCGTCGCCAGGACACGCTGCGATCTCTTTGTCGCCTGCTCCCATCGAGACGAGCGCTTTGATGGTTTTGCGCGACCGTGCCTGTTTCGCGAGGACAAAGATCCGTCCTGGGCCTACTCAGAGAGCTACTCATTGCCCCGAGCTTCGAGGACGCACCGCCCTTCGTGCTCCACGCCGGCGAGGACATCAATTTCTGCATCTATGTGAGGCGATGAGCTAGCGACATGACGCGCGCAAGAATGATCGCTCTCCAAGACGAACTCGAACATGCAGGGTGGTCGATATCCGGATATCCGGATGAGACAGACCTCTATTTAGTGGAGGACGAAAAGATCACTTGGAAATTGCTGAGTGCAAGCCACGCCCAAAGCATCGATCTCGTGTTCTTTCTTTTCGACCATCTTGGACGGCGGACAGAAAATCTGGCGGATATTTCTCGTACAGACGCGATGCAGAAGAATGCCAGTCTCTATTTCAGCAAGATCAATTCTCCCGAGTGGAAATCCGATCTGAAAAGCTTCATACGGAGCTTATATTGATCTATGCGATATCGAACGTAACCACTTGATTTTGCGCTTGTGGCCGAGCCCCTTCAAATGGCGAATACTTGCCGGCAGCACAGTAGGGCTAAGATGCGCATGGCGGCACCATCAGCGGCTGCCACGAGTGCCAACGGTTCCATATCAGGGAAGAGTCGATACACACACCCTGTCATGGGAATGAAGTGACTAGGTCAAGGAGGGGGCCATGGAAAGCGTTACTCATGTTGTCCGCATCGCGTCGCGGTTCGCGGCCGTTCTAGGTGCGCTATTTGCACTTCCAGCGTCGGCTCAAACGACTTTTGTACCACCCTTGAAAGCTGCACAGTCGACGCCTGCAACGCGGGTTGACCAACTTTATTATTTGCAGCCGCACAATACCTACATGCATGGCAAGGATTTCAGCGGATGGCTCGATGCGGGCTATCGCGCTGTCGAAATCGACGTGATTGATCGCGGCAATTGGGAAAACGAGGCTGCCGGCCCGTATGTGGCCCATGACTTGAATCCCATGAAAGCCAATTGCGGAACCGCCCAGCAAACCCGCTTGAAAGATTGCCTGGATGTAATCCTTGCATGGAAGGCAAGCCATCCAGGCGATACCACGCCACTGCTTGTTTTTGTGGACATGAAAGCCAGCTGGGATCCAGCCAGCGCATGGAAGAGCGACGAAGTCGGCATGCTGGATGAGTACATCGGCAAGGCGATCCCAGCGCAGAATCGCTACACCTATGCCGAACTTATGAGTTACATCAACAGTGCACCGGGCGCCTCGCCTCGCTTGAAACTGAAAAGCCGCGGCTGGCCCGCCATCGGTTCGCTCGGCAATAAGATCATCGTGCTGCTGACTGGTGGGCACATAGGATCCGTCAACCAGAATATGAACGGCGGGCGTAAGTGGCTCTCGGATCGCGGCAAGAGTCAGAACACGTTTTTCTGTCCGGATGTCGATGCCGGCGACCCCGAGGAGATTACGACCCAGATCGACGGCATGAGTGCTTCGGACTCCGGTTATTTCTTCTGTGCCAATGTGAAGGCCGGTGACCACGATGAGCAGGTACTCAATCGTTCGGCCGAATATCGCCAGTTGTTACATCTATGGGGAAGCTCCGGCGATTTCACCAACAAGGACTACGCCTACGCCTATATCGGTGTTGCCCAAGGCGTGGGGGCACTGGGGATCGACGTAAGCGAGAGCCTGTCCAGCACGACTTATTACCAGCCCGACTGGATCGGCAGCATTCCTTATGTGGGGCTCCGGCGCAGCCTGCCCGGCTACTTCATGATGCCCACCCTGACCAGTCAACAAAGGGGTTGCATCGATGTGGAAGGGGGCTCATATGGGAACGGCAAATCTATCGTCCAGTGGACTTGCAACAACGGTGCCGGCAACCAGCAGTTTGTGTATACCGCCGAAGGGCAGCTAAGGCCAAAGGGCAACAACAAATATTGCCTGGACATCAAAGGCGGTACGGCGGGACAAAACAAGGAGATGAACTTGTGGGACTGCGATGGGGGCCGCTCCGAAAAATGGTACATCACTCCCGACGGCCTGATGGCGAATCGCGACCAGGATCGGAGATTTTGCATGGACGTGTACGGAAACTCTCCAGCCAATGGCGCCCGCATGAAGCTGTGGCCGTGCGACAAGAATGACACCGCCCAGAGACTCGTTTTCCGGCAGGTGCCCGACTGGTATCCCACCGGTTTCTGAAGGGCACAACTGAGAGCCCCTGACGAAGCGATGCATGCTTCGTCAGGGGCCTAGATGGCGCTGGTCCGCCATGCCGGCATTGAGCTCACCGTTATCCTGAGCCCGTGGGCGGTGTTATCGGGGGTAGGTCAAATGTCTGCTATCGACCCGAAGCAGACATGGTGGGGGTCCAGATGGCGGGCGAGCCTTTGCGGGACAATTTTCCGTATTATCGATCCAAGCGTGCTTCGCAATGAAATCGAAGAGCTTGAGTCGCGTGTAGATCGCGATGTCAAGCGAGCAAAGCTGCAGCATGCGGAGCGCAAGATCTCGCAGTTCGCGTCCGAAGCATTCGCGCAGCTGCCTACCGTAGCGCCGTGCGTTGGCTCGGAACTTGAGTTCTCGTCGCGCGTCCCGGAAGTGACGATCACGGAGGAGGGCAGCGGCGCCCGTGCCACGGATGCCGGACGTCGGCTCGGATCAGAACTATTTGGCGATCCACATCGCGCCGTCGTTTGCCCTTCAACGTTACTTCGAGCCGGTGAATGCACCTGTGCCGGGCGTGCTGGTGCTAGACCAGATCAGCCGCCCCTATTTCCCCGCACGTGGTGAGGACGAGGACGAAGCTGAAATCGCAGGCGGTAACGAAGACGAAGACGTCCAAGCGATGCGCCTGACTGCAGCCAAGAAATTTGAGCCAACGTAACCGCTTGATTTTTCTACTGCGGTCGAATTGCCCTATCGCGGACTTGGCACGATCAAGCGTCAATCAAATTGAGCCAGAGCAATCAACTGCCAAGAATGCTGGGCCGCTGCCGCGACGCTGCCAACAAACTTGGGCCATGGGTGGCGTATGACCATAAAATTTGAGCCAGTGGCACACCAATCGCGACTTACGATTAGGGTGCGTTATCGCAGCTAGACATTGGCGCATGACTTGTGTTTTGCGCCGCGGGATTTCCTCACCCGGCAATCAGCAGTGCCGTCATCGTCACCATGCCTCCCAGCTTGGCGCCTAGCACGTCGCGCTGCGCATCCCATGAGCCTCCGCCTCCCTGCGTGCCCAGGTGGGCAACCCCTAAGTTACCTCCGAAGGCCAAGGCCGCGGCCATTCGATCAGTTCGTACCGCACGGAATGGGCATGATGAAGCTTATCGTCAGGATTCAGCGCAAAGTCCTGCGTCGTAGCGACTCGCTAAGGTACGAAAGCATTGGCCGCGAACGTATGGGAGGCACACATATGTTGTGCACCGCACAGAGCCCACGATATTCGAACCTTACGATGTAGTTTCATAGCCACGAGGAGATCACGATGACCACCGAAGGTGACCTCAAACAGGAAGACATCGGCTATCTGTTCTCACTCAGTCACGGCGAGCTAATGAAGATGCCCAGGGCGAGCGCCGATCGGCTGAGGGTCTGGGAGCTAGTTGAACCGGTGAGCACCCTTGATGGTGCCAAAGTGATCGGCATGAAGAACTACAACGTGGACATTACACGAAAGGGGGTTGGCATGCTGACCGCCGTGCGGGCTGGGGTAGAGGATCGATTCTTCGAGCCGAGGTCGTAGTTGGCGGCTCCCGTTTGGCGGACCCGAAAGGGAGCGCCAGCCGAGGCAGGCATGCTGCCCGCCGCGCGACGTTGCCGGATTTATCCTCCGCCCCCCCCTAAGACAGAAAGCTGACCTCATTGCCGCCAAGTCACGAACATGACGATGGCCGCTGCAGCCATGGCTGCCGTCGCCAACCAGCCGAAGAGCTTCAGGTACCAAGGCAGCATGAACTCGCCCATTACCTCGGCGCGAGAACCCATCAACATCATGACAATCATCAGCGGTATGGCTACGACGCCATTGATCACCGCGCTCCAATACAACGCCTTGATCGGATCCAGCGGAGTCAGATTGAGCGCCATGCCTGCGACGCTCGCCAGAATCAGCACACCATAGAAGAACTTCGCCTTGAGCGGCTTGTACTCCAGGCTCGCCCGTTGATCGAATGCACCTGCCGCGGCATAGGCCGTCGCACCGGCCAGTACGGGCACTGCCAGCAAGCCTGTGCCGATAATGCCCGCCGCGAACAGTCCGAATGCCAGGCCGCCTGCCAAGGGTCGCAGGGCTTCGGCAGCATCGGCGGAGGATCTGATGTCGGTCTTGCCGTGCGCGTGCAGAACTACCGCGGCGGTCAGGATGATGAAAAAGGCGACCGTGTTCGAAAAAATCATACCTACGCTAGTATCGATGCCAATGCGCCGCAGTGCGGCGGGCGCTTGCAGGGGCGAGCGTTTCAATGGCTTTCGCCCGCCACCTGACCGCATTTCCTCTACCTCCTGTGAGGCCTGCCAGCAAAACAGGTAGGGACTGATCGTGGTGCCGAGCAGGGCGACTACCCCGACGGCATATTTGGCGTTCCATTCGACAGGAGGTTTGACGATGCTCTTGAGCACTGGAATCCATGGCACGTGAATCACCAGCACTGTCGCCACATAGGCGAACAAGCTCAGCGTAAGGAACTTGAGTGCCGGCGAGTAACGCGAGAAAGGTATGAACATCTGTAAAAGAAGCGATATCAGGGCAAAGATCGCCGCATACACCAACGCAGGACCGCCGATCAGCAGCGTCAACGCCGCCCCCATGGCTCCGATATCCGCCGCCAAATTGATCACGTTTGCAACCACAATCGCGGTGACCAGTCCGTACACCAGTGCCCTCGGGTAGTAGGTACGGATCCCTCCCAGCAGGCCGCACCCCGTCACCCGGCCGATACCGGCACTGATCGCTTGTATCGCAATCATCAGCGGTGTCGTCAACAGGATGCACCAGAGCATGCCATAGCCGAACGCCGCACCCACCTGAGAGTAGGTGGAGATACCGCTGGGGTCGTCGTCAGCGGCGCCGGTGATCAGTCCAGCGCTCAATTTGCGCCAAAGTGGCGTTCTGGACTTGCCCTCTTGGGTGGCGCGTTCGGCCATGATGATCTATCTCCGAAGATCGTCATCTTGGGTGCCACGCCACGCACAGTGATAGCGATCGCCGTCATCGGCGGATGCCGTGTCGATGAACGAGCCAACGATGACGCGAATCACCCGATCAGTGCTTTCTGCGAGAAGTGAATAATCACCATCCAACAGAAGTCGGCACCGACGATGATCATGACTTGTTCTCAGTGCGGGGTGTGCCGGCCGCGGAGGAGTGCCTTCGCCTGTTGAAGAAGAACGAAACAATGCACAAGGCAAGAAAGACGAAAAAGAGAACTTTGGCGATGCCAACGGCGGCGCCAGCAATCCCAGTGAAGCCAAGAATTCCGGATATCAGTGCGATGACCAGAAATACGAGTGCGTAGTAGAGCATGATGATCCCCTTGCGATGGACAGGATCGGCAGCCACTCGCTTCCGACGTAGCATCGATCCGCGAGGATGGTGCGCTGATAGCGCGATGCGCCATCTTTCTCGGCAGGCGCCTTGACATCCACAGTGGTTGCCGGCCGAAAGGGCGCCTTCCTTCCGGCGCAGCGCTCCACGCAAACTCTACTCGGGGCGATGGCTTTGTCTCGGTGCGCCAGCGCACATCAAGCGATGAAGTGTGCGACATCGTACATACGAAAAGGAATCGGAGGTCGAGTATAGGTAGTCGCATGCCATGAATCTGGTGCGCTGATGACACGCTTGGCGCGCAAACAGAACCTAAGAGCTGGCACCGCAAGACGGAACGTCACATGCCGTATGAAAGAAATTCACTGCAAAAGCGCCAATCGTGACAAGAAGGCGCATTAAGTCCATCCAGGAGAAGCACTATGAAACGCCATTTCCTCACATTGAGTTTACTCATCGCTATCGGCGTTGTGGTCACAAATACCGGCCAGGTGCGCGCGGAAGAGCACGGCGAACTCGACTGCAAACTCAAATTCTCGTTATCCAGCTGGTCGGCGATCTACAAGCACTCGGAAGGTAATGGCGTGGTCACCTGTAAAAATGGCGAGACGATCAATGTCAAGATCACCGCCCATGGCGGCGGATTGACCGTCGGCAAGTCCCGTATCGAGGGTGGGGTCGGCCGCTTCTCGGATGTGCACAAGATATCGGATGTCCTTGGGCACTATGGCCAGGCGGGGGCTCATGCCGGCGCGAGTAAATCCAGCATGGCGCAGGTGCTTACCAAGGGAAAAGTCTCCCTCGCACTGGCGGGCACAGGAAAGGGTGTCGATCTCGGCGTTGACGTTGGCGAGCTCACGCTGACGCGTGTGAAGTAGTCGAGGTCGTGCGGCGCTCAGAGATGTGTGCGCCTGACCGAGTGGCAAGAATCTTGTGCTGATTCTGTCTGTGCCAAACATTGGTACAGGGACCAGGGCAGGGGCGCGAGCCACGACGGTGCCAGCGGCACCTAGCTACACAGGTGATATCACGACACTGTTGCCACTTGATTCATGCGAAGCCCAACCCTTGAGGCTGGGTCTAGAGCAGTCCATCGATAGGCAGTGCGCGAAGAACGATCACCTCGATACGGCCTGCCATCGTTGCATCAGATTCACTCCGATCATTGACATCGACGCCATTCCAGGTGGATAGCCATTGCAGATACACCGCTTCGGAGCTCGAACCTTGCTTCTTTCGTAGAATGACATGAAAGGCGTTATGGGTCTGCGTGGCGATGTCGAAAAATTCTCTCACCGCCTCCGCGAGCTCGGGCAAATCGACGATAAGCACCATCTCGGCATTGAGTGGCTTGGGGCGCGGAGCCATATTGAGCGAACCAATGAAAACGTGCACCCGGGCTACGATCATGGCCTTCGCATGAAGGCTGATGTCCGAGGGTGATCCAAGGCTCATCGAGGACTGCGGTGCGCCGAGGGCGGGGCACCGCTCGTAAAGATCGACCCCGCCTTCGAGAAGGCGCCTGCGGTAACGTGCATAGCCGGAGTGTACCGCCGGCTCGTCGGTCGAGGCCAGCGAGTTGGTGAGTAAATGCACGCTTATGCCGCGCTGCGCCAGGGTGCTCAGATAGCGCGCATCCTCCTCGCCCGGTACAAAGTAGGGCGAGATAGGCACGACTTCACTTTGCTCCGCATCCATCATGGCTTTGAGTTTCGGGCCTATGCGAAGGTATGGACGGTCCTGCGAACTCTCGACTTTTCGACTGATCGGCGACCCGTTCGCCGACGGGTCCATTCGGAAATTCATCGATGGTGCTCAATCGGCTTCGACGGAAGTTCACGGCCGATCATCCGGGCCGAGCGTAGGTCACCGATATCACCTATCTTCGCACCTGGCAGCGCTCGCCTTATCTGGCGGCCGTCATCGATCTGCACTCACGCAACTTCATCGACTGGTTGATGAAGTCGACGCTGGCCCGCGAAGGAGTGCTCGATGCGTTGCTGATGGCGATCTGGCGGCGCAAACCCACGCAACCCGTGACCGGGCATTCGGTCCAAGGCTCACAGTACGGTAGTGATGACTGACAACGTTTCTGCCGGGCACATTGCCTGCAGCCGAGCATGAGTCGGCGCGGCAATTGTTGAGATAACGCGGTGGCCGAATCGTTCTTCAGCAGAATGAAAAAGGAATGCATCCGCAAACGGTTGTACAAAACCTGCGACCTAGCCTGCGCCGACGTCTTCGACTACACCGAGGTCTTCTGCAATCGAACCCGTTGCCATAGCCATCTCGGTGGCGTCAGCCCCGAGACCTTTGAAAAGGCCTCACATTTAGGCTCGCTGGTGCCGTAGATCCCGAAGCAGTCCATTCTGAGAAGTCCGTGCAAGCCATGGATCTTCGACTTTTCGAGGAACTACGAATCCAAGACATGCTTCTCACCTTCCAAAAAATGGCCAAACGCGGCGAGTGATCGGATGCGATCACAGATGATCTTGACAATGGCAAGGATAGGCACGGCTAGCATGGCGCCGGGGACGCCCCACACCCAATACCAAAAGACCAGCGAGATAATGACGAGCACCGGATTCAGCGTAAATCTACGTGCAAGTAGCAATGGTGTAATAGCTTCACCTTCGAGAATATGGATGGTGCTGTACAGGACCATCGGCATGAAAGCCTTCCATAGTGGATCGAGGCTCAGCATGCCGACCGCCAAAAAAATGGCGAAGCCGCACAGCGAGCCGAGGATGGGCACAAAGTTAAGTAGGAAGGCAACTGCGCCCCAAAGAATGAAGTCTTGAAGTCCGACGGACCACATGGCCAAACCTGTCGCTATACCGACCAGGGCATTCATCCCAGTGATGGTAACGAGATAGGCGGTGATGTCGGACTCGATCTTCTTCGAGATGTCAGTGACCTGTCGCTTGTCGCGGAACCGAGGCATCACCTCGACGAGACGCCGCAGAAAGTTATCGCCGGACATTAGCAGAAAGAACAGGATCAAGAACATCGCAAGAAATTCAGAGGCGAACGCGCGCGCACCATTCAACAACGCATTTTGAAGATCATTGGCAGGCGACGACGCGTGCTCCGTATTGGAGACAGCTGTCCAGCCCATAGCCACTTTCGCGTGGGTTAAAAAATGGCTCATTGTATTGAGCGGCGCGCTGATAGTGCGCACGCGATCCTGCAAGCGAGGAAAGCCTTCCGGAAGGCGCTTCGCTCAGTCGAATGCCGGTGCGCTTAGTAGCTCGCCAAACCCAACAATGATGCCGAGCAGCAGGAGGCCACCCAGCGCTTTACCAGCAGTATCTGTTGCCTCGGCGGCCTGCCATATCGGGGCCAGCCGGCGTTCCGGCTTGCAACAGGTGCCCGGAGGCTCTGGTATCCCTGGCAGATGCGGTGGCTTTATAACTACAAAGGGGGCTGGCTGACATCCATGTGGACCGTCAGCCTAGCGCGACCTCGAGGCGGCGCGTTGAAGCATTTGTTCTGCGTCGATGAAGCGGATTCAGGTCGTCGCCGGGGGCAATAGGCGGTCATATTCATTCTTGACCACCGCATAGCATTCACAGGTACGCTTCTCGAGTCCTTTGCGATCCACCACGGTGATACGCCCCCGCTGGTAACGAATCAACCCTGCCTGCTGCAGGTTGCCGGCTGCCTCAGTAACACCTTCGCGGCGAACCCCTAGCATGTTGGCGATAAGCTCCTGTGTCATCACCAATTCCCTGGAGTGCAAACGATCCAGGCTCAACAACAGCCAGCGGCATAGTTGTTGATCTAGCGAGTGATGGCGGTTACATACCGCCGTTTGCGACATCTGAGTGATCAGGGCTTGCGTATATCGCAGTAACAGGTGGAGCACGGGGCCCGCACGATTGAACTCTTGCAGCATTAGGTCGGCCTTCAGCCGGAACCCCTGACCGGCGCTTTGCACCAGAGCCCGGCTCGGTGTCGATTCGCCCCCCATGAACAGCGAGATGCCAACGATGCCCTCGTTACCTACTACGGCGATCTCGGCCGAGGCACCGTCTTCCATCACATAGAGCAAAGAGACGATTGATGTCGTTGGAAAGTAGACGTGGCTCTGTCGGCTGCCGGACTCGTAAAGCACTTTGCCGAGTGGCATGTCGACGGACTCAAGGTGTGCCACCCATCGGGACCATTCGGCTTGTGGCAAGGCGGCAAGCAGCCGGTTCTGTCGCGGGTCGGGATCGGTGGCCATAACTCTCCTCATCGCAGCCTTTCATGGATTTTAGTGCCGGCATATTCCCATTCGTGGAGGATCTCATACGAGGCGGCTCTCCAGCATGGTCACGCACAGCTGCACGGCCATCGTCCTGGTGTGTGTGCCGACGTACAGAGCTGGTGCTAACCAGTGCGTAGCATCGTGGTGTCACAGATGTCGCAATCCGGCGACAGGAGTTCATCATGGACAAGAACCGAATCGAAGGCGCCAAGCATGAAGTCAAGGGCGCGCTGAAAGAGGCTGCTGGGAAAGTGACCGGAAATCCCGCCAAAGAGGCGGCCGGTCGCTTGGAGAAGGATGCAGGAAAGCTTCAGAAGGACGTAGGCAAGGCGCGTGACGACGATAAAAAGCGCTGAATATATCGCCAGGGAAAGTTGAGATGTCACC
>Ga0207667_10001869_pt1 | contig 26473 bp, 24 predicted proteins | sample KBSCornC52_FD_184301 | JGI IMG/M metagenome (GOLD analysis project Ga0207667, IMG submission 184301) | Corn rhizosphere microbial communities from Kellogg Biological Station, Michigan, USA - KBS Corn C5-2 (SPAdes) (version 2) | ecosystem: Host-associated > Plants > Roots > Rhizosphere > Soil ...
CCCCTTGATGGGGGAGGGATACCGGAGCTTGGTCGCGAAGCGGTCTAGCGAAGGTTGGGTGGGGGTGAAAAGCGCAACGCCGCGTTACAAAGGCCGCGCCAGCAGAGCCAAAGCCCCACCCTCAACCGCAACCTCATCCACATCCCGCGCGAGGGCACATTCCCCCACCGCCAGCTCCAGCCCGCCGACCGAAACGCCGACCGAACGCGGCACCACCAGCAGCGGATGCCCGGCATAGACCGGCCGCAGCACATCGGAAGGCGGCCCGTCGATCCGGTCCAGCCGGAACAGCGGTCCCTCCACCAGCACTTCCTCCCCGCGCTCCGGCACATGGCGGTGCCACCGCGCGGCGTAGGGCTCCCCACTCGCCACGGACATACCGTCGTCCAGATGCAACTCGCGCGGCCGGCCATAGTCGTAAAGCCGGTAAGTGATGTCGGAGTTCTGCTGGACCTCGATCAGGCTCACCCCAGACCCAATCGCATGCACCGTATTCGCGGGAATGTAGAAGAAATCCCCCGCCGCCACCGGAAACCAGCGCATCAGCCGCTCGATCGACCCATCCAGCGCAGCCGCCCGCATCGCCTCGGCATCGATCGGCGCATCGAACCCGATCCCCAGCCGCGCGCCCGGGTCGGCATCGATCACCAGCCAGCACTCTTCCTTGCCCTGCCGCCCCAGCCCCTTGGCCTCGGTCTGCGCATCGCTCGGATGGACCTGGACCGACAGCGCCTCGCTCGTGAAGATGTATTTGATCAGCAAAGCCGGCAGCTCGGCCGGCGGCTCGAACCAGATCTCCCCGATCCGCTCGCCCTTCGCGTCGAACGGCGCGGGCAGGTCCTCCCGCCCCCACGGCTTGGCAACGCTGCGGGTGGGGAGAACCGGATTCACTGGTTGATAGCGCCCTTGAGCTTGCCGACCTTCTGCGCGCCCGCCGCCGTGGTCACGAGGATCTCGTCGCCGTCGACCACGATCATCACGTTCTCGAGGCCGATGACGCTCACCCGGGGGCCGTCGCTGTCGACCAGAACGTTGCGGCAATCGACCAGTTCCGCCGGCCCGCTGACGTGATTGCCGTCCGCATCCCGCTCACGCGTGGCGTGCAGCGCCTCCCAGTTGCCGATGTCCGACCAGCCCATGTTCGCCGGCACCATGGCCGCGCGCCGGGTGTTCTCCATCACCGCATAGTCGACGCTTTCGCTCTCGATTGCGGCGAACTCCGCCGCACCCGGATGGAACCGCCGATGGTCGCCCACTCGCTCCTCGCGCCCCGCCAAGGCCGCCGCCCGAGCCGCCGCGGCAATCGCCGGCCGATGCTGCTCCAGCTCGGCCAGGAAGAACCCGGCGCGGAAGGCGAATATGCCGCCGTTCCACGCATAGTCGCCGGAGCTGAGGAACTGCTCGGCCCGGGCAAGGTCCGGCTTTTCCACGAACTGGGCGACCTTGGCCCCCGGCCCTTGGCCGATCGCCTCGCCCCGCCGCAGGTAGCCGAAGCCCGTTTCCGGGGTCTTCGCCTCGATCCCGAAGCTCACCAGCCAGTCCTGCGCCGCCAGCTCGGCGGCGGCCAGCGCCGCCGCGGTGAAGTTCTCGCAATCGGCGATGTGGTGGTCGCTCGGGCAGACCAGCATGACCGCATCCTCGGGCAGCCGCAGCGCCGCCAGGGCAATCGCGGCCGCCGTGTTGCGCGCCTCGGGCTCGACGATCACCTCGCCCCCGGCCACCGGCAGCTGCGCTTCGACATGCTCGAGATGCTTGGTCCCCGTCACCACGATCGGCGGGGCGAAATGAGCCTGGTCGGCGCAGCGCAGCACGGTCGCCGCGAAGAGGGTGTCCTCGCCGATCAGCGGGAGGAACGGCTTGGGCTTGGTGGCGCGGCTGCGCGGCCACAGCCGGGTGCCGCTGCCGCCGCACAGGATGACGGGGGTGATCTTGGTCATGTCGCTTCCATTACAGCCCGGCCCGCTCGCCGCAAGCCGCCCAGAATCAGACGATCCTCAGTCAGACCATCAGCGCCAGCAGGTCGGCAATCTTGCAGGTGGCAAAGCCCACCGCGCTGTCGGAGATCCCGTAGGGCACCAGCAGGTGATCGCCCACCGGCAGGACCCCGCAGGTATAGACCACGTTCGGCACATAGCCGGAACGGTCGGCATCCACTGCCGTCAGGATCGGCTCCTTCGTGCGCCCCAGCACCTTCGATGGATCGTCGCGGTCGAGCAGCGCCGCGCCCAGCGCATACTTGCGCATCGCGCCGACTCCGTGGGTGATCACCAGCCACCCGGCATCGGTCAGCACGGGGCTGCCGCAATTGCCGATCTGGATGAATTCCCAGGGGTATTTGGGCTCCAGCAGCAGTTCGCCTTCCTCGTCCCAGCAGCCGAGTTGGTCCGAGCGCAGCAGGTAGAGATTCTTGCCGTCCTGCCGACCGAGCATCATGTACTGCCCGCCCACCTTCTCCGGAAACAGCGCCATGCCCTTGTTGCGCCCGGCGTGCCCAAGGATCGGCTCCAGCTCAAAGCGCTTGAAGTCGGTCGTGCGCAGCAGTTCGGAACGGATCGAACTGCCCGAATAGGCCGTATAGGTCCCGATCCACTCGTAGGACCCGTCCTCGTGGCAGAACCGCACCAGCCGCAGGTCTTCCAGCCCGCCGCGCTGCTGCTCGGTGATCGGGAAGATCACCGTGTTGGAGAGGCTCGAATCCTCGTGCCGGTGCACGGTCACCGCGCAGTCGACGCAGGCGAGGTCGGCGTTGTCGAGCTCCACCGCTGTGGCGAAGGCGCTCTGCGGCCACAAGGTGAAGCTGCCATCGGCCTGGGCGATGCCTTCGCGAAAGGCGATCGAGCTGATGTGCCCCTCGCCCACCGCGCGCAGGCTCATGACAAAGCGCATGGCCCCGCCGCCCATGCCCGACTGGTCGGGATGCGGCACGATCGAGGGGTTCATCAGCGCCGCCGCGGCATAGGTATACTCGTGGCAGAAGTAGGCCCCGATCAGCCGCTTGCGCGAGCGCGAGAACCGCGCCGGGTCAAGCCGCAGCACGTCCTCCACCTCGCGGTAGCGCTGTTCGAACATGGCCTCGGTCTGCCAGTGGCGTTCCTCGAAGTCGGCCAGCACGCGGCGATACTCGGCGCTCGCCGCGCGTTCCGACAGGGCGGCGACGTCCTCTACCAGCCGGCGCGAGCGGTCACCCTGGGCCGTGGTCGATTGCCAGCCGAGATGGAACGGGCGGAGCACCACCCGGCTGGGATCGGCGTGCAGGCGCGTCTCAAGGATGTGCAGAGGGCTGACCGACGCTTCGCGATCCCGGCTCAAGCAAGTCTCCAGTCTGTTCGGCCGCAACGCGTGCGGCGCCCCACAATGCTAGCATGGAATAGTGCCCAAGCTGAAAGGCAAGTATCGATTCCGCCCCGCAATTTTCATTGGCGCCGCGCGGCGTCACCCCGTCGCGCGACCGGCCGGTGGTGACATCGGCCAGGACGACCCCGCGGTCGTTCGCGCCGAAGAACCAGGCGTGGGCGGTGCGGGCATGGTCGATCCAGCGCCGCACGCCGCTGGCTTCCCAGGCGCTGCGCGCCGCCTCGATCGCCGCCTGGGCCTCCAGCGGCTGCTGGTCGAACGGCAGGGAGTCGTGGGTCCTGCCGAAGGTCTCCGAACCGATCGGGCGGAAGTGCCCCGCTGCCGCGGTCTGCCGCCCGGCGATCCAGGCCAGCGTCTCCAGCCCGGCGCGGGTCCAGTCGTCGCGCCCCAGCAGGCTCCCGGCCTCGATCAGCGCCTGGCTGAGGCGCGGGTTGTCGTAGCCGAGCATGGCCTCGAACCAGGCCCAGTCCGGCCGCCGCCCGCCGTCGAGCAGGGCGTGGAGCAGCGCGCCGCCCCGCTCCAGCAGCGCCCGTGCGCGCCCATGTCCGGGATCGGCCCGCAGCACGGCTGCTGCGCCGAGCATGGCGAAGGCCTGGGTGCGCGGCCAGTCGAGTTCCTCGAAGACGGGGCAGGCCTCGTCGAACCACACCTGCGCCCAGCGCCTGAGGTCCGGATCGGGCGAAAGCTCCACCGTATGCCCCAGCGCCCACAGCGCGCGGCCGTTGGAATCGTCCGATCCCGCCTCCTCGCACCAGGTCCGCTCGAAGCTCATGAAATTGCGGAAGCGGCGCAGTTCGGGGTTCCAGGCGTGCTGGATGAAGCTGGCGTAAACGGTCGACCAGCGCAGCCGCTCCGGCCGCGAGAGGCCCTGCGCCACGTTCATCAGCATCAGCGCGCGGGCATTGTCATCCACGCAGTAGCCATGCCGCCGGTCGGGCACCACGCCGAAGCCGTGCTGCAGCATGCCGGTGCTGTCGCTCATCGCGAAGACCCCGGTCAAACCCGGCAGCACCGTCAGCGGCACATCCACGGCTCCGGGGCGCGAGCGCGGCGCGGCCGCCTTGGCCACCATCGCCGCCCCGGCATCGGCGAATTCCGGCCAGATCGTCTGGCGCCCGCGGGCATAGGCGCGCCGCTCGATCGCCGCGAGCCGCTGCGGGTCGTCGAGCAGGGCCCCGGCGGCCTCGGCCACGGCCGCGCTCGAGCCCGGCTCGATCAGCACGCCCACGTCGTCGGCGAGCAGCTCGGCGGCGTGGATATAGGGGGTCGAGACCACCGCCTTGCCCAGCGCCACCGCATAGGACAGCGTGCCCGATGTCGCCTGCTGCAGGTTGAGATAGGGCGTCACGTAGATGTCGCAGGCCTCAAGCTGGTCGAGCAGCTCCTCGGTCGCGAGGAAGCGGTTCTCCCAGGCGACGTGGTCCTCCACGCCCAGCCGGCGCGCCAGTTCCTGCAGGCTCTCGCGATAGCGCTCACCCTCGAAGGCCACGCAGTTCGGATGGGTCGCGCCCACTATCCGGTACAGCACCTCCGGATGCCGCTCAGCCAGCGCCGGCAGCGCCTCGATCACCCGCTCCAGCCCCTTGCCCGGGCCGAGCAGGCCGAAGGTCATCAGCACCTTGCGGCCCGTAAGGCCCAGCCGCGCCTTGGCCGCTTCCTTGCCGCCAAAGGCCCGGTCGGGCGCGCCGTGGGCGATGACTTCCACCGTCCCCGGCGCCGCGCCATAGCGGCTTTCCAGCAGGCCCTTGCCGTGCCGGCCCATGACCATGATCCGCGAGGCGCGGCTGACGAGGTGGCGCAGCACATGCTCCTGCCCCGGCGTCGGATCGCTCAGCACGGTATGGCAGGTCAGCACCAGCGGAGCGGCAATGCGGTCGACGAAGTCGCAGACCATCGCCCCGTCCTCGCCGCCGAAGATTCCGTATTCGTGCTGCAGCCAGACCGCGTCGACCCCGCTCTCGTTGATCGCGCGCGCCGCCTCGCAGTAATCCGCCTCGCGGTCCTGTGCGATCACCCCGGCCACCCCGGCATAGCTCACCGGCGCGGCGGCGGGGTTGTCGAGCGCGTAGACGTCGAAGCCGATCTCGGGATGGTAGCGGCCGAACTGGTCGACCACGTCGCGGGTGAAGGTGGCGATGCCGCACTTTCGCGGCGTATAGGTGCCGACCAGCGCGACGCGCCGCACCGCGGGCGCCGCCGCCCGGCCGGAGGAGCCGGGAAAGAAGGAGACGACGTCCGCCGTGCCGGTCGCATCGCCGGTCTCGCGCAAATGGCGGAGCGCTTCGCTGGGCATGGGCTAGGGTCCTCGCTGTCGGTCAATTCTGAGCCGGAGCCACACGCCAGGGCCGGCACAAGCCGGGGCATGCTCAGGGGAGGTCCCCCCAGCTCCTCGCTGCACAGACTCATGGGGAGTGCGCTCGGTTCCCGCCCGGACGGTTGCCCACGACACCATATATTAGACTGAAATATAACGGCTTTTCGGCAGAATGCGGCGCTATTCCTTGAGGAACCAGCGCTGCTGCCAGCCATAGGTCGCGACGACCGGGGTCCCATTTGCGTCGAGCGCCGGCCTGAACCGGAAGCGCTCCATGGCGAGGCGACAGGTGATCGCATCGGCCACCGCATCGCGGCTCGCCCGGGCCACCTTGCAGGTGGTCGGCCGCCCGTCGGTTCCCACGGTCAGCCAGATCACCACATGGTCCCCCAGCCTCAGGTCACGGCTGGCGATCGGGTAGTCCTTGGCCGAATTGATGTCCCCGGCGATCTTGACCAGCTTGGTCCCGCCCCCGCCGCCGCTGCCGCTCCCCGCGCCGCCGCTGCCGGTCCCGGCACCCGCGCCTCCCGCGCCCGTCCCGGCGCCAACCGAGGCTCCGGACCGGTCGGCCGAGCCGGTCGAGGCAACCGGCGGCGCAGCGGGCCTGGCCAGCACCACCTTGGGCACCGGCGCGGCCACGGCCCTGGGCTTCGCCTTCGCCCCCGCCGCCCCGGTCGCCCCCGCCGGCTGCGCCGCACCCGCCGATGGCGCCGGCGTCGGCGACGGGCTGGGCTCCGGCGCGGTCACCGTCACCGTGAAGCTGCTCACCACCCTCCGCGCGACTTCAGCGGTGAACCCCGGCGCAAAGGCCCGCACCAGCAGCACCGCCGCCACCAGGTGCAGCAGCCCCACCGCCACGAAGGCGCCCACCCGCACCGGCCGGGGCGCAGAAAGATCGGCGTCGGTCATCGCCCCGAGGATGCCACGCACCAGCCCGCCGGCGCAACCGCGTCAGCGTAAAGCATTGCAAGCCGCCCTACTGGACCGCACCCGCGATTTGCTCCAGACTTCCCCCAAACGGACAGTGGAGAGAGGCATGGACGCGCTGGAACGGCTGATCGCGATCGAGGACATCAAGCAGTTGAAGGCCCGCTACTGGCAGGGAATCGACACCAAGGACCCCGCCGTCCTCCGCAGCGTCTTCACCGACGACGCGGTGATCGATTTCCGCGCCGAACACTTCACCGCGGAGAACTGGCCCGAAACCACGCCCCCGCCCGACGAGTTCGTCCCCAAGGCCCTCGCCCGGCTGGCGATCTTCGACACCGCGCACCAGGGCCACACCCTCCAGGTCGAGTTCCGCAGCGACAGCGAGGCCGACGGCGTCTGGCCGATGGAAGACTACCTTTGGACCAAGAACCCCGAGGAAGCCGGCTTCGCCTGCATCCACGGCCACGGCTACTACTTCGACAGCTACCGCAAGACCGCCGACGGCTGGCGCATCAGCGCCATGCGCCTGCAACGCATCCACATCGAAAAGGACGGCGTGCCGACGACCGGCGTCTACCGCTGAGGCCTAGGCCATCTGCACCGCGGGTACCCGATCCGCCCGCATGTGCAGTTCGACCAGCCCATAGGCGAAGACATGCGGCTTGCGCACCGTGCTGGCCTCGCCCCGCGCCAGGCGCATGTTGCACAGCGCCTTGGTCAGCTTCTCGAAGGCGATGCACAGCTCGCGGCGGGCGAGCTGGTTGCCGATGCAGAAATGGATCCCGGCGCCGAAGGTGAGGTGACTCCTGACGTGGTCGCGGTGCAGGTCGAGCTTGTCGGGATTTGCGAACATGGCCGGGTCCCGGTTGGCCGCGCCCCAGCGCAGGAACACCAGCGAGTCCTTGGGGATCGCCACGCCGCCCAGCTCCATGTCCACCTTGGCCCGGCGGAACATGCCCTGCAGCGGCGACTCGAGCCGGAGCACCTCCTCGACGAAATTGGGGATCAGCTCGGGATGCTCGCGCAGTTCGTCCTGCAGGTAGGGCTCCTCGATCAGGTGCAGCATGCCGCTGCCCAGCACGCTGGTCGTGGTCTCGTTGCCGGCATTCAGCATCTGCCGGACGATCGACACCACCTCCGCCATGCCCAGCCGCTGCCCGTCCACCTCGGAATGAACGAGGTCGCTGAGCAATGATCCGTCCGGCTCAGTCAGGCACATCTGCGCGCGGTCGAGGATATACTTGTGAAAATCGGCGACCGTGTTGGCGAGTTCGATGTGCTTCGCCGCGTCGTTGTTCTGGCTCACCGCCTCGACGCAGGCGATCGACCACAGCTTGAACTGGGGCCGGTCCTCCAGCGGAATGCCCAACTGGTCGGCAATCACTGCAACCGGCAGGCCGATCGCGAAATCGCGCATGAATTCAAACTCATGCTCAAGGTCCAGGCGGTCGATGATCCTGTCGACGATCTCGTTCAGATAGTCTTCCATCTGCTTCACGCGCGAGATGGTGAAGGTCTTGTCGACCAGGGCGCGATGCAGCGTATGCACCGGCGGATCCCCGGCCACGAGCACGTCCACCGGCACGATCGCCTTGGTCCGGTAGATCGACATGATCTGTTCGGCGAGCGGCCCCGGCGAGACGAGCAACTGCCCCGTCTGGTTTGAAAGCCGCTCGACATCCATCGCCGCGGCGCGGGTGAGCTTGTAGTCGAGCACGTAGAACACGCCGCTCACCGGGTCGCGATAGACGGGCTGCTCGGCGCGCGCCTGGTGATAGGCGCTGAACGGGCAGACCTGGACCTCGGGGTCCGTGAACGTGATCTCGGCGCTCATCCAAAAATCTCCCGGCACGGGCCTTTTCTGCGGGGCAAAAGCCCTGCGTTGCCGCTGCATGTTTTCCTTGGACTGAGCTAAGATCGACTGACCAGTGGGTCAACTCCGTTTCGTCTGGTCATCGCCGGGTGCCGGCTGGCTGACAGAGCCCGCGCCCCCTTCCTCTGCCGGCGCGCCTCTGGTCTCGGAAACGACGATGCCGACGAATGCCGCCACCGTGCACACCCAGACTGCCGCCGTAACCGCCCAGATCGGCCGCACCAGGTGCGACAGCCCCCAATAGGTGAGCCACGCGGGCGCCAGCGAATAGGTCCAGTAGCGCAGCTTCATCGGCCTTGCCCGCAGCGCGCCGCCCCTGCCGGATCGGTTCGCGCGCGGCCCAAGTCAGGACCCGACCAGCCCGAGGGCGCGGCAAACGGTGAGGGCGAAACCGATCACGAACAACCAGGTCGATACGACGAGAATAAGGATAGTCAGCAAGCGGCTCCTCAAAGGGACAGGATTCCCCATTGCTGTCTCCAAACCCACTCTGGTTCCGAGACCAGCATAACCAATTCGTGCGGTTACGCCAACGATCACAATTATTTAGCTGGAATTGGTGCTGATCGCTCCTGCTCCTTGCCTACAAATCGTCGTCCCGGGCTTGACCCGGGACAGGGCTTTTCTTTTGCAGCAGCGCCGCGGGGTGCGACGGTGACAAGGCAGCCAGGCCCCGGGTCAAGCGCGGGGCGACGGGTGAACGGAGATGCGCGTGCGCTCAGTTCGGGCCTTGGTCGCCCGCCAGCCGGGCAAGGTCCTCGGGCGTATTCACATTGGCGCTGGCCCCCGGCAGCGCCACGGCCTTGGCCCCGCTCGCCGCGATCAGGTCGCGCACGGCATGCCGCCCCTCGGCCGTTAGGATCGCCTCCAGCGCAGGCAGCACGGCAACCGGCCACAGCGCCACGACCGGCTGGTCCGTCACATAGGTCGGCCCTTCGCCCAGCCGCGCGGGCAGGTCATCCGGCAGGCTGAGAGAATCCACGCCCGCGGTCAGCACGGCGTCGAAGCCGCCCGCGCTGGCATGGCGCAGCGCCCCTGCAATGCCGCCGAGCGGGCCCATCCCCGGGCGCGGCCAGTCGGCGACGACCGGGGCCGGAGCCTCAGCCCGGCCGATCACCACCACCTCGTCGCACCAACCCGCCAGCCGCGCCACGGCCCGCTCCAGCAGGGTCTGCCCGTCCAGCACGGCAAGCGCCTTGTCGCTCCCGAACCGGCGCGACTGGCCGCCGGCCAGCACTGCTCCGAGCAGGCGTGGGCCGAGCAGGCGCCTTCCGGTCAATCCCGGTTCACCCACCAGCGGATCAGCTGGTGCGCGATCGCCCAGGACGAAGGCAGGCGCAGCGTCTCGTGCTCGCCGGCGAGGATGCTGACCACTTCGCTCTTGGTCAGCCAGCGCGCGTCTTCCAGCTCGTTGCGATCGATCGTCAGGGCAGGGTCATCGGTCCAGGCATGGCAGCCGATCATCAGCGAGGAGGGGAACGGCCAAGGCTGGCTGCACACATAGCTCACGTCGCGCACCTTGAGCCCGGCCTCTTCCTCGATCTCGCGGGCCACGGCCTCCTCGATCGTCTCGCCCGGCTCGACGAAGCCGGCCAGCGCCGAATAGTTGCCCGCCGGGAAGGTCGGCTGACGGCCGACCAGCAGGGTCGGCTCCGGCGCGCCGGCCAGTTCCACCAGCATGATCGTCACCGGGTCGACCCGGGGAAAATGCTCCGACTTGCAGCTGTCGGACGTGCAGGAGCGCTGCCAGCCCCCCTTGGCCAGCACGGTCTGGCTGCCGCAGCGGGCGCAGAACTGGTGGCGGGCATGCCAGTCGACCAGCGCCTTGGCCCCGCCGTAGATCGCCAGATCGTCCAGCGACAGCAGGCCGAACAGCTGCCGGAAATTCGGCCCCGCAGCCCGGCCGACCTTCAGCGCCGGATCCACCGCGGCAAAGCAGGCCGCTCCTTCGAGCAGGCCGAGGAAGACCAGTTCCGCCTCGGGATCGGCATCGGCGAGCGTTCCCCAGGCCAGCCCGCCCTCATCCGCATAGCGCGGAGCAATACCGTCCAGCAGCAGCAGCCGCGCCCGCGGCCCCTTCATCGCCTCCAGCGCCGAGGCGTCGGTCCGCAGGCGGTCGGCGCGGTCCATCCGCGAGCCGGCAAAGGCTATCTCGAGTTCACTGGTCTTCACGTGCAATCTCTCCCATGGCCCGGCCCAGCGCCGCCGCCTTGGCAAACAGCGTCGGCAGTCCGGCCTCGTCCATCCGTTCGATGGGCCACCATTCCCCGTCCCCGCCCGGATTGCCAGCCCCAATCGTCGCCGCGCTCACCGAAAGTTCGAGCGTGAAGTGGGTGAACCCGTGGCGCACCAGTCCGGCCGGCCGCCAGTCGAGCGCGGCCGGCGCCTGGCCCGAACCGTCGCCCCGCGCGCTCCACCCGTCGTCCGGCAAGGCCCACATCCCGCCGAGCATCCCCTTGCCCGGCCGCCGCACCAGCCAGACCTCGCCGCCCCGCGCGATCCAGAACGCCCGCCCCTTGCGCTCCGGCCGCGCCGCCTTGGCCGCCTTGACCGGAAACCGCTCCGGCTCGCCCGTAGCCCGCCCCCGGCACAGCCCGGTCAGCGGGCAGACCAGGCACCGGGCGTTGCGCGCGGTGCAGACCGTCGCCCCAAGGTCCATCATCGCCTGGGCAAAATCCCCCGCCTCCACGTCGGGCGTGATAGCCTCTGCCGCCGCCCGGATCGCCTTGCGCCCGCCTGGCAAGGGCTCGTCGATCGCAAACAGCCGCGCCACCACCCGCTCGACATTGGCGTCGACCACCACGGCCCTTTGCCCGAAGGCAATCGCCGCCACCGCCGCCGCGGTATAGGCCCCCAGCCCCGGCAGCTCGCGCAAGCCCGCCTCGGTCTCCGGAAACACCCCGCCCCGCCGCGCCACCTCGCGGGCACAGGCCAACAGGTTGCGCGCCCGGGCATAGTAGCCAAGGCCGGCCCAGGCGGCCATGACCTCGCCGTCCTCCGCCGCGGCCAGGTCCATCACCGTCGGCCAGCGCGAAGTGAAGGCGGCGAAGTAGGATTGCACCGCCGCCACGGTCGTCTGCTGCAGCATCACCTCGGACAGCCACACCCGATACGGGTCGGGCGCAGCACTCCCCGGCGGTGCGCGCCATGGCAGGCGGCGGGCATGGGCCGCGTACCAGGCTTGCAGTGCCGTTGCAGTGCCCTTGCAAATCTCGTCGTCACTGGCGATCACGGCGCGGCTATGGCATGGCGCTTCTCGCAATGGAACGGGATCGCAAAAAGGCGCCGAAAGCGCGCGTGTACGAACGCCCCCGCGGCGGCCAGGCCCGCGCCATCGCTGATTTGATGCCGGAAATCGGGCGCACGGCCTTCCGCCGCTTCGGCTTCGTCCAGTCGAGCGTGGTCACCCGCTGGCCCGAGATCGTCGGCCCGCACCACGCCAAAATCTGCGCCCCCGAATCGATCCGCTTCGCCCCCGGCGAAAAGAGCGAGGGCATCCTCCAGCTGGTCGTCGTCCCGGCCCACGCGCCGCTCATCCAGCACGTGATTCCCGAGATTATCGAACGGGTTAACCGCTTCTTCGGGTACAATGCCGTGGCCAAGGTCAAGCTCCGCCAGGGCGCGGTCTCGCCCCCCCAGGCCAAGGACCGCACCGCCCCGGCCAGCCTCAAGCCGATCCCGCTGGAACTGGGCGAAAGTCTGCGCGATATCGGCGATCCCGAACTGCGCACCGTCCTCGAATCCCTCGCCCGCAGCCTCGATGCGAACAGCCGCAAGGACCGCAACTGATATGCCGATCAAGCACTTGCTCGCCTGCCTCCTCGCCCTGTTCGCCCTCTCCCCGGCCTTCGCCGCCCCCGCCGCCAAGCCCGGACCGGCCGTGCTGGTGATCGCGACCCCCCAAGGCAGCCACGTCGTCGGCAAGCCCGGCGCACCGCTCAAGCTGGTCGAATATGTCAGCTACACCTGCCCGCACTGCGCCCATTTCGAGGTCGAAGGCGCGCCCACCATCGCGCTCACCGTGATCCGCACGGGCAAGGGCAGCATCGAATACCGCCCCTTCCTGCGCAACGTGGTCGATGTCGCCGCCTCGCTGATGGTCGGCTGCGGTTCGCCTGCGAAGTTCCTCGGCAACCACTCGGCGGTCCTGCGCGGCCAGGAGAAGTGGTTCGTGCCGCCGAGCGAGGCCGTCCAGCAGCGCTGGCAGACCGGCGATTTCGCCGCCCGCATGCGCGCCGTCGCCGGCGACATGAACCTTTACCCGATCTTCGAAGCGCGCGGTTACGGCCGCGCCGAACTCGATCGCTGCCTCGCCAACGAGCAGCTGGCCAAGGCCCTAGCCGCCGAAAACGCACAGGCGATCAACGACCTGAAGCTCCAGGGCACGCCCTCGTTCCTCATCAACGGCCAGCTCCAGGACGCGCACGACTGGGCCAGCCTCCAGCCCGCCCTCTCCGCCGCGACCCGCTGAGTTTTCCGCCGCTCAATCGCCTGCTCTATTCCGCCGCGCCGGGTGCGCGGCTAGCATTTCCCGCAAGTTCGCAAAGGATTCGCTGTATGCTCCGCCAGACCGTCCGCCCTGCCCTGCTCCTCGGCCTGCTCGCCCCGCTCGCGCTCGGCCTTGCCGGCTGCAAGAAGGACGAACCCGGCGCAACCGGCGGCGCCACGGCCTCGGCCACCCCGCTGCCCACCGTCGCGGCCCCGGCCGGGAAGACCTGGGCCGACCAGATCGTCCAGACGCCCGAAGGCGGCTACCGCATGGGCAACCCCGATGCGCCGATCAAGCTGGTCGAATACGGCTCGCTCACCTGCCCGCACTGCGGCGAGTTCTCGGAGAAGGGCTCGGCCACGATCCGCGACCAGTGGGTCGCCTCGGGCCGGGTTTCCTATGAATTCCGCCACTTCGTCCGCGACGCGCTCGATCTCACGCTCGGCCTGATGGCCTCGTGCTCGGGTCCCGCCACCTATTTCGGCCAGACCGAGCAGGTCTTCGCCAACCAGAAGGCGCTGTTCGGCGGTCTCGAAGGCAAGGACGCCCAGATGCAGGCGGCGATCAAGGCGCCCGACGCCCAGCGCTTCCAGGCGATCGCCGATGTCGCCGGCCTGCCCCAGTTCTTCGCCGCCCGCGGCATCCCCGCGGCGCAAGGCAAAGCCTGCCTCGCCAACACCAAGCTCGCGGAGCAGATGGCCAAGAACACCACCGACCAGGGCAACCAGTACCAGATCGAGGGCACGCCCACCTTCCTCGTCAACGGCGAGAAGATCGGCACCTCGACCTGGGAGGAACTGAAGGCCCGGATCGAGGGCATGGGCGTCCGGTAAGCCCGGGCCGGAGCGGAAAGGGGGCCGCGTTCAGATGCAGATCAGGCGGTTGAAGCTCAGTGGATTCAAGAGCTTCGTCGAGCCTGCCGAGCTGCGCATCGAACCCGGCCTGACCGGCGTCGTCGGCCCCAACGGCTGCGGCAAGTCCAACCTCCTCGAAGCCATCCGCTGGGTCATGGGCGAATCCAGCCCCAAGTCCATGCGCGGCGGCGGAATGGAGGACGTGATCTTCGCCGGGACCACCCAGCGCCCGGCGCGCGATTTCGCCGAGGTGGTCCTCCACGCCAGCGACAGCGCGGGCGAGGAGCTCGAAGTCGTCCGCCGGATCGAGCGCGGCGCGGGCAGCGCCTACCGGGTGAATGGCCGCGACGTGCGGGCCAAGGACGTCGCCCTCGTCTTCGCCGATGCCGCCACCGGCGCCCACAGCCCGGCCCTCGTCAGCCAGGGCCGCATCGCCGCGGTGATCGCCGCCAAGCCCGCCGAGCGCCGCCAGATGCTGGAGGAGGCGGCCGGGATCGCGGGCCTCCACGTCCGCCGCCGCGATGCCGAGCAGAAGCTGCGCGCAACCGAGGCCAACCTCGCCCGGCTGGAGGACATCCTCGGCCAGCTCGACCAGCAGATCGGCACCCTCCGTCGTCAAGCAAGAGCCGCCGAACGCTACACCGCCGTCTCCGACCGGATCCGCATTGCCGAGGCGCGGCTCGTCTTCGCCCGCTGGCGCGATGCCGCCGCCGCAGCCGATGCCGCGCGCGCCGAGGCCCAGGCCGCCGAAGACGCCGTCGCCAAGGCCCAGGTGCTCGCCGGCGAGGCCCAGAAGCGCCAGCACGCCGCCGCCGCCGCCCTCGCCGAAGCGCGCGACGAACTGGCCGACCGACGCGACGATGCCACGGCCCACGCCCATCGCCTCGCCGCCCTCTCCAGCCAGCTCGAAAGCGCCGAACAGCGCCTCGCCGACCTCGACCGCCAGCGCCGCCGCCTCGACGAGGACAAGGGCGATGCCGACCGCCTGACCCGCGACGCCGCCCAGGCCCTTGCCAAACTCGATGCCGACCTCGCCGCCGGCGAAGCCGCGCTGGAGGCCGCCGCGGCCGAGCGGCCCGCCCTCGCCCTTGCGCTCGAAAAGGCCGAAGCCGCCGCCCGCACCGCCGAACTCGCCCTCGCCCAGGCCACCGCCGAACAGGCCGGGGTCGACGCCGAATGGCGCGTCGCCGAGGCCGAGCTGACCCAGGCCCGCGCCCGCCTCGCCCGCCTCGAAAGCGAGGCCCGGCGCCTGGAAGACCAGCGCGCCGCCCTCGCCCGCGAAGGCGATCCCGAGGCCGCCGTGACAGCCGCCCTGGCCGAGCGCGATGCCGCCACCGCCCGCCTCGCCGAACTCCGCGCCGACCTCGAAGCCCGCCAGTCCCGCAAGGCCGAACTCACCGCCACCCGCGACGCCGCCGCCAGCGCCCTCTCTGCCGCCCGCGCCGACCTTGCCGGGGTCGAGCGCGAATGGACCGCCCTAAACCGCGACCGCGAGGCCCGCGCCCGCCAGGCCAGCGCCAAGCACGACCTCCCCCCGGCGCTCGACACCGTCCGCGCCGCGCCGGGCTACGAACGCGCCCTCGCCGCCGTGCTCGGCCGCGACGCCAAGTCCGGCGTCGGCCCCACCGCGCCGGGAAGCGACGGCCGCTTCTGGACCGGCGCCCCCGCTCCCGCTCCCGTCGCGCAGAGCCTCGCCGCCCACGTCCCCACCTGCCCCGACGAACTCAAGGCCCGCCTCGCCCTCGTCCATGTCGCCGAGGCTGACGACGGCCGCACTCTGAACCCGGGCGAGTGGCTCGTCACCCTCGACGGCCTGCTGCGCCGCTGGGACGGCTTCGTCGCCCGCGGTGAAGGGGCAGCGGAGGCTGCACGGCTGGAGGCCGACAACCGCTTTGCCGCGCTCAACGCCCAGCTCGCCCCTTTGCGCGAGGCCGTCGCCACGGCCGAAGCCGCGCAGGCGGCCAGCGCCAGCGAACTCGCCGCTCTGCAAACCGAACTGATCGCCGCCGAACGCAGCCTCGCCGGCGCCGCCGAGCGCGAGCGGGCGGCCCTGCGCGCGCTCGACCAGGCCGAAGCCGCCAAGGCCCGCCTCGCCGCCCGCCGCGCCGAACTGGCCGACAGCGCCGGCGATCTGGCCGAGCAGGTTGCCGCCGCCGAAGGCGAAGTGACCGCCGCGGAAAGCCGCCGCGCCGCCCTGCCTGATCCCGCCACCGGCCGCGCCGCCCTCGCCGCGGCGCAGGACCGTCACAACGCCGCCCGCCTCGCGCTCCAGGCCGCCCATGCCAGCCTCGCCGGGCATGACCAGCAGCAGAGCGCCGCCCGCGAGCGGGTCGCCGCCCAACGCGCCGAGGTCCGCGGCTGGCAGGCGCGCGCCGGCGACGCCGCCACCCGCCTCGCCGAGATGGACCGCCGCGTCACCGAGATCGCCGAGGAACGCGCGGTCGTCGCCGCCAAGCCCCCCGCGCTCGAGGCCGAGATCGAGGCCGCGGAGGCCACCCGCCTGCGCCTCGCCGCCGAACTCACGGCGGCCGATGAGCAGGCTCAGCAGGCCACTGCGGCGCAGGGCGAGGCGGACAAGGTCCTCGCCGCCGCCACCGAGGCCCTCGCCCTCGCCCGCGAAAGCCGCGCCGGCGCCGCCGCCCGCGCCGAGAACGAGGACCAGCGCCGGGTCGAGATGACCCGCATCTCCGGCGAGCGCTTCCAGTGCCCGCCGCCACTGCTGCCCGAGCGCTTCGCCTTCGCCTCGGCCGAAGTCGCCGGCGCCGGCGACGAAGCCGCCGCGATGGACCGGCTCACCGCCGAGCGCGAGCGGATCGGCCCGGTCAACCTAGTCGCCGCCGAGGAGCTTAAGGAGGCCGAAGGCCGCCACGGCGAGAGCGTTGCCGAACAGGCCGAGTTGACCGAGGCGGTCAACCGCCTGCGCGGCTCGATCGGCAACCTCAACCGCGAAGGCCGCGAACGCCTGCGCGCCGCCTTCGAGGCGGTCGACGGCCATTTCCGCCACCTGTTCACGCGCCTGTTCCAGGGCGGCCAGGCCCACCTCGCGCTGGTCGATTCCGACGATCCGCTCGAAGCCGGCCTCGAAATCTTCGCCCAGCCGCCGGGCAAGCGCCTGCAATCGCTGACGCTCCTCTCCGGAGGCGAACAGGCCCTCACCGCGGTCGCCCTGATCTTCGCCCTGTTCCTCACCAACCCCGCGCCGATCTGCGTCCTCGACGAGGTCGACGCCCCGCTCGACGACGCCAATATCGAGCGGTTCTGCGACCTGCTCGAGGCAATGGTCCAGGAAACCGACACCCGCTACCTCATCGTCACCCACAACGCCGTGACCATGAGCCGGATGCACCGGCTGTTCGGCGTGACCATGGTCGAACGCGGCGTCTCGCGCCTGGTCAGCGTGGACTTGGGCGGGGCGGAAGAGCTGCTGGCGGCGGAGTAGCAGACGGCAGATGCATTGCGGGCAATCCGGCCCTATCTAAAGCGCGCATGTCCGACCTCTTCCCCCAGGCCCTTACGGAGACCCCCGCCGAACAGCCGCGCGCCGATGCGCCGCTGGCCGACCGGCTGCGGCCGCGCAATCTGGACGAAGTCATCGGGCAGGAGCACCTGACCGGACCTGACGGCGCGATCGGCCGGATGGTGGCCGCGGGGCGCCTCTCTTCGATGATCCTCTGGGGTCCGCCGGGAACCGGCAAGACCTCGATCGCGCGCCTCCTCGCCGATGCCGTGGGCATGCGCTACCATGCGGTGAGCGCCGTCTTCTCGGGCGTGGCCGATCTCAAGAAGGCCTTCGCCGAGGCCGACGTCGCCGCCAAGGCCGGCCAGCGCACCCTGCTGTTCGTGGACGAGATCCACCGCTTCAACCGCGCCCAGCAGGACGGCTTCCTGCCCTTCGTCGAGAGCGGCACGGTCACCCTCGTCGGCGCGACGACCGAGAACCCCAGCTTCGAGCTCAACGCGGCGCTGCTCTCCCGCGCGCAGGTGCTGATCCTCCACCGGCTCGATGCCGAGGCGCTGGAGAAGCTGCTGGCCCGCGCCGAGGAACTGGAAGGCAAGCCCCTGCCCCTCACCGCCGAAGCGCGCGCGGCGCTGGTCGCCTCGGCCGATGGCGACGGGCGCTTCCTGCTGAACCAGGCCGAGACGCTGTGGTCGGTGAACCTCGCCGAGCCGCTCGATCCGGCGGGCCTCGGCAAGTTCCTCCAGCGTCGCGTGGCGGTCTACGACAAGGACCGCGAGGGGCATTACAACCTCATTTCCGCGCTCCACAAGGCGCTGCGCGGCTCCGACCCGCAGGCCGCGCTCTACTATCTGGCCCGGATGCTGACCGCCGGCGAGGAGCCGCTCTACGTGCTGCGCCGCCTAGTCCGCTTCGCCAGCGAGGACATCGGCCTCGCCGATCCCCAGGCGCTGGTCCAGTGCCTCGCCGCCAAGGACGCCTACGACTTTCTCGGCAGCCCCGAGGGTGAGCTCGCCGTGGTCCAGGCCTGCCTCTATTGCGCCACCGCGCCCAAGTCGAACGCGGCCTACACCGCCCAGAAAGCCGCGTGGAAGAGCGCGCGCGAGACCGGCTCGCTCATGCCCCCGCAGAACATCCTCAACGCGCCCACCAAGCTGATGAAGCAGATCGGCTACGGCAAGGACTATGCCTACGACCACGAGGCTGAAGACGCCTTCTCCGGCGCGAACTACTGGCCCGAAGGCATGGCCCCTCAGGCCTTCTACAAGCCCGTCGAACGCGGCTTCGAGCGCGAAGTGCTGAAGCGGCTGGAATGGTGGGACAAGAAGCGGCGCGAGCGGCAGGGCTAGCCGTGTCCCGCGCCGATTTCGACCACGCCTGTGCGCACCTTGCCGCCGCCGGCTGCTCCCTCGGCGTCGCCCGCTACGAGCACGAAATCATGGGCGGCTGGATCATCGAGGCCCGGTGTCCCAATGGCGATTGGCTGCTGGCCTTCGACGGGCGTGACCAGGCCTTCGTCACCCAGCGACGCCAGAGCGACCGCGCCTGGGGCGAGACGCGCGTGCTTGGCGCCGATGGCCTCGAACCCTCGCTAGCCTGCATGGTCGCGCCCGCACCCGGCACATGAACCCCCCCCGATTCCGCCACTTCGTCGCGATCGACTGGTCCGGCGCCGCGGGCGAGCGGCACAAGGGCATTGCCGTGGCGATGGCCCATGCGGGCGACGAGGCCCCCGCCCTCGTCCGCCCTGGCCATCGCTGGTCGCGCCCCGAGGTCCTGCACTGGCTGCTCCACGACCTGCCGGACAATACCCTGGTCGGGCTCGACCTCGGCATGGCCCTGCCCTTCGCCGACCGCGGCGGCTTCTTCCCGGGCTGGAGCGAAAGCCCGCCTGATGCGCGCAGCCTATGGGCGCTGGTCGACGGCATCTGCGAGGCGGACCCGCACCTCGGCGCATCGAGCCTCGTCGACCACCCCGAAGCCGCGCAGCACTTCCGCCGCCATGGCGGGCGCGAGGGCATGCATTTCGGCGGGGGCCGCGGCCGGTTCCGCCTGACGGAGCGGGCGCAGGAGGCCATGGGCTGCCGGCCCTATTCGAACTTCAACCTGGTCGGCGCGGCGCAGGTCGGCAAGTCGAGCCTCACCGGCATGCGGCTGCTGCACCGGCTGGCGGGCCGCCTTCCGGTCTGGCCGGTCGACCCGCTGCCGACCCAAGGCTCGGTCGTGGTGGAGATCTACACGACCATCGCCGCCATGGCTGCAGGACGCCCGCCCGGCCGCTCCAAGATGCGCAGCCACGCGGACCTCGCCGAGGCCCTCGCCGCCCTCGGCAGCGCGCCCGCCGTGGGCAGCGGGCCGATCGACGACCACGCCAGCGACGCCCTGCTCACCGCCGCCTGGCTGCGCCGCTCCGCCCATGACCAGGCACTGTGGCGGCCCGAAGGCCTCGCCACTGTCGCCCAAACCGAAGGCTGGACCTTCGGCGCGCGCTAGGGCAAAGGGCTGGCCTTCAGGCGGGCCGGCTTAGCACAGTGGTAGTGCAGCGGTTTTGTAAACCGAAGGTCGGGGGTTCAAATCCCTCAGCCGGCACCATTCCCCTCTCGCAGCGGTAAGGCGAAATGCACGTCGTGGTGGTCGGAGCCGGCGCACTGGGGAGCGCGATTGCCCTTGGGCTGGCGGAGTCCGGCGGGAATGTCACCCTTATCGCCCGCGGGGCGCGGCTGGCGTGGTTGCGGGATCATCCGCTTGAACTGGAACACGCGGGCGGCGTCCGGGCGAAGGCCGTGCCGGTCTGCGATTGGGCTGGGCTGACCGCGCCCGTCGACGCAGTGATCTTCTGCACGAAGATGGCCGGCCTGGTCGAGGCGGCGGGCCACGTCGCCCCTCTCCTCGCACCGGGCGCGCGTGCCGTCGCGCTGCAGAACGGCGTCGAGGCGCCGGACCTGCTCGCCGCGGCTCTGCCCGGGGCGGCGGTGATCGCGGGGCGGGTTCACGGCTTCTTCGAGATGGACGGGCAGCGCGTACGGCACGTCGGGGTCGCGCCGTCGGTGGCCTTGGGCGGGGCCAATCCCGCGGGCCGGCGGGAGGCGCCGGCAGCGGCGCGCCTGCTGGAACAGGCAGGGTTCGGCTGCACAGTGTCCGCCGACATCCGGCGTGAACTCTGGGAGAAACTGATGCTCTCCGCCGGAGCGGCGGGTGTCGCCATGATGCTCGGCACTCCGGTCGGCCAGGTCTGCGCCACCGATGGCGGAGAAGCGCTGCTCTGCGCCGCGCTGGAAGAGGTGACCACCGTGGCTCAGGCCTGCGGCGCGATGCTTGGGCGCAACGACATCGAGCAGACCATCGGCTTCGTCCGCCGCTTCCCGCCCGAGGCAACGACCTCGCTCCAGCGCGACGTGGCGGCAGGCGCGCCGTCCGAATACGACGCGCTGATCGGCGCGGTCCTGCGCCTGGCGGCAAGCCACGGCGTGGCCGTCCTGACCTTCCAGCGGATCGACGCCGCGGTGCGCCCCGCCGATCAGTAGCCGAAGAGCAGGAAGGCGAAGCCGATCGCCAGGGCGGGAGCCGTGGTAATCACCGTCGCGACGACCGCCGACCTCGGCCGCAGTGCCGCCAGCGGAATGAAACCTGAGCCGTCCTCGCTGATCAGGTAGGCAACAAGTGCCGACAGCGGGATCATGCCCGAGAGGAACAGGCTGGCAAACAGCACCTCGACCCCGCAGGCCGGAACCAGCCCGCTGAGCGCCCCGAGGAGGACACCCGCCGCCCCGGCCCAGCGCAGGTGCGAGGGATCGAAGGACCAGGTCGCGGCCACCCATTCCCACGCCGAGAACGCGATGCCGCTCCACACCGTGACGAAGGCCACCTCCTTGCTGGTGGCGTCGAGCACCTCGCGCAGGCTGGGTCTGCCGTTGCTCGCCACCTCCTCGCAGCACAGCTTGTTGCGCGAGCGCAGGAAGACCACGCAACTGGCGGCGAAGCCGGCCACGCCGACGACATGGTAGAGATCGACCGGGCCGAACATCCGGCCCATGGCTTCGGGGTCGAGCACCTGGAAATAGACCGGGATGCTCAGCGCCAGCCCGAGAATGGCGAGGATCCAGAACACGGCAACCAGCGGGACATCGTCCGACTGCGCGGCCAGCGCTCCCGTGCCGGACAGGTCTGCCCCACGCACCAGCCCCGCCTTCACCCGGGCAAAAACCGCGCCGAGCGGCCGACGGGCAGGGCCGCGGTCGCAGGCGGCTGCGACAGGCCGGTCATGCGCGCATCCCCCGCCGGTCCCCACCGGCAACCGGCAAGCCTGCTCTGACCGCGGCTCGGCCGGATCGATCCCGAAGGCATCGATCGCATAGCCCAGCAGCGCTCCCAAGCCGGTGAGCAGCAGCTTGAGCTTGACGGTCAGCAGCGGCTGCGCGGCCAGCAGGAGCCAGGCCGAATCCCCCATGGTCGCCGTCAGCGCGGCGATCGCGGTGCCGTAGCTCGCCCGGCCCTTGCCATAGAGCCGCACGGCGGTGAGCACCCCGACGCAGCCGGGCGGGAGCGACAGCAGCGCCCCCATCAGCGGCCCCGCGCGCCGCCCGCTGCCCAGCGCCTGTTCGAACCGATCGCTCCAGACCATCCGCAGGCCGCCGACGAGCAGCATGACCCCGGCGACAATCACCCCGACGGACATGAAGGCATCGATCAGCGTATCGAGCAGCGTATCGACCATGGCAGCCTCTCGAAACGACCTTTGCGGCAGGGTCCCGCGCCGATCGCGCGGGCCCCGCCGTTCCCGGTCAGGTCAGTTCTTCCTGATGGTCGGGGCGCAGGTCGGGCAGCAGGTCGAGAGGACCTCGGCGCTGGGCATTGGGATCACCTTCGGCCGCACGTCCACCGGCTTGCCGGCCAGCGCGACCCGGGCGCGCCGGTTGTTGGCGGCCAGCCGGTCGCGCTCGAAGGCCTTGCCCTGGTCCGCGCTGAAATAGCCGGTGAAGATCCGGAAGGTGTGCTTGTCGATCGTCGTGCGGATGCGGATCTCGTGATCGCCGGTGACTTCCCACTGGTCGAAGGGATCGCCATCGCAGCGGATGACGACCTGCGACGGATCGGGGATCCGGCTTACCGTGAAGCTGGTCTCCTTGCCGCGCTTCGACGGGCTCGCCACCGTGCTGATCGAGAGCATGCCGTGCTCGAGGTCGTTCCATGCTTGGCGCAGGGCCAAGGCGGGGAAATCCAGGCCTTCCACGGTCGGCTCGTGGAAGCGCATCATGTTGGTATCGTTGAACAGCTTGGACCAGGAACCGCGCTGGCCGACTTCGGCGACCATCATCATCGAGCTCCACTGCCCGCGCGGATACTTTTCGTTGAGCCCGAACCACCAGCCGAACCGGTCCCCGTCCTCGCCGAAGAAGGCCGGGCCGAAGTGCTGCTCGGCATAGTCGCGCATCCGCGCGGCGCCGACCGTGTCGCCCAGTTCGATCGCCAGCATCAGCGCGAAGAAGAACAGCCGCGGCTCTTCCATCGAGACCGGGGGGATCGGCCGCTTGGGATCGTTCCAGCCGCAGTCGATCATGCCCGCCTCGTAGATCCAGGCGGCGAATTCGGGGCTCTGCGGCAGCATCCACCAGGCCGCCGCCATGCCCGCTGCGGGCGGGGTGCGCCGCACGTAGTCGAGGATGGGATCGTAGTAATGGGTGAACCATTCGAGCGCGCCGCTCTTGGCCACGCCCATGAAGTTCTTTTTCACGTAGCCCATCCAGTCGTGATAGACCTGATGCTTGGCCGTGCCGAAGACGTTGTCATAGAGCTGCAGGCCAAGCCCGCCGATGGCCACGCAATAGGGCCAGACCTTCGTGTTCTCGCAGTGCGGGCCATAGGGCACGGTCGCCCACTGGCCACTGGTATATTCGGCGATCGTGTGGGCCGACCAGATGAAGGTCTCGTTCCCGAACCCGCGCATGGGGAACGGCTTCTCCCACTTCTCGTCGCCGGAAATCTTCGAATAGAGCGCCAACATCTTGATGAAATTGCCGCGGAAAAACATGTTGCCGGCGCAGGCGATCGGGTCGGGCTGGAGGCCCCAGGGCTCGATCCCGTTGGCCGTCCAGCCGGGGATGTCCCATTTGCCCTGCATGCCCGGCGGGGTGTAGCGATCGTGCCATGCCTGGGGGTAATTCTCGCGGTCCGGGTCGGGCCCCATCTGGCTCATCCAGTCGATCGAAGCCCAGTAGTCGGTGTGGCGCGCGATCAGCTCGCTGAGGATGCGGCTATAGCCCTCGCGCCAGGCCGGGGTCTGGTCGGCCATGATGCCGACCGCATAGCATGACTTGTTGAGGTCGAACCGGGCATAGGGTTCGCTCGGCTCGCAGCTCTTGTCGTCCCACCATTCGTGCGGGCGGCCGGTGAAAGACCAGTCGTCGGGCGTGGTCGCCTTGTCCCACATGAACTTGAGCCAGCCCAGCGCGCGGTCGCTGAGTTCAGGATAGCTGACGGCCATCGGTACACCCTCCCCGGAATTCTTGTGACGGGCTTCGTGGCCCGCGCTGCTTTTGGCTTCGATTGCGGCCGCAGGTCCGTAATCTGGATCACGGACGAAAATCGCGCGGCGAGCCACTCCGAGGGGGTCGAGCCGGAGCGCTGTCCGCCCGAACCTGACCACTTGGTAATGTGCGGACAATGGGGCGGAAACCGCGCTCCGCTATCTTGCCGCGATGTGGACTGGGCGTCGGCGAGTGGCAATCTGGGTAGCGGGCGTGGTCTGCGCGATCGCGTTCGGCACCCTGGCGCTGGGTGACTATTTCGCCGGAGAAGCCCGCGAATTCAGTCCCCTGCCGGCGACTGCCCACCCCGCCGATCCGCCCGCCGATCCTCCCCCGCTACTCGCCGCCGTGTTCTGGTCGGGCGACATGGGCATGCACGTGGGCTTCGGCTCGGACCTGCCGGAGCGACTCGCCAGGGCCGGCGTGCCGGTGCTGGCGGTCAGTTCGCCGGTGGTCTTCGGCCACGAACGGACCGCCGACGAGGCCCGGGGCGAAGTGGCCGCGAGCCTCGCCGATGCCATCAACCGCTCCGGCGCGCAGCGGGTCGCGCTGATCGGCTTCTCCTTCGGGGCGGACGTGGTCGCCGCCAGCGTGGGCAACCTGCCGCCGGGGCTGCGCCGGCGCATTGCCCAGGTCGTCCTGGTCGGCCCGGGCAAGGGCATCCATTTCCATGCCAATCCCTTCGGCCTGTTCTACCTCGGCCGCTCCGACGCAGATCCAGCCGCCGCCGCAGCGGGCCTCAGGGGCATTCCCACGTCCTGCATCTTCGCCAGCGCCGAGGCGGACGACAGCCTGTGCCGCGAGCCCGGCCTGGCCAAAGCGCGGCTGACCGAAATTGCCGATGGCCACATGATGCTCGCCCACCGTGAGGAGGTGACCGGCGCGGTGATCGCCGCCGTGCTGCACCCGCCGGAGCCGCTGCCATGATCGGCCCCCTGCTCCGTCGGCTCGCGGCCGGCTGTCTCCTGCTGCTCGCCGGGACATCCGCCGCATCAGCCGGCGTGCCCAGCGAGCTTGCCGGCCTCTGGCGTAATCCCGATGGCTCGGTGCTGGTGCGGATCGAGCCCTGCGGCGCGGAGATCTGCGGCACGGTGGTCGGCGCCACGCCAAGCGCCGAGGCTGACGCCCGCGACGGCGGCTACCCCCACCTGATCGGCCTGCGCATCCTCTACAACTACCGCCCCCAAGGCATCCGCCATTGGGTCGGCCGGGTGCTGGTGCCCGATCTCGGCCACATCTTCTCCTCCCACATCGACCTCGTCGACGTGAACCACGCCCGCGTCGCCGGCTGCCTCTTCCGCCAGCATCTGTGCCAGGCGCAGACCTGGCAGCGGGCCTGAGCCGTGCTGGCCCTGCCCCACCCGCGCGGCCTGCCGCGCTGGCTCACCATCGGCGCAGGGGTCTGCCTGGCCGTGGCGATCGTCGCGGCCGCGTTCGTGCACTTCGGGCGCAGCCTCGATCCTGAAGCGGTCAAGGCCGCGCTCGCCGCCCTGCCCCTTGAACGGATCGGCGCGGCCATCGCGCTCACCACGCTGAGCTACGCGCTGCTCGCCGGCTACGACGGGCTGGCGCTGGCCTCGATGGGGGAGAAAGTGCCCTGGCATGTGATCGCCCGCGCCTCGTTCACCGGCTATACCCTCTCGCACAACCTCGGCCTCGGCCTGCTGACCGGCGGCTCGGCGCGGCTGCTGATCTACCGCGAGGCGGGCCTCACCCCGGCCAAGGTCGGCCGCGTCGTGGTGATCGCCTCCGCCGCGTTCTGGTGCGGGGTCGCCGGCCTCGCGGCGGCCGCCCTGCTGTTCCACGCCCACCCGCTGAGCCTGTTCGGGGTGACCCTCTCGCCGCTCGCCGCCCATATCGGCGGGGCGGCGGTGCTCGCCCTGCTGGCAAGCCTGCCCTTCGCCCACCGGATCGCCGCCCTCCCCCGCGGCCTCCTGCCGCCGCGTGCGGGACAGGTCGCCGCCCTGCTCGCGCTATCCTGCCTCGATCTCGCCGTCTCGGTCCTGGCCTTGCTGGTCCTCGTCCCCTCGCTCGGCCTTGCCGACCTGCCGCAACTGCTGCTCGCCTATGTGCTGGCGATCCTCGCCGGCCTCGTCACCCATGTCCCCGGCGGGCTCGGCGTATTCGAGGGGACGGTGCTGGCCGCCCTCGGGCACCACGGCCCGGAAGTCGCCGCCGGGCTGATCGCCTACCGGGCGATCTACTACCTGCTGCCGCTGGCCGTCTCGCTGATCCTCAACGGCGGCATCGCCCTGCGCGCCACCTGCCGCAAGGGCGGCGTGGTCGGCCGGGCGCTGGGCTTTGTCGCGCTCGAGGCCGGCCCGCTGTCGATGGCGACGATGATCTTCGCCGGCGGCGTAGTCCTGCTGCTCTCGGGCGTACTCCCGGCCGAGCACAACCGGCTATCGGCGCTGCGCCAGCTCGTCAGCCTGCCCTTGGTCGAGGCCGCGCACCTTGCCGCGAGCCTCACCGGCGCGGCGCTGCTGCTGGTGGCGCCGGCCCTGCTCTCGCGCAGCCGGGCGGGCTTCATCGTCGCCCGGCGCCTGCTGCTGGCGGGCGCGGTGTTCTCGCTCGCCAAGGGGCTCGACTTCGAGGAAGCCGGGCTGATGCTGGCCATGGCCGGCGCGCTCGGCGGCTTTGCCCCGGCCTTCTACCGCGAATCGATGGGCGCCTTCTCC
>Ga0207667_10001870_pt1 | contig 26472 bp, 20 predicted proteins | sample KBSCornC52_FD_184301 | JGI IMG/M metagenome (GOLD analysis project Ga0207667, IMG submission 184301) | Corn rhizosphere microbial communities from Kellogg Biological Station, Michigan, USA - KBS Corn C5-2 (SPAdes) (version 2) | ecosystem: Host-associated > Plants > Roots > Rhizosphere > Soil ...
GCTTTCCGGGAGAACCTCGAGCGGCTACTGTCGCGCCTGCCGTCCGATTTGCCACTGGGGCTTTACGAATGCCCGGCGCCTTACCGCCGGCTACTGACCGACGAGGAACTGTCCGTTTGCATCGATTCGGGGCGGTTCGTGATGCTGAAGGATGTCAGTTGCGATCTGGACGTCTTGAAGCGGCGCATTGCGCTGGCGAGCGGCTCGCCGCTCAAAATATTGAACGCCAATGCGGCCATTGCATGGGACGCAATGAAAGCGGGATCGGCCGGTTTTAACGGCGTTTTCACGAACTTTCATCCGGATCTTTACCGGTGGCTCAGAATGTCGGCGCACACGGCGCCGGAGCTGGCGCAGGAGTTGTCCACGTTCCTCGTCGTCTCCGCCGTATCGGAATCGCTTGGCTATCCTGCGCTCGCGAAGATTTATCACCAGCGCATCGGCACATTCGCCTCGATTCGCTGCCGCGCGATCGACTACGACGTCCGCGAACGCTTCTGGGCGCTCGATGCCGTGCTCGACAGCATCGTTTCGGGCACGGAGCATTTTCGAGCGCGCATCGCTGCTCTGAAATAAGCTGCGAGGCCTGCACGCGTAGTGTTCAACGGCTGGGCGTAGCGCTCATACGCTGCGATAGGGCGACAAAAAGCCGGACTAAAGAGTCCGGCTTTTTGTTGTTCCCCCGCAACCGGTGGTCAGCCGGCCTCCGCCATGCACTTTTTGACCGACGACGTCTTGGCGGCGCCATGCAGCGGTTTGCCGTCCTTTCCGACCGCCTTGCTTTCACACTGGGCGCTCATGGACTTCTTGGCATCGCGCTCGCATTTCTTCATGAACGAGGCTTTGGCGGCGCCGCTGAGGGGCTTGCCGTCCTTGCTCACTGCCTTCGACTCGCAATCTCCGCCTTTCATCGTACTTGCGGCGGCAGCAGGCGCGGCCGGCGCCGAAGCAGCGGTTTGAGCCAGTGCGACACCCGTGGCGAACATGCTGACGATAGCTGCCGCGACAAACTTTTTGAACATGACCGTCTCCTCATCGAATAGCGCGAAGCCGATTGCTTCAATCCGTAAACGGCGCCGAAGCCAACCGGTTGACCGGAAAGCGCGACAAGTTAGCGTGGTGGAGTGCCGTCGCCTGCTTTCCTGCGCATCTCATCGAGCATCTGGTCGGTGACCTCCTCGTCGAGGCCCAATGCGTCCACAGCAAGATAGAAGTCGAAGGGAGAGACGAGCCCGGAATCTTTGGCCAATGAAAATATTGCCAAATCCAGTTTCTCCGCGCGGCCAGGTCCCGGGAAAAGCGTGCATGCACCCTTCCACAGCAGCGTGCGCCCCATCGGATCGTGATCGTAGGCGAGCTCGACGAGCGGGACTAGAGCACTGTTGAAATAGCGCGAATCCGGCACGGTCTGTCCGGTTGAGTCCAGCTCCAGCTCCGGCAATTGCATGCGTTCGAACGTGATATCGGCCATCACCTGGTGCAGTGGGCGCGCATCGGCTCGTTGGGTCAACGCCGAAACGACTTGACGCAGGAGATCCGCGTCCTCGCGCGAATGGGCAGATTGTCCGATTGCGTCCAGCAGCCGCTCTCTCAGTGCGTCGATTTGAACGGTGCGCAGCCCCTCGCACATCGACTCGAGGGCTACGAGCTTGTCCCAAATCCCGCTCACTGGAGATTGCGGTTGCCCCGGTTTGGCCGCCACGACCGAATCGACGGTCAGCTCATGCGCGATCTCGTCAATCTCGCGCATTTGATCAGCGGAAAATACGGCATCGCTTGTGGCGGATCTGCCCACCGAGGCTCGGCGTGGCGGCGCGCTGGCTCGAGACGTGGACCCGGACGAAGATATGTGTTGAAGGTCGCTCAAGCCGCCCGTCGCGGCAGGGCGCCGTGCCGCGGGAGGCGGCGTCTCGGGCTGCGTTGAGCCGGAATCCAGTTGGTTCGGAGCGCGTTCGGGCCAACCCGAACCGCTTGCATTCGTTCTGTGCAACCCATTCATGTTCACTTCCTTTTGGCTTCGGAGATGCGGGGATGTGGACGCGGAAGTCGTTACCGCGAGACAACGCAGGCCTGAATGCCGCTCGCAATCGCCCCCGATAAGCGATCGATCGTCTCCGGGCGCGCGAGGCGCGCTTCCTCGTCGGGGTTGACGATGACCCCGGCTTCCACGAGAACCGCCGCAATGGGCGCCGTACGCAGCACGACGAGGTCGTCGAACCGATGAATGCCGAGATGGGCGTCGATGAGGGGCCGATTCTCCCCGCGTATTGGCTGCGCATGATAAAGCGAGGGCCTTTCGCCCGCGGCCAACAATTGGCCGGCGATAGCCCGCGCGCAGTTCAAGCTTTTCGCATAGGCGGGATTGCGCTCGGAGACAAAAATCGCAAAGCCGCGGAATTCCCGTTGCCGTCCGGCGTCGATGAACGGCTGCTGAATCGAATCGTGATGGATCGAGACGAACAGGTCTGCGTCGGGGGCCTGCGTCGAACGTGCGCTGAGCGCGATCTCGCGGCCGTCGGCCGCCGTGCGCATGACGCGGTCGCCATCGCCGCGTAAGCGCTCCGCTACGGCCGCCGACAGATCGAGGTTGTAGCGGTATTCGACGCGCCCGCTCGCACCGGTTGCGCCGGGGCGGGCAGGCGTGTGGCCGGTATCGATCACCACATAGGGCATCCGCGAAGCGCATAGCGCAACGGAACCGTGGAAGAACGCAAGGCAAACGAAGACCGTCTGCGCGGCTCGTAGGCGCGCACTGTTTTTGAAGTTCATGTGAATCGACACGGCAAGGTTAGGCCGAACGAATTGAATCAATGGTGACGTGGATTATCACATTCATACCGGACACCGTTCGAAACCCGCTTCGCCAAGGTCCCTCTAATTTCGCCACGCGCTGCGCGTGCGCGACTCGCCCGTTGGTTCAATGAACACGACGTTCATGAATTACACGAGGCATCGATGTCGAGATTGAGGCTGTCGCTACCCGTACTGCGCAGGACAAGCGCGCCCGCCGACGAAGCTGCTTCGAACGGGCGCACCTCAGCGCAGGAAAGTTCCCCGCCATTGGCGAACCCCGGGCAGCCGAATGCCGGTCGCAGCCGCGACCGCAATCCCATGCTCGGCAGGATGACTACTGCCGTGCGCGGTGCGCGGGTAGCGGCCGCACCGGCGCCGCGCAATGCACCGCCGTCTCAGCCGCTCGTCATTCGGGAGCCGTCTTCGGAACCGGTTCCCGTATTGCACGCGGTCTCGGGCAAGGGCAAGGCACCCATGTTCGATGAACATGGGCCCGAGCTCGCGGGCATCGAGCCAAACGTCGTCGAGCGAGAGAGCGTTGCCAGCACATCGGCATCGGTCGCCCCGGCCAAGCGCTATCAAGCCCATCCGGGCGGGGGATGGGGCATGTCGATACTGCTGGGCATCGAGCCGTTGGCTTCGCCGCGGATCGGCTCCGACGGTTTGCGGCTCGCGCTGACCCGATCTTCTCAGGCAGGCAGCGCAAAACCCGATGTATTGTTGACGCAGCTTGCAGGCGTCGCATCCCACCCGGACGGGGGACCGGCGCAAGCGCCAAGCGGCAGCCCCGCCGAACTCGGTATGCGACTGGCACGCGGGGACATGGCCGCGCTCGCGCCACTCCTGACGCTGACCGCGCGCGTGCACAGCAGTGCGAAAGCCGCAACCGAGACATCGGCCGGCGGCGCGATGGCAGCTCTGGCTTTGAGTGGCAATGACGGCGCCCGGACGCTGGGCGCCAGACTGCAAGAGGCGGTCGATCACCTCGATGAACTCGAGCTCGCGCTCGACTTCGCGCCCGACGACGGTGAGGGGGTGGCCCGCGCACGCGCGCAACTGGAGGCCGCTCGCGCAGCGCTTGACGCCATTCAGGCGGACTCGGTCCATTGCACATTGCAGCGCGCCATCGACACGCACGAGCTCATGCCCGAAGCGTCGGTGATCGGCGAACTTGCGATGTTGGGCACGCTGCGCCCCGCGATGCTGGACTCGAGCGACAGCGGCCGTGACCGCCTGGGGCAGGAGGCATCGCGACTCGCCGACGGTCTGCGTGCGATGATGACCGCATCGGTCGACGGTGAGCATGCGCTGATCCGCGAAGCTGGCGGCGCGACCCTCAGTGTGTCGTCCGTATTGACGGGCGCCGCTGAGCGCGTGGCCGAACTCCGTGACGAAATGCCGGTCGGCCCCGCTCGGCATGCGCTTGCCAATTTGTCCGCGGCGCTTGCTTCGGCGCAGACATGGCTTGCCGATGGTCCCGCTCGGGAGCCCGTGCCGCGTCGCGCTGCGCAACTCGTACCTACGCTTGCTTCGCCGTTTCGGGCGACCGTCGCAACCGATGCTGCGGCAGTGGCCGAGCACAGGAGCGAACTGACACGACAAAGGACCGCGCTCGCTCAGTTGCCGAAGCTGGCCGCACGGCTGTCCGCACAGTTGCCTTCCGGCACTTCGCCTGCCGAGCGCGATCGGGCGCTCAACGATGCAATCGCGAACGAGATACGCCGCTCGCTCGGACCGCATACGCCGCTCGATACGCGCATTGAACTCGCGCGCGTCGCCATGCACTTCGCCGCGGGCGGCACCGTCGAGCAGCAGCGGCTCGCACGCATGCTCACGCGTGCCGCGTTGGACACGGAGCGGCCAAGCGCCGACCAGATCCTGCAAACGGTCGGCACATGGGGCGGCGCCGCGCGCGTTCACGCGCTGCACGATCGTCTCGGCGACATTGCGGCCGAGCTCACGCCCGCGGACGCAGCGGCTTTCGTTGAGACCATCGAGCGCACCTGGATTCTCGATACCGCGCCTCGCCAGATGGTTTCCTTGCGAGATGTGGCGCGCGCCGTCATATCGCGGCAACGGCCCGCGGCGTTCGCGCAAGACCGGGCGATCAATTGGCCCGACGACCCGAAATGGCTGGCGAGCACCCGGCAGCGCTCGCGCATCGTCGATGACTACTTGAACCAATGCAGCGGACCGCGCGGTGCCGATCGCCGTTCGGCGATCGAGGGGGTCGTCGACAATCGCACGGCGTTCAAGCAAATCCTGGCCCTGGCATCGGACATGGACGCATTGCGGGGACATCGTCATCATTTCGTCAGCTTTGCCAAGGCCCTCTTAGCGGGGGATGACGACCGCATCGAAAGCGGCAATAGGCCTGCCGTCGAGTCAGCGCAGCGCTACGAGATGCTGCATGCGTTGATAGCCCAGTTGCCGGCGTTCGGGACGGCATCGGGCGATCGCCAAACGGTGGCCGACATCATGACGCTAGTGCTCCAGCAACTCGAAAAGCGCCATCTCCTACCACATCACAAAGCGCGCCTCGCGAAAGAACTGATCGAGGTCACCGGACATTTGGCCACGAGCCGCTACAGTGCGAGCGATGCCCATCAATCGCACGCGCTCGATGCGATCAAGGCAGGCCTGGCCCATTTGCGCGGCGGCGCACTCGCGTCGCTGCTGCAGGAGCTGCTCCTGTCCAGGGAAGGTTGGAGTGCCGAGCGCGGCGCACACAGCTTATTGCCGCGATCCCGCGGCCAAAAGCGCAGCATGGGATGGTCGGCCGTCTTGCCGCCGATCACCGTCGCCGCGGGCGTCACTGTTGCATGGCGAACCGCCGTCGGACGCAGCAGCCCAAAAAGCAAAGCGCTCGACGTCGCACTCGACGCACTAGAGCGCGATGTCGCCGGGAACCTCCGCTGGGGCGAAACGCAAAGCGCTGCATTTTTTCCGCTCTATCGCGAATTGCTGCGTTCGCTCTCGATTAGCGCCGAGCAAGGCGATGCGAAATCGAAGACGCACCTTGCACGCGTGCTGGGCTGCATCGTGCAAGGCACGTTGCCGACGGAAATCGACGCGCGGCAGCGCGATCAGCGCTTGTCGCAGGTCATAGGCGACGATCCCGCATGGCGCGCGACGCTCGTGAAAACGCTGACCGTGGCTGTCAAGGAACGAAAAGGTGCGGCCAGTACACCGCTCGCGCGGATCCATGCGGCGCGCTATCTGCAAAACCTCCTCGCCTGCGGCACCGCCGGCCTCAGCGACGCCGAGCGCAAAGCGGCGCAGGCCGCGATCGATCGGGCGGCCGCGAGCAAATCGGCCGACTGGACCGACGCCAAACAACGCTCGGTCCTGTTGGCAATGATCCGTGAGGCACAGCGCGACGGTATGCCGGTGCGGCCCGAAGCCGCGAGTGTGGCCGCGGCCAATCTGTTGCTCGCATTGCGCCCGCAAACGTTCATCGAAGACGCGCGTGAAGCGGCGTCGACGGTGCCGCCGCTGTTGCAGCTCTACCCGCTGCTCGACGATCGTTCGCGGGCCGGGTTCAGAACCGCGCTGCACAATATTGCACCCGAGGTGCCGGCGCCGAGGGGGCCGGCTGCACGCAATCAACTGCCGCTGCTGAGTTTCGCCACGAGCCTTGCGCACTTCAAGGGCAGCGCCCAGGCTGCCGAGGAACTCACCGGGTTGCTCAAAGCGGTGTGGCCGCGCTTGAACGACACCAATCAGCAAGCCGCATTGCACGACATGTTCGAGGGGTACGACGAGGCGACGCCCGAGGCGCGCGACGCTTTGCTGTCGCTCGTCGCCCAGCTCGAGGACGAACGCCACTTCGTCAGCGGAGCAATCGCGCTCCTTGCGAACGCTCTGCCGTCGACCGCCTCCGAGACCCCGTCACGCGAGACACAAGCCCGCCGCGTCATCGATACGGTGTTGAACCGGATTCCTGATTTGTCGGACGAAGCGCTATCGGACCTCGCGAGCCATATCGTGCGCGACAGCGGCCCTGCGCGGCAACCGCTGATCGATGGTTTCCTCGCTACGGCGGGCCGCCTCGAACCTCGATCGCTTGCCGTAGTGCTAAGCGCGGAACTCGATCGTCTTGGCACGCTGTCGGCTGCGGAAACTGCAGCCGCCGCGGACGGATGGCGCGCGATGGCGGACGCAATGGACGACAGCAAGGCCACTCAGCGCGATACGCTGCGGCTCTTTGCGAACGTTGCGACCGGGGCGCGCAGCGATGCCGAGGCGGATCGAGTGGTGGAGGACACCGCTATGGCCGTCGCCGTTCCGGCCGCGGCCGCGAGCCAACTGTTGGCCGTACTGCCCACGCTGCCGAGCCGGATGCAGGCCACCGCACTGCGCTACATCTCGGGCGAAGGCGCACCGGCCGACATCCGCGATTCGGTCGTCGACAATCTCTTCCGCGATTATGCGACGGCCGATGCCGCACGCCGCACGCTCGCCATCGAACTCGGCGGCCCTACCGCCGTCGGCCGTGCGCTCGAGGCGTTGGCAACGGCATTCGGCGCGCCGCAGTTGCACAATGGCACCGCGGTGACGCGCCCCGATCTCGACCAGCCTTTCCTCGCCTCCGGCGGGCCCGACGGCTCGTTGCAGACACTCCGCTCGGCGCTGATGGCCCCGCAACGCCGTCCGCAGGAGATCGCCGTTGCGCTCGAGGCAATGGCGGACCGGTTCCAGGCGCTGCCGCTCGCCTATCAGCGGCAATTCCGGGAGCTGTTCGAGGAGCGCGGCCGGCAACTGCCCGATGCGTTACGCGGGCGCGTGATCACCACGCTCGCGCTGGCGAATCCCTCGCTTGCTGAAAAAGACGAATTCTCCGCGATTGGCCGCGAGCTGCTCGACCGTCATCGTGCCGACGGCGTACCCGGGGTTGCTGCCGTGCGTTTGGCCGGCGGCAGGATAAACAATGCCGATGCCGCACTCGCCGCGCTGCGGCGCACGCGTCAATCGATATTGGAGCCGGGCGAGCGTACCTGACGAGGCTCGGGCCGCTTCAAGACCAGGAGGCCAGCCCCTTTTTCACCGCGGCCCCGAGCCCGAGCGCGGGGTAGGCGGTATCGACCGCATCGAGATCCGCATGCATCTCTGCGATCAGCCAGTCCCGTACCTCGGCGACGATCGGCCGAAGCGGCCGGCCGGGCGCCCATGAAAGACAGCACATTCGGTTCGTGACGAGCAATTCGTCCTCCGTGGGCACGAGCGCGCGCTGCGCGAGCCAGTGCATCACCACATTGACCCAGCCGAGCGCGATCCCCTGACCGAGCAGCGCAGCCTGAACGACGATCGCGTAATCGTTGAAGCTCAACACCCCGGCGACGTGACGCGTTTCCTTCTGAAAGGCGGCAAAGCGCGCGTGCCAGCCGCGCTCCTCGTCGTCCATCACGATCACCATATCGCCGTGCGCACGCCGAGCGTCGGTGCGCGCGAGCTCCTGATAACGCGCATTGCAAACGGGCAGCAACACTTCCGGCATCACAGGTACGCTGTTCTCGCGCATTTCGCCCTCCTGCACGAAACGCATCCCGAGGTCGACATCGCCGAGCGGCCCGCCGATGCGGCCGGATATCAGTTGGAAACGCAGGTCGACCGACGGAAACGCCTGATTGAGCCGGCTCATCCGCGGCATCAGCCAGTGCGTCGTGAACGCGGTCGAGATCGACAGCGTGACGGGCTCGATGCCTGTTGCGCGCGATTCGATCTCGCGGATGGCGTCCTCGATGCCGTTCAACCCCTCAGAAATCTTGCGGTAGAGAATCCGGCCGTTTTCGGTCAGCTCGATGCCGCCGTGCACGCGCTCGAACAGGCGCACGCCGATGTGGTCCTCCATGCGCGACAGCATCCGGCTGACGGCGGGTTGGCTCACATACAGCTCCTGCGCCGCGCGCGTAAAGTTACCGCAGCGCGCGGCGGCCTCGAACACGAAAAGCGCGTTCGCACTGGGGAGTTTTCTGCGTAGGCTGGGCATGACGTGATGTTATGCCCAATCCAACAATTAGGGAATTGCCGCCAATAAAACCGACGCCTATATTTTCCACATCACGAGCCGAGACGAGCGGGAGCCAATGATGGATGCACGAGCGAAAGCGGGCGTATCAATTCGATCCGCTGGAAAGCGTTATGGCCCTGTGGTGGCGCTCGACGATGTGTCGCTCGACGTGGCGCAGGGCGAGTTCGTCTCGCTTCTTGGGCCGTCCGGGTCCGGCAAGACGACGCTGCTCGGGATCCTCGGCGGATTCGTGCAACCGAGCTCCGGCAGCGTCTGGGTCGGCGAGCGCGACATTACATTTGCGCCGCCGCACAAACGCAACATCGGGATGGTCTTCCAAAGCTACGCGCTCTTTCCCCATATGACTGTCGGCGAGAACGTGGCATTTCCGCTGCGGGCCCGCCGCGAGCCGAAGGCGGGGTGGGCGAGCAAGGTGACCGAGGCGCTCGCGATGGTCGAGCTGCGAGGCTACGAGCAGCGCAGAATCAGCGAGCTCTCGGGCGGCCAGCGGCAACGCGTCGCGCTGGCCCGCGCGATGGTGTTCGAGCCGCAGCTGATTCTCATGGACGAACCGCTCTCGGCGCTCGACAAGCAGTTACGCGAGACGATGCAGATCGAACTGCGCCGGCTGCACCGCCGGTTGGGCGCGACCATCGTCTATGTCACCCACGACCAGCGCGAGGCGCTGACGATGAGCGATCGTGTCGCGGTTCTGAAGGACGGCAGGCTCGTGCAAGTCGACACGCCCGAACATCTTTACGACCGGCCCTGCAATGCCTTCGTCGCGAGCTTCATCGGCGAAGCAACACTGTTGCCCGTCTCGCGTGTGGGCGCCGATGCAGTTGCGCTCGGCGATGCGGTACTGCGGACCGCCTACCCGCTGCCGCATGCGCAGCGGCTGCTGCTCGCCGTACAGACCGAAAAGCTCGTGATCGACGCGGGCGACGCACAGCCTGACGCAAACCGGTTCACCGCCCGCGTGACGGAGGTGCTGTACCAGGGCGAAAGCCTGCGCGTATTTGCGACACTCCCCGACGGCACGACGGTCAGCCTGCGCCAGCCCGGTAATCATGACGCCCGACAGCGCGTCCCGCCGCCCGGCGCGTCGGTGTCTGTCGCGCTGTCGCCGCGCGACACCATCGTCGTACCGGCGTAGGACGCTCGCGCCGTCCGTTTTGCATCTGTTGTTAAACCGATCTTTGTCTCCTCACCCACCCGCAACGCAATCAAGGAACGAAACCATGAAGCTCACCGATTTCAAGGTGCTGACATTCGACGTAGTCGGCACGCTCATCGACTTTGAACAGGGCGTGCTCGCGTCGGTGCGTCGCCTCGGTGGCCCCGCAGCGAGAGATATGACCGACGATCAGATCTTCGAGCCATACATTCGCGGCCGCGCCGCGTTTCCCGGGCGCTCGAGCCAAGCGATGGCAAACGTCTATCTGTCGCTGGCCAAGGAGCTGGGCCTGCCCGACGACTCGCAATCGGCCGCTGCGTTCCAGCGCGACGTGCTCGACTGGCCCGCGTTCCCCGATTCCGTCGAGGCGCTCAAGCGTCTGCGCAAGCACTTCCGCTTGGTTGCGATGACGAATGCGGACCGCGTTGCACTGTCGGCCTACTCCTACACGCTGGGAGACCCTTTCGACGATACGGTTTGCTGCGACGAAACCGGCGTAGCGAAACCGGACCCGCAGTTCTTCGCCTACAACCGCGGTCGCCAGGCGGCGTTCGGCTACAAGTTCGATGAGATCCTTCATACCGCGCAAAGCCAACACCACGATATCGTCATAGCCAAGGAACTGGGCTACGCGACCTGCTGGATCGAGCGCCGCCGCGGCCAGAAGGGTTTCGGTGGGACGCCGGTGCCCAAGGAAGTCGCGACGCCGACCTTCTGCTTTCCCACGCTCGCGGCGCTCGCGGACGCGGTCGACGCCGAACTCGCCGAGGTCTGATCATGCTCGCGCCGCTCGTTTCGACGTCGCCGCAGCCGGATTCTCTGTGGCGCCACCTCGCCGAGCGCGCCGGCACGCTCGATCTGCCGGTGGGTGCGGGGCCGCTTGCGAGCGACGTGCAGACTGAGGTCGCCATCGTCGGCGCCGGCTACTCCGGTCTTGCGGCCGCCTATGCATTGGGCAAGCGCGGCGTGCCATGCGTCGTGCTCGACGCAAACCCGGTCGGGTGGGGCGCGAGCGGTCGCAACGGCGGTGTCGTGTCTTCGAAGTTCCGGCTGTCGTTCCCGACAATCGCGACTCGCTATGGGCTCGACGTCGCGAAGCGGATGCACCGGCTTGCGCACGAAGGGGTGCGTGTCGTCGAATCGTTCGTCGACGAGTTCGACATCGCAAGTGCCGGATTCGAGCACACGGGCAGTCTTCGCTGCGCGCATACCGAGCGCGCACTCGCCGCTTGCGTTGCGGAAGCCGATTGGGTACGCGCGTCGCTCGGCGATCGGTCGATGAAGCCGCTCACACGCGCGCAGACCGAGGAGGAAACGGGTTCGCAGGGCTTCGTCGGCGGCGTATTGAGCGAGGACGCGGGCACCATCTTGCCTCTCCAATACGTGCTCGGCATCGCGCGCGGCCTTGTGGCGCGCGGCGTGCCGATCTACGAATCGACGCCCGTCGTCGCGATGGAGCGCACGCCCGGCGTGCCGGGCATCGTGCTCCGCACCCCGGCTGCAACGGTGCGTGCGAAGCAGTTGATCGTTGCGACGAACGCCTATTCGGGTCTCACGTCGGCGACATCCGCGTATCTGCGCGAGCTCGTGCCGTTTCGCAGCGCGATGATCGCGACGGAGCGGCTGCCGGCCGAACTCGATGCCAAGCTGATGACGGCGCGGCGCAGCTATACCGAGACGCGTCGGATGATGAAATGGTTTCGTCGCGCCGACGGCCGCATGCTGTTCGGGGGCAGGGATGCCTTCGGCAAGGAAGGACAGGACACCGGGTTCGAGGCGCTGCGGCGCGCAATGGTCGCGCTCTTTCCGGATCTGGCCAGCATGCGCATCGAGTTCCGTTGGTCCGGCTACGTCGGCATGACGTTCAATGCGCTGCCCCACGTTGGCCGCAGCGACGATGCGACGGTATTTTGCCTCGGCTACAACGGCGCGGGTGTCGCAATGGCAAGCCTCGTCGGCCAACATGCGGCCGCGCTCGCCCTCGGCGAGACGCCCGATCTCGCGCTGCTGGCGCAAGACGGGCTGCGGCCGGTCCCCTTTCATTCACTGCGCGCGCCGGGCGTCAGGCTCGTCGCCGCGTGGTACCAGTTTCTCGATGCCATGGGGGTATGATGACGACTGCCAGGGGAATCGTTTCGGAGGGCGAATTGATACGGCCGTCCGCCGCCGATACAGCACAGCGCTATCAGCGGCGCGAAGACCGCGCAATGCTGTTCTTGATGGCGCCCGCGCTGGCCATCGTCACGGTATTGCTCGTCGTGCCGCTCGCGTGGCTGTCGTGGCAGTCCATTCGCCAAGACGGCGGGTTCACGCTCGCGAACTACCGGCGCATTTTCAGCGGCACTTATCTCGACACTTTTGCGCTGACGTTCAAGCTGAGCATCATCGTGACGGGCGTGACGCTGCTGCTGGGGTATCCCGTGGCCTATCTGGCTGCATCGGTTCGACCGAGGCTGGCGGCGCTCATTCTAGGGATGGTGATCCTGCCGTTCTGGACGAGCGTGCTCGTGCGCACCTACGCATGGCTCGTGCTATTGCAACGCACCGGTATCGTCAATAAGGCGTTGCTCGCGTCGGGCCTCATCGATCATCCGGCCCGGCTCGCCTACAACCAGTTCGGCACGATCATCGCGATGGTCCATATTCTGTTGCCGTTCATGGTGCTGCCGCTTTACTCGGCGATGCAGAAAATCCCGACGAGCCTGTCTCAAGCGGCGGCGAGCCTGGGCGCTTCGCCCACCCATGCGTTCTTCCGCGTATTCCTGCCGCTATCGATGGGAGGCGTCGTTGCCGGTGTCACGCTCGTATTCGTGCTCTGTCTCGGCTTTTACATCACGCCGGAGCTGATGGGCGGCGGCAAGTCGATCATGGTGTCGATGGTCGTGAGCCGTAATGTCGAGATCTACAACAGTTGGGGGGCCGCAAGCTCGGTGAGCGTCGTGCTGCTGCTTTGCGTGTTCGCGATCTTCTATGCGGCGAGCCGTGTCATTCCGCTCGACAAGACCCTGGGGGCAAAATGAAACCCAATCCGCTCGCGCGTGGGATGCTGATCGCATCGGTTGTGCTGATCCTCGCGTTTCTGATGATTCCGGTACTGATCGTCGTGCCGCTGTCTTTCTCCGATACACGGTTCATGACGTTTCCGCCGCCCGCGTTGTCCCTGCGGTGGTACGAGGCGTTTTTCGGCAATCCCGACTGGCTTGCGGCCGCACGCACCACGCTCGCGGCGTCGTTCTTCGCGACGGCCATCGCGACGCCGGTCGGCGTGGCGGCGGCGTACGCGATCGAGCATGGCACGCATGCCTGGATCCGGCGGCTGCGGACCGTGTTGATGTTGCCGCTGATGGTGCCGATCATCATCGTTGCTGTCGGCGTGTTCTTCGTTTATTCGAAGCTCGATTACGTCAATACGTTGGGCGGGTTGATCGTCGCCGACGCGATGCTCGGCTTGCCGTACGTGGTGATTTCGGTGGGTGCGGATCTGCGCTCCTTCGACCATGCACAGGAAATGGCCGCGCGCAGTCTCGGCATGAATCGGCTGCGCAGTTTCCTGACCGTCACGCTTCCGCAGATTCGCTCCAGCGTTGTCTCCGGTGCGGTTTTCGTCTTCATTCAGGCACTCGATGAAACGGTCGTCGCGTTGTTCGTCTCGGGCGGCCCGAACCAGACGCTCACGCGCCGGATGTTCGTGACGCTGCGCGACGAGATCGATCCGACGATTGCCGCGATCAGCACGATGCTGACCGCACTTACGCTGACGCTCGTGCTGATCGTCGTCATCAGCCGCCGCGGCGGCGTCGCGCAAGCTGCCCGCGCCTGAGCATTCCCCGACATAGCGAGATTCGACCGGAACCCTTATGAACAATGCATTGAAGTTCTATATCGACGGCGAGTGGGTGGCGCCGGCGGGCAACGCACGACTCCCCGTCATCGATCCGTGCACCGAGACACCGTTTTCCGAGATCGCGGTTGGCGACGCGCGCGACGTCGATCGCGCTGTTGCTGCGGCCCGCCGGGCCTTCACGACGTTCTCATTGACCGACCCGGCCGAACGCATCGCGCTCGTGCGCCGGATTCTCGATGCCTACCTCGCACGCTACGACGAGATCGCCGACACCATTTCCCGTGAGATCGGCGCGCCGCGGCCGTTCGCGCACGAATGGCAGGCAGGGCTCGGCCGTCGTCATCTAGAGGAGTTGCTGCGCACCTGCGAGACGTTCGCATGGCAACGCAGCAAGGGAACGACGCTCGTGCGCTACGAGCCCGTCGGGGTCGCGGCGCTGATCACGCCATGGAACTGGCCGATGAATCAGATCGTCAGCAAGGTGGCACCCGCGCTCGTTGCCGGCTGCACGATGGTGCTCAAGCCAAGCGAGGTTTCTCCGCTGAATGCCGTGCTCTTTGCCGAGGTGCTCGATGCGGCCGGCGTGCCGCCCGGGGTGTTCAACCTCGTACAAGGCGACGGCCCGACGGTCGGTGCGGCGTTGTGTTCGCACCCAGGGATCGACATGGTCTCGTTTACCGGTTCGACGCGAGCCGGCGTGCAGATCGCGACGCTCGCGGCGCCGAGCGTCAAGCGCGTGCACCAGGAGCTTGGCGGCAAGTCGGCGAACCTCCTGCTCGACGACGTCGATTTCGAGACTGCCGTGACGAAGGGTGTCAACAGCTGCTTCAGCAACAGTGGGCAATCGTGCAACGCGCCGACGCGGATGCTCGTCCCCGCAGCGCGTCACGAAGAGGTGCTCGAGATCGCCTCGCGCGCGGCCGCCGCGCATTGGGTCGGACCGGCCGACGCCGCCGGTACGACGATGGGCCCCGTCGTCAGCAATGTGCAGTTCGAACGCATCCAGCGCTTGATTGCGGCCGGCATCGAAGAAGGTGCAAAGCTGGTGACGGGTGGGCTGGGCCGCCCCACCGGCCTCGAGCGCGGCTATTACGTGCGGCCGACCCTGTTCGCCGATGTGCGGCCCGATATGACGATTGCCCGCGAAGAGATTTTCGGCCCCGTGCTGGCGATACTGCCGTACCGCGACGAAGAAGAGGCGATCTCGATGGCGAACGATACCCCGTACGGTCTTGCCGCCTACGTGCAGTCGCGCGACATCGAGCGTGCGCGTCGCGTCGCGTTCCGCATGCGTGCCGGCAGCGTCTATCTGAACTACCCCGCATGGGACCCAGGATCGCCGTTCGGCGGCTACAAGCAATCCGGCAATGGGCGCGAGTATGGGGAGTGGGGGATTGAATCGTTCCTCGAGGTCAAGGGTATCGTCGGGTACGGCAGCCGAGACGCGGTGCTCGGCTAACGGACCGCCCGCAGCATATCCGCGATGCGCTCGGCAATCATGATCGTCGGCACGTTCGTGTTCGCGCATGGAATCGACGGCATCAACGACGCGTCGCAGACATAGAGCGCCTCGACGCCGTGCACTGCGCCGTCCGGGCCTGTCACCGAGAGCGGATCGTCGGCTGCGCCCATCCGGCAAGTGCCCGCCGGATGCCATGTGCCGCCGACCGACTGTTTGACGAAGGCGGTCAGCGCCGCATCGTCGGCAAGCAGCGCATCGAGCGCGATCCCTTGCGTAATGACTTGCTCGATCAACGTTGCGCGCAGCGGCCCCGCGATGTCGAGCAGCGCGCTCAGTGCGCCACGCTGCACGGCATTCCATCCGCTGGGTCGCGCGAGCGCTGCGACGCGCGGCGAATAGCTCGTGGCAAAGCGCGGACCGAGCCGTGCGGCGAGCAGGGCGTCTGCAAGCGTTGCCGCTCCGAACCGCATTGCGCCTTTGAGCCGCTCCAGATCGAGGGGATCCGACAGCATCGAAAAATCGACCGTTGGCTCGTCATCAGCCCGCGCGGACGCGAGCGTCACGCGGCCGCGCGAATACGACTTGTTGACCCAGAAGAACATCGTGCCGAGCCGATAGCCGACCGAGTGCCAGCCCGAGCGCGACAGGATCGCACCGTGCATATCGCCCGCAGGCGTGCCGGACAGTCCCGACGAGTAGCGGACGATGGCCTGCTCGTGATGCTCGTCCGGAAAGGGCGTGCGCATCGTGCGCGGCAGGAAGGCCGATACGGCGATCGACGGATGTTCCATCAGATTGCCGCCGACGCCGGCGCGCGCCGCAATGACCTCGATGCCCAGCCGCGCCAGATCGTCGGCCGGACCGATCCCGCTGCGCATCAGCAGCGCCGGGCTGTGGATCGCGCCCGCGCAGACGATGACATGCCGTGCGCGTGGTGCCATGAGCGTGCCGTCGGCAAGGCGTATCTCGGCGCCGGTTGCGCGGCGCCCGTCGAATCGCACGCGCTCGACGAGCGCGTCGGTGTGCACTGTGAGGTTCGGCCGCGCGCGGGCGGCTGCATCGAGATAGCAAATCGATGTGGGGATGCGCTCGCCCGTCTCGCTGACGGCGATCACGCCGGCAAATACGCCGTCCTCCCATGGCCCGTTCTGATCGTCACGCAGGGGATAACCGCGGCGCGCGAGTGCGGCGACGACACCGTGCACGAACGGCGATAGCCGATCTGCGGTTGCGCGTCGGACTCGCAGCGGCCCGTTCGTACCGTGGAGCGGACCGGTGAAATCGCAGTCGGTTTCCAGCGCCCGAAAATACGGCAGGCAGTGTGCCCAATCCCAGCCCGATGCCCCCAATTCCGCCCATTCGTCGTAGTCGGCGGGCGCGCCGCGGTTGGCCATCAGCGCATTGATCGCGGAGCCTCCGCCCAGCAGCCGCGCCTGTTCGTAGCGGCGCCGGGCGGCCGGCGCACTCATGCGAGCCTGCAAACGCCGCCAGATGTTGCGCGTGTCCAGATACGCCCGGCCCGGATACCGGCTGCGAATGTCGGCTGGCATCGACGCGTCAGTGAGATCGCGGCCCGCCTCGACCAGGCATACCGTATGGTTCGCGTTCTCGCTGAGCCGCGCGGCAAGCACGCAGCCGGCCGACCCGCCTCCGAGTATCAGGTAGTCGAACACAATCGAAGAGCAGAAAAAAAGCGCCGCAAGCGGCGCAGTTGGAAAGGGAAAGCACTCGGCATGGGCGGTGCGCAGCGCGCACTGACGAGCATTTCGGGTATTACTGCTGCATGAACTTGAGCCAGCGTGCCTTCGCTTGGACGCCGGCATCGGACGCCCACCAGTCCTCCGACATCAGCGCCTGTTTGCTGGCGTTCTCGGGCGAGCTGGGCAGCTCGCTCGCGCGCTTCGCCGAAATCTTGCCCGTCTTGTATGCGGCGGGATTGCCTGGGCCGTAGTCGATATAGGTGGGCAGATTCGCCTGCAGCTCGGGAGACACGGCCACGTCGACAAAGCGCATCGCATTGGCAAGATTCGGCGCATTTTTGAGAACGCAGAGCTGTGTATTTTGGAGAATCCCATCGTTGTAGGTGAAGGCGATATCGGGATTGTCCTTCGCGACCGTGCTCGCCCGGCCATTCCAGATCATTTCCATGTCGACCTCGCCGTCATGCAACAATTGCGCGGACTGGCCGCCCGAAGTCCACCAGACAGCGATGTCGGGCTTGATTTGCGCGAGTTTCTTGAACGCGCGATCGACATCGAGCGGATAGAGCTTGTCCCGGGGCACGCCGTCCGCCATGAGCGCCGCCTCGAGCACCGTCTGCGGATCGTTGCGCAGCGCGCGCGTACCGGGGAAACCCTTGACGTTCCAGAAGTCGGCCCAGCTTTGCGGGACCTTCTTCACGGTCTTCTTGTTATAGCCGATCACGGTGGAATAGAACTCGTATGCGACCGAGTAGGGCGTCCGGTATTTCTCGGGAACCGCCGCCGCGTTCGGCATTTTCGAAAAATCGAGCTTTTCGAGCAGCCCCTCGCGACCGCCGCGCAGGCAGTTGGATGTAGGCGTGTCCACGACATCCCAGATCGGCTTGCCCGTTGCGCCTTGCGCCTTGATTTGCGGCCATGCGTCGGGAATGCTGTCCTGCTTGATCGTGATGCCGAGCTCCTTCGCGGCCGGATCGAGGATCGCCTTGGTCTGGGCTTCCTGATAAGCGCCGCCTTGCGAGACGAAGGTTATCTGTCCCGCGGCGAACGCAGGTGCGGTGCCCGCGCACCCGATCGAGAGTGTTATGGCAACCGGGCACAAGGTCTTCAATTTGATCACGGCTCATCCTCGACGCAGTAAGGGAAAACACTGTCCGTGGCGGGTTCGTCAACGTTTCCGCACGGCGGCCCGGTGCAGGTCCAGCATCCGGTTGCTTCGAATATAGTGAGCCAATTTCGCGGCCACAACGCCGAAATTGTTTGAGTCGGTATGACTTGATGTAATGCCTGCTTGCGGGCGATGCAAAGCGACGCGGGGGCAGGTAACTCGTCGAACACGGCAGATGCGTCGGGACATCACTGTTGGCGAGGTTCCGCCGTAGACCCACGAATGACGAGCTGGGGTGCCGAAGTATGAACGACAGTCGAGTCCGTCGCGCGTCCGCTCATCAGATCGATGAGCAGACCGATTCCCTTTTCCGCAAGTTCGGCCGTGGGAATAGCCACGGTAGTCAGCCCGGGCCGCGATTGTCTGGCCGGAACGATGTCCGTAATACTGACGACCGAAAGATCGTCGGGTACCGAGTATCCCAAGTCCGCGGCCGCGTTCAACACACCCAACGCAGGAAGATCATTCGATACGAACAACGCCGTCAGGTCAGGGCGAGAAGACAGCAGTTCCGTGGCCACGCGATATCCGTCCTCGAAGGAGTCCTCCGTGAAGCGTTCATCAGCCGCCACGCGACGAATCTTCGCTTCACGCATGACCTCTCGATAACCCGCATAACGCGCCCGGTGAATGCCATTTTTCCGGCTGCCGATGATGGCTCCAATGCGCCGGTGTCCCAGTTCGACGAGGTGGCTCGCCGCAAGCTTCGCGGCAGCTTTGGCGTCGAATGTCACGCACGGAATGCCGGGCGGCTCGTCAGGCAGTTCCCACACCGATATGGCAACGGGAATGCCGCGCCGCTGGAGCTTGCGCAGCTCCTCTATCGGCAGCTCCCCGAAGTTCGCGACGAGCACCCCGTCGGATAGAGAACCCGCGACCTGCTGCAGAAAGCTCATCCCGCGATCCGGCTCGTGATCGGTGTTGCACACGAGTAGATGGCGCTCATGCTTGAGCGCGGACAAATTCGCGGCAAGCGTGAATTCCGGATAGAACGGGTTCGTAATGCAACTCAGCATCAATGCGAGCGTCGGAGCCTTGCGCTCTACGAGCGCGCGCGCCGTCAAGTTGGGGCGGTAGCCTTGTCGTTCCACGGCATCGAGTACGCGCTGTCGTGTCTCTTTCCCGACGCGCCCGCGCCCACGCAGCACGTTCGATACCGTCATGACCGAGACGCCGGCGTCCTCCGCTACCTCTCTGATCGTGACGGCCGGGGTGAAATGTCTGCTGCTCATGGCGGGTGGTTTCGTAGCGGGCGCCGAAAATTGCGCGACGCCACATTCAATAGGCGCGGAGAAAGGTTGTCAACTCGCGATGGGTAGAAAACCTATTGCGTCGAAAAAAAATCCGGCGTAGAGTCCGGTCGGACAACAGGTAAGGTTACATCCGGACAGGCCTCACGGCCTTTTTTAAACGCCCGATGATGTAACGTTAAATCATATTGGACGGAGACATGGCGGCCATCTCACTGAAAGGCGTGGCGAAGGCATACGGCGACCACGCGCCCGTACTGCGCGGAATCGATCTCGATATCGGCGAGAACGAGTTCTGCGTTTTCCTCGGTCCATCCGGCTGCGGCAAGTCGACACTGCTTCGCATCATTGCCGGCCTCGAAGATGCCACATCGGGCGACGTGCAAATTGGCGGGCGCCTCGTCAACGCGATACCGCCGGCCAAGCGGGGAGTGGCGATGGTCTTCCAGAGCTACGCCCTGTTTCCTCATATGACGGTCGAAGAGAACATGGGGTTTGGTTTGAAGCTGTCCGGACTACCCGCCGGCGAGATCGCAAGCAAGGTTCAAACGGCGGCCAAAACCCTGCAACTCGACGCGTTGCTGAAACGAAAGCCGGCCGCGCTCTCCGGCGGGCAGCGTCAGCGTGTTGCAATCGGTCGCGCCATCGTACGGGAGCCCGGTGTGTTCTTGTTCGACGAACCGCTTTCGAACCTCGACGCCATGCTCCGCAGCCAGACGCGCGTCGAAATCGCCAAGCTTCATCGTCAGTTCGCACGAGCGAGCACAGTCTATGTGACACACGACCAGGTCGAGGCGATGACCCTCGGAGACAAGATCGTTCTATTGCGTGCCGGAAAAGATGCCGAGCGATTCGGGAGCATTGCCCAGGTCGGCTCCCCCCTCGACCTTTATCACCGTCCGAACAGTCGTTTCGTTGCCGAATTCATCGGCAGCCCCAAGATGAACTTCCTTGGCGCAACCGTCCATTCGTTGAGCAGCGACGGGATTGTCGCAAGGCTGGACAAGTCCGACGACAATGTGCAGGCCAAAGTGGACGCCTCTTTCCTGCGCGTCGGTCAACCGGTGCAACTCGGCATCCGCCCCGAGCACTTCGACCAGGTGATCGACAGCGGCGACGAGAGTGACGAAGGCCTGAACGGCACGATGCAAACGCTTCGGCGCAAAGTCACACTGGTCGAGCGCCTGGGCGAACACAGCTATCTACATCTCGACGACCCGGCCGCCGGGACCACGGTTGTCGTGAAGCAACCCGGCGACGCGAGCTATCAGCCCGGCACGCGTGTCGCGGCTTGCTTCGACTCGAGCGCTTGCCACGTATTTGCCGCCGACGGCAGTGCAGTACCCAAGCTTCAATAAAACAACCTCCGGAGACATCCATGAACCGAATCATTGCACTTTCAGTGCTGAGCGCCGCGCTGTCCATCGCTACCTCCGCCAGCGCCGGCACGCTCCAATTAAACATCGCTTTCAAGGGAGCGGAGACGCGTGCGGTCTGGGAAAACCTGATCAAGCAGTTCGAGCAGGCCAACCCGGGGGTGACGACCAAAGTCGCCTTCGTCGAAGAGGAAACATACAAGGTTCAACTCCCGGCATGGCTGACGTCGGTGTCTCCGGACGTGATCAATTGGCATGAGGGCGAGCGCATGGCCTACTACGCGAAACGCGGGCTGCTCGACGATCTGTCGGCCGACTGGCAAAAGAACGATTGGAATACACAGTTCGCGTCACTGAAGACTCCATCCTCGTACAACGGCAAGCAGTATGCGTTGCCCACCCAGTACTTCGCGTGGGGCGTCTACTATCGAAAAGACCTGTTCGAGAAGGCCGGAATCAAAGGCGAACCGACGACCTGGCAAGCCTTTCTGGACGATTGCAAGAAGCTCAAAGCCGCCGGTATTGCGCCGATCGCGGTGGGTGGCCGCGATTCGTGGACGCTTGCTGCGTGGTTCGATTATCTCGACCTGCGCATGAACGGCTACGACTTCCACATGAAGTTGATGAACGGCGAGCTTCCCTATACCGATGCGCGCGTAAAGAACGTGTATCTGGCCTGGAAAACGCTGATCGACAACAAGTACTTCATCGACAATCCGCTTTCCTACAGCCTGGACTCCGTCCAACCGCTCTACAGCCAAGGGCAGGCGGCCATGATGCTCATGGGAACGTTCCTGTCCCCGGGGCTTCCCCCGGCTACGAAAGCACAAACCGGCTTCTTCAGGTTCCCAACCGTCGATCCGAAAGTCACACCGGCGGAGGATGGGTCGGCCGAATGCCTGAACATTCCGATGCGGGCAGCCAACAAGGCCGATGCACGCAAGTTCCTTGCGTTCATCGGTCAACCGGATAACGATGCGGCGCTCGCCAAAGGAGTCGGTACATTGCCCGCCAATAACAAGGCGGCGATGCCCGACGATCCCATCGCCAAGATCGGTTTTCAAATCCTGTCACGAACGACAGGCGGTGTAGCTCAGTTTTACGACCGGGACATGACCAAGGAGATGGCCGACGAAGGAATGAAGGGGATGCAGCGCTTCGTCAGCGATCCCTCGAAGCTCGACGAGATTCTCAGCCACCTCGAACAGACGCGCAAGCGCGTCTACAGAAAGTCCTGATCACGCGAGGGCTCAGATGGCCACAGCCGAAACGAGGAAGTCGGTGAATCGAAGTTCATCTGCGCAGCAACCCCGGCGCTTGCGCCGCACGTCAGGGGATCGAGTGCACGCACCACTCGCAACCAGACGCAAGCGCGCTGCGTTGTTGTTTCTGCTGCCCGCTTGCGCGATGTTCTGCCTCTATGTGATCTACCCGATCATCAGCAGCATCGTACTCAGTCTCTACAACTGGGACGGGATGAGTGACAAGGTCTTTGTTGGGCTTGCGAACTACCGTGAGTTGCTTCACACCGACACGTTCTATGTTGCATTGAAGAACAACGTCCTTTGGCTCGTGCTGTTTCTGCTGGCTCCTCCCATCGGACTCGTTTTTGCGCTCTATCTCAACCAGAGCGTGAAGGGTATGCGACTGATCAAGTCGCTGTTCTTTTCGCCGTTCGTGCTGTCGGGGGTCGTGGTCGGACTGATCTTCAGCTGGTTCTACGATCCCGCGTTTGGATTGTTGAAGCTCATCGTGGGACATGGCATTCCGGTGCTGGGAGACGAGCGTTACGCCACGTTCGGTGTGATCGCGGCAGCGCTGTGGCCGCAAATCCCGTTCTGCATGCTGCTGTATCTCACCAACCTCACGAGCATTAATCCGGAAATCGTCGAGGCTGGCCGTATGGAGGGCGCAACGGGCTGGTCGCTTCTCTGGCATGTCGTACTGCCTCAACTGCGTCCCGCGACGTTCCTGTCCGTCGTGCTCACCATTATCGGCGCACTTCGAAGCTTCGACTTGATTGCGGTGATGACGGGAGGAGGGCCGTTCGACAGCTCGACCGTGCTGGCCTATTTCATGTACGACCAAGCCATCAAGTACTTCAGATTTGGCTATTCGGCGGCGATTGCGGTTGTGTTGTTCTTGATCATGCTGGTGTTCATCGTGTACCAGCTGCGCCGGCTTCTTCACACCGACCGATAACAGAGGAAAAGGTTATGTATCCCACTCCGGTGAGCCGTTGGAGTCCGATGGGCCGCAGGGTTTATAAAACCTCGCTGCCCATCGCTCTCGTCATCTGGTTGCTTCCGTTGATTGCAGTCTTCATCACGTCGGTGCGCTCGACGGACGATCTGGTTCAAGGCAACTATTGGGGATGGCCCGAGCGGTTTGCGCTCGTAGAGAACTACCGGGCGGTACTGTTCAATTCGCCCATGCTGCATTACTTCATGAACAGTTGCCTGATCACCGTGCCTTCAGTTGTCGGATCCATTGCGCTTGCAGCAATGGCAGGTTTTGCGTTGGCGACGTATCCCTTCAAGGGTAATAGCAGCATCTTGGGAATCTTCGTGGCCGGCAACTTCGTTCCGATCCAGATTCTGATGATCCCCGTTCGTCAACTGACGCTTCACCTCGGATTATTCAATACGCTCGAAGGACTCGTGTTGTTTCACATTTCATTCCAGACGGGATTTTGCACGTTGTTTCTGCGAAATTTCATCAAGGAGCTTCCGTATGAGCTCGTCGAAGCGGCGCGCGTCGAAGGTGCCAACGAGTGGCAATTGTTTTACCGCATCATCCTGCCTTTGATCGCGCCGGCTCTGGCGGCGCTCGCCATTCTCGTGTTCACGTTCGTATGGAACGACTACTTCTGGGCACTCTCCTTGACGCAAGGAGATGACGCAGCGCCGATCACGGTCGGGGTGGCCGCCCTCAAGGGGCAGTGGACCACCGCCTGGAATCTCGTGTCGGCGGGTTCGCTCCTCGCAGCTTTTCCGTCCATCGTTATTTTCTTCGCAATGCAGAAGCATTTCGTCGCCGGTCTGACATTCGGCGCCACGAAGGGCTGAGCGATCACACATCGACCATCGATGTGGGCATCGGGCCCGCAGGGCGCTGTGCGTCCCTAACGTTTACTTAATCAAAGGAATCTCTCCATGAAGGTGGGTGTCGATTATTACCCGGAGCATTGGGACGTTTCGCTGTGGGAGCAAGACGCGCGGCAGATGCAGGAAGCCGGCATCACGATCGTTCGCCTGGCTGAGTTCGCATGGTCACGTCTCGAGCCCAGGGAGGGCAAGTTCGATTTCGAATGGCTCGACCAGGCCATTGCCTTGCTGGCACGGCATGAAATAGACGTGGTGATTGGGACACCGACCGCGACGCCGCCGGTCTGGTTGACGCACAATTATCCCGACGTCCTTCCAGTGGATAACAAAGGAAATGCGGTTTTCGCAGGCGTACGCCTGCACCGCTGCTACAACAGCCCATCGCTGCGCAAGTTTGGCGAGCGGATCATCGAGCAAATCACGCGGCGCTACGCATCGCATCCGGCCGTCGTCGGTTGGCAAACCGACAATGAACTCGCGGCGAACGATTGCCATTGCGCGAACTGCACACGCTTGTTCCGTGGCTGGCTGCAGCGAAAATACGGCTCGTTGGAGACCCTGAATCGCGAGTGGGGAACCGTCGTCTGGAGCGGGGAATATAGCGACTGGAATCAGGTAACGACGCCGCTGGGTGGTTCGCCGCATCTCAACCCCTCGTTCCTGCTCGACTTTCGGCGGTTTTCTTCCGACGCGGTTGCCGAGTTCAACCGCTTTCAGGCAGCGCTGATCAGGAAGAACAGTCCTGGAAAGTTCGTGACGCACAATTTGTGGGGCTACCCGGTCACCGCCGACTACTACGATATGTTCGACAGCATGGACTTTGCGTCCGTCGACTACTATCCGGCGACAGACCTCCAGGACGACTCGAAGTCGAAGATGTATCACGGCGCATTGACGCTCGATCTGACGCGCGGCGTGAAACGCCAGAACTTCTGGGTCATGGAGCAGCTCAGCGGAACACCAGGATGCTGGTACCCGATGTCGCGTACGCCGTTTCCCGGCATGATCCGCGCTTACGCGTGGCAGAGCGTTTCCCGCGGTGCGGACACCATCGTCCAGTTTCGTTGGCGCTCGGCGCGTATTGGAGCAGAGCAATTCTGGCACGGGCTTCTGGATCACCACGGGCAGCCCGGGCGTCGCTTCGAAGAATTCGTTCAATTCAGCACCGAGGCTGCAAAACTCGCCCCGCTGCTCGAGGGAACCACGCTCAAGCACGATGTAGCCATGCTCTTTTCGCACGAGCAACTGAACGCCTTCCAGATACAACCGCAGGCCGATGGGTTCGACTACCTGGGAAATATCAAACGGCTTCATTCCGCATTGCTTCGAATGGGCGTTGGAACGGACATCATCAACTGGCGAGAAGACTTCCAGGGTTACAAGTTCGTGATCGCGCCGATGCTGTATTTGATCGACGAGGAAATGGCCGGCAAGCTCAAGCGCTATGTCGAGAATGGAGGCATGCTCTTGCTGACGACGAGATCCGGGGTCAAGAACATGAACAACGTCTGCTTGCCGGACCGGCTGCCGAATCTGCTGACAGAACTCGCCGGCGCGTATGTCGACGAATACGATCCGGTGGGGAAGGACGCGCAGACGCTGAGTCTGGAGAGCGGCGAACGTCTCTCATGCGGTCAATGGTGCGACATCCTGACACCTGTCACAGCGGAAACGACGGCAACGTACTCGGGTGAATACTTTGCGGGTAAGGCGGCCGTGACGCGAAACTCGCACGGTAAGGGCGTGGTTTATTACATCGGTACGGTGCTTGACGAAAAAGCAAGCCAGGTCTTGATGCGTCGCATCGCGCGTGACGCAGGCATCGACTGCAGCCTCGAACTCCCTGATGGTGTGGAAGTCGCGATAAGACAGTCCGACGAGCGACGGTTGATCTTTGTACTGAATCTCTCGAAGGAGCCGAAGGAAGTGTCGATTCCGCTCCGCAATTGCGTAAGCGCGCTGTCGGGCGGCAGCTTTTCGGGCGGCAACATGAAGCTCGCTCCGGGCGGCGTGGAAATACTCGTTCAAGTCCCCTCTTTGTGAGGGCCGTCGCCGTCATCCGTGATGCGACCAATTGACCCAGCTCGGTTCGGATATCGACCTGTGTGCTAAAACATACATATTCGATGAATGTTATCTTCCGTTCCATTCTGGAGTATGAACATGTCTGCCTTCACAGCCCCTGCTGCTGTAATCGTCCTCGACGTCGGCACCGTTGATCCGAGCGAGCGCCATTCGATGGTGTTCGACACGTTTGCAAGACTGTCGCCCGGTCAGGCGCTCGAACTCGTATCGGACCACAATCCCGAGCCGTTGCTCGAGGAGTTTGCTGCCGAGTTGCCGGACGGGTTCTGGTGGCAATGCGGAAAGGGACGCCCAGACCTGTGGCGCGTACTGATTGGCAAGCCGGCGACGGGGCTCGATTGATCGTGCCTATTCGCACGCCTTGATGAACTCGATTAAAGCGCGCGGCGGACCTGGTCTCGATGCTCTTTGACGGGCGCTCACATCAGCCGTCGTACTTCTCGGCGAACGCGGCGGCATCGAGCGTGCGGAAGTCGGCCAATGCGGCATCGAGGCGCTCC
>Ga0207667_10001871_pt1 | contig 26467 bp, 24 predicted proteins | sample KBSCornC52_FD_184301 | JGI IMG/M metagenome (GOLD analysis project Ga0207667, IMG submission 184301) | Corn rhizosphere microbial communities from Kellogg Biological Station, Michigan, USA - KBS Corn C5-2 (SPAdes) (version 2) | ecosystem: Host-associated > Plants > Roots > Rhizosphere > Soil ...
CGCCCACCGCGAACCCGGTCACGCCTTCGCCCAGGGCGATCACTTCGGCGATCCCCTCGTGGCCGAGCAGCATCGGCATCTCCATGCCCAGTGACCCGTCGAGCACGTGCAGGTCGCTGTGGCAGATGCCGGTCGCCAGGAACCGGATCATCACCTGCCCCGGGCCGGGATCGGCCAGGTCCAGCTCGCACATGGTCAGCGGTTCATTGGTCGCAAAGCACACCGCGGCGCGCGTCTTGATCGGCATTCAACAGTCCCCTCGCGTCATGTCCCGTCGCGTCAGCTTTCGAGCCGGCTGCCCCATTCGAGGTCGAGCCGGTCGAGCGCGATGATCGAGCTCAGGCGCGAACGCGGATCGGTCCCCGGCACCATGCGGAAGCGGGGCACGCGCTTCAGCCACTCCTCGGTGATGATCCGCATCTCCGCCCGGGCGAGGAAATTGCCGAGGCACACGTGCACGCCGGTGCCGAAGCCGATCATCTCGCGGTTGGGCCGGTCGATGTCGAACTCGGCCGGGCGCTCCACGTTGCGGTCGTCCATGCCAGCACAGGGGAGCAGGATCGCGATCATGTCGCCCTTGCGCAGGTGCACCCCGGCGAAGTCGTAGTCGTGGTCGACCAGCCGCGGCGGGTTGACCACGGCGAACCGCCGCAGCGATTCCTCGACGAACTTGGGGATGTCCTGCGGGTTCTCGCGCAGCCGGTCCTGCAGGGCCGTGTCGCCCGCGAGGTAGCGGTAAGTGAACCCCAGCGTCCCGGCAACGGTATCCAGGCCGGCGATGAACATCATCAGCGCGATCGACCGGATCTCGTCCAGGTCCAGTTTCCGCCCCCTGATCTCCATCGTGACGAGATGGCTCATCAGGTCCTCGCGCGGCTCGCGGCGGCGCTGGTCGAGCAGCTTGTCCATTTCGGCGATGAGGAAATCGCGCATGACCGTGCGCTTGGCGGCGTCCTGATATGAGCCGAAATAGTCGCGCACGATCACGCGGAACTCGGTGAACCGGTCCAGCGGCAGGCCCATCAGCTCCATGAAGATCGAGACCGGGAAGCGCGCGGCGATTTCCTCGGAGAAGTCGCAGACCTCCTTGTCCGCCACCGCGTCGATCAGCCGCACGGCCCACTCGCGCATCCGCACTTCGAGGTCGCGGACCACCTTGGGCGAGAAATAGCGCATGAGCTCGCCGCGATAGCCGCCGTGCTCGGGCGGATCGAGGAACAGCGGGATCATCCGCTGGACTATCCCGGTCCTGGGAATGTCGCGCTCGCGGGCCGAGAAGTGGACGTGGTCCTTCATCACCTCGGTCACCAGGTCGTGCCGGGTGACGACCCAGTGGCCGCCATTGGCCGGCGTCCAGAAGATGTCCGGGGCGTCTTTCAGCAGCGTGGCAAAGCCGGCCTGGATGTCCGGCACCTTGAGCCGCTCGTCGTCGTAGAGGTCGAAGTGGAATATGTCTTTCGCCGGCACTGCGGTGAGGGTTGCTTCACTGTCCACGGTTTCTGTCCTGAGTTCGTCGTGATGAAACCGGAAAACATTCTGGGTCGCGCCGTTGGCTACGCTCCAGCCTGAATCTCCCATGCTTCTTTGCCGGCAGTTTGACTCACCTGCAGTTCACATGCAACCTGTATCTGTAAATTTCTGCAGTGGACAGGCCCTTTCTTCCCAAGCTCGTAAGCCCCCTAGAGACATCGCTGCAGCATTCAGTCGAGCAGATCGAACTCGTGCTTGGCCCCGCCGCAATCCGGGCAACGCCAGTCTTCGGGGAGATCCTCCCAGCGCGTGCCTGGAGCGATGCCGTGATCGGGCAGGCCCAGCCGTTCGTCGTAGATCAGGCCACAGAAGTAGCACTGGTGCTGCACTCCGGTCGCCTCAACCTGTGCGTCGACACCGGCCATGTCAGACCTCCCATTCCAGCGGCAGGTGCGTCACCGTTGCGATCTGGCGGGCCTTGGTGACGGCATGTTCGTCCGGCGCGATGCGGAAGTGCGGGATCCGCGCAAGCCATTCCTCGAGGAAGATCTTCAGCTCGGTGCGAGCCAGCATCGAGCCCATGCAGCGGTGCGCCGCGCCGCCGAAGGAGAGGTGCAGCTGCCGGGGTCGGTGGAAATCCACCGTCAGCGGATCGTGGAACCGCGACGCATCGAGCCCGCCGAGCGAGGTCGGGCAAAGCATCATGTCACCTTTGCGCAGCTGGCACCCGAAGAACTCGACATCCTCGCGCACCTGCCGCGCCGGATTGACCACTGCAAACCGCCGCAGCATCTCCTCGACGGCATCGGGGATCAGCCGGGGATTGTCGATCAGCTCCTGGCGGTGCGCCGGATTGAGCGCGAGGAACCGCGCCATGAAGCCCATGGTGGAGGCCACCGTGTCCAGTCCGGCGACGAGCAGGAAGGTTACGATCCCGTCCATCGTCTCGTCGTCGATCGGGGTGCCGTCGATCTCCGCGGCGATCAGCGCGCTCAGAACGTCGGACCTTGGCGTCTTACGCCGCTCAGCCACGATTTTCTTGCCATACTCGCAGAGGTGCATCCGCGCCCGATTGCGGTCCTCGTCGGTCTCGCCGCGCAGCACCTCGTCGGCCCAGGCGGTCAGCTGAACGCGGTCTCTCTCAGGGAAGCCTGCGATAGATATGAAAATGGCAATCGGCAGGTGCTGCGCGAACGCGCCGACGAACTCGCACGAGCCGCGCGGCTTGAACCCCTCGATCAGACGAATCGTCAGGTCGCGAACCTGTTCGGTCAGCGCCGCTACGGCGCGCGGCGTGAGGAACGGCGCGAGCAGGGCCTTGTACTTGGCGTGCTCCTCCCCATCCGTCTGCAACGGCCGCGAGCGCATGTAGGTCTCGGGTCGCGAGGGCACAGTGACCTGGTTGGCCGTGAAGTGCTCCTCGTCGCCGAGAACGGCAGCGATGGCTTCGTAGTTGGCAGCGATCCAGTGGCCGCCGTTGTGGGGCGTCCACAGAACCGGTTGCCCTTTGGCTTGGACCACCTCTGCCAATGCTCGCTGGTAATCGCCGTCCCCGCAGACAATGTGGTAAATGTCGAAGTCGAGCACCCGTTCACCGGGCAGTGATGGCGCCTGAGTGGCGCGACCCCGTTCAGCAACCATCGGCATTCTACGTCTCCCATTTCACATGCAATCTGCATGTCAATTTAGCGCGGAAGACGAGGGCGGGAATTGATCGAGAGCAAAATGGCGTCGGGCGGCCCCCCTCGATTAGGGGGCCGCCGGGTGGCGATCAGGCGCGCGGGCGGGGCCCTGGACCCTTCTGCCTGATCTTGCCATCGCGTCCTATCACCATGCCGTGCGCCTCCCGATCCCAGGTTTCCGCGCCGTTCCCGCGAGCCCGCAACAGATGCTTCTGGACACGATTGGTTGGCGTCTTTGGAAGGGCGTCAATCGGCTCGAAATACCGCGGCACGGTGAAGTACGGCATGCGCTCGGCGAGGAAGCGGACCACCTCCGCCCAGTCGATCCCTGCACCCTCGCGCAATACGCAGAAGACCTTGACTTCGTCGTCTGCGCCGAAGTCGCTGGGGTGGGCAACGCAAGCCGCCTCGGCGATATCGGGATGTGCTTGTACGTCCCGCTCCACCTCGAAGCTCGAGATGTTCTCGCCCCGCCGGCGCAGCGCGTCCTTTGCCCGGTCTTGGAAGAAGAAGTAGCCATCGCTGTCACGGATCAGCACGTCGCCGGTCCTGAAGTAGTCTCCGGCCCAGCACTCCCGGCTCGCCTGCTCGTTGCCGTAGTACCCCAAGGTCATGCGATAGGGTTCGAGCGGGCGGACGAGCAATTCGCCCGGGGTCCCGTCTGGCACCGCGTTGCCTTCTGCATCTACGATGCGGATGTCGAAGCCGTCCCGAGCCCGGCCCGCGCTGTTCGCCTTCCACGGCTCGAACGGTGACTGGATGACGATAATCCCGGCCTCGCTCATCCCGTAACTGGACCCGATTCCGCCTATATTGAAACGCTCCTTATAGGTTTCGACATTGTCGGGGATGGGGGCGGATAGCACGAACCGGAGCTTGTGTTCCTTTTCGGCGGGAGAAGGGGGGCGCGCAATCAGGAAGTTCGCCATGGTGCCGACAAGGTAGCTCCACGTGGCTCCCAGATCGCGCGCGGTTTCCCAATAGGTCGATCCCGCCGGAGCGGTACGCAGCACGAACCGGCCACCTGCCGCCATTGTCGTGGTGATCGGCGACATTCCGCTGAGATGGAACAGCGGCATGTCCGCGAGGAACACGTCGTCTTCGCCCACGCCGGCCTTTTCGATCAGCCAGCCGGACTGGAGCGCCAGCTGCCGGTTTGGCATCAAAGACCCCTTCGAAGGCCCCGTCGTCCCTGAGGTCATGATGATCCCGGCGGGATGGCCTGGAGCAATGTCGGGCAAGGCCACGATGTCCACGGGGTTTTGCGACATCAGATCCTCGACCAGCATCACGCGCTGGCGATAGGGCTCCCCGATCTGTTCCTCAGTGCCGCGAACCACGACAACGAGCTTGGGTTCGATCGTCGCAAGCATGCTGGTCAGGATGTTGCCGCGGAGCGCCGGATTCAAAGGGACGATCAATGCCCCGATCAGCGACAGTCCCCACCAGCACCGCAGCCAGTCGGCGCTGTTGGGCATCATCAACACCACCCTATCACCGGTCGTGATCCCTGAGGCCACGAACTTGCCGGCGGTGATCTCGGCTTCCGCCAGGGCCTGCGAGCGGGTCCACTCGCTTCCATCGGGCAGGGACGCGAACAGCCGATCCGGCCAAAGAGCCGCACCTCGACGGAGAAGCCCGGGGATGGTCTCCCGATCATGGTCTGAAGTTGCAGCGGCTGCGACCGGATTCATCATGTATCGCCTCTTCGACTACTTGCCATCGCACCATCGCTGACGGCGCGCTTGCTCACCTCGCATTGTCGTGGATTTGGACGACCGCTCAGGCACTTGTTCGAACAGGAGGAAACCGCAGCTGCGGACGATTGAGGCCCACACGCGAGAATCCCTCCCCTATCGTCACCCGCACTTGCGCCATTCGGCGTTCACATGCAATATGTATGTGAAATACCGGGAGAGGTAGTCATGGGAGCGATCGTCGACAGGCCCATCAAGGCCGTGGTCTGGGGGCCCGGCAACATTGGCGGGGCCGTCCTGCGCGAGGTCCTCAAGCTGCCGGAGTTTGAATTGGCAGGAGTTCTGAGCTTCAGCGATTCCAAGCATGGGCTGGATGCGGGCGAGCTGGCTGGAACTGCGCCGACGGGGGTGATTGTCACGAACAATAGAGAAGAGATCGTCGCGCTGGACGCTGACGTTGTTTTCCATGCGCCGATGACCACCTCCGCCGACCAGATGGATGGTGACGTGATCCGGCTGCTCGAGTCAGGCAAGAACGTCGTCTCGGCCACATCCTACCATTTCCCGCCTCTGAAGGGTGCCGATTACGTGGACAAGCTCGAAGCGGCTTGCCGCAAGGGTCAGACCAGCCTGCATGGAACAGGTATCCATCCCAATTTTTTCATCGAGCGGCTGGGGTTGACGCTGACGGGCATCTGTACGCGCATCAAGCACATGAAGTTCGCAGAAATCGTCGACAATTCGGACGCGGCAGATTCGCCGCTGCGCCAAAGCCTCGGCTACGGGATGGACCCAAGGGACTTCGTGCCAGGGAACACTGCCTATGAGAACACCAAGCGCTACTATGAGGAGTCGCTTCAGCTCTCTGCTGCGATGCTGTTTGGTGAACGGCTCAGCCGGATCGACTACCACCCGCAGCCGATTGCGGCCAAGGAGGACCTGCACTTACCCAGGCGGTTCTACAAGAAAGGAGTCATCGCTGAATTCCGGCACACGTTCGTCGGCTATCTCGGTGATGAGCCGAAGCTAACCGTTGAGGAGTGCTGGCACCTGGGCAAATACAACAGCAATCCCTATCCCGCTGCAAGGTCGTCCGATTACTACAAGATCGACATCGAAGGTGAGCCGTGCTCGCTGACGATGGAGCTGGGGCACGCCGCGTCGATCGAGCAAGGGCTTGACCGTTGGCCCAACGATCCCACCCAGCCGCCATACTACGCAACCGCCGTCACAATGCTCCAGGCGGCTCCTCTGGTCTGCGCCGCAGAACCGGGGATCGTCTACCCTAAAGTCTGGTCCCACTATGCCAGCGATCTGCGCAAGCTCGCGCTTTAGATGCGGTCCGCGACGGCTGGAATTCGGTTAGGCCTGACAGACTCGAACGGGGGGACCCACATGCAAGGTGCGAACAGCGGTACCGATCTGCCTGCGGGGGGGGCTCTCCGGGGTATCAGGATCATCGACTTCAGCCAGTATCTGGCCGGCCCACTGGCGAGCATGCTGCTCGCCGATTTCGGCGCTGAGGTCTTTCGGGTCGACCCTCCGGGCGGGCCGCGCTGGAGGCATCCGGCAAACGCCTGTTTGCACCGTGGCAAACAGGCGCTGGTTCTCGACCTGAAATCCGAGGAAGGTCTGCGCGAAGCGAAGCATCTGATCGCGGCGGCTGACGTTGTGATCGAGGGGTTCCGCCCTGGGGTCATGGCGCGCCTTGGGCTTACGCACGCCGAGCTCCGCCAGTCCAATCCGGGATTGGTCTGGTGCTCCTTGCCGGGCTTTGCCCATGACGATGCGCGGGCAGGCCTGCCGGCTTGGGAAGGCGTGATCTGCGCCGCCGCGGCGTTGTATCCCCAGTCTCAGCACGAGACCACCGGCGGCCCCCTCTTCAGCGCCATCCCGTATGCTTCGAATTTCGCCGGTTTCCTCGCCGCGCACAGCATCGTCGCGGCACTGCTCCAGCGAAACCGCACCGGCTGCGGCGATGCAATCGAAGTCGCCCTGTTTGATGCGGCGGCGGAGGCTATCGCGATGGGCTTCGAAGTGCCCAGATCGGTAAGCATCGAGAGGATGCTTTCGGTGCTGGATCAAGCGGGCATCGCCAACCGCGCGGAGGGCCGGCTCTACCGCTGCCGCGACGGCCGCTTCGTCCGCCGAGACATTCCATTGCGCGGACTTCATGCATTCTGGGATCGCTACATGCCGGCCGGTCTGAAGGACGACCCGAGCGAGGAGGCCGGCCGCCAGGCGGAAGCCTTGCTCGAAGATCTGTTTTTGACCCGGGATGCGGAAGAGTGGGAGCGGATCGGGCAGTCCGAGTTGCGAGCGGCTTTCGCGGTGCACTTATCCAGTGCCGAATGGATGCGCGACGATCATGCGCGCGACAGCCACACTGTCCTGACGATAGACGACCCGGAATTTGGCCGGATCGCGATTCCCGGATTTGGTCTGAAGGTAGCGGGAAAGCCGGACCGGCCGCCCGCGCCCCGCCAGCTTTCTCCACGGGGTTCCGAACGCTCCGGGGCGGCTTTGTCGATGCCGCGCCGGCCCGACTTCGCGGACGTTGCCGATGGCTGGGCCGGCGGACAGGGGCGGCCGCTCGAAGGGATCCGGATGCTGGACTTTTCCAACCTCCTTGCCGGTCCTACGGCGGGGCGGATTATGGCCCAATACGGGGCCGAGGTGATCAAGGTCAGCCGCCCGTCGCTAGCCAAGGGGAAGCCGAACCCGACAAGCGACGAGCCATTCGCCTTCGTCGGGCACCGTACGACCGGGCTTGGCAAGAAGTCGATGTTCCTCGAGCTTTCAGCGCCCGAGGCCGCCGAGATCGTCGCCAAGCTGGTCGCCTCGGCGGACATCGTCCACCACAACTTCAGTTTGGGCGTCGCAGAGCGGTACCGGCTGGGACAGGGCAGCCTGCAAGAGGTCCGCCCCGATCTGATCTATTCCACGGTCAGGGTTCACGGCGCAGGTGGCTGGCGCGAGACCTTCCGCGGTCACGAGCAGATCGCGCAGTCTACGACGGGTATGACCGTCAGGTTCGGCTCGCCGGATGCTCCGGTCGAATTAGAAGTCCTGAACAATGATTATGCGACGGCCCACCTGTCCGTGCTGGGCATACTGATAGGCCTGTTTGCCCGCGATACTGCCGGTTGCTTGCAGACGGTGGAGGCCGCGCTCTCGCGCACGGCCACGCTTTGTCAGATACCCTATATGGTTGATGAGCGGCTCGGACCGGTTGTCGAGCCGTCAGGATCCGATGCGCTCGGCTGGGGTCCCTGGAACCGGTTGTATCGCTGCCGCGACGGCTGGATTTTCGTGGCAGCAGTTTCTGAGACATCGCGAAAGAAGCTGGCGGAAATCATCGGTGAGCCGCGGCTGGCTGTCGCGGCCGATGCAGACGTGGCCGCGGCAGCGGAGGCATTCATGCGTGAGCAGCCAAAGGAGGATGTCTCGACGCTACTCCAGTCAGCCAGCATCGCGGCTCACCCCTATGTTGAGCTGGCGGAACTCCTCGCCGACGAGACTCGCCTGTCGCGCGGCCTGATGGTCCGGCAGTCGCATCGGGATCTCGTCACCGGGCTCTCGATCGGCCGCACCGCCCGCTTTGCATCGCGGCCGAATGCCTTGCCCGCCGCCGCCGTCAGGCCAGGAAGCGACACTCGCAGCCTGCTTGACGCACTAGGTTTTGGGTCAGAGGAATTCGACGATCTCGTCCACGCCGGGGTCTTGGCTGAGGCGGTTCCGCATGGCACGCCATTCTCGCCGGACTGAGATATTGGACGACCAGATGGCATTGTTTAGTAAAGGGAAACGAGTGAAATGCTTTGCGGATAAGGTTGCGATCGTCACCGGCGGCGAAAAGCGGCCTATAGTCGATCTTGATGTTGGAGAGGCAAAATTGGCAATCACAGTCGATCCTGGCCCCCCTTAATCCATCCGCTAGTTCTCACTGATGTATTCGGCCCGGAGCGCGGAATCTCTCCTGATCTCCTCCAGCGCTCCTCCTGCACGCGAGGCGCCTTCCCGATATGAGCGGTTCTGAAGCTTCGCCTTATACCGCTCCGGCAGAATGTCGTTGATGATATCAAACATGCGCTGCTCGAAATGCCAATCGTCGAGCCAGCGGGCCTTCTTCTGTTCGTCGCGGGCTTTGTGGTACTTGTCGGCGAAGTAGTTGACCTCGTCCTGCGCCTCGGTGCGGCGGCGAATGGCTTCGTCGAGCCGGGCCTTCTGTTCCTTGGTCGAGGGGCCCCTGATCTGCACCCCGCCGGTGTTCGGATCAAGGATCATGTCGTCGGGATGCGGAATGGGCGCGGGGTCAGGCAGTCCCAGCTTTCGGCAGCGCTCTATCTCGGCATCCCAGGCGATCTTGTAGTCGAGCGCTTTCCCGAACAGTTCCATGCGTGACTGGTGCTGCTCGGCTTCAACCCGGGCCAGCATCTCGGTGAGGGTCTTCTGGACGAAGCGGTTGCCCTTGAGAGCGGCCACGCCCATCGCGCGGAACACCGCCTGGATCGCCGGAAGCTCGATGAGCCTCTCGCCCTCGCGGATCGTCACGGGCCGGTAAGCCTCCATCCGCAGAAACTCTTCGGCGGCGCGCATGCCGTAACCGGTGTCCACCGGCCTGTTGCGGCTCCCCTTGGGGCGCCCACGCGGATTGCCGGACCGGCCCTTGCGGAACTGGTGCTGTTCCGGCGGCTTACGATAGCCGACCAGGTACTGGCCCGACGCATCCGCCATCAGGCCGCCTCCTCGTTCGGCGCGAAACCCTGCCGCTGCTCCGCAACATCCTCGAACCTGCGGCCACACCCGGCCAAGGTCGCCTGCTTGCCGGTGTAGACTTCCCAGCGCCGCACGATGGTGTCGCAGTAGAGCGGGTCGTATTCGATTAACCGCGCCGACCGGCCGGTCTTCTCGGCTGCGATCAGCGTAGATCCAGACCCGCCAAAGCCGTCGAGGACGACCTCTCCGCGACGCGAGCAGTCACGGATCGCGTCGGCGATCAGGGCTACTGGCTTGACTGTCGGGTGCATGGCGAGCTCGTCAGAGCGGCTGGCGCCGATCGAACTGATCCCGGCATAGTCCCACACGTTGGTGCGATAACGCCCGGTCTCGCCGAGGCCAAAGCTGTTGGTGTGCGCTGCCGTGCCTTGCTTGAACACGAAGATCAGCTCGTGCTTGGAACGGTAGAAGGCACCCATACCGCCGTTGGTCTTGTTCCAGACTACGAGGTTCTTGAGCTCGGTGAAGCTCGCCTGGCCGGCTGCGAGCAGTTCCCCCATGTGCCGCCAGTCTATGCAGACGAAGGCAATCGCACCGTCGCGCATGACGCGCCCGATGTTGCCCAGCGTCTCGGTCAGGAACTGCGCGAACTGGGCTTCGCTCATCTCGCCGCTGGCGAAGGCAAATTCCCGGTGCTTGACCGATCCCAGGCCGCAGACGTTGCCATCGATCGCGACATTGTAGGGCGGGTCGGTGAACACGAGGTCGGCCTTTCCGCCATCCATCAGCCGGTCCATGTCAGCCGGACAGCGAGTATCACCGCAGAGCAGCCGATGGCGACCAAGCTGCCACAGGTCACCCATCCGGGTCACCGGCGCTCCGGCAGCCATCGGCACCAAGTCATCGCCGCTATCCGGCTTGGCTGGGTCGGCGTCGCCCGCTTGGTCTATGACGAGGTCGATCTCGGCCAAGGAGAAGCCGGTGAGCTCGACGTCGAACTTGAGATCGACCAGCGCTTGCAGTTCGATCGCGAGGATCTCCTTGTCCCAGCCGGCGTTGAGCGCGAGCTTGTTGTCCGCGATCACATAGGCGCGACGCTCGGCCTCGCTCATGTAGGCCAGCGCGAGCGTCGGCACGGTCTTCCAGCCGAGCTGCCGCGCCGCCTCAACGCGGCCATGCCCGGCGATGATCTCACCATCGGCAGCAACCAGGACTGGGTTGGTGAACCCGAACCGTTCGATTGACCTGGCGATCTGGCGCAGCTGCTTTTTCGAATGGGTGCGCGCATTGCCGGAGTAGGGACGCAGGTCAGCAATGGCGCGTTCGGTAATCTGGGTGAAACGCATGAGAGCCCCCGTGATGACGAAGTCGTATATATATATTGAACGCTGGCGTTTGTCAATGGCTGTGCTATGAAGCCGTGCAACTCAGCTGAACGAGGGTGACATGAGCTTCGGCGAAAAGCTGAACCGGCTGCGCGTGCGGGACAAACTGTCACTGCAGGACGTGGCCAATGCCGTGGGCATATCGAAGGCCCACGTCTGGAACCTGGAGAAGGGCCAGTCGGACAATCCGTCACTCGAGTTGCTGGTGAAGCTTGCCGAGCTGTTTCGGGTCCGCGTCGCCGATCTCGTCGGCGAGAACCCGGACGCCAAGGATGAAGCCCCCGAGATGGTGGCGATGTTCCGCGACCTGAAAAGCCTCGATCCGCGTGACCGCGAGACCATCCGGGTGCTGATGGAGCAGTTCAAGCGCAACAAGACTGACGGCGCATGAAGCTGACCCGCCTCGATCTCGACGGGGCGGGCTCGCCAGCGGCCCTGGTCACCAAGATCCTCGAGGCCGAGCCGGACCTGCCGATCCCGGTCCCGCTGGAGGAGCTCTGCGCGGCGCTCGACATCAGCGCGATACAAGATCTCACAACCCAAGGATTCGCCGCGGCGCTGATCACTGACGTGGTCAAGAGTTCAGGGATGATCCTGGTGGCCGAGACCCGTAGCCCAGAGCGGCGGCGGTTCTCGATTGCACACGAGCTGGGGCATTTCCTGATCCCGACACACCGTTCAGGATCGGGCGGTTTCCAGTGCACCAGTGGCGACCTTGGCGTGGTCGCGCGAGCGGATCCAAATCCGCGTGTTCGCATGGAAATCGAGGCGAACCGCTTTGCTTCGCTGTTGCTGATTCCGCCGCCGCGCTTGCGCAGCGAGCTGCGTCAAATTCGCCGACCCGACATTAGCGACATCGTGAGTCTCGCCCGTCTGTTTGCCGTGAGCAAGGAGGCACTGGCCCGGGCCTATGTCGAGAACAGCCGAGAGGCGGTGGCGATGGTCGTCCTGCGGCACGGGCTGGTCCAGCGGCTTTACCGCAACGACCGGCACTTCCCGTGGATTGCGGTTAAGGCTGGAAGTCAGGCCCCCGTTGGTTCTCTGGCACGGCTTCCGCTAAGGCCTGGCACCCTGAGCAATCGAGCCGAATGCGATCCCGAGCTCTGGATCGGAGAGCGCGATAGCCGCGAGGTCGAACAGCTGACGGAGCAGGTCCTGGCCCAGCGGGACGGATATGCGTTGCTGATGCTCCACGCGGTTATGCGGGACGAGGAAGATGATGAGTTGAAACGCTCGCGTTCCAAAGCCCCGTTCTGAGCCGCTCTCCCTGATCTCCCTGAACCGCTCCCTGTTCCCCGCCTGATCTTACCCTGTTTTGCGCGAAAACATTCCCTGTTGCATGCGCAGGGAATTCCACGCGAAGACCGGCGGGAATCTGCGGTTGTGGCAGCAGAACTGGCCCACCTACGGGCGCCGATTTGCTCATATTCCCTGTATTTCCCTGTTAATGCAGGGAAACAGGGCCCGAGAGCAGTTCCCTTCTGACTGCGTGGCGCACCATCACCCAGGATAGGAACCGATCAAGGCCTTCGGGCCAGGCCCCGCCGTCAGTGGCTCTAAACGATCCGCTGGCGTTGCCGGCCGAGGCCGGGAATGGCCAGATCGATGACGTCGCCCTGCTTAAGAAACTCGGGCGGCTTTCTTCCGTCGCCCACGCCGGCGGGCGTGCCGGTGGCGATGAGGTCGCCGGGCAGCAGCGTGAAGAACTGGCTGACGTATGAGACCAGCTCGGCCACCCCGAAGATCATGTCGTCGGTATTGCCGGCCTGCTTGACCGCCCCGTTGACGGCCAGTTCCATGGCCAGCCCGCTCCCGTCGCCGATTTCGTCGCGGGTGACCAGCCAGGGGCCGACCGGGCCGAACCCGTCATGGCCCTTGCCCTTGTCCCAGGTTCCGCCGCGCTGCTTCTGGTCGCGCCGCTCCGACAGGTCGTTGACGAGGACATAGCCGGCGACATGATCGAGCGCCTCGGCTTCGGTGACGTAGCGCGCCTTGCGGCCGATCACGACGCCGAGTTCGATCTCCCAGTCGGAATGCTCCGACCCGCGCGGCAGGGGCACGTCGTCATTGGGCCCGCCGAGGCAGGTGATCGCCTTGGAAAACACGATCGGCTCGTCAGGGATCGCCATGCCGGTTTCGGCCGCATGGTCGCGGTAATTGAGGCCGATCGCGATGAACTTGCCGATGCCGGTAAGGGGCACCCCCAGGCGCTCGCCGGGGCTGACCAGCGGAAGCGAGGCCGGATCGACGCCACGCAGCCGTTCGATCGCCGCCACGTCGATATCGGTGATTACACTACTCGCGTCGCGCAGTTGCCCGTCGGTGTCAACGATGGCCGGGCGTTCCTCGCCGGCAGGACCGAAACGGGCAAGTTTCATGGCAATTCCCCTCCCATGGAAAGCTGACGTTGGCAGCAGCAGCTCGCCAGGTCCGAATCAAGCCTTCATGCCGAGAGCCTGAAGCACATCGTGGTCCTCGGCGGCAATGGTGACCAGCTCTCCGGCTGTCGCGAAAAACTCCTTCGGTGCCGACTCGTCGGGGTTGGAGGTGCCATTGATCACCGCGTGCGCCATCTGCTGGCGATACATGAGCCATGCAGCGTCCTCGCTGTCGACCGGCATCCCTTCGCCGCGCGCCACGGCCAGGTATTCCCGCAGCAATCGGCGTTCCTCCGCCCGGCGGTCCGCCAGGTTCAGGCCGGTGACGATCAGGTAGGACACGTCGTACATGTAGGTTCCGGCGAAATAGAGCTGGAAATCCATCCAGCCGAGTTTTCCATCGGGTTCCAGGAACACGTTCCCGCCGTGGGGATCACCGTGCAGCAGGGTGTGCGGTGCGGCGTCGTTGAGCGCCCAGTTCCTGTCGAGCGCCTCGCGGGCAAGGTTCACGTCGGGGAAGATCGAGGCGAGCCGGTGCCCGAACGGACGCTCCAGCACATGATTCCAGTGCTCGTCGCGGATGCAGTACTTCATGAACAGCCGCTGCGGCATCTCGAAACCGGTCATGGTCTTCAGGCGCGGGTCGCCGGCCCAGCGGGCGTGCATCCGCGCGAGTTGCTCGAGCAGGGCCGAAACGTCGTCAACGGACAGCGCGCCCCAGCCCTTGTTCATGAACACGAAGCGGGCGCCGCGGGTGGCGACCAGATCCTCCAGCATGGTGATGCCCTGCCGTTCCTCGTCACAGGCGGCGTGGTAGCAGGTCGGGATATTCATCGGCACGTCCTGCGCGATTTCGCTGAAGAAGCGCGCTTCCTGCTGCAGGACCGTCCAATATCGTTTCAGCTGCTTGCGGGTGAATCCGCCCTTCAGGAACACCGAATTCGGCGCATTGCCGCTCGAGCCGCGGTCGGCATATTCGAGCGCGAAGGTGCAGGATGCCGAGGTGCCCACCCGCTCACCACTGCGGCTGATGGCGGCCACCTCCACCCCCGGAAACTTGGCGGACAATGCTTGCGTGAAGAACTCGGGCGTGAATTCATCGAAGGCGCGGGGGAGACGCGTGGGAGACATCAGGCTCATTTCACCCTCCTGCTCGGGGAGCGATTTCTCATATGATCGGCCGTGGAGGCGAAGTGCCGAATGTCTTGCACAACGGCTACAACCGTACTGCACTACACTCGCAACGATGCCGTATCGCAACCGCGGGGCACGCCTAACGGATATGGAGTAACTCCAACCCTGGAGGTAGTGCGGTTGACGGCCATTGGCACGTCAACCAAGCTGAGCGGGAGTCGAGCCCTGCGGCCGCCGCCGCCACTTCGATCCGAAAGGCTTCCCCATGGACGTCATCAAGACAGCGCTGGTGACCGGAGGCAACAAGGGCCTGGGTTTCGAAATGGCCCGCCAGCTGGCCGGGCGCGGCTACAAGGTCTGGATCGGCTCACGAGATCGCCAGAGGGGGGAAGCCGCCGCCGCGCAGCTGGCCGCCGTGGGCGATGTCGCGGTGATCGAACTCGACGTGACCAATGCCGCGTCGGTCGCGGCCGCCGCGCGCGGGCTGGCGGCAGAAACCGACCATCTCGATGTGCTGATCAACAACGCCGGCATCGTTTCGCCGAACGACGGCAAGCCCAGCGAAACCGCAGTCGATGCCATCAAGTCCATCTTCGAGACGAACCTGTTCGGCGTGCTGCAAGTGACCCAGGCATTCCTTCCGCTGGTCCGCAAGTCGCTGAGCGGGCGGATAGTTGTGGTCAGCTCCGGAATGGGCTCCTTGTCGCGCCTGGCCAATCCCGCCGATTCCATCAACCGGTTTGGCACCTGGGGGTATTCTGCTTCCAAGGCTGCCGTGAACGCGCTGATGATCTCCCTGGCGCACGAACTGCGCGGCACGCCTGTCACGGTCAACGCCATCAATCCCGGTTTCGTCGCCACGGATATCAACGACAACAAGGGCGTGCTGACAGTCGAACAAGGCGTCAGGCGCGCCATCGAACTGGCCACCATGGAGTCCCCGCCCACCGGGGGCTTCTTCAATGAAGCCGGCGTCGAGCCTTGGTGAGCCAGGCAACACTCAACCTGGCCACACAGCAGTCCTGCGGCCGCTAGGGTCCGTTGAATACGGACCCTAGTTCAGGCGGCTGGCACCGGGTCTGGTCCGAATGCGGCGATCAGGCAGGCCGTGCTGCCCGTCGATCAGAGCCGCCTCGACGAGGGCGAGGCCGATCGCGCCGATCAGAGCGAGGGCCAAGGTATCGCCGCTGGCGCTGGTTTCCTCTTCCGCGCCGGGCAGGATGACCGAGGCGAGGTGCTGGCCGCTGGCGCCGCGCGACAGCAAGTAGCCGAAATCGGGGGCCATCATCTCGAGCGCGGCGGTGGAAGCCGCATCGGCGCGGACCAGTTCCTCGACGCGTTCGGCGCAAGGGACCGCGAGGCCACGCAGCAGGGCCGGCATCGGCGCCGCGGCGAGCAGGCGGCGCATGTCGCGCAGGCGCTGCGCCTCTTCGGCCGGAAACGAACCCGCACAGGCCAGCGCCAGTTCGCCGAGCGCCTGCCGCCAGCCGGCGAGGTTGCCCCCCGCGACAGTGATCCGGGTACTTTCGCCTGGATTGGACTGCTTCATTTGCGCTGCTTCCCTTGCCCGGCCGCACTTTTGTGCGTGCCTATTTCCCCGGCGACGCCGCCGGGGCAATCACGGGTATTCCCGCGATCTGACATCCCGTCCCATTCCGCGACAGCACCTGAAGCAGGCGTGAACCTGATCCCGGTACATTAGCGCGCTAACGCAGGCAGCCCTTCAAGAGTTCCCGCGCCGGACGATATGTTTTTGCAAAACCTGCATTTTTGGTTCTGCTTGCGACAGGGCCTGACCCGTTCGGGAAAGTTACCACAATGTCAGCAAGAAGCCAGCCCGACCATCATTTCGCCCTTTGCCGTGATTCTTGTCAGGCCGTGACTGCGCGGCGCGCGAACCACGGAACCATCCGCGCGATCGCCTCCCGCACCTCGGCGGTGGAGACGGCGAAGCTGAAGCGGATGAAGTGGTGGCCTTCGACCGGATCGAAATCGACCCCAGGCGCAGTGCAGACGCCAGTGTCCCGCAGCAAGGCGGTGCAGAAGGCCAGGCTGTCGTCGGTGAGATGGCCGATGTCGGCATAGAGGTAGAAGGCGCCATCGGGCGGGGCGACCTCGCTGAGGCCGAGGGCTGGAAGGGCCTCCAGCATAAGCGCGCGGTTGCGGGCGTAGGTCTGGCGGTGGCCCTCCAGTTCTTCGCGGCAGTCGAGGGCGACCAGGCCCGCGCGCTGGGCGATCACCGGCGGGGTCAGGAACAGGTTGCCCATCCGCGCCCGGGCGGCGTCCACCGCGTCGGGCGGGACCACCAGCCAGCCCAGCCGCCAGCCGGGCATCGAAAAATACTTCGAGAAGCTGTTGACGATGAAGGCATCGGGGAGATGCTCGAGCATCGAAGCCGCGGGCTCGCCGAAGGACAGGCCGTGGTAGATCTCGTCGGAGATGACGCGAATGCCCCGTGTCCGGCAGACCTTGGCGATGGCGGCGAGTTCATCCGGGGGGATGATCGTGCCGGTGGGGTTGGCCGGGCTGGCGATGATCACACCGTCCGGCGCGGGGTCGAGCGCGGCCAGGGCGGCGGCGGTGATCTGGTAGCGCTCGGCCGGGCCGCAGGGCAGTTCAACGGGCTCCAGGTAGAGCGCGCTCAGCGTGTTGCGATAGGCGACATAGCCGGGCCGGGCGAGCGCCACCCGCGCGCCCGGTGCGAACAGGCAGGATAGCGCGAGGACGAAGGCCGGCGAGGCGCCGCAGGTGAGGATCACCTGTTCCCGGTCCACCGCCACGCCGTGGGCATCGTGATAGTAGCGGGCGATCCGCTCCTTCAGCGCATTGCTCTCCCAGTAGCCCATGGCCTCGGCATCGAGCACGCGGTGGGCTTCGGCGATGGCCGCCGCCGGCGCGCTGGTGGAAGGCTGGCCGAATTCCATGTGGATGACGCTGCGCCCCTGCTCGGCGAGCTCATGGGCGATACGGCTGATCGCGATGGCCTGGAAGGGCTGGACCGGGGCGATGTTCATGGCCTCTGCTAGGCCCCGAGCAGGCGTGAAACAACCCCCAAGAGGCCACTTGGTTCCCACTTTTGCAAAGGCTTGCGCTAATCAATTCTCGCACGTAAGTCATTGAAGGTATTCATTGTTCTCAGACGCCGCGCGAGGGTTGCCGGTGTCCGGGGACCATGCTTACATCGGTGTAAACAACGGTCTTGGGGTCGCAAAGTCCATGACATATATGAGAACAGGGGAGAACGGGCGCCGCATCCGCAACATCAGCGAGCTGGCCAAGCTCGCGGGCGTTTCGGCGGGCACCGTATCGAGGGCACTGGCCGGCAAGGACCTGGTCAACCGGCAGACGCGCGAGCGCATCCAGGCCCTCGCGCGCGAGCATGGCTTCCGGCCCAACCAGATGGCGAGCCGCCTGCGCACCGGGCATACCGGGGTGATCGGCATCGTCATTCCGCTGGGTCACGCCCGTGGACAGTTGCTGTCCGACCCATTCTTCATGAGCCTGATCGGCCACATCACCGATGCGGTGAGCGAGCGCGGCCATGATGTCATGCTCAGCCGGGTGATCCCCGACGGGGAGGACGACTGGCTCGAACGGGTCACCGATTCCGGCATGATCGACGGCGTGCTGATGATCGGCCAGTCCGATCAGTACGAGGCCATCGAGCGGGTGGCGGCGGAATATGCCCCCCTGGTCGTCTGGGGAACGCACCAGCCGGGCCAGGTCCACTGCTCGGTCGGGACCGACAGCCTGGTCGGCGGACGCAAGGCCGCCGAGCACCTGCTCGCGCAGGGCCGGCGCAAGCTCGCCTTTTTCGGCGAGACCTCCGGCATCGAGATCGCCCAGCGCCTGGCGGGCGCGCAGGCGGCAGTCGCGGAAAGCGGTACCGGCGCGACCCTCCAGCACCTGCCGACGAGCCTTGCCGTGGACCGCGAGGTCACCGAGGTCGCCGAGCACCTCGACCGGATGGACCCCGCGACCGACGCGATCTTCGCCGCCTCGGACGTGATCGCCATGGCGATCCTGCGCGTGCTCCACGAGCGCGGGCGCAAAGTGCCCGAGGAGATCGCGGTGATCGGCTACGACGACCTGCGGATGGGCTTGCAGACCATGCCCCGCCTGACCACGGTCCGCCAGGACATCGCCGAGGGCGCCAGGGCCATGGTCGACAGCCTGTTCCGCCGGATGGCGGGCGAGGACGTCAAGCCGACCATCATGGACCCGGAAGTCGTGGTGCGCGAAAGCGCCTGACCTGAGGCCTGACCTGAGGATTGCGGGCGCGGCTCACCGGCCGCGCCCGCCCTTCCCTGCCTTGCGGGCGCCCGCTATCGCGGCTTCATGACCGCTCGCCCGCTCATCGCCCTGCTCGCCGCCGGCCGCGCCAGCCGGTTCGGTGCGGACAAGCTCGCCGCGCCCTGCGCCGGTGCGCCGCTGGGCACCCACGCGGTTTGCGCCGTGCTTGCAACCGGGTTGCAAGCGGTTTGCATCACCGCGCCGGGCCCGCGGCCGGGCTGGCTGCCGGACACGGTCACCGCCCTTCCCAACCCTCTGGCCGCACAGGGCCTTGGCACCTCGGTCGCCCTCGCCGCGCAAGAAGCGGCGGCACGGGGCGCGCCGGCCCTGCTGATCCACCTCGCCGACATGCCCTGCGTTACCCCTGAACTGCTGCTCGCCGTGGCGGCGGCAGGGCCCCTCGCCGCCTGCCGCCACCCGGACGGACGGCCGGGAGTGCCCGCCCTGTTTCCCGCGGCGCGCTTTGCCGAGCTTGCCGCGCTGAATGGCGATCGCGGTGCCGGGGGGCTGCTGGCGGGGGGTCCCGATGTGGCGCTGATCGACTGCCATGCCGACGACCTGCTCGACGTCGACACGCCAGAGGCCCTCGCCCGTGCGGAAAAGGTGCTGAACTTGCGCCAGCGCAAGGCTGGACAAGGCTAGCTGCGCCAAGCACTGTCGGGGCAAGGGGCACAGATGGCGCAATATTCGCGACGGGACGGTAGCCGGAATATGGGCGGCGCGGCGGAGGGCATGTTCGGCTCGCCGCTGCAGAACGTCCTGCGCATCCTTGCTTACATGGCGGTGGTCTTCGTCGCCGCCACGCTCGGCTTCATGGCCGCGGGCTGGCCGGCGGGCGATGCCGCCTACATGGTCACGCTGACGATCTTCTCGGTCGGCTACGGCGAGGTCCATCCGCTGACCACCGGCTGGCTGCGGGCCCTCGCCATCGCCACCATCGTGCTCGGCTGCACCGGGATGATCGTGCTGACCGGCGCGCTCGTCCAGCTCTTCACCCATTACCAGCTCAAGCGCCTCCTCGGGATCGACCGCATGCAAAGCCAGATCGAACGCCTGACCGACCACGCCATCATCTGCGGCTACGGCCGGATCGGCGTGCAGCTCGCCAAGGAACTCCACGCCGCGCGCTCGCCCTTCCTGGTGGTCGACCGCAGCCCCGAAAAGCTCGCCGAGGCCGAGGCGCTGGGCTACCTCACCCTCATGGCCGAGGCGACCGACGAGGCCGGGCTGCTCCAGGCCGGGATCACCCGCGCCCGGGTGCTGGCGACGGTGCTCCCCTCGGACGCGACCAACGTGTTCATCACGCTCTCGGCGCGCAGCCTCAACCCGCGGCTCCACATCATCGCCCGCGGCGAAGTGCCGACCACGGAAAGCAAGCTGATCCAGGCTGGGGCGGACGAAGTGGTCCTCCCCACCCACATCGGCGCCGAACGGGTGGCCGAGCTGATCCTCTATCCGAACACCGCCCAGTTCCTCGGCGAGAGCCCGCAGCTGCGCCAGTTGAAGGCGGGCCTCGCCGACTTCGGGCTGGAGCTGGAGGCGGTGACCGTTCCGGCCCGGTCGGTCTGCGCGGGCGAAACGGTTGGCGAGGCCGAGCGGCGCGGGCGGGGTTCGTTCTTCATCGTCCAGCTCGATCGCGGCGGGGAAAGCGCCAATCGCCAGAGCTTCGTCCACCCCGGCGAGGAGGTGCGGATCGAGGGTGGCGACACGGTTGTCATGGTGATCCGCGGCAGCCGGGTGGCGGCGGGAGCGGTGTTCAACACGCTGCGGGAGTGAGGGCGGGCGAGTTTCCCGGAATTCCCTTTTGAATCAGTTAATCGCATTTCCGGTTCGGGCGGGAACCGGGGGGCTCTTGGCGCCTTCAGTGAAGGACATGATCACCTCACCCCGCAACCCCTCGCTGCGCCTCGCGCCGACCCCCGCCTCCTCCGCTTGGCGCCTGCTCGCGCCGGGAGACCAGGTGAGCATCGGCGGGACCGGGGTCTACGAGATCGTCCATATGTCGCACGGCCGCGCCTGGCTCGAAGGGGCCGACGGTTCGCAGCGGCTGGCCGACGCCTCGAGCCTGCGCCCGCGCCGGGGCGGCTCGCTGGTACCGCTTAGCTGACCTGGACTGCTCGCGGATAGAGGGCTGCTGTGCTAGGGGCGCAGCCCTATGACTTTGCTGGAAAAGATCGGGGTCGTTCACCCCATCGTACAGGCCCCGATGGCCGGGACCTCCACGCCTGAGCTCGCCGCCGCCGCAAGCAATGCCGGAGCGCTGGGCTCGCTCGGTGTCGCGGCAGTCGATGCTGCCGGCGCCCGCGCGATGATCGCCGCAGTGCGCGCGCGCAGCCAGGGGCCGCTCAACGTCAACCTCTTCGTCCACGCCCCCGCGGTGCAGGACCCGCAGCGCGAGGCTGACTGGCTCGCCGCCATGGCGCCCCTGTTCGAGCGCTTCGGCGCGGAGCCGCCGCAGGCGCTGCGCCCGATCTACACCAGCTTTCTCGAGGACGAGGCCATGCTGGCGATGTTGCTGGAGGAGAAACCGGAGGTCGTCAGCTTCCACTTCGGGCTGCCCCAGGCGGAGAAGATCGCCGCGCTCAAGTCCGCCGGCTGCCTGCTGCTCTCCACCGCCACCAGCCTCGCCGAAGCCGAAGCCGCCAAGGCCGCGGGGATCGACGCGGTGGTTGCCCAGGGCTGGGAGGCCGGGGGCCATCGCGGCGTGTTCGATCCCGCGGCAGCGGACGACCGGCTCGGCACGATGGCCCTCACCCGCTTGCTGGTGCAGCGCGCGGGGCTGCCGGTGATCGCGGCCGGCGGGATCATGGACGGACATGGCATCCGCGCCGCGCTCGACCTCGGCGCGATCGCGGCCCAGCTCGGCACGTCCTTCGTCCCCTGCCCCGAGAGCAGCGCCGACGCGGCCTACCGCGCGGCCCTCGCCAGCGAGGCGGCGGCGCACACGGTGATCACCGAGGCGATTTCCGGCCGCCCGGCGCGCTCGCTGCCGAACCGGTTCACCGAGTGGGGCGAAGCGGTCGGCCTGCCCCATCCCGGCTATCCGATGACCTATGATGCCGGAAAGGTGCTGATCGCTGCCGCGAAGGGCGCGGGCGAGACCGGCTATGCGGCGCAGTGGGCCGGCCAGGGCGCGCCGCTGGCGCGGGCCATGCCGGCGGCTGACCTCATCGCCACACTGGTCGCCGAGATGGACGGCGCGGAGCGGTAAGCGCCCGGTTCGATCCAGATGGAATATGGCAGTGCCCGCCTTGTGGCGCCCCCGGGGCAATCCTAGTCTCGGCCCATCAACGGCAGGCACAGGCCTGCGGATCAGAGGGGGCCGGACGTGGCAAACATTCTTGTGACCGGGGGGACCGGGCTGATCGGTTCCGGCATCACCAACCACCTGGCCCGCGCCGGCCACCACGTGGTGACCTACGACCTCGTCTCGGTCCCTGAAAACGTCGACCCCGCGGCCGGCGACATGACCCTGCTCACCGGCGACGTCTGCGATCCCGCGGCGGTCTCTGCCGCCCTCGAGGAGCAGCGGATCGAATATATCGTCCACATGGCGGCCATTCTCAGCGAGGGCGCCGCCGAGACCCCGGCGCTGACCATGGCGGTCAACGTCGGCGGGGTCGCCAACGTGCTCGCGGCGGCAAAAAAGCACGGCGTGCGCCGCGTGGTCTGGGCGAGCAGCGCGGCCGCGGTGGGGGCGGGCGCCGGCTATGACGGCCGCCGCCTCGTCACCGAAGACCACGAGGTCCGGCCCGACACGCTCTACGGCTGTTCCAAGCTCGGCGCGGAAATCGTCGCCGCCAAGGTCCGGCGCGAAGGGCTCGACTGCATCGCGCTCCGCCCCGGCCTCGTCTATGGCCTCGGCCGGCTGACTGGGGGCGCGGGAACGATCAACGCGGCGGTGCAGGCCGTGGCGCTCGGCCGCCCGGCGATGATCCCGGTCCTGCCGAACTTCTTGTTCCAGCCGATGTACAACCGGGATTTCGGGCGCCTGATGGAGGCGATGCTGTTCGCCACGGGCGAAGGGCTGCTCCCGGTCTACAACATGCCGGCGGGAGAAACAGTCTCGGGCGAAGACATGGCCGCCGCACTGCGGCGCCACGTGCCGGGCGCAGAGGTCGAGGTCCGCACCTTGCCGGGGTGGATTCCCGCCCCGCCGCTGATGGACGGCAGCCGCGCCGAGCGGGATTTCGGCTTCACCGCCAGCTACACGATCGACACCGCTTTCGCGGAGATGATCGCCGCGTTCCGCGAGAGGGGGTGAAAGCTCCCGCCTGACCGCTCGCGCGGGGCCGCTTGCGTTGCGGCCGCCAGTTTGAGAAGCAGGCGCGATGCACCCCTATCATTTCGCCCGGACCACGCCCGACAAGCCGGCCTACATCATGGCCGGTTCGGGCGAGACGGTCACCTACGCCCAGCTGGATGCACGCTCCAACCAGGGCGCGCACATGCTGCGCAGCCTGGGCCTGCAGGCGGGCGACGGCATCGCCTTTCTCCTGGAAAACCACCCGCGCTATTTCGAGGTGACGTGGGCGGCGCAGCGATCGGGCCTTCGCTCGACTCCGATCTCGTCGAAACTCGCCCCGAGCGAGATCGCCTATATTCTGCGCGACAGCGGGGCGAAGCTGCTGGTCACCTCCGAGGCGCTCATCGCCGAGGCAGCCGCCGCGGCTGCCGGCCTGCCGGGGCTGCAGATCGCCACGGTTGGCGCGCCGGTGGACGGTTACCTCGATTTCGAGCAGGCGCGCGCCGCCCTGCCGGAGCGCCCGATCGCCGACGAGACCGCCGGCCAGACCATGCTCTATTCCTCGGGGACGACCGGGCGGCCCAAGGGCATCAAGCGGCTGAGCGCGCTCGATCCCGACATTGCGGCGCCAAACTCCAACGCCGTCCTGGGCCAGAGCCTGTATGGGTGGAACGCCGATACCGTCTATCTCTCTCCGGCTCCGCTCTACCATGCCGCGCCAATGAATTATTCGATGGGTCTCCAGACGCTGGGCGGCACCGTGGTCGTGATGGAGCGGTTCGATCCCGAGGCCGCGCTGGCGGCGATCGAGCGCTACCGGGTGACCAGCGCGCAGTGGGTGCCGACCCATTTCGTGCGCCTGCTGAAGCTGCCGGAGAGCGTCAAGGACCGCTACGACCTGAGCTCGCTGGTGACGGCCTTCCATGCCGCCGCGCCGTGCCCGGTGGGGATCAAGCGGGCGATGCTGGAGTGGTGGGGGCCGATCATCCACGAGTACTACGGTTCCACCGAAGGCAATGGCTACTGCGCGATAACCCCGCAGGAATGGCTCAGCCATCCCGGCTCGGTCGGGCGCGCGGTCATCGGCAAGGTGCGCATCTGCGATGACGAAGGCGAGCCGCTGCCTGAGGGCGCCGAGGGGCTGATCTACTTCGAGGACGGCCGCCGCTTCGAATACCACGGCGATCCGGAGAAGACCGCGGCAGCCTACAACCGTCACGGCTGGAGCACGATCGGCGATGTCGGCCGGCTGGACGAGGACGGCTATCTCTACCTGACCGACCGCAAGAGCTTCATGATCATTTCGGGCGGGGTGAACATCTACCCGCAGGAGATCGAGAACGTCCTCGCCGAGCACCCCCGCGTCGCCGATGTCGCCGTGTTCGGCGGCCCCCACGAGGACATGGGCGAAGAGGTGATCGCCGTGGTCCAGCCGGTCGACTGGGCCGACGCGGGGCCGGAATTCGGCAGGGAACTGACGGAGTGGGTGCGCGATCGGCTGTCGCACGTGAAGACGCCGCGGCGGGTGGACTTCCTGCCGGAACTGCCCCGCCACCCGACCGGCAAGCTCTACAAGCGCGAACTGCGCGATCGCTACTGGCAGAAATCCGGGAGCTGACCCGGACCGCGGCGGACCCGCCGGTGTTTACCGGCGCCGGGCCTCATTGATAGTTCAGGCGCCGTGCCATGGCTTCGACCTGCCCGAACAGGGGCAGCTCGAGTCCGCTGGAGCTTGCGATCTGCTTGGCGATTGCGGCGTCCTTGAAGAAAATGTCGAGCTTGCCGGCATATTCGGGTCGCACATGATCACGGGCCAGGTCCATGTAGGCGCCGATCACCCCGGTGATTCCGCCAGGCTCTCCTGCGGCCGTGGCGCGCCGGTATTCCGCGAGTGCGGAGGAGTCCGCCAGCCCACCAGCCATGACCTCGGCCATGGCCGCCGGCGGCACTCCGGCTCCGGCGGCACAACCAAGGCCCTCGGCGATGGCGGCATGGATGATGAAGCCGACGACCTGGTTGCAGGCCTTGGCGACCTGGCCCATGCCGAGTTCACCGACCCGGGTGACCGTGCGGCCAAGGCTCTGCAGGACCGGCAAGGCGAGGGCAAAGTCGCTCTCCGTGCCGCCCGCCATCACCGCCAGCGTGCCGCCGCGCGCACCCGCCGGGCCTCCGGAAACGGGCGCATCCAGCCAGCTCGTGCCGGTAAGATCAAGCAGCCGCTCGGCAAAGCTGCGGGTAGCCTCGGGCGAAATGGTGGAATGATCGACAACCAGGCGCGGGGCAGCAGTTGCAGAGGTCACGCCCGCGGCACCGAACACCACCTCCTCGACCGAAGTCGTGGGGGTGAGGCACAGGCAGACGACATCGCACTTATCGGCAAGTTCCGCCGCAGAGCCGGCCACATGCGCGCCAGCTTCCGAGAACGGCCGCGAACGCTCGGGATTGCGGGCCCAGACCGTGAGGTCGTGGCCCTGCTCATGCAATCGCATCGCCATGGGAAGACCAATGTCGCCCAAACCGATGAATCCGACGCGTTGGCCTGAAGAGTTCGTCATGACCTGCCTTTCGTGCAATCTAAAGTTTGGCACGCAACGCCGCTGCGTCGGTCAACGACCCTTCCATCGCGGTGCGCGCTTCTCAAGGAACGCCAATGGGCCTTCACGCGCATCCTCGCTGGCGAGCAGGCGATCGGAGGCCTCGTAATTGGCCTTCCAGAACTGGTCATCGTCCATCCAGGCCGCATCGCGCGTGATCTGCAGACTTTCCCGGACCGCCAGCGGGGCATTCGCGGCGATGGTCTCGGCCAGTGCCAGCGCTTCTTCAATGAGCCGCTCGTGCGGGACCAGGCGATTGACCATGCCGAGATCGTAAGCGCGCTGGGCGCCGATCGGATCGCCGGTTGCGATCAGCTCCAGCGCGATGTTCCTCGGCAGGGCGCGTTGGATTCGCAGCGGCCCGCCCGCTCCCGCCAGCAGGCCGCGCTTGACTTCCGGCAAGCCGAAGCGCGCCTGCGGGGTGGCCACGATCATGTCGCAGACCAGCGCCAGCTCGCATCCGCCGGCAAATGCCGCCCCGCCGACGGCCGCGATCCAGGGCTTGGCGCGCGGGGCATGGGCGAGCCCGGCGAAGCCCCCCTCCGCGGTCGAGAGCGCAGTCGTGTTCTGCTTGAACATCTCGGCCAGGTCCGCCCCGGCGCAGAACACGGTTTCATGCGACGATGCCAACACGACCGCGCGAATGTCGTCATCCGCCTCGGTCTGCTTGAGATAGCCGCCAAGCGCGGTCGCAACTGGGCCGTTCACCGCATTGCGCGCAGCCGGCCGATTCAGCGTGAGCAAGGCGACATTGCCGCGCTGCTCGTACAGGACCACAGGCTGTGGAGCTGCTTCGGTCATCATCCTCTCCTCATCTCTGTTTGTTGGTTAGAGCGGTAGGGAGATCGGGCGGGCGACCTCCGTAGGGC